>Ga0209310_1000031_pt1 | contig 326613 bp, 332 predicted proteins | sample AD_UKC030_MetaG_FD_184415 | JGI IMG/M metagenome (GOLD analysis project Ga0209310, IMG submission 184415) | Active sludge microbial communities of municipal wastewater-treating anaerobic digesters from USA - AD_UKC030_MetaG (SPAdes) (version 2) | ecosystem: Engineered > Bioreactor > Anaerobic... | reverse complement strand
TCACAACCGGGAAACATCAATACATCCGGTTGCGCATCCTCGCAGACGAGCATGCGGGAAAAATCGACTGGATAATTTTCCAGCCTCCAAAACCCCTGTGGCATTTGCCACACTAGAAGAAGTATAAAAAGTGCCATGGAAAATAGAATGAAAAAATTCCAACCAAAACCTGGGCAAGTTGATTTTACGAATGCTAGATTTGCGCCGGTGATTAATTGCGTAGTGAAATATAAAAATAAAATTTTAATTGTCCAAAGAAGCAAATCTCTCAACTTTTATCCGGAATTTTGGAACGGAATTTCAGGATTTTTAGACGATAATCGATTGCTCAAACAAAAAATATACGAAGAAATTTTTGAAGAGTTGGGGATAGTTGCAAAAAATATAATTTCTGCAAAACTTGGAAATATTTTCCATCAAGAAGCATCAAAATATAAAAAAGTCTGGATTGTACATCCAATTTTAGTGGAAGTAAAAACAGATAAAATAAAATTGGATTGGGAAGCGCAAAACTATAAATGGATAAAATTTCAAGACGCAAAGAAATTCAAATTATTGCCGGGATTTGATAGAGTTTTGGAAGAAATAAAAAAATAAAATAAATTACTACTATTCGCTTAAATATAGTAGTGATAAAAATAATAAAATTTTAAATCGTAAAAAAAGATTACTTCCATTCAACCATAGAAGGTAGTATTAAAATAGTAATGATGCATAAAATACAGTCTCTTGAAAAAAAATAGTATTTAAGCTAATATCTTCATATGAACCTTAGACAAAAATTAGGAATAAAATTTGCTTCAGTAATTTTGCTCGGAGTTATGGCCGGACTGGTTTCTTATCCGCGAGCGGTGGCTAAAATCCCGCCAGTTTATAATGTCTTAAATAAGCTAAAAATAAACCTTGGATTGGATCTTCAAGGCGGAATTCATTTGGAATATAAGGCCGATGTGAGCCAAGTTGAAAGCGGGAAAGTGAGCGATGCAATGCAAGCCGTCCAGGATGTGATTGAAAGGCGTGTCAATGCCTTTGGCGTGGCCGAGCCGGTTGTTTATACGACAAAATCCGGAACAGAAAATCGATTGATTGTGGAACTGGCCGGAGTGAAAGATATTAATGAAGCGAAAAATATGATCAAAGCTACTCCGCTTTTGGAGTTTAAGGAAATGATGGAAAACGCTTCGGAGCAAATTCCTCAAGACCAATTGGACAAAGCAAATGCCGAAGCTAAGAAAAAGGCGGAAGGTATTCTCAAAAAAGCTTTGGCCGGAGAAGATTTTGCAAAACTTGCTAAAGAAAATAGCGAAGATCCAGGATCAAAAGATAACGGTGGAGAATATGATTTTCAGAAAAAAGGAAGTTTTGTCTCTGAATATGAAGATGTGATTTTTAACAAAAATTTAAAAGACGGAGAAATATACAAAGAATTAGTAGAAACACAATTTGGCTGGCATATAATTAAAAAAATTGAAATTCGTGGAGAAGGGGATGCACAAGAATTTAAGAGTGCGCATATTCTGATTACCAAGAAAACCCAGCCAGCAACAAAAACCGAGTGGGTTTCTACCGGACTTTCCGGGAAAAATCTAAAAAGCGCTAGTGTTCAATTTCAAAATCAAGGACTTTCCGAACCGGAAGTATCTTTGAAATTTGATGATGAAGGCACAAAATTGTTTGCAGAAATTACCAAAAGAAATTTGAAAAAGCAAGTAGCGATTTTTTTGGACGGGCAAGTTATTAGTTCGCCGACAGTCCAATCAGAAATAACTAATGGCGAAGCGGTTATCACGGGAAATTTTTCAATTGATGAAGCCAAGGATTTAGTCAAAAGACTAAATGAAGGGGCATTGCCAGTTCCGATTACTCTCATAAGTCAGCAAAGCGTGGAAGCTTCGCTTGGCCAAGTATCTCTGGAAAAAAGCTTGAAAGCCGGAATAATCGGGCTAATTTTAGTGATTATTTTTATGCTAATTTATTATCGATTCTTGGGGCTTATCGCGTCTTTTGCGCTGATTATTTATTCCGGTCTTATGATTTCTATTTTCAAATTATCTGGATTTTCTCCTTGGCAAATCACGCTTACGCTCCCAGGAATTGCCGGATTCATCCTTTCAATCGGCATGGCAGTGGATGCTAACATTTTGATTTTCGAAAGAACCAAAGAAGAAATTAGAAGAGGCCGAAGCGTTCTGAATGCAATCGAAGAAGGATTTAAGCGGGCGTGGACTTCAATTCGCGACGGGAATATGTCGTCTATCATAACGGCGCTTATTCTTGTAGAAATGGGCACGGGATTCGTGAAAGGTTTTGCGATAACGCTTGTGATTGGAGTTTTGCTTTCAATGTTCACAGCCGTGGTTATCACGAGAACAATTCTTAGATTTTTTTGCGGAGAATGGATGGAAAATAAAATGTGGTTAATTGGAGTAAAAAATAAAGATGTATAATATCATTTCCAAAACCAAGTACGCTTATATTTTTTCAATAACACTTACAGCGCTAAGCGTGGTGAGTCTTTTTGTCTGGGGACTGAAATACGGAATTGATTTTACCGGCGGGACACTTATGGAAGTTCAATTTCAAAATAATATTCCGGCTAATCAGGAAATAGAAAGCACATTGAAAGAGCTGGATCTCAAGAGTCTCACGATCCAACCGACGCAAAATAATTCTATTCTTCTTCGCTATGCGTCAGAGGACGATACAATTAACCAGAATGTTTTCAAAAAAATAAGCGAAAAATATCCGGCCTCAAAAGAACTTCGCGTTGATTATGCTAATGCTTCCGTTTCCAATGAACTCAAAAGCAAATCACTTATGGCGATTTTTTGGGCAATAATTGGCATTATGGCCTACATTGCTTGGGCCTTTCGAAAAGTTTCCCGACCGGTTCCTTCTTGGAAATATGGCGTTGGAGCGGTAGTTGCGCTGGTTCATGATGTTCTCATTACGACGGGAGTTTTTTCTGTTCTTGGGCATTTTTATGGAATTGAAGTGGGCGTTCCATTTGTTGCTGCTCTTCTCACAATTCTTGGTTTTTCCGTCCATGATACGATTGTGGTGTATGACCGAACGCGAGAAAATTTACTAAGAAGTTCCGCCAAGGAAATTTTTCCTGATATCGTTAATCGAAGCTTAAATGAAACATTAGTCCGTTCAATTAATACTTCTCTTACGGTGTTAATAACCCTTTTGGCAGTATTTATTTTTGGCGGTGAGTCAATTAGAGATTTTTCTTTGGCGCTTCTCGTTGGAATTTTCTTTGGAACATATTCTTCAATTTTCATTGCGTCAGCGCTACTCGTGACGAGTTATAAATTACAAGTAAAGCGACCCTAATTTACGAATAAACACTCGAATGATTCGAATAAATTCGAGACATTCGGGTGAAGATTCGAGTTATTCGAGTCGCCCTAAAATAATGTGGAATCCATTTAAAAAAGCTCAATCAAAAATTAGTTCAACTGCAGTAAATATGATGCAGAAAGTTGCGATGAAAAAATTGCAAAATATGAGTCTTGAGGAACAACAAAAAATTATGCAGGAAGCTTTTAAGCCGGAAAACAAAGAAAAACTCTTGGCAGTGATGGAACAGATGAAATCATCTGGCCAAATTACGGAAGAACAATACCGAATGGCGAAACAAAAGATGGGAATGTAAATTTAAATTATAAAAAATTATGTCTTTTAAAAATAGAATTCGAGCGGCTACAATAATAATAAAAGACGAGAAAATTTTACTTGTAAAACACGTTCATCCTATTGATAAGCATGAATGGTGGGTTCCGCCAGGAGGTGGTATAGAAGATAGTGATAAGTCTTCTATAGAATGTGCCAAAAGAGAAACTTTTGAAGAGACGGGTTATGAAGTTAAAATCGATAACTCCCTTAAATTTGTTAGGGAATTTTTTTGTATTGAAAATGACACACTTAATTTAGAATTATTTTTTAATGCAGAAATTACAGGGGGCGAATTAACAATCAACAATATACAGGGCAATGGTCCAGATGAACATTATATCAAAGATGTTAAATGGATTAATTCTTCTGAAATTAAAAAATTAGATGTTTTTCCGGAAGAACTTAAGCAGAATTTTGGTAGAAACATTAAAAATATTTATCTTGGTAGGCAAAGTTAATTTTTTGACTTTTTTAGGCTAAAAAGATAGAATAATAAGGTAGATTGTTATTTCATCAGATGTTGAAAAATTTATTAAGTTTTTTCACTAGATTCCCGCTTTCGCGGGAATGACACAGCAATGCTTAAAGAAAAAATAGAAAGTCTTAAAAAACAGTTTTTGGAAGAGGTTGGAAAGATAACGCCGAGCGAGGAACGGCTTTTTGAGCTGGAAAAAAAGTATCTCGGGCGAAAAAGCGAATTTATTGGAATTCTCAAAAATCTCAAAAATCTGACGCCAGAAGAAAGAAAGCAAATTGGAGAATTGGCCAATAGAACCAAGGATGAGATTATGGAAATAATTTCCGGAAAAAAGAAAGAATTGGAAGCGGGAAGCATAGACTTTGAAAAAGAAAAAATTGATGTGACTATTCCCGGAAAAAGAAAAGGCGTGGGACATTTGAATCCTATTTCTTTAGTGCAAATGGAAATCGAGGATATTTTTACTTCGATGGGTTTTGAAATCGCTGACGGCCCGGAAGTGGAAAACGAACATTATAATTTTGATGTGCTAAATGTTCCGAAAGATCATCCCGCTAGGGATATGCAGGATACTTTTTGGCTTAAGGATATTTCTAATAAAGAAAAATTAGTTTTGAGAACACATACTTCGAATGTGCAAGTGAGGTATATGGAAAAGCATAAACCGCCTTTTAAAATTATAATTCCCGGCAAAGTATTTCGCCATGAAGCGACTGATCCAAGGCACGAGCATACCTTCTATCAATTTGAAGCTTTGGTTGTTGGCAAAAAAATAAGCGCAGCTAATTTCAAATATATTGCTAAAACATTTTTTGAAAGATTTTTTGAGAAAGAAATGAATGTTCGGCTTCGTCCCAGTTTTTTCCCTTTTACGGAACCAAGTTTTGAATTTGATATAACTTGCAATATTTGCAATGGAAAAGGTTGTCCGACTTGCAGTCATTCGGGCTGGCAGGAAATCGGCGGTGCCGGAATGGTCAACCAAAAAGTTTTTGAAGCAGCCGGATATAAAAATGGAGAATATCAAGGTTTTGCGTGGGGATTTGGAATGGAGCGTTTAGCAATGCTTAAATATAAAATAGATGATGCTAGATTGTTTCATGGTGGAGATTTGAGATTTACTAAACAGTTTTAAATTTATGAAATATTCATATAATTGGTTGCGAGAATTAAGTGGCACAAAATTATCTTCCGAAAAAGTGGCAGAAAATTTGACTATGCATTCTTTTGAATTGGAGGGAGTAGAAAAAATTGGAGGAAAATTTGAAAATATTATTGTTGGAAAAATTTTGGAAATCAGAAAGCATCCCAATGCGGATAAATTGCAATTAACTAAAATTGATATCGGAAGCAAAAAACTGGATATCGTTTGCGGAGCTAAAAATATTGAAGTCGGGCAAAAAGTGCCGGTAGCTTTGATTGGAGCGAAACTTCCTAATGGTTTAGTGATTAGAGAGGCAGAAATACGCGGAGAAAAATCTTTTGGAATGCTTTGCGCAATGGATGAACTTGGACTTGGAACTGATCACAGCGGAATTATAATTTTAGACAAGAACGCTAAAATTGGCGAACTAGTGGCGAAATATTTAGGCGCAGACGATTCAGTTTTAGAAATAAAAGTGTTGCCAGATCGCGCACATGATGCCATGAGCCATGTTGGAGTAGCACGGGAAATTTCGGTTTTGGAAAATAGAAAATTCGATTATGATTTTGAAGGATTGAAATTGCCAAAAAATAAGGTAGGGACAAGTCGCGACTTGTCCGTACGGATCGAAGATAAGAAATTATGTTCTCGATATATCGGTGTAGTTATGGATAATATTGAAATCAAAGATTCCCCGATGTGGATGCAAAATCGCCTGAAAGCTTCGGGAATCAATGCAATTAATAATGTAGTTGACGCGACAAATTATGTAATGCTCGAATTGGGTCAGCCAATGCACGCCTTCGATGCAGAAAAACTCGCAACAAAAAATAAATTACAAATAATAGTTAGAAGAGCTAAAAAAAATGAAGAGTTAGAACTTTTAGATGAAACTAAATTGAAATTATCAGAAAATGATTTATTGATTACAAATGGCGAAACACCACTAGCGTTGGCTGGAATTATGGGCGGAAAAGACAGCGGAATAAACGACAATACAAAAACTATCGTTATCGAATCGGCGAATTTCAATGCAGTGAACATTAGGCGCTCAAGGACAAGGCTGGGTGTGAAAACTGAATCATCTGATCGATATGAGAAAGATATTGATCCAAATCTTGCTGAAAAAGCGATGGTTCGAATTATTGAAATACTGGAAAAAACTGCTAATGGGAAATTGGAAGGAATTATTGATGTCTATCCAAATGTTATTAAATCTTGGAAAATTAAATTTAATTTAGAATATGCTAATTCTCTTTTGGGTGAAAAAGTTCCGAAAAGCGAGATGCTTAAAATATTAAATCTTTTAGGTATAAAAACTGTCGGAAAGAGCAATATAATCGCAGTAGAAATTCCAACTTTCAGAATTGATCTTCGAACACAAGAAGATTTGATTGAAGAAATTGGGCGAATTTGGGGATATGAAAAAATAAAAATTCAACCAATTTTAGATATGGATTTTTCTCCTATAGTTAATAAGCAATTAGCTTTTGAAAGAAAAATTAAGAAAGCCTTGCTTGGCTTTGGATATGACGAAATGTATAACTATTCTTTCTATTCGCGGATGGATGCGGATAATTGCGGATTAGACGGAATAAAACATTTTGAGCTGGCTAATCCAATGAATCCTGATCAGCAATTTGTGCGAGTGAGTCTCATTCCGAATATGCTGAAAAATATAAAAACCAATCTGAAAATTTTTGAAGCTTTTAAGATTTTTGAAATTGGAAAAGTTTACTCTTGTCATCCTGAACTTGGTTCAGGATCTAGATTCCGGATCCCATGCCTACCGGCAGGCAGGAAGTCCGGAATGACAGAAATCAAAGAAGAAAGGATGCTAGTGATGGCGCAAGTTCTTGAAAAAGACAAGAATGCTGAAACTTTTTATGAGCTGAAAGGCGCAGTGGAAGATATATTAGAAAATTTTGGAATTAAGGCAGAAAATATTTTATTTAATGAATTTAAACTTTCCGAGAATCGGCTTGGACATCCAGAGAGAATGGCAGAAATTGAAATAAATGGCGAAAAAGTTGGTTTTATTGGAGAAATAAATCCAATAGTGCTTCGAAAATATAAAATTGAAAAGCGAGTGGCAGTAGCTGAATTTGATACAGAAAAATTATTAAAAGTAACTTCCAAAGAAAAAATATTTACACCACTTCAAAAATTTCCAACGAGTATTCGGGATATTTCAATGCTGGCGAAAAAAGAAACAAAAGCGATTGACATTCAAAACTTGATCAAAAAAATCGGTGGTAGTTTAGTGATGAATGTGAAAATGTTTGATGTATTTCAAAAAGAAAATCAAACCAGCTTTGCCTATCATATTGAATTTGGAAAAGAGGAGCGAACGCTTGAAAGCAAAGAAGTTGATAAGCTAATGGAAAAAATTACTTCAGGATTAGAAAAAACTTTGAAAGTGGAAGTAAGAAAGTAGAAAAACTGAAAACTAAGAGCTAAAATGAAAAAAGAATTTAAAAATATTTTAGTATGATTAAAATATATTTTGCAGGATCAATTCGTGGCGGTAGAAATGACGTTAATATATATAAAAAAATTATCAAGCATTTGCAATTATTAGGAAAAGTTTTAACTGAACATGTTGGACAGGTTACTGCAAGGGGAGAAGTTGGTAAATCTGACAAATATATATATCGTCGTGATTTAAATTGGCTTTCATCTTCGGATTTAGTTATTGCTGATGTATCAAGTCCAAGCTTGGGAGTTGGTTTTGAAATTGCGAAAGCCATAGAATTAAATAAAAAAGTATTATGTTTATTTCATGGCCAGAAAAATAAAAAACTTTCTGCTATGATTTCTGGTTGTCCTAATATTAAAGTTGGAGAATATGATACTTTTGATGACGCGAAGAAAATAATTGATAAATTTTATGCCGGAAATTCCAAAAACTTACGAAGCAAATAAATATGAAGATGAAATATATAAGCTCTGGGAAAAGAGCGGTTTTTTCAATCCGGATAATTTGAAACTGCCAAAAAATGCTAAAAGTTATACAATTATTCTTCCTCCACCAAACATTACTGACAAACTTCATTTGGGCCACGCTTCAACAATTGCCATTGAGGATCTCCTTATTCGATATCACAGAATGAAAGGATTCAGGACGCTTTATCTTCCAGGCACAGACCATGCTTCTATCGCTACGCAAAATGTGGTGGAAAAAAAGCTTCTAAAAGAAAAAGGAATAACGCGCCATGATTTGGGAAAAGAAAAATTTTTGAAAGAAGTGTGGAAGTTTTTAAGGGACACACAAGCAACAATTTTGAATCAAGCCAAAAAAATGGGCGGATCTTTTGATTGGTCGCGTGAAGCGTTCACTTTGGATGAAACCAGAAAAAAGGCTGTTCGAAAAATGTTTATAGATATGTATAATGAAGGGCTGGTTTATCGCGGGAAAAGAATTGTCAATTGGTGCCCGAGATGCAAGTCGACTTTGGCGGATGATGAAGTGGAATACAAGGAAGAAATAGGAAAATTATATTGGATAAAATACGGTCCTTTTATTTTGGCGACATCGAGGCCAGAAACTAAATTGGGAGACACGGCAGTGGCGGTTCATCCTAGTGATAAACGATATAAAAAATTTGTCGGAAAAAAATATAAAATTCCAGGCGTGCTGGGGGAATTTGAAGTTATGGTGGTAGCTGATCGGGCAGTTGATCCGAAGTTCGGGACAGGAGTGATCAAGGTAACGCCAGCGCACGATTTTACGGATAATGAAATTGCCATGCGCCATAATATTCCAATGAAGCAGATAATAAATGAAGATGGGCGGATGATGGAAAATTGTGGAAAATATGCCGGGCTTACAACAAAAGAAGCACGCGAAAAAATTGTTGCTGACATGGAAAAAATGGGGCTTATAGATCACATCGAAGAAAATTATGTTCATAATCTGGCTACTTGCTATCGTTGTGGATCGGTTATTGAGCCGATTCCATCGAATCAGTGGTTTTTGGCGGTGGACAAAAAACTGAAAAGATTAGGAAATAAATCGCTCAAAGAAAAAGCGATTGAAGTGGCAAAAAATGGAAAAATAGAATTTATCCCTTTTCGGTTTACGAAACGCTATATTGATTGGATGACTAATTTGCATGACTGGTGCATTTCCCGGCAAATTTGGTTTGGGCACGAGATGCCAATTTGGTATAAAAACGATGAAATTTATGTGGGTGAAAAAGCGCCAAATGGAAAAGGCTGGACAAAAGATCAAGATACACTGGATACTTGGTTTTCTTCCGGAATGTGGACATTTTCCACACTTGGCTGGCCCGCCTCCGTTAAAACTATGGCGGGCAAGCCGGATAAAATAATAAAAACTGGTGATTTGGCCAGGTTTCATCCGACTCAAGTTTTGGAAACCGGTTATGAAATCATCACTCTTTGGGTTTCTCGAATGATTATGATGACAATTTTTGCGCTCGGTGAAATTCCTTTTGAAAATGTTTATCTTCACGGAATGATATTGGATAAACATGGTAAAAAAATGTCAAAGTCAAAAGGCAACGGAATTAATCCTTTGGATATGATTTCTAAATTCGGAACTGACGCAGTTAGGCTTTCGCTTATGATGGGCTCTACGCCGGGAAATGATGCCAAGCTCTCGGAAGAAAAAATTGAAAGCTTTCGAAATTTTGTGACAAAGCTCTGGAATATCTATCGCTACTGCACTTCAGCATCTTCCAATTTCATCCTAATATCCGATGTTAGGAAAGAAGATTTAAAGTCGCTTTCGGACAAATGGATTGTAAGCCGGGTCAATGAAGTTATTTTTGAAGTGGAAAAAAATATTTCGGAATATAAATTTTCGCTCGCTGGAGAAAAATTGCAAAAATTTACTTGGGATGAACTGGCGGATTGGTATCTCGAAATTCATAAGCTTGAGAAAAACGATAAAGTCCTGGGATATATTTTAGATAAAATTCTAAAACTATGGCATCCATTTATGCCGTTTGTGACGGAAAAAATATATAGCGATGCGAAACATAAAATGCTGATGGTTGAAAAATGGCCGGAATCAGACAAAAAATTAATTGATAAAAAAGCGGAAAAAGAATTTCAGGAATTGCAGGAAATAATCGGAAAGATTAGAAATATTCGCTCAAGTTATCATATTGATCTAGGAAAAATTATTAGTGCGACTGCTAATAAAATTTCTAATAAGGAAATTATTGAAAAATTAGCGCGAGTAAAAATATTTTCCGAAAAATCAACGAAGAAACTAATTAAAGTTTCAAGTTTGGGCTTGGATGTCGCTGAATTAATTGACACAGAAAAAGAAAAGAAAAGTTTAGAAAAAGAAATTGAAAATTTAGAAAATTTAATTTCCAAAAACAGCGCGCTTCTAGCTAATAAGAATTTTCTAAAAAGTGCGCCTAAAGAAATTGTTGACAATAATAAAAATAAGATGCTAGAGTATAAAACTAAATTAAAAACAAACAAAGAACTTTTTAATAATCTTAGATAAATTTAATAGGAGGTATCTATGATAAAGAGGAGGTTGATAAGATTAACCAAAAAAAATATTGCAAGATTGGATGATAAAAATCTGAAGGCAATGTTTGATCTAGCTAGTTTGCCTGCCGAAATAAGGAAAAGTAGTTTTACAGACAAAGAAATAGAACTTTTGAGGCAGGCGGTAGTGATTCGCTTTGGAAAGGAAAAATAAGACAGTGACTTGAATATAAATATAATTCAAGTCACTTATTGTTTTAGGCATGGACAGATTATAATAATTGTGCTAATATAACAAAGGAGAGCTGATAACAATTTGGCTTAAATAAAGCAAGATTATATTAAGTTTCAAGTTTTTTAACAAAATTTTAGGTGTATATCAAGGCAAATTGAATGGTCGCTATCAATTAATTTTGATAAAGGAAAGTCCGGACTCTCATCCGCCGTTGAGGCGGAAATGGTAGCGGGTAACACCCGCCTGGAGTAATCTAAGAGGTGCGAGCAGAGACGTGCGAAACCGAAAGGTTGAGCACCCCGCCGTTGAGGCGGGGCGAATCCAATAGTAATATTGGGGTGAAACGGCTAAATCCTTACTTGGGAGCAAGGCTGTGTTCTGTCTTTTACGTAAAGACGGAAAATGCCGCTTGATTCTGCTAGCAATAGCAGGGCTAGATAAATGATCATTTTCAACAAAATCCGGCTTATAGATTTGCCTTGATATATATTTAAAATATGAAGAAATCAGAATTATTTTTTAGCGCTATTCAAGTTCCTGTTGATTTTTTAATGATAATTCTTGCTGCTTTATCAGCTTTTTATATTAGAAATTTTCCGGAATTATTTATCGGCCGGCCCAAGCTTTATAACTATCCATTGGAAGTCTACATCAAAATTATTCTTATTGTAGCTCCATTTTTTATTTTAATTTATGCCACAGAAGGTCTTTATAATATCAAGTCAACTCGAAAATTTTGGAAAGAAACGATAAAGGTTTTTTCTGCTACTTCGATTGGTCTTGTTATAATAATTGCGGCAATATTTTTGAAACGCGAATGGTTTTCTTCGCGTTTTGTTATTTTAGCGGCTTGGGGATTGGGGGTTTTTTATATAGTATCCGCGCGTTATTTTATCCAGCTTGTTCAGAAATGGCTTTTGCGCTCTCGCGGAATTGGTGTGCACAGAGTGCTTCTTATTGGGAGAAATGGAAAAATGAGTGCGATTTCCAAGATAATCAAAAATGATAAAAATTTAGGCTACAAAATTATTGACCAGATTGAAACGGCCAGCTTGCACATAATTAAGGAGATAAAACAAGAGAAAGGGATTGACGAAATAATTTTATGTGAGCCGTCAATTACCGATGCGGAACAAGAAAAATTGATTGACTATTCCTCGATCCATAATATTAAATTCAAATATATCCCAACCAGTCTTCAAACTGCCAAATTTGAAATTGGAGTTTTGGATGGCGAACCGCTGATTGAGGTAAAAAATACTCCGTTAGATGGTTGGGGCAGAATCTTGAAGCGGGTGTTTGATGCGATTACTTCTGTTTTTGGAATACTAATAACTTCCCCGATTCTAATTATTACGGCAATTGCGATAAAGTTAGATAGCGAAGGGCCAGTAATTTATAAAAATGAAAGAATTGGAAATGACGGGAAGAAATTTTTTGTGTATAAATTCCGATATATGAAATGGGAGCATTGTGTTACAAAGGAAAATAAGAAAATAGAGGAAGCAGTGGATCTTGAAAAGGAATTAATTGAAACTCAAAGTGTGCGCAAAGGCCCGCTTTATAAAATAAAAGATGATCCAAGAAAAACGCGAGTGGGGAAATTTATCGAAAAATATTCTATTGATGAGCTTCCTCAATTTTTCAATGTTCTTTTTGGTTCGATGAGCATGGTTGGTCCGCGCCCCCATCAAAAAAGAGAAGTTGAAAAATATATGGAATACCATCGCCGACTCCTTACGATCAAGCCTGGGATAACTGGCATGGCGCAAGTTTCCGGTCGATCAGATTTAGATTTTGAAGACGAGTATAAGTTAGACTTATTTTATATAGAAAACTGGTCGCTTTGGCTGGATATTCAGATTTGTCTCAAAACTGTTGGGGTTTTATTTAGAAAACGCAAAAATCTTTAATATGCGAATTGCTTTGGTCCATGATTATCTTGTTCAAAACGGGGGAGCGGAAAAAGTGCTGGAAGCTTTTTGCGAACTTTTTCCTTATGCGCCAATTTATACTCTTGTTTATAATAAAAAATTGATGCATGGCAGTTTTTCTGAAAAAAAGATTAAGACTTCTTTTCTGCAACGCATTCCGTTCGCCGTCGGCCGGCACCGGATTTTCCCCCAATTTATGCCATTTGCTATTGAGCAATTTGATTTTTCCGACTACGAAATTGTCCTTTCTGATTCTTCTAGTTTTGCCAAAGGGATAATCACTGGTCCCAAGACGCTGCATATTTGCTATATGCATACGCCGATGCGTTTTGCTTGGGATGATTGCCAAAAATATAATCAGGATTTTTATTTCCCGCGGTTTATCAAAAAGATAGTGCCGTTTTTTATGAATTATATCCGGATGTGGGATCGAGTGAGTGCAGAACGGCCGGACAAAATAATTGCCAATTCCAATTTTATCGCTCGCCGGATAAAAAAATATTTCAAACGCGAAAGTGTCGTGATAAATCCGCCCGTCAATGTGGATAATTTCAAAATCAGCCGGGAAAAAGACGATTATTTTTTGATTGCCGGACGACTGATGGTTTATAAGCGGTTTGATATTGCAATCAAAGCTTTTAATGAATTAGGAATTCCTCTTAAGGTTATCGGCCGCGGACCGGAATTAAAAAGACTCAAAAAAATAGCCGGACCGAATATTGAATTTCTTGGAAGAGTGGATGACGGAAACTTACAAAAATATTTTTCCCGATGCCAAGCTTTTATTTTTCCGCAAGAAGAAGATTTCGGCCTCACTGCAATTGAAGCGATGGCTTCTGGTACCCCGCTTATTGCATACCGGGGTGGGGACATTCCAGAACATATGGAAGAAGGCAAGACCGGAATATTTTTTGAAAATCAAACTCCCGAGGATTTGGCGGAAGCAATTAGAAAATTCAAAAATTCTGATTATGACCCGGAATATATCAGAAGCAAAGTTCTAAAATTTGACAAAAGCCTGTTTAAGGCTAAAATAAAGGAATATATAGAGAAGGAGCTGGAAGAATTTAGGAAATAGGAAAAAAGACCATGAAGATTTGTATTGATGCGCGATGCCTTATTGAAGGAAGGAGGACGGGAGTCGAGGAATATACTCGCTATCTTCTCGATAATCTTTTTGCGATTGATCAAAAGAACGAATATGTTCTTTTTTTAAATTCTTGGAAAAAAACACAGGCGGATTTTTCTTGGACAAAAAAATATCCAAATGTAACGCTCAAAAAATTTAGATTTCCCAATAAACTCTTGAATTTTATGTTTTGGTATTTGGGTTGGCCGAAAATTGATAAAATGGTTGGGGATGCGGACATAGTTTTTCTTCCGAACATTATTTTTGGAAGTATAAGCTCAAAAGCCAAACTAATTGCAACGATTCATGATCTTTCTTTTGAACGCCACCGTGAATATTTTTCACTGAAAAGAAAATGGTGGCATATTTTTATTAGTCCCAAAAAAATCTGCCAGAAGGCTCACAAAATTATTGCCGTTTCCGAGTCTTCAAAAAATGATCTGATTAATTTATATAAAATAAAATCGGAAAAAATAATAGTTATTCCGAGTGCTGTTTCGGATAATTTTTGTGTCTTAGATCGAAATAGTGAAAAACTGGTTAAGATCAAAGAAAAATATTCACTGCCGTATAAGTTTATTCTTTTTTTTGGCACAATCGAACCGCGAAAAAACATAATCGGGTTGGTGCGAGCTTTTAATCAATTGCAAAAATATGCCGATGAAAATAAGAATGATTTGGAAAAATATAAATTAGTAATTGCCGGAGAATATGGCTGGATGAATGAAAAAATATTTGAGGAAATTGAAAATTCTCCTTTTCGAGAAAAAATTCAAGTAATACATTCTGTTCCGGACGAAGACAAGCCATATTTTTATAATCTTTCTTCGCTTTTTGTTTATCCGTCTTTTTTTGAAGGTTTTGGATTTCCGCCTCTTGAAGCCATGAAATGCGGAGTGCCGGTGATTGCTTCTAATAATTCATCACTTCCGGAAGTGGTCGGCAATGCCGGAATTCTTATTGATTCAGACAAGCCGGATGAAATTTTTGAAGCCATGAAAGAAATTTTGGAAAACCCAGAATTAAAAAACGATTTAATCAAAAAAGGACTGGAAAAATCACGAGAATTTGATTGGCAAAAAACCGCCAAAAAGACTTTGGAAGTTTTGGAGTCTTAATGGTATAATAAATTTACGAACTACGAAATAAGCGAACTACGAAACATTTAAGCTTTCTTTTCGTACTTTCGTATTTAGCCTGCCTGCCGGTAGGCAGGTATTAATTTCGTATTTCGTAATTATGAGAATCGGTATTGATGCCCGGTTTTTTGGACCTATCGGAAAAGGACTGGGACGCTACACCCAAAAATTAATAGAAAACTTGGAAAAAGTGGATGATACCAACGAGTATTTTATTTTTCTCAAAGCCGAAAATTTTGACGAATATCAGCCGAAAAACAAAAATTTCCAAAAAGTTCTGGCGAATTACCGCTGGTATACTTTTGCCGAGCAGATAAAAATGCCATTTCTTCTTAGAAAATATAAACTTGATTTGGTGCATTTTCCGCATTTTAATGTGCCACTTTTATATTTTGGAAAATTTATTGTCACGATTCATGATCTCATTCTTCTTCGCTTTCCCACTATCCGAAGTTCGACGCTTTCGCCTTTGGCATATTGGTTTAAGTTTATGGCGTATAAAGTGGTTATTAATTTAGCTATTCGCCGTGCCTGTACCATTATCGGAGTTTCTAATTTTACCAAAAATGACATATTAAAGAAATATCCGAAAATCTTGAAGGAAAAAATTTTTGTGACTTATGAGGCTTGTGATGATTTTTGTTTTTTTAATCCTAAAAAATATGAGCAACTATCCGCTCTTTATGGTATAATAAGACCGTATATTTTGTATGTTGGAAATGTCTATCCGCATAAAAATCCGGAAAGACTTATTTTGGCAACAAAAGAAGTGGCAAAAGAATTTCCGGAATTAAAACTGGTTTTTGTGGGCGGAGAAGATTATTTTTATCGAAGGCTGAAAGAATTGATAAGAAAACAAAACATTCAGAATATCATTTTTTCCGGATTTGTTCCCGACTATGATTTGGATGCAATTTTTCGAAATTCGCTGGCTTACATTCGGCCGTCTCTTCATGAAGGATTTGAGCTTCCGGCGCTGGAAGCGATGGCAAGAGGCGTGCCAGTGGTGGCGGCTGAATATGAATGTTCCAAAGAAATTTTGGGAGACAGTGCTTATTATTTTGATGGGGAGGATATTTCTGATATAGCCAGAGCTATCAAAGAAATTTTACGCAATGAAAAATTGCGAGACGAGCTTATTAAAAAAGGATATGATCAAGCAAAAAAATATAGCTGGAAAAGAATGGCGCAAAAAACTTTGGAATTATACCAAAGCGCAAAAAATAAAATATAAAAATGGGGGAAAATAAAAACCCGAAAAAACAAATATTTCCGCAAATGTTCGATGTCCGGCCGACTGATGAGCTTGGTAATTTGGATTTGGAAAAAATAGAAAAAATTGAAAGAATTGTGGAAATTTCTAAAAAAGAAGAAATAGAAAATGTTTATTTTGGTGAGCAAAAAGAGATAAAAAAGATGGAGGATTTAAGAAGGCCGGATATTTTTGACGATGAACTCAAAAGATTTCATGAAATGATGAGAAAAGAGGAAGAAGACCGTCGAAAAAAGAAAAGGAGAATTGAAATAAGTGGAGAGGATATTGAAAATGTCAAAAATATTTCGGTAGAATTTGAGAGTGTCGGCAAGGAGAATGATTTTTTTCCAGAAACAGCAGAATATCAGGAAAATAATTTTGAAACTCCGGAGCAAGATTATACAAAAGAAAAATCTTTGCATCTTCCGATTAGTGAAACATTCAAGAAAAACTTTTTTTTCTTGGGAAAAATTTCTTTGGCAGGCGCTATCATAATTATTCTTTTTGTTTCTGCCAACACCGCGCTTAAGATGAAAAACGGGGGATTAGCCAAAGGGCAATCGGCCATGGCGGAATTGGCATCTGCTAAGGATGATATAAAAAAAGGGAACTTCGATGAATCTTATATAAAATTTAGCAATGCGAATGAAAAATTAACTCAAGTCTCCGAAGACTTGGGAGTTTTAGGTGGAACACTGGCTAATTTTACCAAATACATTCCATATCTGTCTAAAGTTTCTTCTGGTAGTAATATAATTAAAGGCGGGAAAAATATTTCCGAAGCTGGAAAATTAATTTCAGAAATTCTGAAAAATTTGGATGATATAAAAAAAGGAGCAAATCAAAATGAGAGTGTGTCATATCTAGAATTATTCCAAAATAATGAAGTGAAACTCAAAAAAATTTCTATTCTGCTTCGTGAAGCGGAGGATTCTTTGGAAAGTGTGAATTTGGATGATATTCCCGAAAATAATCGCGTTGAATTTATGCGAGTAAAAAATCAACTTCCTATTGCCAACAATTCACTCGAAAAACTTTTAGATCAGGAAAGAATATTGGTAGATATTTTGGGCGGAAACGGTCCAAGAAAATATTTATTCTTATTCCAAAATAATCAGGAAATGCGAGCAACGGGCGGATTTATCGGAAGTTATGGAATGTTGGATATTTTCAACGGCCGAGTTAGAAAATTTTTCATTGACGGGATTTTCAATCCGGACGGGCAACTAAAAGAAAAAATTGTTCCGCCGACTCCAATTCAAAAAATCAGCGCTGCTTGGAGTTTGCATGACAGCAACTGGTTTCCGGATTTTCCGGTTTCTGCTGAAAAAGCTTCTTCTTTTTATGAAAAAACCGGTGGGCCGACAGTGGACGGCGTGATTGCTATGACGCCGACAGTTATGCAAAAGCTTTTGGAAATTACCGGTCCGATTGAAATGCCGGAATATGATGTTATAGTAGACAAGGATAATTTTGTGGAAAAAATTCAATATGAAGTAGAAGTCGATTATGACAAAGAATTGAATCAGCCGAAAAAAATTCTTTCTGATCTTGCGCCAAAAGTTCTGGATAAAATATTTAACTCTAATAATTTTTCCGATATTTCAAAAACAGCCAATATTCTTTTGGAGAGTCTTAATGAAAAACAAATTTTAATTTATTCCAAAAATTTTGAAATTGAAAAAATATTATCAAAAAATGGCTGGTCGGGAGAAATTTTGGATACGCCTAAGGATTATGTGAGTGTGATAAATACCAATATAAACGGATTCAAGACGGACGGGATTGTTGATGAAAATATAACTCACGAAGCGAGCATCCAGGAAGACGGAACAATTATTGATACGCTCACAATCACTCGGCATCATAATGGAGGAGATTCTCAATTTGACTGGTGGAATAAGGTCAATGCAAATTATATGCGCGTTTATGTGCCGAAAGGCTCGCGGTTAATCAGTGTTGAAGGCCAAACGAGGGAATTTAACACTCCGCCTTTGGATTATAATGCACTGGGTTTCAAGCGTGATCCGCAAATTCAAATGGAAGAAGACTCAATGAAAATTGATGAGGAAAGCGGAACAAGAATTTATGAAGATGGCGGAAAAACAGTTTTTGCCAACTGGGCATATGTGAGTCCAAAAGAAACAGTTACAATCAAATATGTCTACGCTTTGCCGTTTACAATAAATTTAAATACGCCCTATGCTACGGGGGCTTATTCGCTTTTAGCGCAAAAACAAGCCGGGAGTTTTGGAAGTAAATTTATTTCAAAAATAAGTTATCCTGATTCATATAAAATTTCCTGGCAATATCCGGAAGGGGATAATTTAAAAACAATAAATTTGCCAAATGAACGAGAGGAAGCTAGGATGGAAGATAGTTTGATTACGGATAAATTTGTCGGACTGGCTTTTTCGAAAAAATAATATGATCCATAGAATTATAAAAAATACATTCTTAAATTCCCATGTTCCTTCCTCTGTTTTGAGCGCGGCCTGCCTCATCACTATTGCAGGGCTTCTAAGCCGGCTCTTGGGGCTTTTTAGAGACAGACTGCTTGCTTCTACTTTCGGCGCGGGAGATACATTGGACATTTATTATGCCGCTTTTCGCATACCGGATTTGATTTATAATCTTTTGATTTTGGGCGCGCTTAGTGCAGCTTTTATCCCGGTTTTTACCGGTCTTATCAGCAATGAAAAAGAAAAAGAAGCGTGGCAATTGGCGGGAGGAATAATGAATTTGGCCGTCGGGCTCATTATTATTTTTTCGGCGCTTTTTTGCATTTTTTCCCCATTTCTTATGAAAGCAATTACTCCTGGTTTTTCTCCGGAAAAAATGGAACAAGTTGTGATGTTCACGAGAATTATGTTTCTAAGCCCGTTGTTTTTGGGAATAAGCGGAATTTTTGGCGGAGTCCTCACTTCTTTTAAACGGTTTTTTATTTATTCGCTGGCTCCTATTTTTTATAATCTCGGGATAATTTTTGGAATTTTAGTTTTTGTCAGATTTTGGGGACCAATTGGATTGGCTTGGGGAGTGGTTTTGGGAGCATTTCTTCATATGCTCACGCAATATCCGTCTTCGCGCCAGTTAGGTTTCAAATATAGCCCGTTATTCATAATGCATATTTTTGATCATGAGGTGCGGAAAGTTTTTCGGCTTATGATTCCGCGGACGCTTGGAATTGCCGTAAATCAAATCAATCTTTTTGTGATTACTATTTTTGCCTCACTTCTCGCACCTGGATCTCTCGCGATTTTTAATTTTGCCCAAAATCTGCAAGCTGTTCCGCTCGGAATTATCGGAGTGTCATTCGCAATTGCAGTTTTCCCGACACTTAGTGCTTTTTCGTCGAAAAATGATAATGAAAATTTTGCCAAAACTTTTTCTGAAACATTCCGGCAAATTCTTTTTTTCATAATTCCCCTAAGCGTTTTTATTTTTCTTTTTCGAGCGCAAATCGTTCGAGTAGTCCTGGGCGCAGGAGAATTCGACTGGGAAGATACTCGGCTCACTTTCCAATGCTTGGGAATTTTTTCCCTAAGTCTTTTTGCTCAAAGCGCTGTTCCTCTTTTGGCCAGAGCTTTTTATGCCGCTCACGATACCAAGACTCCTTTTTATATTGCGCTTGTGAGTGAAGCAGTGAATATTTCAGCGGTGGTTCTTTTGATTGGAAAATATAATATTTTGGGATTGGCGATTGCTTTTTCTTTGGCCAGTATTGTGCAGATGTTTTTGCTTCTTTCTGTTTTGCGGTTCCGCTACGATAATTTAGATGACAGAGAAATTGTTATTTCAGTTGGAAAAATAGTTATCGCTACATTGTTTAGCGGAGCAGTGATTCAAGGATCAAAATATGTAGTAACAAGTTTTGTAAGCCTCAATACTTTCTTGGGGGTTTTCTTCCAACTCTCCGTGGCAGCTGTTTTAGGCGCGCTAGTTTTTCTTCTTATCAGTTATCTTTTGAAATCAGAAGAGTTTATGATGTTTAGGGATTCCATCACAAAGCGAATTTTCAAAAAGACCAAAATTGTTTTGGAAGAAGATACTGGAGAAGTAAGTGGGATGTAATTTAAAGGCTTATTTTTTTATATATTTTATTCCGGTATAAAAAAGAAAAGAAAAAGCAACGATTAGAATAATTGCGAGAATTAGAAGGGGAATAATCATCAGGATCGATCCGCCTGATTTTAGGCCAAAAATAGAAAATATAACGGCATAAAAAATTGTCAGGATAATTAGAATTGATGCCGAAATAATCATTAACATTCCTTGCACTTTTGTTTTTTTCATAAAATTATATTTATTTAATTATTTTTTCTTAATTATAGTTATATTTCTTAATCCAAGAAATAGCAACCCAAAAATTATTATTTTCAAAACATAATGGCCGTGAATGTCCATAAAATTTCTGGTCAGGGGAGTCATCTTTCCAACAATAAGATGAGCAATAATTCCAATTGGCAAAGTCAAAAATAGCCAATTTTTCTTAGGTATATCAATTCGGAGCTTCAAAAATATTTTTGATAAAAGAGGGGAGAGTAGATAAATTCCTAAAAATGCAACCACAAAGTCAAAAATAGCGTATTCCCCAATGCGAAATTGTCTCAAAAATTCAATCGGAATCATATAATTTTATTTAATTTCTTAAGTTGATTAAGAATGTCAATCGTGATGCGTTTTTTCCCTGGTTGGTAAATTTTTTCGCACAAAGCCAAGCCTTCTTGAAATGAAACCCACCGGAAGTCATCAAATTCTGATTGCGAGATATCTAAAATATTATTCTTAACATCAGCGCAGACAAAAAAATATTTTTTCCCTTTCATAAAAATTTCTTCCCCGGCATCATTTTTCAGTTCGCGCGAATTTTGGCTTTGAGCAGGAAAAACTATTTCATCTTCGCCGATTATTGAAACATTTTTATCACAAGAATTGAGAAAATCGTTTCCAAGTTCTTCGGTCATTTCTCTAAAAAAAGCCATTTCAACATCCTCGCCATTATCAATGCCTCCTTGCGGAAACTGCCAAAGATCATGTTTCTTTTTATAAACAAAAATTATTTTTTTATCACACAAAAAACAGCCGACTATTTGTGGTCGAAAACCTTCAGCGCGAATTTGATCAATTTCGGATATGGTTGGCTGATGCATGGTTTTTTATTTAAGACTTTTTTTTCTTTGATATAAATAAGCCAAGAGCCACAATAATAACAACTAATATACTGGCCCCGCCGATATATAGATATTTTGATTTGTCTTTGCGTTCTGCCTTTGTTTCCGGAGCATTATTTGAATCTGACAAGTTATCCCAGAATATATTCTCTGTTTCAACATTAAAAGCTTGCTGTGTCCCTAAACCTTCTTTAGTGGCGGATATCATTTTTCCGCCTTCCACATCTACGCCTTCTCCATTCGTATTAGGCTTATAATTAACCAGCCCTTCAATTACTTTTAGCGTGGTTATTTCGCCAGTATCTTCCATGATAAAAGTAGTGCCCTTGATACCAGCAACTGCTTGGCTTCCTTTGAATCCGAATTCTTCTCCTTTAGCCATTTTTTTAACATTAGTCCAAACGCCCCCGAAAAATAATTGAAAATTACTTTTTTCTTTGGTTGCTTCATTAACTCCAATTTCTGTCTCGGGTCTCATTACAAAAGTTGCCATACTGCTGAAAGAAATCTTAAGAGTGCTATTCTCGCCGGTCTTTAGACGGCAATGGTTATAAATCACTGTATTGTGTTTTAGAACATTCCAAGCGTCAAAGTCTGGTGGACAGGCGATTTCTGCCTGGCCATCAATTTCTGCAACGCGCACGCCTGAATCCGTCAGTGGCGCATTTGGGTCATATTCTTCTGGCTCATATGTATTTTCTTCTTCATCCACCGAATCCCAGTTATCAAAAATAGATGAATCGTCAACTTCAAGTTCCGCGGTCACTCCGCTCTGTGCATAGGTAAATTTTTTACCATCAGTAAGTTGTAGAGTAATAAGTTCACTGCCGGAGCCAAATGTCGCATAACCATTAGGCCCGCCAGAAAAAAATCCATTGACATTGGTTCCTGTACAACTAGCGCTATTTGCTCCAGCAGAAATGTCTTTTTCGCAGGTCACTATAAAAGATGCATCGCCAGATACATTAGTGAAGGTTACTTTGCCAGTGCCCCACGGCTCACCATTTAGCAAAACTTTTCCCGTGGCCTCGCCTTTGAGCATTTGTCTTGGAGCCGCTTTCGCTGTGTTGTGAAGACAGACTAGTAAAGTTAGCAACAAAAAACTAACAAAGAAAAGTTGCAGGATTTTTTTATTAGTAACAGAATGTTTGTTTAGTTTCATAAAGTTTAATCTTTTTTATTTTATTAACTGTTGTAATTATTTTGAACCAAAAATCCCTTATTTTGTATTTACATTTTTAAAATTATTCTTTATGCATTCCCAGAGGCTTCCTTGAATAATATCCAAAATCAATTTTCCTTCCTCTGTTAAATCATACTCACCATTTTCTTCAACAAAATAATCATTAAATATTTTAAGCACTTTTTCTTTGTTTTCTGCGGCCAATTCTATTAGCAATTCGACTGATTCTTTAGATATTTTGTGTTCTGGAAAAACTAATCGACGAACTTCGTTGGAAAGCGCTAGATTTTTATTTTGTCCATATATCTTATTGGTAGGTAATAATCCATTGTTTATGCTTTTTTCATATTCATTCAAACTACGATGATTCTCATATACAATATCCTTTTTACTGCTTCGAACTTTTCCTCTTGCGCCCAGACCAACCGCAACTAATGTTCCTCCGTCAAATTGCACAATTGATTCCTGGTTTGCAATATCGCCGTTTTTAACAAAATAATTTGGGTTAATTGCATGATAAAATCCGCTTTTCTTAAAAAATTCCAAAGCCTCCTTACGGATTTTAATCAATTCCTCCGCGCTCCATTTCTGTATAACTTGTCCATGCATGTATTTTCCGTATATGGGATATAGAGTAAATTTCGGGACGCCTTGTCTGATTAATTTTTCAATTCCTTTCTTTTCTTTTTCCCAATCCGGGAAAGAAGCTAAAAGTAAATCAATATTGATCTGATAAATCCCTTGAGCTTGTAAGTCCTTGATAATACCTTCGACTTGTTCATTGGTATATAAAAACGGGTTATTGTTTTTTGATTCACGCCATTGAGAAATTTTTTCATCATTTGTCGATTGTAAACCAATGCTGACATGAACTTTTTCCGGGCCAAAATTTTCAGCAAGTAATTCGATATATTTTTGATAATCTAATCCGGGGTGAATTTCTATTCCAACCTGTTCAAATTCTTCTAAATCGCATTTTTTAACTTCCTGAATAAGTGTTGCGAAAGTCGCCATGCTCATATCGTTAGGCGTTCCTCCTCCAAAGAGCAAGGATTTCAATTTTTTTCCTTTAACTAACTCAATGTTGTGCGCTAACTCCTTGGTTAATAAGTCTTCCGCCTTTTCTTTATCATCCATTTTGGGATAAGGGCAGACTTTGCAAAGACTTGGACAATAGCCAAAATGAATATAAAGCGAATCTATCACTTCAACTTTTGATAACTCGTTTTCTATTGAAGTATTTTTTTCGCAATTTTGGTCTATGAATTGTTTATCTGGAAGGATATATACATCAAATTTTCCTGCGCAACTTTCATCAAGAGTTTGTGCTTCAAAAGATTGCTTCACTTTGTTAAGCAATTTATCAAGACTAGTTTCATTATTTTGTATTAATTCCATTTGCCTCTTCATATATAAAATTAATCCGTCTTTTTTGCGATTCCAGGAGCAAAAAAGACACCTTTTATCCATCTATTAAATAAATAAAAATTTATTTCGTACAACGTTTAGGAATATCTGAAGTCTCGCACTTTTTCGCAATTATTTTCTTAGGTATTTTAAAGCAAAGTTTTCATCGAGAAAATTCCCTACCCGTACTTTTTTGTTTGGTAAATGGTCAAAAACATGAACAATGAAATCGGAGAGCCTACCTTTAACTTCATCATCAATATTTACTTCTTCGTCGCTTAGGGCGGCCAATATATTATGATCAATTTCCTCTATGCCATATTTTTTTGGGTCCCATGAATTTTCAAATTGTTCTAAAATTCCGATTGGCTTGCACTCTACGATTTCACCACTTTTTAGCTTTTTTGCTGTTATTACAAAACAGTCTATATTGCCGCCATCCTCGCTATTTGAATCTAAAATAAATCCATAAGGGTAGGGATATTTTCTTGAAACTTTATGCGATCGGCTATATTCGAGAGTTTTTTCGTCGAATATATTTTTTTGGTCAGAGGAGGATTCATTTTCGATGAAAACTTTGATTATCATATTTATAAATATAATTGCGAAAAAGTGCGGGATTTGGGTGAATCCCGCCATACCTTAATTTATATATTAAAGGCGGGATGAATCAGATATTCCTTGTTGTGCGATGTATTTTGCCGATTAGTAAAGATCCCAGTTAGCAAAATTTTCCGAATAACCGATGTAAGCATCTATTTCCTTCGGAGTATATTTCGAATCAAGCAAGTAGCAGGTAAGCCGTAAATGTCCATCAACTGCCACAAGGTCAGACTGCTCATTCTTGGCGATAAGAACAGGTGGAGGAAATTTCGCACCTTGTTTTAAAGCCTCGAATGCCTTGAAGAATATATCATTGCTTTGACTAAATATTTCAACTCCTTTTTTGATTGTTTTAACCCCCTCGGCGATATATCTCTTATGATTAGATAACTCGTTCCAGTAGCTGTAGTTGAGATATTTAATCTGTTGAATTTCTTGTTTATTAATTCTTACTAGCTTCCATTGTACGTTATTTGGAAAATCTTGCGATAGATAACCGCCGATATCATCACCATCGAACGAGCGCATTAATTTCTCGCGTATTATATTTTCCTTTTCGTTTTGGGTATTAGGGTTAATAATAATATTTTTATTGATACCCCGTTCTTTTATAATAGCCTTTAACTTTTCTCCAAAACGAAAAGAGCTGTAATTATACTTGAAGAGTAGGGCGGTTACCTCGTGTTCAGTAACTGGTTTAAGTATTTTCATATAGTTGATAATCGGCAAAATATTTCGTCACAACGTTTACGCATCATCTGAAGTTTTCATCCCGACTTAGCAGGATAAACGTTTGATTTCAGACAATGCTTTGTTTAATTATCTCCGCCTAAACTTTCATCAACCTAAGGGATGAAAATTTGGGCGGAGGGAAATTGACACTCAATATTGTTTTTAATAGCGTCAATTTCCTGTAGCCAGATATGCGTTGTTATACGCTGTTTTGAAAAACCCCTGTCTTATCGTATTTAATTTTGTCAATTTATTTTTCTTCTTCCCATTCAGAACCCCAAAAACCACAATCATCACAATGATGCTTTGTTATTGATTCGCCCGCCGCCCCGTCCACTTTATTAAATGTTTCAATCTCACCTTCGCAAAATTTATCATGTAATTCTAAAGCTCGTGCTAATTCCTTGTCACCATATTGTCTGCACATCAAATCTTTTTTTAGTAATTCTTCCCATTCTGTTTTTTCAGATTTTTCAACTACTGGGGGCATGTTTATGTTTTTTCCTTCTCCCATAATTTTAATGTTAATTTTTTTTAATGCTTATCTATAAATTTCAGTTATACCTCGACCCCAAAAATGAATTGCCAAAATTATTAAAAAATAAAAGGGGCTTTTCAAAATGGCGTATAACTCTTTTATATACGAACTTTATGCTAAACAATGACAAAAATTTGTATATTATACGAAGTTTTGGTATGATTAGCTATATTGTTTCTAAGAAAAGTGTAGCATAAAAACTGTTAAACCTCAATATTTATGAATAATATTCGAAATTTCTGCATAATTGCCCATATTGATCACGGAAAGTCAACCCTTGCCGATCGGATGTTGGAAATGACTGGAACGATTGAGAAGCGCAAAATGAAAGAACAGCTTCTGGATACTATGGATTTGGAAAGAGAGAGGGGAATAACGATCAAAATGCAACCAGTCCGTATGAATTATAAGGAATATATTTTGAATCTGATTGACACTCCGGGGCATGTTGATTTTGGCTATGAAGTTTCAAGATCGCTTGCGGCAGTGGAAGGCGCGGTACTTTTGGTGGATGCAACCAAAGGCGTGCAGGCGCAGACACTGGCTAATTTATACCAAGCCATCGAGCATAATTTGGAAATAATCCCAGTGGTCAACAAAATTGATTTGCCGAATGCTAATGTTGAAAAATCTAAACGGGAAATTATTCAAATTCTTGGGTGCAAGGAGGAAGAAATTTTGGAAGTTTCCGGAAAAACCGGTCAAAATGTTCTTCAACTTTTGGAAAAAATTGTGGAAAAAGTTCCTTTTCCAAAGGGCGAAAAAGAAAAACCGCTTCGCGCCCTAATTTTTGATTCAAAATACGATACATACAAAGGCGTGCTAGCGCATGTTAGAATTTTTGACGGAGAAATCAAAGCAGAAGAAAAAATTGAAATGATGATGAATAAAACGCAGAGCGATGTAATTGAAGTGGGATATTTCAAACCGAACTTGCAAAAATCAGACAAGCTTTCCGCCGGTGAAATTGGTTATATCGCCACAGGACTGCGAAGTGTTGAAGAATGTCGAGTAGGCGACACAATTACAACCCTAAATACAAAAGTGGAACCACTTCCAGGATACAAAGAAGTCCAGCCAATGGTTTATGCGTCATTCTATCCGCTGGAAGGCGATGATTATAATTTTATGCGGGATGCTTTGGAAAAATTGAAGCTCAATGATGCCGCTTTTGTTTTTGAACCAGAATCCAATCTGGCTTTAGGAAGAGGTTTTCGTTGCGGATTTTTAGGACTGCTTCATCTCGAAATAATCCAGTCTCGACTAGAGCGGGAATTTGGAATAAATCCAACTATCACTACGCCAAGCGTTGTTTATGAAGTGCAACTGGCGAGCGGAAAAAATAAAAGAGAGCGGATAAAAATATATTCTCCATCAGAATTTCCTGATCCTTCAGAAATTGAAGAAATTTTTGAACCTTTTGTTGCTTTGGAAATCGTTTCGCCATCAAGTTATCTTGGGGCGATTATGGAAGTGATGAAAAATACTCGCGCCGAGTATCTGGATACGCAATATCTTGACAGCGAAAGAATGATCATAAAATTTGATTGCCCACTTACTGATGTGGTAACTAATTTGCACGATGATTTGAAAAGTGCCTCTTCTGGCTATGCTTCAATGAATTATGAAGTCAAAGATTATCGGCCGTATGATTTGGTTAAATTAGATATCTTAATTGCAGAAGAAAAAGTAGATGCATTTTCTCGAATTGTTCCCAGAGAAAAAGCCTTTTCTGAAGGTAAAAGAATAGTGGAAAAATTGAAAGACGTTATTCCCAAACAGAATTTTCAAATTGCTCTTCAGGCAGCGCTAGGCGCCAAAGTTATTGCGCGCGAAACCATCAAAGCTTTTAGAAAAGATGTGATTGCCAAGCTTTATGGAGGAGATGTGACGCGAAAGAAAAAGCTTTTGGAAAAGCAGAAAAAAGGCAAGAAAAAAATGAAGAATATTGGCCGAGTTTCCATTCCACCCGAAGCGTTTTTGTCGGTGCTGAAAAAATAGCAATTTGTCTAAAATTTAAAATTTTGCTAAAATATATTCATGCGAACAAGAAAAGGACGAAAATGGATACAAAGAATTTGGCTTGTTATCACAATCATTGCAGTTTTGGCAATGGTAGCTTTTACTGTTGCCCCGGCTCTGATGTATTAAAATGAAAAATAAAAATTTAACCGGTTCCTGGATAATTTGGCCTATTATTTTTATAGCTGTTATATTTTTAGGTTTTCTGGGATACTCCGCATACAGGGAATTTTCCAAAAATAAGCAAGTGGAAAGCGAAATAGAATTGCTCAAGAAACAAGCGGAAAAAATAAAACAGGAAAATATGAGCCTGGAAGAGAGGATAGCCTATCTTGGAAGCGAAGATTATCAAAAAATTCAAGCCAAAGACAAGCTTGATCTGCAAGATCCCGGAGAAAATGTGGTGGCGATAACGCAAGATTCAATTGTAGCAAAACAGAAAGAAGAGGGATTAAATACTGAAAATAATAATCCGATTCAATATTCCAATCAAAAAAGTTCAATTTTTTTGAAATGGTGGAATTATTTTTTTGCTAAGAAATAAAAATATGAATAATAAAAAAGAAAAAATAATACAACTAAAAACTATCTTTAAAACAATCGCGATTCTTCTGGTCATTTATATTCTGGCTATCGGCGCGATTATCTATTTTTTTCCAAAAAATGAAAATAAGATTGTCCGAATAACTGCTTCAATCATTCCGTATCCGGTGGCAATTTCAAAATCCGGAATCGTCACAGAAAGTAAGCTTTCTAGCCAACTCTTAAGCGCTAAAAAGTTTTATGAAAACCAGGATTTTTCCCAAGTCGGCCTGCGAGTTGATTTTTCAACGGAAGATGGCAAGAAAAGACTGGCAATTAAGGAAAAAAATATTTTGAATAAATTGATTGACGATTCTATCGTGGAAACAGAAGCGAAAAAAAGAGGCATTAAAATAACAGAGGAGCTGATTGACCAAGAAGTGGATAGAAAACTCAAGGAATATGGAACAGGTGAATATCTCAAGGATAATTTAGAAAAACTGTATGGCTGGAGCATTGATGATTTCAAAAAAAATATAGTCAAGCCGGATTTATATCAGGAAAAACTTTTTGCCGATATTAAGAAAACTGATTCTTCTTTTGCGGAAGCAAAGAAAAAAATCGAAGAAGCCCAAAGTGATCTCAAGAAAGGCGTAATTTTTTCTGAAGTTGCTAAAAAATATTCAAAAGGGGAGAGCGCTAAGAATGGAGGAGCGCTTGGCTGGTTTAGTTCAGAGCAAATGCTCCCAGAGGTAGCCGAGGTAATTTTTTCTCTAGAAAAAAATAAGCAAAGCGAAATAATCGAAAGTCCTATTGGATTTCATATTGTTAAATTGGAGGATAAAAAAGTGCAAAATGGCGAAAATATGGCTAAAATAAGCCAGATATTTATTCCTACCGAAACTCTCAATGATTGGCTTTCCGGAGTGAAGAAAAATTATAAGATGTTTGTTCCAATCAGGAGATTTTTTTGGAATAATGAGACCAGGCAAGTGGAATTTCGTGACAAAACGCTCAAAGATTATGAAGCTGATTTACTGAAAAATCCGATTAACGATCCGTCGATAATTTTTTAATATAAGCGACTCTAATTTACGAATGAAAACTCGTTCGAGTTATTCGAGTCGCCATAAAAAAATGCCAAAAGCAAAAGTAAATGAAGAGCTTTGCATCGGTTGTGGAACCTGCGAATCTCTTTGCCCGAAAGTTTTCAAGCTAGAAGAGGGAAAATCAAAAGTGATTGCTGATGACTGTGGAGATTGCAATTGCCAGGAAGTGATTGACAGCTGTCCAGTGAGCGCAATTTCGATGGAATAAAAATTGCGAAAGCTTGTATTATTTTCTGTGTTCTTAATAGATAATTATTAAAAACCACTCCAAATACTTCAGTGGAATGTTTGGAGTGAAAAAATAAAAATATGGAAAATATAGAAAATCAAAACATTGAAGCTGATTCCCAAGAAAAAAAAACCAAGCACGGCAAAGTATTTTTTGTCGCAGTAGTTTTAGTTTTAATTATTTTTGTTTCGGCCGGAACAGGCGCTATTTTTGGCTTTCTAGCCTCCAAGGGAAGTCTGCAATTATTTTCAAAAAATAAAAATACTCAAAATGATCCCGAAGTGGTTAAACAAAAAATAATTCAAGAAGATTCAGCGGTAATTGATGTGGTCAAAAATTCTGCACCAGCGGTAGTAAGTATTGTAATTTCCAAAGATGTTCCAAAAATTCAAAATTTTGGCAATCTGCCGAATTTTTTTGGAACCCCTTTTGATTTTTATTTCGGTCCGGAGAGTGGAGGGATAAATGATAATTCTCAGGGAGGGACAAAAAAACAGACCATTGGAGGCGGAACAGGATTTTTCATAACCGATGACGGCATGATTGTTACTAATCGCCATGTGGTAGATGATTCCTCGGCGGATTATACAGTAGTAACAAATGATGATAAGGAACACCCGGCTAAAGTTTTAGCAATTGATTCAAATAATGATATTGCAGTGATAAAAATTGATGGAAAAGATTACCCAGTTTTGGAATTAGGTGATTCTGATTTGGCTCAAATTGGACAAACAGTTGTGGCTATCGGCAATTCCTTGGGAGAATTTTCCAATACAGTGAGTCGGGGCATAATTTCCGGACTCAAGAGAAATTTAACGGCTGGAGACGGAATGGGACAAGCGGAAAAATTAAATAATATAATTCAAACTGACGCAGCAATTAATCCGGGCAATTCTGGTGGACCGCTTTTGGATATAAATGGCCAAGTGATTGGGATAAATGTAGCGATTGCCCAGGGTGCGCAAAATATTGGCTTTGCTATTCCGGTAAATCAAGTTAAGAAAATTACAGACCAAGTCAAAAAAACCGGAAAAATTTCCACGCCGTTTATCGGTGTCCGCTACATTCCAGTGGATAGCGTCTTGCAAAAGGAAAATAGTTTACCGTATAATTATGGAGCGCTAGTTGCTCGCGGAGACAAAATTACCGACTTTGCTGTTATTCCCGGTTCGCCTGCAGATAAGGCAGGAATAGTGGAAAATGATATAATTTTAGAGGCGGATGGTCAGAAAATTGATGATAAAAACCAGTTATCAACCATAATTTCTGATCACAGCGCCGGTGATGAAATTTCGCTTAAAATTTGGCATAAAGGAACAGAAAAAGAGGTAAAAGTAGTATTAGCAGAGAAAAAATAATGGATCTAAACAAGCTCACAACCAAATCCCAAGAAGTTTTGCGCGATTCGCAAGAATTGGCAATAATAAAAAACCAACAGCAAGTGGAAGGTTTTCATTTGTTGTTTTCTCTCATTGATCAGGAAAATTCTTCTGTCCCGCTAGTTTTGAAAAAAATGGAAATAAATCTGGAAAAAATCAAAGAAGAAATATCGGCGATTTTAGACAGTTCTCCAAAAAATTTAAAAGGCAATCTAGCGCAAATTTTTATCACGCCGGAGGTTATTGTTATTTTGAACGGCGCTGAACAAGAAGCGAAAAAAATCGGCGACGAATATATTTCAACCGAACATATTTTGCTTTCTTTTTTGTCAGTCAAAACTCCGCTAAAAGATTTTTTGGAAAAAAGAAACATAAATTATGAAGTAGTTCTAAAAATGCTTTCAGAAATCAGAGGCGGACAAAGAATTGATACGCCAGAACCGGAAACTAAATTTCAAGTGATGGAAAAATATGCCCTCAATCTCACGGAACTTGCCAGAAATAAAAAACTTGATCCAGTTATTGGCCGGGATAATGAAATTCGGCGCGTGATGCAAGTGTTGAGCCGAAGAACGAAAAATAATCCCGTGCTTATTGGTGAAGCCGGAACAGGTAAGACTGCAATTGTAGAAGGATTGGCCCAAAGAATTGCTGATGGCGATGTGCCGGAAACACTCAAGGACAAAATTATTGTTTCTTTGGATCTTGGGTCGCTTCTGGCCGGAACAAAATTTCGCGGAGAATTTGAAGAGCGCCTCAAAGCTATTATAAATGAAATAGATCGCGCCGCTGGTAAATATATTCTTTTTATTGATGAATTGCACACTCTTGTCGGCGCTGGCGCAATTGAAGGCGCGCTGGATGCTTCTAATATGCTAAAACCAGCGCTGGCGCGGGGAAGAATTAGAATGATTGGCGCAACCACGACTAGAGAATATCAAAAATATATTGAAAAAGATACCGCGCTGGAGCGCCGATTTCAGCCGATTATGGTGAATGAACCTTCGATTGAAGATACTGTGGCAATTCTTCGCGGGCTCAAAGAAAAATATGAAGTACATCACGGAGTAAAAATAACTGATGCGGCTATTCAAGAGGCGGTAAAATTGTCTGATCGCTATATTACTGACCGCTTTTTGCCGGACAAGGCAGTGGATCTTATTGATGAAGCGACCAGCGCGATGCGAATGGAAATCGATTCTATGCCGTCTGAAATTGATTCAACTGAAAGATTGATGCGCCGAATGGCGATTGAAAAAAAGGCTTTGGAAAAAGAAGATAATTCAGAAGCAAAGAAAAGAATAAAAGAATTGAATAAAAAATTAGCGGAAGTCAAAGAGCAATCACAAAAAATAATCCTTCAGTGGAAAACCGAAAAAGATCTTATCACAAACATTCGCGCTCATTCGGCAGAAATTGAAAAATTAAAATCAGTGGCTGAAATTTCCGAACGAAAAATGGAATTGGATAAGGTAGCAGAAATTCGTTATGGAAAAATTCCGGAACTGGAGAAAAAAATAAAAGCCGAAAAAAACAAGCTGGATAATATTCAAAGCAAAAATCCAATTCTCAAAGAAGAAGTGATGCCGGAAGATATTGCCAAGGTTGTTTCGCGCTGGACTGGAATCCCAGTGTTCAAAATGCTTCAAGATGAATCAGAAAAACTAGTGAAAATGGAAGAAGAACTTTCCGAAAGAGTGGTAGGGCAAACTGAAGCAATCAAAGCAGTGGCGAATGCAATCAGGAGATCGCGAAGCGGAATTTCGCAGACTAATCGACCGATCGGTTCATTTATATTCCTAGGTCCAACGGGAGTAGGCAAAACAGAATTGGCCAAAACTTTAGCGGAATTTCTTTTCGATGATGAATCGGCGATGATTCGAGTGGATATGAGTGAATATATGGAATCGCACAGTATTTCAAAAATGATCGGTTCGCCTCCCGGTTATGTCGGTTATGAGGAAGGGGGACAGCTTTCAGAAATCATTCGCAAAAAACCATACAGTGTAATTCTTTTTGACGAAATTGAAAAAGCTAATCCGCAAGTTTTCAATTTAATGCTCCAAATTTTGGATGAAGGGCATCTGACTGATGCTAAGGGGCGAAAAGTGAATTTTAAAAATACCGTGATTATCATGACTTCCAATGTCGGTTCGGAAATAATTTATAAAAGCGGATTGGGCTTTAAGGAATTGGGAGAGAATGAAATTTTAGGCGAAGAAGAAATGAAAGAAAAAGTCCTGATTTCCCTTCGCGAAAATTTCAAGCCGGAATTTTTAAATCGTCTGGATGAAATAATTATTTTTCATCCAATCACTCCAAAAATGCTTCGCCTCATTACTGATTTGGAAATTAAAAAAATCCAAAATCGTCTCAAAGAAAAAAATATTCGAATTTCTTTTACTGGGGAAGCTAAAAAATATCTTTCCAAAAAAGGTTTTGATCCCGCCTATGGCGCGAGACCGCTGAAAAGAGTCATTCAAAATGAAATTTTGGACGAATTGGCAATGGAAATGATTGAAGGAAAAATTAAGGAAGGTGAAAAAGTGAGAATTGACTTAAAAAAGGAAAAACTGGTTTTTGGAAAATAATGAAATAAAATGAATCAAATAAGCCCGAAAAATTATGATTATTTATGGACAGACCATGATGTAAATTTTATTTTTACATCTTGTTATTTGTTTGAGGAATTCAGAAAATCAGATATTATTTTAGTATATGATTATAAAGATAAAGGATTAAAATTTTACCTTTCAAGGAATCAAAGAAAAAAATTCTCACGCTTAGGCTTGAGATTTTTTAATTCAGGAAAGGAATTTCTAAGTTGGCGTCTAAAAATTTTAAATGATATAAAAAATGGAAAAAAATTAATCGCCGAAACAAAGAAAAACAAAAATAAGATAAAATATTTTACAAATGATAAAATAAAAAATGAATTTTTAAAACGAGTTGCTTTATTCCAGAAGTTGGGAGGAAATTATTTTTACACAGAATTCTTCTTTTTGGATGAAATTGAAAAAATAACAAGCAAGTCAAATAAATTAACTGACCATCTAAGGGAAGTTGGTAAAATTAAATTTAAGGCTAGGAATATTCTGAATAGTTTCTACAATTATAATATTATCTTCAAGCCTTATATAGTCGAAATGATTGCTAGGATTGGTCGCAAGGATCTCCCTTGGCTTAGCTTCAAAGAAATAGCGGATATCATTGATGGGAATGGGAAATGCATTATTCAATCAAAACGAGATAGAAAATATTGGGTATTGGCTCAAAAAAATAATTGGCAGTTAATTGAAGGAGAAAAAGCCAAAAGATTAATGGAAAAATTGGATGATTATTTTTTTAATAAAAAAATAACAATAATAAAGGGTCATGTCGCCAATAAAGGTAGTATTATAAAAGGAAGGGTTATTGTTATAAAAACAATTTTTAGCGATAATATAGTTAACGAAATAAAAAAGGTTAAAAAAGGGGATATTTTAGTGGCAGCGACTACTGGTCCTGAAATTATAACAGCTATAAAAAAAGCGGGTGCTATAATTACTAATGAAGGTGGGATCACTTCTCATGCAGCTATTATTTCCCGAGAGCTGAATATCCCCTGTATCATCGGCACTAAAATCGCCACGAAAGTCTTAAAAGATGGTGATTTAGTAGAAGTCGATGCGAATAAGGGGATTGTTAAAATATTAAAATGAAAAATTTAAATCCGAAAGATTTTAAGAAATTTTTTTCAACACCAGTAAAAGTCAGGTGTTTTAATGCTAGTTTTCTCTTGCGAAGTTCAATAGCCAAAGCAGATGTTTTTTTAACTTATAAAAAATGTCAATTTGAAATTTATATTAATAAAAATAAAGAAATAATTTGCGGAAAAGAGGGAATAAAAATTTATAGCAGTGAAAAAAGATATAAAAAATATTCGGAAGAATTTAGAAAATCCGTTGATTATGGGAATAAAATTTTCGTTGCTAGATTTGGAAAGCCGATAAAAAAATTGACCAAGAAACAATTTCAGGAAGCCTTTAATTACCTTCAAAAATTTTGGTATTTATATGGAATGTCTGAATTTCCATATCAGGATATGGCCTATAAAAAAGCAGAAAAAGAAAATAATAAAGCTATGAAAAGGCGACTAAATTTAGCAGGTGAATATAAATTTACAGCAAGAAAATTGATGAATAAATTTTTTTTCAAAAAGGGAGTCATTGAAAATCTTGTATCTTATGTATCAAATAACATATTAGAATCAAAAAATGGCGCGGATTATCTTTTTATAGAAGAATTGTTAAAAACTTTTGATGGCTGGAGACCAAACAAAAAACTTATGCAAGAAAGAAGCAAGTGTTATAGCGCTACAAGTATAAATGGAGAACTAATAATTTTTTCATACAAAAAGGCTATAAAGCTGAATAAAGAATTTACTGAATATAAAGACACTAATATGATTGGAGGAATTGTTGCTAGTCCTGGAAGGGCTATTGGAAGAGCGATCATTTCTCCTATGCTAGATGATGATAAGGCTATAGAAAAAATTAATAAAAAAATGAAAAAGGGAGACATTTTAATTGCCGAAACAACCAGCCCAGATACTCTTATGCTTTGCAATAAAGCGGCGGCAATAGTAGCGGAACAAAGCGGACTTTTATCTCATGCGGCAGTGGTCAGCCGAGAAAGAAAAATCCCCTGTGTTATTCAGGTAACTAATTCTACTAAAATTATAAAAAATGGTGATTTAGTAGAAGTTGATGCAAATAAAGGGATAGTTAGAATTTTGGATAAAAAAAGACGGATTGCCACCCCATGAGAGGAGTAGCAATCCGCTTGATTGGCTGGAAATCAAAAGACTTTGCTGACGATTTTCCAAGTGTTTGTGTTCAGCCATCCCCTGATAGCTTCGGCGCATTCACTGTAGGCATCCTGATCCTTTTGCCAAGGATTAGGGATGCCATTTGCGCCTCCGACCACCATAATCTTATCAGGTAAAACACCTAATTCAATAAGACTATCATTTATATCCTGGCCGGTTGTAAGAAAAAGATCAAATCCTGAGAGTTGCAGGTCGCCCGCGTAACGGTTAATGTGCTTGGATATGTCGATGCTATGCGCATTCATAGCTATCACCGACTTATCAGTTGCGGGAACACCTTTTGAGGCAAACTCTTTGCTGGTGCCAGCCGATTCGAATTTAATGTGACCCATACAGGCTTCATTAAACACCTGCCTTGCCAATCCCTGTATCATTGGAGATCGGCAAGAATTCCCAAAGCACACACACAGCACTCTTCTTTCCTTTGGATTTTCCACGGTTTTTTTCCTCCTTGTTTTGCGGTTATAGTTGTGGTAGTTTTTAATAAATAGTAGGAACAATTTCGAACTAAACATTTTAGCATATAATTGAGCGGGAGTCAAGCATTTAAAATAATACAATAAATTAGATACAATATGCATAATAACCAATTGAAAGAAATAATAAATTCAATAAAAAATGAAAAATGGCATAAACGCGGGACATGGAACCAAAATGTTCTTATACATGAAATTTGTGCTGAAGGAGAAATGACTAAATTTCAGAAAAAAATAGGACATCCTTTTAAGAAAACAAAACAATTTTATTATGAAAATGACTATTTTGACCTAGAAAAAGAATGGAATGCTTTGGATAAAAAGATTTGTATTGAATACAAAAAGGATAAAAATTACCTAAATAAATATGCTAAGGATTGTTTGAAGCGTGGAGAATATGTAATAAATTTTTCAAAAGGATATAGAAAAATAAGACCCAAAAAATTAAGCAATGATGATTTGTCAAAAAAAATAATTGAACTGATAGAAGAAATCAAAAAATATACGCCTTTTATGTTTAGTATGCATTTGGTGGATGAATTTTTATCAAGAAAATTTTATGAATTGTTAAATAAATATACCAAAAAGAATAAACTATCAAAAAGCGAGTATTTTGAATATGAAACAGCTCTAACGCTGCCAGCTAGAAAAATTTTTGCCCTAGAAGAGAGATTAGATATGTTAAGAATAGCTATAGCTGCTAAAAAAATATCTGAAATTGATAAAAAAGTTTTATCAAAAATAAAAAAACATACTCAAAAATATGGATGGATGAGTATACCAAATTTCGGCAACCTTCCATTAGAAGAATCTTTTTTTCTTAGAAAACTTAAAAATATAATGAAGGAAGATTATAAAATGGAATATGATAAGATAGTCAATAATGAAATATCTCTAAGAAAAAAGCAAAAAGAATTAATGAAAAAAATTAAAGATGATGGAAATTTTGGGCTTATTGCACAAGCTGTGCAAACTTTCGGATTTTTGAGATCATTTAGAGTTGATACTCCCTTCATCGCATTTCATAATGCTTGGGATCTTGTTAGGGAGATTACTTGGAGATTAGGAATAAAAACTATTGAAATTAGAGATTTATCTTCCAGGGAAATTAAATTAGCGTTAGAAAATAGAATTGATTATAAAGATTTAATAAAAAAAAGAAAAAACAATTTACTAGGGATTGCCATCGCTGATGAGCGTTATGAATTATTTGGAGAGGAAACTGATAAAGTTGTGCCTTATATAAATTTTCCGAAAGATGAAGTCAAAGGAAATATTTTCAAAGGGCAAACTGCGTTTCCAGGTATTATCACGGGAACTGCCAAGGTTCTAAATTCGCCCGAAGAGATAATAAAAGTGAGCAAGGGGGATATTATTGTGGTATCGATGACAGATCCTAATTATATTCATGCGATGGAAAAAGCCTCAGCGTTTATTACTGAGCAGGGAGGCATATTGTGCCATGCGGCTATAATTTCGCGGGAAATGAAAAAACCCTGCATCATCGGCACAAAAATTGCCACGAAAGTCCTGCATGACGGGGATTTAGTGGAAGTTGATGCGGATAAGGGGATTGTAAAAATTTTGGGAAAAGGTTAATTTTTAGACGCGAGTTGTGTTATACTAAAGATATATGTTTTTAAAACTTCAGCCGTTAATTTACAGTATATTTTTCTTCATAGGTCTGGAACTGATCGTTTTTTTCCATCGACATGTTATTTTTATAGTGTTTTTCTTGCTTTTTATGGCTCTTTTTCAGGGTTGGAAAATTGGACATAGATGGAAATTTTCCGTCCTGCCGATTTTTTTTGTGATTTCTTCAGTGGCGCTTCTTTATTTGGTAACTATATTTTATGAACAGCAAGCTTTTATAATTCTTGCTTCGGCCATGTATTATCTTTCTCTTTTGGGCGCTTATCGCTTGAGTCTTTATGAAGGCGACCAAACGGCTCGTGGAATGAATATGGCGGCCAGTGTTTCCACTATTTTTTTCACTTATGCCAGCGCTTATGGCTTATATTTGAATTTTTTAGTTCCGCTTTATTATTTAATGCTTGTTTTTCTTTTTGCTACTCTTTTTGTGAGCTACCAATTCTTTTCAATTATCTATCACGATAAAAAAATAGTTTGGGCTTATAGTTTTCTTATCTCTTTAGTAATGGCAGAAATTATTTGGACAATAAATTTTTGGCCCTTTGGATATTTGACGAGTGGCGTGGTTGCGCTTATACTGTATTTCGTGCTTTGGGATATCATTCAGAGCTATTTTCTAAACATCCTGAATAAAAGAAGGGCAATTGCTAATATTATTTTCTTTTCACTTGTAATTGGTTTGGTTCTAGCTACTTCCAAATGGATCCCGGTAATTTAATTTGAATCATTATGCTAAAAAAAATACTTTTTATCGTGGGAATAGTTATAATTGGAGGGCTAAGTGGTATAATTTTTGACCGCTATTTATTTCCGCATCTGGCCACTAGCCGGCTTTTTTCGAAAAATGAGTTTTTCAAGAAAGCTTCTGAAAATGTAACGGTTATCAATAAAACAGAACAAGTTTATATTAATGAAGATTCTTCCATAAACAAAATAACCAATCAAATTGTTCCGGCAGTTGTGAATATTGTTTCTTATCCCAAAGAGACTCTTAAAAATTCTTTGCCCAAAAAAATCGTCGTTAGCACTAATTCAACCGGAGAAATTGTCACTAGTGATGGAATAATTATGACTTATTTGGGAGCACCAGTTGATTTCGAAAGAATTTATAAGGTCATAACCAGCAATGGCAATGTATACGATGCTAATCTTTTGGGCGTTGACTCTTGGAGCAATTTGGCTCTTCTGAAAATCAATGCCAGCAATCTTCCAGTTGTATCATTTGGCAATTCCAACGAATATAATCTCGGCGAAAAATTAATCGCGATAAGCAATAATTCGCCGGAATATCAAAATAAATTTGCTGCCGGGCTTCTAAGGAGTTTTGATTCGTCTTATAACATTTCCGGTGAAGCACTTTCCAGAGCAGAAAAAATAGAAGGAGTATTTATGGCTGATTTTAATATGGAAAATATGTCGGCTGGCGGACCAATTGTAGATTATGCCGGACAAGTATTGGGTATTACCGGATCAACAATTAAAAATGGAAAAATAGAATATTTTCAAATTCCTGCAAATAAGGCAAAGATGGTTTTGGATAAAGAAATAAATAACGCGCTTGATTCGAATATTTCTTTGGGAATTTATTATCTACCGATAAATAAAACTTTAGCGCTCGCTAATGATTTATCCGTGGAGCACGGAGCATTGATTTATTCTGCTTCGGGCCAGCAAGGACTTTCTGTTATTTCCGGATCTCCGGCAGATAAGGCGGGAATGAAGATAAATGACATTATAACAAAAGTTTTTGAAGAAGAAATAAATTTAAAAAATAATTTGTCCGATATCTTATATAAATATAAAAAAGGGGATAAAGTTGAATTTACTGTTTTGCGATCAAAGGACGAAATAAAAATAGAAGTGCAACTCTAAATAATATTTTCTAAAAATAAACATTAAAAAACTTCCTTTAGGGGAAGTTTTTTAATTGTCCTTAATATTTTTAAGATTATTTATATCGAAGCGCTTCCAAAGCATTCAACTTAGCAGCGCGTCTGGCTGGATAAATTCCAGTGATAACGCCAACCACGGTGGAAAAGATAATTATGAAAATAATAAACCAAGACGGCCGGGCAAACAAAGACACTTGATTTCCACCAAACATTCCCGCCAACCAATTTATGCCATAATTTACTAGGCTACTTATGATAAATCCGGTAATAACTCCAAAAAAGCCTCCAAAAAATCCGATTAGCATCGATTCAGTTAAAAACATTTTCCAAATATCAAATGAAGAAGCGCCAATTGTTTTCATTATGCCAATTTCTTGAGTTCTTTCCAAAAGAGCAATGGTCATAGTGTTGAACATTCCGATGGCGCTGACAACGAGAGCGACTACTCCAAAAAGCGCTAGAACTATTTGGGCAATGCCGAAAATTTGCTTAGCTTGATCTACCGTTTCTGAAACAGAACTTACAAAAAAACCTTTTTCAATAATATGATTCCTCGCTTGTTCGAGATTACCAGTAGAGTTCACTCGAACTTTTAACTTATCAAAACTATTGAAAGATATTTCAGAAACAGAAGAGTCGGGAATATAAATGAAAGCATTAGCAGCGTCCTCAACAACCCCTGATATTTTATAAGTTTTATTACTATATTCGATAGGCGCAGCTAATTTTTCTGTCTCTTCTTCGGTTGGGTTATCTCCCTCTGGAATTGTTTGATTATTTTGCCTGGGTGGATTTTTTGCAATCTTTATGGTGATATCGGTGTTGGAAAAATTCGCTATGTTTATATCTAAAAGCTGAAGGGTGGCCAAAGAGATTATCATCTTGTCATTTTCTCCATCCTTAAAAATTTTCCCATTTTTTACTTCTATGCCTTCTAGATTCAAAAATCGCGGATTAACAATATTTATTTTAGCTGAAGAAGTAAGGCTGTTTCCGGATATTTGCGCATCCTGGCTTATTAAGGGGAAAACATCAGTTATTTCTCCAATTTCTTTAATGGAAGCAATGCTTTCTTGGTCTAAATTTACCGCTTCATTTTTTTGTGTAACGTCCAGTGCTAAAAGGGAGTCTTGTGTGGCAATATTTTCCAAAATAAGCGTTTGAAGGCCATAACCCAAAGAAACCAAAAAGAAAATAGTTCCGATACCAATGCTGATTCCTAAAATAGTTAGCATCGTTCGAAGCCGGTTATTTTTGAATGATCTGGTTGAAATTCTAAAAACATCAATTGATAGCATATTATTAAATTATTTTAGGCTGATTACTTTTTACTATGCGAGCTTCTTCTTTTTTTTCTGGTTCAAGCTTAAGGCCAAATCCGACAATTAAAACTAGATCCAGTTCTCGAAGAATTTTATGTACCGTTCTTTTATCTAATCCGGCTCCGCCTAAATTTTGAGGAGTATCCAGCATTTTTTTGAAATCGATAAATGGAATTTCGTCATTAACTCTTTTCTTTATGAGATCTGTTACTTTTCCAATAGATTCTTCGTTTATATGAATTTCTCTTTTCTTAGTAAAATATTCAATAACAAACTTAGCTTTTTCCTCCGAAGAATATTTTCCAAATACTTTTCCGGCAACTTGCGCCAAAGCTTCCAGTTCTACAGTAAAACTTTTAGCGATACGCTGGTCAAGTCCGGCCCCACCTTTTTCTACGGGTTTATCCAATTGTTCAAAGAAAGCTTGTTCATTATAAACTCCAGACATTTTCAGCCGGATACTTTCTTCGATTATTTTCATCTGGCTTTCTTCGTAAGGGATGAAAAATGATTCAGCTACTAATTTAGCCTTGAGGGGCTCCATAAGAAAACCAATTTGTTTTTCTGAAAGTCCGCGGAATTTTTCCATAATTTTGTCGAAGACAGATTTTCCTTCTTCCACTCTCGATTCAGCTTCATGAGAAACGCCTGAAGCATCCTTCCATTCTTCTTTAGTAATTTTTCCGTCTTTCATATAAATAATATGCGATCCCCAAGCGGCATTTTCTGGATTGTGAGTGACCAAAACAATTGTTCGGCCCTCTTGTTTGTTCAGTTCTCCCATAATCTGCATCACATTATTGGCCGAAGCGCTATCCAAGTTTCCAACCGGCTCGTCAGCTAAAATCAAAAACGGATCATTGACAATCGCGCGCGCAATGCCGATTCTTTGTTGTTGTCCACCAGATAATTGGCTTGGAATTTTTTTCCATTGTTCTTTTATGCCGAATCTTTCCAAAAGCACCATAACTTTTCTTTCTCGCTCACTCTTTCGTGTATTAATAAAAATCTGTGGCAAAGCCACATTATCCAAAACTGACAAAGTTGTTATTAAGTTATATGATTGGAAAACCATTCCAATCTTGCTTCGGTGGAATTGAATTCGTTCTGTGGCTTTCATTTTCAAAACATCTACATCATTTATTTTCACTGAACCAGTGTCAGGCGCTTCCAGACCGGCGATAATATTCAAAAGAGATGATTTTCCGCAACCGGATGGTCCAAGAATTACCACAAACTCTCCTTTTTTGATAGTGACATTTACATCAAAAAGAGCTTGGAAGGCATTATCTTTTCCGCGATTATAGGTGAGATTGACTTTTTCCATCTCAACTAATTTTTCTTTTAGTTCCATTTTTTATTTTGTTTTAAGATTTGTTGATGACTAAATTATAACATAATTATAATGTATTTTACAACACTTGACAAGGATAATATTTTATGCTAATTTACAATGTTTTAATAAAGCCTAAGATAAATTTAAAAGAAATGAGTGAAAATAGAGATCAATTAAAAGAAGGAGTGATTATTTGGCCAGTTGCAGATTATCACGAAAGATTCGCCTGGAAAGAATTTTTTTATAAAACTAGCCTAGTTTTTACTGGAGCGATTTTAGTGTTTTTCGTGGTTCTCTTAAAATCAAAAACTACTTCCAATTTTTCTGCCAACCCACTATTTTTTTCCTATGCGATTTTTGTGACAGCCTTTGCGATATCTCGAATTATTTCCGCTATGCTGTATAGAGTTTCTTTTGAAAATATTTTAAGCGAATCAGCTAATCTTGGCCAGATGCATCCGGAAGATTATGAACCAACGGTAGCTTTTGTTATACCATGTAAAAATGAAGAAATGAATATAAGTGATGCAGTCATGCGATGTTATCAGGTTGATTATCCAAAAGAAAAAATAGAAGTTATTGTAATAAATGACGGAAGTACCGACAAAACATTACTTGTTCTTAAAGAACTCAAAAAAAATTATCCTAGTCTTAAGATTGTCGATTGGGAAAATCAAGGAAAAAGATGGGCGATGGCGGCTGGTTTCAAAATTTCTGCCGCAGAAATTATTGTTCAGCTAGATAGCGATAGCTGTGTTGATCCGAAAAGCTTCCGGAATTTAATCGCTCCTTTTAGAAATAAAAAAATATCCGCAGTTTGCGCTCATGGAGAACCAAAAAATGCCAATCAAAATATTATAACCAGAATGCAATCAGCTTACTATTTTATGTCATTTCGCATCTTGAAAGCAGCTGAATCAACTTTTGAAACTGTTTTTTGTCTTTCCGGTTGTTGCAGTGCCTATCGGAGAAGTGATGTTATGCCGATAATTTACGATTGGCTTTCTGAACATTTTTTAGGAAAACCAGCAACATGGGGAGATGACCGAGCGCTTACTAGCTGGCTTTTAAAAAGCGGAAAGAGAACTATCTATAATAGCGAGGCGATCGCTTATACTGTAGTGCCAAGCAGTTGGAAACAACTATTTACTCAACAGCTTCGCTGGAAAAAATCCTGGATAATAAATGCTATACTCACTAGTCGTTTTATTTGGAAAAAACAGCCCTTCGTTGCTTTCTTTTATTATTTCCCATTAGTTTTTATTTCTTTTTTGGCGCCCTTTATAACTATTTACGCACTTATCTATGCTCCATTTCTAAAAGGATCTTTGCCTCTTTGTTACATCATTGGAGTAATTTTAGTGACAGCTCTAATAGCTGTATTTTATCGCTATGTGGATAAAAAAAATAAATTTTGGCCGTATCTTTTTCTTTGGTCGCTTTTAACTTTATTTGTTTTCCCCTTTATATTTTTTTGGGCAGCTGTTAAAATTCAAGATAGAGGATGGGGAACAAGATAAAATTACAACTATGCATGATTTAAATCTAAAAATGATAAAAATAATTTTAATTATTCTGATAGCAGCGGTTGTTTTAGATATGCTAAGCGGGATAAATATTTTAAAAAATAATTATTATTGGCGAACTCCATATTTCGCTATGCAATATGATTATCTCAAAGAGGAATTCTTATTTGCCAAATATGAGCATGGTGGAATTAGTAATTGGTTGAAATCTTTTAAAAATCCAGAACCTATTAAATTAGAACAATCAAAAACAGCTACTGCTATCCCCGTTTTGCTTTATCATGGCGTGATTGATAACACCAATTGGCATGCTGACGATGTAAATATAAGCCTTAATGATTTTAGAGAGCAGATGTTTGCACTTAAAAAAAATGGTTATCAAACAATAACACTCTCTGATTATGTATTATTTACGAAGGGTGAAAAAATATTGCCAGAAAAATCATTTATCTTAACTTTCGACGATGGAAGAAAGGATAGCTTTTATACAGTTGATCCAATTTTGCGAGTACTGGATTATAATGCCGTAATGTTTGTCATAACCAATCGTTCACTTGGTCCAAACAGTAGTCAAGAGGTTTTTCATCTCTCCGAAGAGGAGCTTCAGAAAATGATTGCCAGCGGACACTGGAGAATTGAATCCCACGGAAAAAACGACCACGATTCAATTCAAATTAACGCCAATGGGGATAAGGGGCATTTTTTGAGCAATCAGATGTGGCTTACATCTCTTGAAAAAATTGAAACGGAAGAAGAGCATAAAGCTAGAATTGCTTTGGACCTCTTGGAATCAAAAAAAGATATTGAAAGAAAATTAAACACCAGTGTTCTTTCTTTTGCTTATCCTTTTGGTGATTTTGGCATGACAACTGAAAATTTTCCAGAAAGTAAAGGCCTTATAGTTGATGAAGCTAGAAAAGTTTATCCATTGTCTTTTTGCCAAGCATCCAGCAGTGATTTTCCTACAAATTATCCAGAAAGTTCTTTTCTTGCCAAAAGAATTGCGATTAGTTCACAAATTAGCGCGCAAGATATAGTTAATCTTTTTGAATATAATCAAGAGAAATTACTTAATTATCAAGACTATTTTTTAAAAAATAACGGCTGGATGGCTGGCCGGGGATTTATCGAAATAAACAATGGATCGTTAAGATTAAAAGATTCTGAATTGGAAGGTAGTAGCATCGCTTTTTTAGGCGGTTCGTATTTGTGGGATAATTATTCTGTCAAAGCTAATATCAGAGTTGAAAAAACTGATTCTTTGGCTCTCACTGCCAGATATCATGACCAAAACAATAATGTTTCCTGCGTATTTTCAGATCATTATATTTCACTAGTCCAAAATATAAATTCCAAAGAAATATTGGACATAAGAAATTCAACGGAAACCTCCTTATCTAGCGGGCGGGAAGCTGAAATAGGAATATTAGTAAATGGCGATGAAGCAAGTTGCTTTTTGGATGGAAAAGCAATTGTAAACGGAACAATTGATTCCAGTCTCTCGCATGGAGGAGTTGGTTTTAAAGTTTGGGATACTTTAGAGAAAGGAAGCGCTTTGATTATTAGAAATTTTAAAGCTGAAAAGATTTCTTCTATTGACGGTACAACTTAATAATTTTCTTAATAAAAATGGAAACGTTAGAAGAAAAAAATATTTATAAAAAATATCGGTTGGTAATTATTGCTTTTTTTATCATTTTTTTTATTGTTGCTATATATTACAATAAAAATTATAATTTTTTCCGAAGAACTGAATTTTATTTTCCTAATTCCAGCGTGAATGGCGGAATGATGCTCGAAGAATCAGGAAAAACAATGAAGGATAGTAAAAACCCGGATTGGTGGTTGAATTCTGGCGGAATTATGAATATCAGCGCAAATGATTTTAGCACAAATCTTGGAAAACTTCCAGAAAATTCTAAATGGAGAAAGCTCTATAACAAAAATAATTCCCGCGATACTGATCAAGGTTATTATCCGCAAAATATTTTTCGTTTAGTTTCAAAAAGCCAATGGCAGAATTTTTCTCAAGAGGTTTATTTTAACATTGAAAAAATTAATTTAAGTGAAAGTGAATACCGAAATGAATCAAATGGCGTTTTACTTTTTAATCGCTACCAAGATGGGGATAATCTTTATTATACCGGAGTGCGAGTAGATGGAGATGCAGTAATTAAGAAAAAAATCAAAGATAAATATTATACCCTTAAGGAAGGACGCCTCTTTACAAATAATCAAAAGTATGATAGAGTAAAAAGTCCCAATTTTTTACCGCTTAATAGCTGGGTTGGAATAAAAAGCGAAGTGGAAAATGGCATTGGAAATGCGGTGAATATAAAGCTATATGTGGATAGGAGCGGAAAAGGAGAGTGGGAGCTAGTTCTGGAAGCTAAAGATAAGGGAGATAAATATGGAAAAGCGCCCTTTTTGAAAGAAGGTTATGTCGGAATTCGAACGGATTTTATGGATGTGAAGTTTAGAGATTATAAAATTATCGAGCAATAATTTTTGTTATTTTAAACAAAACGAGAAATTTTTATTTATTTTTTTTCGTTGTGTTTAGGAGGACAATAGAACATTAAAAAATAGCTCATGGTGAGCTTAGATATGCAAAATAAGGTAGTATAACTTTTATTCAATTTCTTGAGGAGGTAATTATGAAAAGATTTTTTACAGTATTGGCAATTATGGCAGTTATGTTTTTTTTCGTAATCCCGATCCCGCCACATGCACAAGCGGCCGGATTGAAAAGAGCGATCGTCATGCTTTCTGTGGACGATGGCCTCCCATCTGTTTATAAGGTCGTTTATCCTTTGGCTGTTAAAAAGTATGGGATTCCGTTCACGGCTTTTATTCCACCGAGTTATATTAATGACGGAAAGCATATAACTTTAGCGCAAACTAAAGAGATGTATTTTAATGGCGTGGAAATTGGAAACCACGCCGACCATCAGGATTTTACAGGAAAAACTGTGGTCCAAATCTCCAAATACATAAGCGATGCCCAAGCTAAGCTAAAACAGTATGGATTCGTTGTTACCAGCTTTGCTTATCCATTCGGCATTGCGACCGATGCTGCTGTTCAGGCCTTGAAAAGTATCAAAGAGTTGATTTGCGGCCGAGGAGCTTGGGATGAGAACGACCAATTCAATTATGTGGCAAATTTTGACCCCTGGTGGATTGAGTCTCTTAGTTTCCGAGCATTTACCAAGACGAGCAATTTTGTGCAGATGAAGCAATACATAGATGAAGCTGTTCTTAACAAAGTTGCTCTAAGCATTGTTTTGCATGATATTGTTTCAGGAACGCCAGGAGCGTATCAATTAAATTCAATCGAATTTGAAAAAACGCTTGCATATTTATTTAATTTGCGGGCGGCCGGGAAAATTGACATCGAAACGATTAGCATGGGAGTCCGGCAACTCCAATACTATAAAAAGCTGCCCTAAAACGGGCAAAAGCAAAGGGGCAGAGAAGTGTTTAACACTACTCTGCCCCTTTTTATTTGGCTTAAATCAGGCAAAATATAGCTATTGACTTTTTTTACTATAAATGCTATCATTTTAAGTTAAAAAATATTGAAGTTTTAGCTATGAAAATCGCATTTTTAGGCCAAAAAGGAATACCCGCAAAATCCAATGGAGTAGAAAAACATATGGAAGAAGTTGCCATTAGACTTACCAAGAAAGGACATGAAGTTTTTCTGTTTCCACCGCTACTGCGCGCATTATTTCAAAATTTTGATGTGATTCATTTTCCATTTTCCTTTTCCAAAACATTTATTTTTTTCATTTCAATTTTCAAAAGAAAAACAGCTTGCATTAGAATAAAAATTCCGCAAGGAGTAGATGTCTCCTATGATGAAAATTCTGAATATTTGAAAAAATTCAATTTGCAAAAAGGCAGTTATATTTTGTCTTCCGGCCGGCTAAACAAGAAATCCGGCATTCATAATCTGATTTTGGCTTTCAAGAATCTTGAAGACAAACATTTGTCGCGTGAAAAAAAATTAATCATCATTGGCAACGGTTCATCTAAAGATGAGTATTTCAAAGAACTCAAAGATTGCGCCAGAGGTCGGGAAAATATTATTTTTGTGGCAGATCAAACCGATGAAATTAGCCGCCAACTTTTTTCGCATGCTTATTGTTTTGTTGAATCATCGGAGTCAGAAAAAACTCCTTTCGCACTTTTAGAAGCGATGGGATATGGTAAAGCGGTGCTTTCTAGGGGTACTAAAAAAAATATTGAAGCGCTTAGAGATGAAGCCGGTTTGATTTTTCGCTTGGACAATGCGCATGACTTGGAAGAAAAATTGGTATTTTTAATAAATAATCCGGTGATTGCCAAGAAGATAGGAGAAAAGGCAATGTTCAAAGCCAAGATGGAATTCAGCTGGGAAAAAATAACCAATCAAATTGAAACAGCTTATGAAGATGCCATTTTGCAAAAAGGAAAAGTTTTAAACAAATCATATGAAAGAAATATTTAAACTCAAAAAATTCTATATCCTTTTGATTTTTACAATCGCCCTTATTTTTTTGGCGCTTGTAAATTCAAATAGAAGTTATAAATCCCAAGAAGAGATAATGATTATTTTTAAAAGCGAAAAAGCTTCTCAGAATTCCGATCAAATTCTGGGAAATTTAGAAGTGATTGTAAAATCTCTCTCTTTTTATAACCGAATGCTCTTGGATAATCCAAATCTCGGAAATGCAAAAATAATGGAGCTACCGGATTATAAAAAGAAAAAATATTGGAATGAGGAAGTTAACATTGAAAAGATAAGGGAGAGTTCCAGTTTTAAAATTACCGCTCTGGGCGAAAATCAATATGCGGCCGAAACGCTGAATGCGCAAACAGTCAAAAGCCTTATTGGTGTTGCCGGCACTTTTTATGATATTCAAAATGACATTGATATCCGAATAATTGACAAGCCTATAACAAAACTTTCCTTTTCCGGTTCTTATCTCTATTCATTTATTGAAAGTTTGATTTTGGGATTTGTTTTAGCTTTTCTTTTGAGCTACTTTGTAATTTTGTCAGGAAAAAATAAACCTAAAAAACAAGCGGAAACAGCTTTATCATGGACATATAAGAAAGAGAAAGCACCGGAAATTATGCCGGAAGAAAAACCCTGGCAAATTTCCAAAACACCCAAGATGTCTTTTGGCAAAAAAGCCGCTGCGCCGGATAATTTACCAATTGCGGAAAATGAAATTTTTCCAATCTCCAAGGTAGATGAGATAATTGAAACAGAAAGTGTCGTGCTTACTCACGAAGCTACAAAAGAAGAGGTCAAGGAAAGAATAGAAAAATTATCAAATAAGCGTATCTCTTCAGAAGAAGCCAAGGAAAGGCTGAATAAATTGCTAGCAGGGAAGATATAAAATGATTAAAATATTAAAGTTTTTTATAAATAGAGTCCGCTTTCTTGAGTGGGCTTTATTTAATTTTAGAGTGTGGTAAAATATAGAAGTCATTTAAAATGTTAAAAATTAAGAAAAAAATATGATTGAAGGAGCAAAAATCAAGAAGCTAAAAGTTATCCCTGATGAGCGGGGACGCCTTATGGAAATATTAAGAAACGACGATGAATGTTTTGAAAAATTTGGCCAAGTCTATATGACTACAAATTATCCTGGAGTTGTAAAAGCTTGGCATTATCACAAAATTCAAACCGATAATGTTACTTGCGTGCACGGAATGCTAAAAATTGTTCTATTTGATGACCGAGAAAATTCTTCAACTAAGGGTGAATTAAATGAGTTTTTTATCGGAGAACATAATCCTATGCTAATTACTATTCCTGCTGGCGTTTATCATGGCTGGAAAAATATTGGCGAATGCGAAGCAATTGCCATAAGCGCTCCAACTGAAGCTTATAATTATAAAGAACCAGATGAATATCGTCTGCCATTTGATGATCCGAAAATTCCATATAATTGGGAAATAAAAATGGGATAATATGCCAACTGTCAAAATTTATAATTTAGACAAATTAAATATAAACCGTAGCGACGAAAGAGGCTGGATTGTTTCAATTGCAGAGTTTGCTACAAAGAAAGGATACAAAATAAAAAATATTCATACAGGCTCTATCAGCCCTGGAAAAATAAGAGGAAACCACCTGCATAGAAAACAAAAAGAATGGGTTTTTATTTTTGGAGGTAAGGGAATTTTTTCTTGGAAAGAAGGAGGAAAAAATAAAAAACAAACCTTAAATTTAAAGGATCATTTCTTATTTGAAGTTGAACCGAGGTGTCCGCATGCAATAAAAAATATCGACAGCCATGATATTTATGTTTGTGCATTTACTAACCAAAAATATAATCCGAAAAATCCTGATAGAATTTTAGCTGAAATTATATAAAAAAATAATTTACCAACCATATGAAACTATTAATCACAGGTGGTGCGGGGTTTATTGGTTCAAATTTCATTCACTATTGGCTCAAAAAATATCCGGAGGACAAAATTGTCAATCTGGATCTTTTGACTTATGCTGGAAATTTAGAAAATCTTAAGGATATTCAAGACAATCAAAATTATAAATTTACAAAAGCTGATATCGCCGACAAAGTTGAAGTAAACAAAATTATTTCGGAAGAAAAGCCGGATGCAATTGTTCATTTTGCAGCCGAGTCGCATGTTGATCGATCAATTCTCGGCCCGGAAGAATTTGTCCGAACGAATATTCTCGGAACATTCAATTTGCTTGAAAGCGCTCGCCAAAACGGAAACATTCGCTTTCATCACATTTCTACAGATGAAGTTTTTGGCTCGTTAGGGCCAAATGACGCGTTATTTAATGAAACCACGCCCTATGACCCTAGGAGCCCGTACAGCGCTTCTAAAGCGTCTTCTGACCATCTGGTTAGGGCATATTTCCACACTTTTAATTTGCCAATTACCATTTCCAATTGTTCGAATAATTTCGGTCCGTATCAATTTCCAGAAAAATTAATCCCGCTTTTTATAACTAATTTAATTGAAGATAAAAAAATTCCACTTTATGGCGATGGAATGAATGTCCGCGATTGGCTTTATGTTGAAGATCACTCATCAGCAATTGACCTGATTTTGAAAAAAGGAAAAATCGGCGAAACATATTGCATCGGAGGAAACTCGGAAAAAACCAACAAAGAAATTACTTATAAAATTTTGGAAATAATGAGCAGGGGAGAAGAGATGATTGAATTTGTGGAAGATCGAAAAGGACATGACCGGCGCTATGCCATTGATTCAACAAAAATTCAACGAGAACTCGGCTGGATACCCAAAACCAATTTTGAAGATGGAATTAAGAAAACCATTGAATGGTACAAAGAAAATGAAGATTGGTGGAAAAAAATAAAATCTGGCGAATACCAGAATTATTATAAAAATAATTACAAAAATAGATAAAATAATATTATTCAGATTTTAAAAAGACTCCTTAAGAGTCTTTTTTTATCCGCCGATTCCAATCACTTGGAGAAGGGAAGTTTTCTCAGGAAAATCTATGGAATAAAGGTTGCTTATTTCGTTTTTTGTGTCAGTAAAATACAATTTTTCCAGCGAATTATTATAAATAACAAAAGGATCGGTGGTTTCAGTGTTTAGAAGATCCATGCAATTTGCTCGATCTCGAAGATCAATCTCGATAATTTTTATCCACTTTCCAGAACTAAAAATAATATGCTCATAATCCGAAAACCATTGGATATTTTTTATCGGTTCTGAATAACGAGTGACCGTTTCCATTTCATTCTCACTTCTTATGGGTTGAGCGGTCTGATCGCGTAAAAAATAAACTGAAATTTCATTATTCGACCAGAAAAGAAGTTTTTTTCCGTCATTGGAAAAATGCGCTTCTTGAATGCCGGAACCGATTTTTCTAAAATAATTATCGTGCTCGCCTTCATTGTATATAAAAAGATCGCCATTCTTTGAAATGATGGCCATTCTCGAATCATCATAAATAACCATCGAATTGACTGGCAAAACGCTTTCATCCGGAAAATTGCTGGTAATTTGAACAGGATCCGCTTTGCCATCGAGATTATTTTTGAAAAGTAAGCCGTTTCCGATTTTTGAATAAAAAATTTCTGATCCGGAAATGTCATAGCTTGAAACATCAGTAGCAATTTGGCTTATGTCTTGGACATTATTTATATCCACTCGATAAAGAATATCGTTGTTTAGAAAAAACAAAAATCCTTTTTCTTTTGAGTCCCATCGAGCGCTTCGGATATTGTCTAATTTGAGAAGTTCTCGTAAATCAAAAGTTTTGTCATTGGCGATGTCGGCTATAAAATAATTATATTCCGTTTTTATCTCTGGAGTTTGATTTTTGGAGCGGATAATTTTATTTTTTGGAACTTCTAATTGCGAAGTTTTTTCCACCGGAATGGAAATAAAGGATTCTTCTGGCGACCATTCAATATTTTCTTTTCGGGATTCATCAATAATAAATTGCCAGCCGGCAAAACTAAATTCTTTTTCTATTTGGGCACTGCTGATGTTAAAAATTTTTATCACTAAATTATTATCAGAATTTAGAGTATAGGAAAGCAAATCATTCTTTGGGGAAGTGAAGAATTTTTGAATTCCCGGCGCATCAATCTCGGTTTTTTCATAATTTTTTCGAACCAAAAGAACATTCCAAAATTCACTGGCTACTCCGCTGTGCACTTCAACTTTTTTGCTCCAAGGCCAGAAATTTTCCGCCGAAATTTGAAAATTATAAGTGCCGGGAATAAGGCCGGAAAGATTATAGGAGCTGTTAATTCTGTTTATTTTTTTTGATTCAAAAAGTTCCTCATCCAGTTTTGCTTCAACAGTTTGAGGATTTGACTTGAAAGTGATGGTTCCGCTATGCACAAAAACACCTCGATTTTTATCGAAGCGATAGCCTTTGGCATTTAGGATAACAACCGGCACGGTTATAAAAAATAAAAGCACTAAAATCCAAAAAAATATTTTTCTTTTCCAATTTTCCATATCCTGTATGCTACCATTTAAATTGAATTTTGTCCAATAAAATAATAAAACAGCCCCTAAGACAAGAAGACTGTTTTATATTTGTTTAACCATAAAGAATGGTTTTTAGCAATTAGATTGAAGAGCCTTTCATAGAATGACTGCCCATATATTCTCCACTGGTAATTTTGGAAGGAATAAAAAGGCCATAAATAGCAGAAAGTCCCACAAGGCCATATATTATTCTGGTTAACATAGTCATTTCGCCAAAAATTGCTCCTATTACATTAACCCCGAAGAAACCTAAAATTCCCCAATTCAAGCCTCCAACTATAAGCAAAGCTACAACAATCCAATCCAAGACATTTAATGATTTCATTTTGCTTCACCCGCCTTTCTAGTTTAATTTAAATAAAAATAAATAATTTTCTATATAATAATACACCAAAAAGGACATATAATTTCAAAAATTATTGACAAATTCCTCCCTATCAGCTATATTATTTAGGTAATCTTTTATAGAAAAACAGCCATGTTAGCTATTATAAAAACTGGAGGAAAACAATATAAAGTGAAAGTCGGCGACAAAATCAAAGTGGAAAAATTAGAAGGCGAAGAGGGGAGCAAGATTGTTTTTTCTGAAGTGCTTTTTGTTGGCGATGACAAGAATGTCAAGGTTGGAACACCGGTTGTTTCCGGCGCCGTTGTTGAAGGAAAAATTCTAAAAACCGCCAAGGGCAAAAAAGTTGTTGGCGTAAAATTCAAACCGAAAAAAAGATATAAAGTGAAATTTGGACACCGACAAACAATGACAGAAATTGAGATAACTAAGATATAAACCAAGAAGAAATAATAACGAAGCAAGAAATAAGCAAAAAATTCCCCCAGGGGAATTTTTTATTTTAATCTCTTTCTTCTTTCTTCTTACTTCCTATTTAGTATCGCGCTTCCAAGTGTCAACTCATCTGCGTATTCAATATCTCCGCCGGTCGAAAGTCCGCGCGCTAATTTAGTTGCCCTTACGCCACTATCTTTTAATAGCCTCACAACATAAAGCGCCGTCGCATCGCCTTCAGTCGTCGGATTCATTGCTAAAATTATTTCTTCTGTCTTTTCGCTTTCCACTCTTTTGGAAAGCTCATTTAATTTAAGTTGACCCAAATCATCATTTTTTGTTGTGCTCAAAACCCCGCCCAAAACATGATAGAGGCCATTATACTTCTTTGTTCGTTCGATGGCAATTATGTCCAGCGGTTCTTCCACTACGCAGATTTTTTTGGCGTCGCGGGAATTGTCAGCGCAAATCTCGCATAAATTTCCTTCACTGATATTGAAACATCTTTCGCAGTAGCGCAAATTATTTTTGAGATTTTTGAGTGTTTCGCCGAAATCCGAAAGCATTTCTGCTTCTTGTTTGAATAAATATAAAACCAGCCGTTCCGCCATTTTTGGGCCAACCGACGGCAGAGAAGAAAAATAATCGATTAATTTTTTGAAAGATTTTGGATACATAATAAAAAGTTAAAAGTCAAAAGTCTATAAAGTTTATAAAGTCAAAATGCATAATTTAATTTTAGCTTTCAGACTTTAGACTTTATGGACTTTACGAACTTATTCCGTGTGGGCTTTTTCTAATGATTTAAAGGTTGTCGAGTTTTCATTGAAATATAAAGACAATTTTCCAACTGGTCCGTTTCTGTGCTTGGCCACAATAACATCCACAATATTTTTGTTTGGCGTATCCGGTTTCTCGCGGTCTTCCCGATAAAGAAACATCACAACATCGGCGTCTTGTTCAATTGAACCAGATTCACGAAGATCAGAAAGTTTTGGAATTTGCGGACTTCTGGATTCCACCGCTCGGCTCAACTGGGAAAGTGCCAAAATTGGAATATTAAGTTCACGGGCCAACTGTTTCAGTGCGCGAGAAATTTCAGAGATTTCATTCACTCGATTATCTCCGCCGCTTCGTCCTTCCATGAGTTGCAAATAGTCGATAATAATCAGTCCGACATTATGTTCAGATTGAAGACGCCTCGCCATTGTTCGAATTTCCATCACATTGGCCGATCCGGCATCATCAATATAAACCGGCGCTTCTGAAAGAACACCCATTGCTTCGCCGATTCGCTGAAAATCGTCATCGCCGTCACCAGTTTTAAGGCGTCCTGTTCGAAGCCGCCAAAGATCCACTCCGGACTCTGCCGCCAGCATTCTGTCAATTAATTGATCCGAACCCATTTCTAAAGAAAAAACACCAACTGGAATTTTTTCTTTAACCGCAATTTGACGCGCAAAATCCAAAGCCAAAGTGGTTTTTCCAATTGAAGGCCGGGCAGCTAAAATAATAAGATCGGATTTCTGGAATCCAGCTAAAATATTATCCATATCAGGATATCCGGTTGGAATTCCGCGAAGCTTGTGATCACCTTTATGCAGTTCATCGATTCGATTGAAAGCGGCTTCCAAAATAGATTTGATTGGCACAAAATCCTGTTTGATATATTTTTGCGAAACAGCGAAAAGTTTTTGTTCGGCGCTGTCAAGAATTTTTTCCACATCTTCTTCTTCGCGATAACCCAGTTCTACAATTTCGCTGGCCGTGATGATTAATTTTCGAAGTGTTGATTTTTTTTGAACTACTTTAGCGTAATGAGTAATGTTTGAACTTGATGGCACAGAATTGACGAGTTCAGTTAGATAACTAGATCCACCGATTTTATCCAATTGTTTTTTTTCTTCCAAGCGATTAGACAAGCTCAAAACATCAATTGGTTCGCGATTTTCATAAAGTTCAATCATCGCTTCATAAATCAAATTGTGATCATCTTTATAAAAATCTCCAAGACGGATTAGATTAGCCACTTTAATAATCGCATCTTTGTCCAACATTAAAGCGCCCAAAACTGATCTTTCAGCTTCAATATTCTGCGGTGGAACTTTTAAGTCATTATTTGAAGATTTAGACATAAACGCTTCTTGTCATTCCGGACTTGATCCGGAATCTACTTTTTTTAGATCCTGAAACAAGTTCAGGATGACAGAGTAATATATTTTATCGTTTATACATTATATCAGTTGTCTATTAAAAATCAACTTGCGCTTTTACCCAGTTTATGCAGTAATTATGCACTTTACTTTAAAATCTTTTTTATTTCTTCCAAGCTTTCTGCCAGCATTAATTTCCTTCGAAGTTCTGAAGCGCCGGGAAAGCCACGGACATACCAAGCCATATGTTTTCGAATTTCAAAAAGTCCGCGTTTGCCTTTATCTTTGTGGATTAATTTGGCGTGAAGAAGCATGATTTTTTTGATTTTTGGAAAATTATATTTTTCGTAGGGGTTTGATTCATCAAATCCAGATTTATTGGGTTCAATAAATTGAACCCCTACATTCAATAAATTCTTTATTTCCTCAAATATCCACGGTCTGCCCCATGCGCCACGGGCGATTCCAAGGCCATCTAGACTTGGATAATCTTGTAATATTTTTATGGCGTCTTCCGACGAATTAATTCCGCCGTTCGCCAAAACAATTTTATCCGGAAACATTTTTTTTATTTTTTCACAAATAGAAAAATAAACTGGACCCGAAAATCCGCCTTCATAAGTTCGCCCGTGAATCATAATAGCCGAATAGGGGAAATCAGCCGTGTTTTTGACAAATTCCAATGCCGTTGTTTTCCCAACACCAGCTCTAATTTTTATCGAAACTGGAAGCTTGGTATTCTCGCAAACTGCTGAAATAATTTCTCGCGCCAGTTTTTTCTGTGGCATCAGCGCACAACCTGAACCGTGGCCAAAAACTTTTTTCGCCGGACAGCCAAAATTAATATCAATCCCGTCAGGTTTCACTTTTTCTGAAATAATTTTTGTGGCCTTGGCAAAATGCGCCGGGTCTTTGCCGAAAAGCTGGACCACATATGGCCGTTCATTTTTATTAAATTTTACTAATTCTAAAGTTCTTTGAGGCTTAAAAAACAGCGCGCTAACGCTCGCCATTTCGCTATAAGCTACATCAGCTCCATAACGCCGACAAATCTCGCGAAACGCGCTGTCAGTAATGCCAGCCATAGGAGCCAGAGCCAAGATTGGTTTTTTAAATTTATGCCAAAAGTTATTCACTAATTTTAATTTCTCCGTCATCTGTTTTTTCTACCTTAAAACCAAGGTCTTCTATATCTTTAATTAAACTTTCCACTTTTTCTTCCGGGGACTTATTTTTATTTTCATCATCCGCCATATTATTTGCTTTTAATTTTATATTCATTATCTTTCAAGTCCTCAATAATATATCCTTTTTCTTCAATTTCTTTTCGAAGCTCGTCTGATTTTTGAAAATCTCCCGCTTTTCGCGCCTCTTTTCTTTCTTTGGCTAATTTTATTATATCCTGCGAAACATCAATTCTTTCTTTTTTTATAATCAATCCAAAAATCTTATTTATTTTTTCCCAGAAATTCAGAATATTTTTGGCTGTCTCTTCACTCAATTTATTTTCTACCATTAATTTATTTGTTTCAGTGATAAGTTCATACAAAACTGAAAGCGCCAGGGGAGTGTTAAGATCATCATCCATCGCTTCTTCAAAACGCTTTTGATATATATGAGAAAAATCAATTTCAGATTTTTTATCCTCTGCTTTTTCAGCTAAATTTTGCAAATTAGTTTTCCATTCTACAATTTTTTTAAAATTTGTCTTAGCCTGATCCATCGCTGTCCAAGTAAAATTCACATTAGAACGATAATGCGCGCTTAAAGCCAGCATCCTAAATTCCATAGGGGAATATTTTTTATCTTCGATGTCTCTTAAAGCATAAAAATTGCCTTTTGATTTGGACATTTTTTGCCCATCAACCAATAAAAATCTGTTATGCATCCAATAATTAGAAAAAGTTTTGCCGGTATATCCTTCTGATTGGGCAATTTCATTTTCATGATGGGGAAAAATATGATCTTCTCCGCCTGTGTGAATATCTAAGGTCTCACCTAAATATTCTATGCTCATAGCAGTGCATTCAATATGCCATCCAGGATAACCCAATGACCAAGGCGATTTCCATTTTAGAATATGGTTTTTTGGAGCCTTTAGCCACAATGAAAAATCATAAGGATGTTTTTTATCTGGATGCTCTTCTAGGCGCGCACCAGCTTTGAGCTCCTCTAATTTTATGCCGGAAAGTTTTCCATAACTCGGAAATTTTTCTACACTATAAAAAACATTACCGTTAACTTCATAAGCCAGTTCTTTTTTAATCAACGCTTCAATTATTTTTATCATCTGCGGTATATGGGCAGTGGCGCGGGGATAATAAGCTGATTTTTCAATGTTTAATTTTTTCAAATCTTCAAAAAATTTTTCCGTATAAAATTCTGCCACTTCTTGCGGAGTCTTTTTTTCGCGCTCGGCGCCCTTAAGCATTTTATCTTCTCCGGTATCTGCTTGATTAACATCATCAGCTGTAAGATGCCCGACATCTGTTATATTCATAATCTGGCGCACCTCATAACCGCTGTATTCCAAAAATCTCCTTAAAATATCCGTTGAAATATAGGTCTTAAGATTTCCAATATGAGCAAAATCATAAACCGTCGGGCCACAAGAATACATCCCGACTTTGCCGGGATGGATTGGCTTGAATTCTTCTTTTTGTTTGGCTAGAGTATTATAAAGTTTAAGCATTTTTAAAAATTTACGAACTACGAGATAAGCGAACTACGAAACATTTAAACTTCCTTTTCGTACTTTCGTATTTAGTATTAATTTCGTATTTCGTAAAACTATAACCATTTTTTAAATTTGAAAATTGATATAGTAATTATTGAAATAACAATCATTATTGAAAGATGAACCCAGAAAGCGTTCGGATCTTTGCCCAGAGGAATATTGTTGACACTCATCGCTAAAATTCCGGAATAAACAGTCATTGGAAGCATAACGGCGGAAAAAATTGTGAGCACTTTCATGGTCATATCCAGTTTGTTGGAGAGGAGGGAATTGTTAGTTTCTTCCAGTGATTCAATCGTTTCCTTGGCTGACTCCAGGTTATTCCAAATGCGAATGTTCGTTCCAATTAAATCTTGAAAATATGGCTTGAGTCCAGGCTCAATCAATCGGAAATCTTTTTGCGCCAATGATTCAAAAACAGAGCGTTGGGGTTTCATTGTGCGCCGGAAATTCAAAATATCTCTTTTGGCTAAAGAAATTTCAAAAACCATTTCCTTTTCATGCCCCGCAAAAATTTCATCTTCAATATGATTTAGTTTTTCTGCAATATGATCCAGCTTTGGAAAACAACTTTCAAGAAGCATTTCAATGATATAGCGAAGAAGCGCTCCGGGAGACTGACTCATATACAATTCTCTTTTCTTTTTGCTATTTTTCAATTCGTTAAATAATTCAGTCAATTGAAAAATATCGCTGTCATGAGAGGTAATAAGAGCGCCCTCGCAAATTACTATGTCAATTTCGGCCGGATAAGTAGTTTTGTTTTCCGTGTCAAAAAGAGGTAGATGAATTGAAAGAAAAAGACAATTATCAAATTCGGTAGCTTTCGGGCGGAGAGTCGGAGTGGAAAATTCTTCAATAATTAAAGGATGGAGATTATATTTTTTTTGAATAGTCAAAACATCATCCGCGCTGGGTTCCTTGAAATAGTGCCAGGTTAAATTATTGTGCTTTAGGGTTTTCATAAGATTGCTTTTGTTTTTAGCTTTTTTATGTAATTATTATAACAGTAAAATCTCTGATTGACAAAATATGAAAAAAATAATTTTGCTTTTCATTCGACTCTATCAAAAAACCCTCTCACTTGACCATGGCTGGCTGTCTTATATTACTTCAGAGCGCTTTTGCCGTTTTCATCCATCTTGCAGTGAATATACATATCAAGCGATTGACCGTTTTGGAATTTTTCACGGGGGATTTTTGGGGCTCAAAAGAATTATCCGCTGTCATCCATGGAATGACGGGGGATATGATCCAATTCCGGAAGAGCGAAAAGAGTTGACAAAAAAATAAAAAAAGTTATTATTAATTTACGTCGTTCTTTAAACCCTTTAAAAATCGAAAGGAGGTGATAAAAGTTTCGGCGGTCTTTCCTTGATGTTCACTCGACCAACCTTGCCTGGGAATGGTTCTCGGGCAAGGGAAAAATTAACCGTTTTTGTTTTTTATGAGGTATGCCTATGAATGGAATTTTTATTTTGTTGGCAATCGAAATTACCACCGTGGGTAACTTTAACACCGCTTTTGCCACTCACTATAATAACACCCGGTAGCCCAACGAGACGAGGCACTGCAGTGTTGCGCGCCTAGCATGAGGATGCTATGGCGCGGTGAATTGGCAAAAGCGGAGGCACGCTGTCAACGGCAACGCCGTTGGACAGCTAGGAGGGCTTTTATGCAACTCAAATTTCCGATTTTTATTTCCTTGTGAGTGCTTCTGCGCTTAACACATCCCCCTGAAACCCAATGAGGTGCACTGCATCTCATTGGGTTGTTTTTTTATTTTCAAAAATTGCTATATTTATCGATTCTTGCTAGTATTGTTAAAAGAATTTTATAATGTTTAATTTTGTAATTTTTAAATAAATTCTAATTTCTAATATTTAAAAATTAAGAATTAAGATTTATTTATAAAATTAAAAATTTAAAAATCAAGAATTTATTTTATGCTCACTGATGAAGCAAAAATTAAGGTCGAAGCTGGCAAAGGAGGCGATGGAATCGTCACTTTTGACAAAATCAAAATGGCGCTTGGACCAACTGGTGGACGAGGCGGAAACGGCGGAAGCGTCTATTTCGAAGGCGTCGCTGATATTTTTGCCTTGAATAAATATCGCCATCTCAAAGATCATTATGCCGAGGACGGAAAAAAAGGCCGAGCTAACCGTTCAGATGGTCCAGCCGGAAAAGATCTATTTCTCACTGTTCCAATTGGGACGGTTATTCAAAGTCTAGAAACCAAAGAAAGTTTGGAAATCACCGAAGTCGGACAAAAAATTCTCGCGGCCAAAGGCGGAATAGGCGGACGAGGAAATTTCTATTTTCGTTCTTCCAAAAACACCACCCCCGAAGAATTTGAAGAAGGAAGGCCTGGCGAAGAATTTAATTTTTCTCTGGAGCTTCGCCTTATTGCTGATGTTGGCCTTATCGGCCTTCCAAGCGCCGGAAAATCTTCACTTCTCAATGAACTCACTTCTGCCAACGCCAAGGTCGGCGCCTATCATTTCACGACGCTTGAACCGAATTTAGGCGCGATGGATGATTTTATCATCGCTGATATTCCAGGCCTCATCGAAGGCGCGTCTTCCGGCAAGGGTCTTGGAATAAAATTCCTTCGCCACATCCAAAGAACAAAAATTTTGGTCCACTGTTTGTCTTTGGAATCGAATAATATTTTGAAAGATTATGAAATAATTCGGAAAGAATTGAGTAGTTATAATACAGAGCTTCTAAAAAAGAAAGAGCTTGTGCTTCTAACAAAAAGCGATTTAGTTTCCCCAAAAGATTTGAAGAAAAAAATCAAAGAAATCAAAACAAAAATTAAGCAGGATGTTTTGCCGATTTCGATTCATAATTTCGAAGAAATTGAAGCGTTTAAGAAAAAATTATCCACTCTACTTTCCAAGTAGTTGCAATGATTTTGCCGTTTGTGGTATAGTAAAATTATGATAAAAACAAAACCAAATTTAGGTCAAAAATCAGCTGATAAAATAGCGCAAATTGTAGGAAGCTGGAAGTTTATTATTTTTCAAAGCATACTTTTTGCCCTTTGGATTATTCTTAACATTTCCGCCTGGATAAATCATTGGGATCCATATCCATTTATTTTTCTCAACTTAATTCTTGGTCTTCAATCTTGCTATACCGCTCCGATAATTCTTATGAGTGAAAATAGACAAGCCGAAAGAGATCGAAGAAAAGAAGCCCTAGATTTGGCAACCGACAGAAAAGCAGAAAGAGAAATTGAAGAAATAAAATTGCAGTTAAATCGAATAGAAAAAGACAAAATTGATAAAATCTTAAAAATTATAAATAAAAATAATGAGTAGAGAAATAATCCTAATAATGATTGCGGTTATCTGGACATTGCCTTGGAAGGGCTTTGCGCTTTGGAAATCAGCGCGCAGAGGAGACAGTATTTGGTTTATTATTTTGCTTTTGGTAAATACTCTAGCAATTTTAGAAATTTTATATATTTTTATTTTTTCCGAAAAAAAAGACGCTAAAAATTTTCCGCTAAAATGAACCCCGCACTAACTTTTGCTTTTTAAAAGTATGCACTATGTTTATGTGGTAAAAAATGAGCTGGAAGAATTATATTATGGTTGCACAAACAATTTAAGAAAAAGACTTTTTGAACATAATAATGATAAATCATTTTCAACCAAAAATCATCACTGGAAATTAGTTTATTACGAAGCATATTTAGAAGAAAGCGATGCTTGGAATAGGGAAAAACAATTGAAACAATACGGGCAAGCTTTGGCTCAATTAAAAAGAAGAATTAAAAAGTCTTTGAGCAAAAGTTAGTGCGGGGTAAACTTATGTACTGGATTTTTCTAATCATTTTCATATTAACGGTCATCATACCGGACGTCGTTCGCACAAATTTTTATTTTGTTTCAGAAGAACGACTGGAAGAAGTTTTGATTTTTTTGATGGGCGCAATGGCTTTTATAATTTTTATGAAAAACGAGCAACAGCTTATTTTCCATAAAAAAGAAAAGGAAAAAGATGAAAAGAAAATTGAGCAAACAGTAAAGGATCTCGTTGAATCATATAGCTATATCGGCGAAGTAAACCGAAAAATGGATATCCTTATGAATATCGCACTTGGGCTTTCTGACCGATCGGTTTTGGATACGACGCACGAAAAAGAAACTTATCAGTCAATTGTGAGTGCGTCCAGCTTTCTTTTGAAAGCCGATTGCACAGCGCTCCGTTTTGTGAACACGGAAAATTTCAAAACTAAAACAGAATTTCGCTCGGAGGAAAAAGGCAAAGTTTTGAAAAACAGCGCGCTAGCTGATATGAAAGAAAATTTGAATGTAAAAAGATATGAGGATTGTTTAATTGTTTCTTCCGGACAAAAAATAAATCAGATAAGAAGCTATCTGATTATTTGCGGGTTCGACGAAGAAGAGGAAAAAAACCCGAAAAATATGGAAATTTTGAAAGTCTTTGCTTCCCAAGCTTTATTTTTATATTCCTATACGCATACAAATAATAAATCCTAAAAAACACTAGTGATAGATTCATTAAAATATTGTCCTTTTAAAAAATATTTTTAGAGTATTTAACCAAACAGATAGGGAGGTTATCTAGCATGAAAAGTTATCTTAAAAAAATGGCTGGGCTTACTTATTCAATCCATCATAGTCCTAATTGCAAAAAACCTTTTGAGGCCCGACTCACAGGCGATGGCGTGGGAATTCTTGATAACATTCGGGGTTCAAATTCTAAGGACATTTGTGGATACGGAGAAACATTAGAAGAGGCAGCAAAAGATGTCTGGCTAAAAAAATTTAAGAACTAAACAAATTTGTTATAAGGGGGAGTGAATTCACTTCCCCTTATCCTTCTAAAAATATTTTTGCACATTATTGTTTTACCACTTCAAATCCTTTTTGTTTCCAAGTATTTAGTCCGTCGGAAAGAGCATAGACATTCAAGATTCCCATATCAAACAATCGAACCGCCCCTTGGAAAGCAAGCGTTCCAACATCATCGTAAAGGATGATTTTTTTGTATGAAGAAATTTCCTTTCGGCGCGCCTCCAAATTTTCTAAGGGAATATTTATTGCATTTTTAATATGACCATTTGCATAATCATTTGTTTTTCGAAGATCAATGATATACAAAAGATTGCTTTCCTGCTCAATTGTTTTTTTAAGGTCTTCGCTTTTTATATAATTTACTTTGGATTGGTCAGAAAGAGAATTGGGATTTCCAACTTGCACTAGGGGATTGAGTTCATTAGTCCAATTATAAATTCCACCTTCAAGATAAGCTACATTTTTTAGACCTTTTTCAATAAAGATATCCATCGCTTGTTTTTCATTTGGAGTGAGTCCTAATTCATCCACTATAAAATAATTTTTATTCTTGTCGGAAAAGGAGAAATTTTTTTCCAGCTCATCTAAAGAAATATTTTTGGAATCCACAATATGTTTTTCGGAAAAATTTTGCGCATCCCGAAGATCGACAATTTCCAAATTTTCGCGATTGTTTATCTTTCCCAGAAGTTCCTTGGCGCTTATACTAGAATATTTTTTCAAATCATCCGCTTCTTCCTGCGCTTGTTCCTTGGCGAAATTATCTGCATTTTTTTTGCTGGAAAAGGAGGATTTCAAAAAAAATAAAGCTGTTACCAAAACAATCAGAAAAAATCCGACTGTGATAGCGGTCAAATTATTTTTCGGCTGATTGTTTCCTCCGTTCATATTTTTATTTTAGCACGCTTCCGATAAATTTAGGATAACCGCGAACAAATTCTGGTATCCCAGTTTTATTTTTTCCTTCTAATTGCACTTCTTCCAAAACGATATTCCCTTCGCCGGTTTTCACTTTTATTTTTTCATTTTCCAAAAATATTTTTCCCGCTTCAAAATCATTTTTCGTTTCATTTTTATCTAGGCTGATTTTGCCTAATTTAAGCCTCACTTCTCGTCCATCTTTTTCAAAATAAGAAAAAATTCCCGGCCATGAAACATAAGCCCGATAACGATTATAAATAGCGCGCGCTTCATCTTGCCAGTTTATTTTCCCGTCTTCTTTTTTGATCATCTGACAAAAAGTCGCCTCTGAATCATCCTGCTTTTCTGATTTAATTTTTCCCTCCGTCCAAAGCGGAATAATTTTCACAAGAAGCTTGGCGGAAATTTCAGAAAGTCTTTTGGAAAGTTCCAGATATGTTTCATCTTCTCCGATTTCAACTTTTTCCTGAATCAAAATTTCTCCCGCGTCCACTTTTTCGGAAATTAGCATAATTGTCGCCGCCGTTTCTTTCTCTCCGTTTAAAATTGCATTTTGAATTGGAGAGGCTCCGCGGTATTTCGGGAGAAGGGAAGGGTGAGTGTTTATTACGCCATATTTCGGAATTTCCAAAACGCTCTTGGGTAGAATTTTTCCATAAGCCACCACAATAATAAGATCAGGATTTTGATTTTTTAGTTCCAAAACCGCATCTTCATCAAATTTTTTCGGCTCAAAGACTTTGATTCCGGATTTTTCGGCAACTATTTTCACCGCTGATTTTTCCAATATTTGTTTTCGCCCGACTTTTTTGTCTCCCTGGGTATAAACAGAAATAATATTAAAATTGTTTTGAATCAACGCGCCAAGAACTTCCGCCGAAAAATCCGGCGTCCCCATAAAAAGTATCCTTGGTCTTATTTTATTTTGCATAATCTCTTTCTTTACGAACTACAAAAATAAATACTAGATACGAAAGTACGAAAAGGGAGTTTGTATGTTTCGTAGTTCGTAAATTCCGTAGTTCGTAATTATTATCTATCTATAAAAAGCACCCCGTCCAAGTGATCAATTTCGTGCTGAAAAGCGCGCGCTAAAAGTCCTTCCGCTTTGATGATAATTTCTTCTCCATTTTTATCCAAAGCCTTGACGGTAACTTTTCTGCTTCTTTTTATTGGAATAAATTTTCCTGGAAAAGAAAGACAGCCTTCTTCTGTTGTTTCTTTTTTCCAAGATTTGCGACTAATTTTCGGATTAATGAGAATGTATGTTTTTCCATCGAGTTTTATGATGCAAAGACGAATCGACTGTCCAACTTGCGGAGCCGCCAAACCCAGAGCGTTTCCGCTTTTTTCCATAGTCTCAATCATATCTAAAATCAAATCCTTAATTTCCTTGTCTTTGGGATTTTTTATTTTCTTCGCCTTCTGGCGAAGAATTTCATTGGGATAAGTTATAATTGGTAAAATCATTTTTTTAGGCGACTCGAATAACTCGAATTTTCACCCGAATGTCTCGAATTTATTCGAATCATTCGAATGTTTATTCGTAAATTAGAGTCGCTATATTATGGATATTGGATCTCTGTCAATTATCCAGCCTGATCCGAGTTTTTTTAGCTCTTTCTCCAATTTTTCCGGAATTTTATTTTTGGGAAATTTAATTATAATTTGCTTTCGAAATCTTCCTCGTATTTTTGGCACCAAAGGAATGTGTGGCTCGGATAATTTTACTCCCAAAATTGATTCGAGTTTTTCAAATGCGTCCGAAACTTCCTTTTCTACTCTTTGAAAATTATAATCTTGAAAAACTAATTTCACAATGCTTCCAAACGGCGGAAGATTCAGAGCTTTTCTTTCTTCGACAACTTTTTCAAAGAAATTTTGAAAATTATTTTCCGCAGAGAGTTGGACAATTTTATTCTCCGGTTGGAATGTTTGAATGACTACTACGCCCGGAAACTTTGCGCCCGGACGATTTGCCCTTCCGGAAACCTGAACTATCGACTGAAAAGCCTTTTCTTCGGCAAAAAAATCAGGCAGTGACAACAAATTATCTGCATCTATTATACCAATTAGTGACACCCGGGGCAAATCCCAACCCTTAGAAATCATCTGGGTGCCAATCAAAATATCTGCTTCGCCCTTGGAAAATTTAGAATATATTTCCTCCTGGAAATTTTTTTTCTTTGAATTTGCACTGTCAGCCACAAGAATTTTGGCCAAAGGAAAAAAATTCAAAATTTCTTTTTCCACTTTCTGCGTTCCGAGTCCAATATTTTTAAAATTTATCCCTCCGCATTTTTTACATTTTGGAAAAATATCAGTTTTATAATTACAATGATTGCATTGATAAAATCCGCCTTTTTCATAAATTAAAGCTCGATCGCATTTCGGACAGCGAAGAACTGTTTTGCACGCTTCGCAAATGGAAAAACTACTCATTCCTTGGCGGTTGATAAATAAAATGATTTGCTGATTATATTTTAGCGCATAAGCAATTTCAGATTTTAATTTTTTGCTTATTGAAGTGTAGTTTTTATCCCAGCGCTCACGCTTCATATCAACAATAGTCGTATTTGTTTTTCCTAATTCATAATTCCTAATTCCTAATTCCTTTAAGTTTAGCTTTGGCAATTCAATAAGTCCATATTCTTTATTTAATGCTCTCCAATAACTTTCTACACTAGGCGTGGCCGAACCTCTAACAATTTTACACTTATGAATTTCCGCCAATTTTTCTGCAACTTTCCTCGCGTCATATCGCGGATTCATATCCCATTGTTTATATGACATGTCCTGTTCTTCATCAATTACAATAAGCCCAAGATTTCTAAATGGCGCAAAAATCGCCATTCTCGTGCCAATAACTATTTTTATCTCTCCGGACTTTATTTTCTGCCAAGTGGAATATAATTGCCCTTTAGAAATATTACTTGAAATAACTGCAATTTCTTCCGACTTAAAATATGCGCCGTATCTTTCGATAGCCTGCGGAGTCAAAGTTTTTTCCGGAATAAGAATTAGGAATTGAAGTTGTGGGTTACGATCTGCGATCTGCGAGATTGCATTAATATACACTTCGGTTTTTCCAGAACCAGAAGGACCATACAAAAGAAATTTACAATTTACAATTTTCAATTTACAATTTGTTTTAGAAATTTTTTCTACTGAATCATTTTGTTCTTTGGTTAAAATAATATTTTTTCTTTTCTTAATTCCTAATTCCTGATTTCTAATTCTTGGTTTTACCCGTTTTGGCACGAAATTTTTCATTACCACCCCAAGCGGGCTTATATAATAATCCGAAATAACTTTTGCCAATTCTATTTGATCGGGAGTTAAAAATTTTTCTTCAATTATTTTATCGATTTTTTTTAATTCTATTCCTGCATTAAACCGCGGAAAATCTTTTCTCACTCCCAAAACAATCCCTTCTAAATTTCTTCGAAAGAGGGGAATGGATACTAAGGTTCCGGCTGGAATTTCTGTTTCGGATAAATATGAAAAAGACTGATGACTAGTCAGGGGAATTTTAGTGAGTGGAACGACATCAATAATATGCTTGTTATTTTTAGCTTTCATTGATAATATTGTATCATAATTCATCCTTATTCGCTTATTATGCAAAGAAGAATTTTTATAAGTATTAATATCCCCGAAAAAACCAAGAAAAAACTCATTTTAGCGACCGAAAAATGGCAAGATTTACCCGTAAAATGGATAAAAGAAGCTAATTTGCACATCACTTTGGTTTTTTTAGGCTTTGTTTTGGAAGAAGCAATTTTGGAAATTTGCGAAAAAACACGCAAAGTTTGCGAAGAAGCAAATGTTTTTGATATCGAATTTGATCAGATTGAGCTTTTTCCATTAGTTGAGGAACCAAGATCAGTTGCTCTCACTGGAAAGCCCAGCGAAGAACTGAAAAATTTAGTTAATAATATTGAAAAAGAATTGGAAATTTCCAATGCTCCAAAAAAATCTTTCAGAGCGCATATTACTTTAGGGAGAATTAGAAAATATAAATGGGAAGAGCTGGAAAACAAACCAGAAATTAAAGAAAAGTTTTTATCAAATATTTCTGTTGAAAATATTGAGATAATTTCCAGCGAACTTGGCGAAAACGGAAGTAATTATACTGTTTTAGAATCTTGCCCGTTAAAATAAGTCCGTCATCCTGAGCGCCTGCCTGCCGGCAGGCAGGAAGCGAAGGATCTATGCATATTTTAAATATTAAAATTGATAATTTTTCGAAAAAAGAAATTCTGGAAAAAGTCAGAAGTTTTTTGGCCGGACCAAAATTTCACCAAATCGCCACGATTAATCCAGAAATTATTTTAGAAGCCCAAAAAAACCAGGAATTTAAAAATATTTTAAATAATTGTGATCTGAATGTGGCGGATGGATTTGGAATCCGATTAGCTTTTTGGCGATTTGGAAAAAATTTAAAATGCCGTTTTGCCGGAGCCGATTTGATGCTAGAAATTCTAAAAATTGCGAATGAACAAAAACTTTCTGTATTTTTAGCCGCAAAAAAAGATGGGCTAAGCAATTGGGAAGAAACCAGAGATGCTATTTTAAAAAATTACCCCGATTTAGAAATTAATGGAGAAAATTTGAATTTTAATTGTCATGCCGAACTTGTTTCGGCATCTCATAAGATCCTGAACCAAGTTCAGGATGACAAATGGGTTTTATTTTGCAACTTCGGCGCTCCTTTTCAAGAGCTATTCATAAATTCCCAAAAAAATGATACAATTAGACTAGCCATAGGAGTCGGTGGAAGTTTTGATTTTATAACTAAAAAAATCCGCCGTGCTCCAAAATTCATGCGATTAATCGGCCTAGAATGGCTTTGGCGGTTAATTCTTGAGCCACGATATAGATTTAAGAGGATATTTAATGCAATAATAATTTTTCCAATAAAAATAATTATTAATAAATAACAATATGACAATAAAAACAACACAACTAATTAAAACAATTTATTTGTATTTGGCCGTCACAATCAGCCTTATTTTTACAGCCGTTGGAGTAGGAAGATTACTCAATATCGGACTAAAGGCTACACTTTTTCCAGAAGCGGAAAAGAAAAGTTATTATGAATGCAACCAGCAACCGCCAGTAGCCTGCGCTATTTCAAAAGAAGGAGCGACAGCAGATCAAAAAGTACAGATTGACGCACTTCTCAAGGATTATGACAATTGGAAAGAAAATCAGTCAGGCGACAAATGCATCGTGCCAGCCAGACAAAATAATCTTATTGATTCGCTAACAATGGTAATAATCGCCCTGCCAATATTACTCATTCACTGGAAATTTATCAAGAAAGAGAAGGAAGAAAAAGAAATTGCATAATTTTATGACCCAGCAAATTTTTGTTGTTCATGGAGGAGATGTCCATAGAACCTATGAAGATTATCTTGAATATATAAAAAATTATCCAATCAATTTAGATAAGATTAAGCATGGCGGCTGGAAAGATTATTTACAAGAAAAATTAGGCAAAGATTATGAAATAATTTATCCTCAAATGGAAAATTATCACAATGCCAAATATTCTGAATGGAAAATTTGGTTTGAAAAGTTTTTTCCATTTCTGAAAGACAGGGTAATTTTGATTGGAGGATCGTTGGGAGGAATATTTTTAGCAAAATATTTATCAGAAAATAATTTCCCAGTAAAAATAAAAGCGGCTTTTTTAGTCGCTGCTCCACATAGCGATAATTATCTAGGGGATTTCGCTTTGCCGGAATCACTAGAAAATTTTTCACGTCAAGCGGATAAAATTTTCCTTTATCATTCCAAGGATGATCCAGAAGTTCCTTTTTCTGAATTAGAAAAATATGCAAAAGCTCTGCCAAAAGCGGAAAAAATAATTTTTGAAGACAAGGGTCATTTCATGCTCAAAGAATTTCCAGAAATTGTAGAAAAATTAAAAAGTTTATAGAGTTTTATGCAAGAAAAAAAATATTGTTTATTTTGTGATCGGAATAACAAAGAAAAACATAAAATAATTATAGAAAATGAATTATTTTATTCTAGATGGGATAATTTTCCTGTTGCTAAAGGACATGCAGAAATTATCCCTAAAAAACATATAATTTCATTTTTTGATTTAAATAAGGAAGAATTATTAAAAATGTATGAGATAATAAAAGAGACTAGAAAAATAATAACTAATAAATATAATCCGGATGACTTTAATGTAGGAATAAACGACGGGGAACTAGCAGGCAGAACAATTCATCATCTTCATATTCATATCATACCTCGTTATAAAGGAGATGTTGAAAACCCAAAAGGAGGAATTCGAAATATTATCCCAGGCAAAGGAAATTATTAAAAAAATATATGAACAAAATTCGCGTTAGATTTGCGCCGTCGCCAACCGGATATATGCATGTGGGAAATTTTCGCACGGCTCTTTATACTTATCTTTTCGCCAAAAAATCTGGCGGGGATTTTATCTTGCGCATCGAAGACACTGACCAGAAAAGACAGGTTGAAGACGCCTTGGAAAAATTGATAAGCATCATAAACTGGGCAGGGTTTGAATATGCCGAAGGTGTTTATATGGAAAATGGAAAAGCTATTGAAAAGGGAAATTTTGGTCCTTATACGCAGTCCAAAAGATTAGAAATTTACAAAAAATATGCCGAGCAATTACTAGGGAGCGGAAAAGCTTACTATTGTTTTTGCACGCCGGAAAGATTGGAAGAAATGCGCCAAAATCAGTTGGCGCAAAAGCAAGCGCCGATGTATGATCAATGCTGTTTGAAATTATCTTCTGAAGAAATTAAAAAAAGATTGGAAAGTGGAGAAAAATATGTTATTCGGCAAAAAATAAACACGCAGGGTTTTACGGAATTTAATGACCTAATCCGAGGAAAAGTTAGCATAAAAAATGATCTATTGGACGACCAAATTCTTCTCAAATCAGACGGTTATCCAACTTATAATTTTGCCAATGTGATTGATGATCACTTAATGGAGATATCCCATATTTTTCGCGGGGAAGAATATGTTTCCAGCACGCCTAAATATATTCAATTATATGAAAATTTTGGCTGGGAAATTCCAGCCGTGGCTCATCTACCGCTTCTTTTGAACACTGACAAATCAAAACTTTCCAAACGACAAGGCGATGTTGCTGTCGAAGATTATATAAAAAAAGGCTATCTGAAAGAAGCACTCATAAATTTTGTCGCGCTTTTGGGCTGGAATCCAGGAGAAGGGGAAACGCAAGAAATTTTTACACTTTCGGAATTAATTCAAAAATTTGATTTGTCGCATGTCCACAAAGCTGGCGCAGTTTTTGACATCAAAAAACTAGATTGGATAAATTCGCAGTGGATAAAGAAAATCTCGCTAGATGATTTATATGAGCGTTCGTTGGAATTTATAAAAGAAAATAAATCAGAAGAATATATTAAAAAAGTTCTATTGATCGAACGCGAACGACTTACTAAATTATCTGAAATAGGGGAGAGCAATAAGTTCTTTTTTGAAGAAATAAATTATGATAAAGAATTATTAAGATGGAAAGATATATCGGATGAAAAACTAAAAGAATCTTTGGAAAAATCGAAAGCAGTTTTGGAAAATATTTCAGAAACCGATTGGAATCGCGAAAACTTAGAAAAAATTCTTATGGAATCAGCTGGAGAAAATAGAGGTGAGCTACTTTGGCCACTTCGCGCGTCTCTTACCGGAGAAAAAAAATCACCCTCGCCGTTTGAATGCGCTTGGGTTTTAGGCAAAGAGGAAAGCTTAAAAAGAATTAAAACAGCCATCGAAAAAATATAAAAAAATGATAGAAAAAAAATTTCAGCCAAAGGCTGATCCCTGCCTGCCGGCAGGCAGGGCGCCTCTGGCGGAAAAATTATTATTTTTAATACCGATTATTTTTATCGCAATTTTTTTATTTTCTAAAAGTGTAATAGCCAGCGATTGCACTGATAAATGCCAGGATGTTTATCTGACTGATAAGGACGCTAGAGATAAATGCGAAGAAAATTGCAAAAAAGCTGACGCTTATGAAAAAATAATAGAAACAAAAATAAAACAGCAAGGAATTCTCAACAATCAGCTAAATTACATAAACAGCCAACAAAGTGAAAATCAAAAAACTCTTAGAGAAACCGCCAAAGGTATTGAAACTCTTTCTGAAAAAATCAGTTCCCTAGAAAAAGATATCGAGCAAAAAGAAAAAGAAATTTCCAATCAAAAGAAAATACTTTCCGGGCTAATCCAGTCCTACTATGATTATGATCAACAGGGGATTTTAGAAATAGTTGTCTTGAATAAAAATATTCTGAATCCTTTTGGGCAAACAGATTATATCGGGCAATCTGGAACTAAAATTTCCGATCTTTTAGAAGAAATGAAATCATCTCAAAAAGAATTATTTAATGACCAGCAGGAACTTCAGAATTCTTTGGATCAAAGTATTAATTTAAAAGGAAAACTTGAAGATGAAAAAGATAAACTACAATTAAGCGAAAACCAGAAGGAAATTCTTCTCGCTCAAACCAAGGCGGAAAAAGAAAGATATGAAAAATTATTATCCGACATCGAAAATGAAATATATAATTTGGAATCCGGGAAATCAGTTGACTACAGCAAGGTTCCGGCCGCCAAGGGAGGGTATTTTAACTATCCTGTTTCTTCTGTGCGAGTTACTCAAGGATACGGCATGACTTCTTATGCTAAAAAAGGAGCCTATGGAGGAAAGCCTCATAACGGAATCGATTATGGAGTTAGTGTAGGAAATAATATTTTTGCAGTTAAAGGGGGAAAAGTTGTCGGAACCGGAAATAATGGGAAGTATGCTTATGGAAAATGGATTGCGATTGATCATGGCGATGGACTAACCACATTATACGGACATCTTAGTAGCCAATCAGTATCCAAAGGTAGCCAAGTTAAAACTGGCGACAAAATCGGAAAAAGCGGAAACACAGGAAATTCAACCGGTCCGCATCTTCATTTTTCTGTTTTCACTTCAAAAAGTTTCGAGACTGCACAGTCAAAATATGTCAAAGGCCTTATGATTCCGGTCGGCGCTTCAATTAATCCGACAAAATATCTGAAATAAACTAATTAATTTATTATTATATTATGAAAATAAAAGAAATAATGACAAAAGAAGTTATTACCGCTGACATAAGCGACAAAATTTCAAAAATCGCCGAGCTTATGACAAAAAACAGGATTCATGGAATTCCAATTTTGAAAAACGGCCAATTGGCCGGCATAGTTACAGAAACGGATTTTTTTGTAAACAGCCTTCCGGATTTATATCTGCCTTCCTATATAAATTTTCTGAAAGAAACAAAAATTTCAGGCGATCTAAATAAAGAAAAAAAAGAAGAAATTGAGAAACTTGTGAATTCGACGGCGGGTGATATAATGACGGCAGAATGCGTCACTTTGGAGCCCGATTCGGAAACTGATGAAATGATAAAAATAATAAAAGAAAAACATTTTTTCACCTTTCCGGTAATCAACAAGGATATGAGTTTGGCCGGCATAGTAACTCAGGCAGACATTATTAAATTAATATAAAAAAAAATGGATACGCAAAAAAAACTTCGCCCAATTGATGTTTCTGCCCAAAAAACATATTCTTGGTGGACAAAAACATATGTCTTCATCAAGAAAACAGAAATAAAAACATGGCAAGGCGTTTTTGCCTTAGCTTTCATTTCTGGCGCTGCTGCCGCCATAATTTGGTCAGTATCAGCCGAGTGGAGTCTTTTTTCCAAAGCAAGTATTGCCGTACCCGACAATCAATGTATTGCGGATCCATCAGGAGGATCATTTGATAAAAAAAAATCCGTAGCTATAAGATGCGGAAAATATGTTAACTCTGCTAAATTTCAATGGCAAGGAGGAGAAGAACAGACAATTGATCTAACAAAAAAATCTCAAGAAAAAACAAAACTAACTTTTTTAGCCGAACAAAACCAATATTTAAAAATATATGGAACAGCTGATGATGGCGGAAAAAATGCAGAGCTATTGGCTAATCATATAAAAAAAAGGGATTCTTTGCAAAAAAATGTTGATGGATATAACGCTACGCTAATTGAATTAAATCTGAAAAACAGTCCGGAAGAATTAGAGAAAGTAGCTGCCGGAATAAAAAGTGAGCTTGAAAAAGCTCAAGCTAAAATAGTAGAAATTGATAAAAGAATAGCCGCGATAGAAAATGAACAATTAGTCACGCTCAAAAAAACCAGGGATGATTTTCAAAAAAAAGTTGATGAGTTTAAGGCAAAATTAGCTGATTTAACAGCCAAAAATGCTTCTGCCGATCGGATTGCGAATGTAACATTATCAATTGAAAAAAACCAAGCCAAAGTAGCAAACTTGGATGCAAAAATAGCAAAAACAGAAAATGAACAATTAGTCAATATTAAACAAGATAGGGAAGAATTTCAGAAAAAAGTTGATGAGCTTAAGACTAAATTAGAAAACACGGATACCAAAGAAAAACGGGACAAAAAAATAGCTGATTTTAAAAAAACAATTGAAGAAAATCAAGCAAAAATAGTTGATTTCAACAGTAAAATTGCTAAATTGGAAAAAGCAATTGATCCGGAGAATAATAAGTTTGAAAATACTTATAGCTTTACTAAAAAAATCCTACCCACAGAAGAAAAGGATGCTTCAAATATAGATGCAACTTTAATCGGCGAACCGATTGATAATAATATTCCGATTTTGGATACAGACACAACTTTAATAAATGAACCGGTTTTAAACGATAATATCCCCGCTGTAAATATCCCTAGTGATACTACTCCGATAAGCATTGATGCAAAGAGCCAGGGCATGGGATTAAATATCGACATAGGATCCAAATATTACGATACCGGAATAACCTCTCCAAATGCAATGGAAATGACCAGTTATCCTTGGGATGTTTATTACACAACTAAATATAATCCGGATAAAGCCATCACTCACTCAAATACCAAGGGAACAATTCCGCTTCCAAAATTAAATGAAAACGGCTATCCGACTGAAAAAATTCCCTATCAATATAATGGGCAAGATTATCATCTAGGAGTACATGTTTTTTCCAGCACTCAATCGCATTATCCTTCGGGAAATTATACTTTGATTTTTGATGGAGCAGGGGAGATTAGAATCAGAAATGCGAGCAAGGAAAGTATTTTCACTCAAGGAGGCGTTAAAAATTCCGTGTCTATTGATAATTCAGACAAAACCGGCATTTATTTATATGTGTTGAAATCGGACGAAAACAATCCGGTCAGAAATATCAGATTAATTATTCCTGGATACGAAGAGGCTGATCGATTTTATCCAAAGGTTTTTGAATTAGCGAAAGGAGCAAAAGCTTTTCGTTTTATGGGCGAACAAAAAACCAATGGACAAAATATTGTGCGCTGGGAAGACAGGAATACGCCTGATAAAATTAATCGAAGTTGGAAAAAAATTATTGAAGGAAGTTCTGCTAATGTATCGCTGGCAAATACTGGAGAAAAAATGCTTAAAAAAGAACATGTCCTGAAAATAACCGCTCAAGCTCCCCACAAATTAGAAACTGGACAGAGAATAAATTTAAAACCGAATTACGCCTTGAGTGTTTCCTATATTGATGAAACTGGCGCCCAAAAAGAAAAGAATTTTGACAGTGCATACGGCTTGGAAATTGAAAAAATAGATGACTCTAGTTTTTATTTGGACTTAAGAGTGGATGCTAAACTTAAATTATTAAGCGTCAAGGGATATAATAATTTAAGTTGGCAATCAATCATTGAACCAGGAGTTCCGATGGAAGATTTGATTGATTTCACCAATAAAACAGAGGCTGATGCATGGTTTTGCGTTCCTCATTTGGCAGATAATGAATATGTCCGAGAAATGGCAAAATTAATCAAAAGTCGACTAAAATCCGGGAAGAAAGTGTATATCGAATATTCCAATGAAATTTGGAACACCGCTCCCGGTTTTTGGCATCAGACAACTTATGCCCGATATATGGGAGAAACGGATAGTAAAATAGTGGCCAGTAAAATTGGTCCGATGGATGCTTTTTACACCAAAAGAGCATTGGAAATATTCAAAGTATTTGAAAACGAATTGGGGGATGACAGAGTCATAAATGTTATCTCCAGCCAATTCGGATTGTTCTGGCATGCCGAACAAAGAATGAAAGCTTATGATAATTCAGATATCAATCCTGATAAAATCCAAGTTGAGGCCTTGGCAGTTGCTCCATATTTTAGCGCAGGAGAAGGAAAAAATAAAACTTATTCCACTTCCGTAACTGTTAATGAACTTTTTTCACTGATGGAAAAAAATATCAGCGAATATTTGGAGCCCCGAAGAGTTAAACATAAAAATTTAGCCGATACATATAAACTCGATTTAATCGCTTACGAAGGGGGACAGAGTCTTATTGCAGACAATGACACACTGTCCACGACATTTACTGCAGCCAATAAAGATTCCAGAATGTATGATTTATATAAAAAATATTTTAACTGGTGGTTCGACAATGGGGGAGGGATATTTATGAATTTTGAATTTATAAACGCTTTCAACCAATATGGCTATTGGGGAATTTTAGAATATATGGATCAGCCCGCATCTGAAGCGCCAAAATATAGAGCGTTCATGGATTTTGTTAAAAAATAAATAAAATAAAAAATATTTTATAAAATTATTTTATTTTTCAAAAAACAGCTTTCAAAATTGACTTGAGAGCTGTTTTTATTTGTTTTAGGATACATTGATGTATCTAATAGGCACTGCTTCAAACAAGCCTTAAATGATATACAGCGTCGTATAAGTATCATTGTGCGACACTCTAAATATTCCAGTCCAGCCGCTCCCCTTTAAATAGAAAACGCTCAATCACAATTTGAACGTTTTTTTATTATTCATAATTCCTGCTTCCTAATTCCTAATTCTTTTTTGGTAATCCTTTATCGCCTCATGCAATCCGTCGGCCGCTAAATTTGAACAATGCATTTTTATCGGTGGCAAACCTTCCAGCGCTTCTGCCACATCGTTTCTGGTAATCTTGAGGGCTTCCCCTACCGTCTTCCCTTTGGCAAGGTCAGTAATCATAGAAGATGTCGCAATCGCGCTAGCACAGCCCAATGTTTCAAATTTAATATCTTTTATAATTTCATTTTTCTTTTCCTTTTTAATTTTAATATAAATTTTCATCAAATCTCCGCATACCGGATTGCCAACAATACCAACGCCGTCAGGGCTTTTTATTGTTCCTTGATTATGAGGCTTAGTAAAATGTTCAATGACTTTTTTTGAATACATATATAATATAATTTTCAATTTACAATTATCAATTTTCAGCGAAGTATTAATTTTAAATTTTAATAATTGAAAATTGATTGAAAATTGTAAATTGATAATTGAAAAATTATTTAAGCTTATAATAATCACTTAAAACATTGCCTGAAATTTTTCTTAATTTATTTATAGATTCTTTAAGTACGCCTATAGTATAATCAATTTCTTTTTTTGTAGTATATTTGCCCAAAGTTATACGGAGCGAACTATGCGCTTCTTCGGGCTTCGAGCCTATCGAAAGAAGAACATGCGACGGCTCAAGTGTTCCTGACGAACAAGCCGAACCGGTTGAAGCAGAAATTCCATCAGCATCCAGCATCATAATCAGACTTTCCCCTTCTACGCCTGGAAAACTAAAATTAACATTATTAGGTGATCGTTTTATTTTTGATCCATTTAATTTTGAATTCGGAATTTCTCTCAAAACTCTTTTTATTAAATAATCGCGAAGCGATTTTATTTTCCTAATTCCTGATTCATAATTCCTAATTCCTGCCATAGCCACTCCAAGTCCCACAATTCCCGGCACATTCAGCGTTCCAGCTCGCAAACCCCTTTCCTGTTCTCCGCCATCCTGTATTTTGGCTATATTAAGGCCTTTTTTGACATACAAAGCCCCTACTCCCTTTGGCCCATAAATTTTATGCGCCGACATACTCATCAAATCCACGCCTAATTTTTTGACATTGCAATCAAAATAATTCACCGCTTGCGTCGCGTCCGTATGAAAAATTATATTTGAATTATATTTTTTTAGCATTTGGCTTATTCCTTTTATTGGCTGGACTGTTCCGATTTCATTGTTCACATACATAACAGAAACTAAAATTGTATTTGGTCTGATCGCCTTTTTTATATCAAGAATATTAATAACCCCGTCTCTTTCAGGTTTTATATAAGTTGCCTCGATTAAATTTTCTTTTTCTAAATTTTTTACAGCATTCAGCACGCAATGATGCTCAAAAGCAGTCGTGATTATATGCGGTTTAGCTTTTTCTTTTTTATAATGCGCTTTGACAATTCCCTTTATGGCTAAGTTATTTGATTCTGTTGCTCCGCTGGTAAAAATGATTTCGCCTGAATCAGCGCCAAAAAAATCTGCGACTTGTTTTCTCGCTTTTTCCACTGCCTCGCTAGCGTTTCTTCCAAAATTATGTATAGATGACGCATTGCCAAAATTATCACTAAAATACGGTTTCATCTCCTCAAATACTTTTTTATCCACCGGCGTAGTCGCCGCATTATCTAAATATATCCTATGCATAAATTATTTTATTAATTCGCTTAATTTAATCCCATATAAAGTTTTTTTAATCTGCTCACCCAGCTTTATCCATACAACACTGGAAGCACAATCTTTCATATGAGCGCAGTGCGTTCCATTGCATTTGGAAGTCATCTGTCCTTCCATAACTTCAATCACTTCCCCTGCTGAAATTTCTCTCGGCTTTCTTGCTAAAACATATCCGCCATTTTTTCCTTTGATACTTTTGACTAAATTATTTTTTCGAAGTTCTCCGATTAATCGTTCCAGATATTTAGCGGAAATATTTTCTTCTATGGATATTGCTTTGATATTTTTGATCTTAGGGTAACTGCGAGCCAGGTTGACTACCGCCCGAAGCCCATACTCCCCTTTTGTAGAAAAATTCAACATATATTAATCATACTATTTTAGTATGCTTTCAGTTTATCTCTTTTGAAATAATCTGTCAAGAATGTTATAATAACTTTATGCGTATATCATATAGCGCCTACGATACATATCGAAATTGCCCGCTGAAATATAAATTTCAAAATATTGACCAGCTTAAGGTTCCTAAATCCAAGGAGGCGGTTTTTGGCTCGACCCTGCACGAAACAATGAAATTTATCCACACTCCGGGCATTCTCTCCCCTACCTTGGACCAGGCCATGGAACATTTTTCCAATTCTTGGAATCCGGCAGTTTTTGATTCACCGGACGAAGAACGAGCCGCTTTTTCACAGGGAGTGAAAATTATTCAGGATTATTTTGAGAAAAATAATCCGGCTGATTTTAATATTGTAAATTTAGAATCGCGCTTTCAAATCGAAATCGGTCGCGATGATGATAAGCACATTATTTCTGGAATTATTGATCGCATTGACCGAACGAAAGACGGCTTTGAAATTATTGACTATAAAACCACCAAAAAAATGCCAACGCAAGAAAAAGTGGATAATGATATCCAGCTTTCTGTATATCTCAAGGCTTTTCTTTCTAATTATCCCAAAGAAATTGAAAATCTAGACAAGATAAAAGTTAGCTTATATTTTCTAAAGCACGGCGTAAAACTTTCTGCTACTAGAACTTTGGAGCAACTGAAACAAAGCGAACAACTTTTTCTGGACACAATAAAATTAATTGAATCTAGCGAATTTGAACCGACAATGTCACCTCTTTGCGACTGGTGCGGATATCAAAATCGCTGTCCGATGTGGAAGCATAAATTCAAAGAACTGCGACACATTGATACGGATGAAGTTAATAGTGCCATTTCAGAATATATTGATCTCAAGTCAGCCATGAATATTACTAAAGACCGTCTTGGAAAACTTCAGGAAAATATTTTGAATTATATGGATCAGGAAGGCGTGGAAAGGGTTTTTGGCCCGCAAGGCGTCATTGCCAAAACGCTTAGAAAAACTTATAAATACGATGAAAAAAAACTGCGTGAAGTTTTGGAGCCACTGAATCATTGGGAAGATATCTTGAAGATTGATGGAATTGCGCTTCGAAATATTTTGGGCGTTTTGCCTTTTTCCGCTCGCAAAGAAATTGAAAAAGCTAAAGTTGTAGACAAAGAAACTAAAAGCTTAAGCGTGAAAAAAAAGTAACCTGTCATTGCGAGGGAGCGTAGCGACCGTGGCAATCTCGAGATTGCTTCGCTTCGCTCGCAATGACAAAAATATAATGTCAAAACAATACTGGATTTATATAATGACCAATAAAAGAAACACAGTTTTATATACGGGGGTTACTAGCAATTTATTCAGAAGAATAGAAGAACACAAAAGCAAAATAATTAAAGGTTTTACACAGAAATATAATGTTGATAAGTTGGTATTTGCTGAATGTTTTGAAAATATTAATTATGCTTTAATGGCTGAAAAGAAAATTAAAGCAGGTTCGAGGCAAAAGAAAATCGATTTAATTAAAAGCATTAATCCTGAATTTAAAGAATTAACTTTTTAAAATAAGATTGCTTCGCTACGCTCGCAATGACAGATATTAAACAATATGCACCAACTCAAAACCTTCCTCAAACAATTCTTTCTTATTAATGACACGCCCCACAAAATTGCCGGTGGCGCAGCGTTAGGAATTTTTTTGGGCATTACTCCAGGAGAAGGCGTGCTCACAACCCTTATTCTAGCATCAATTTTTCGTCTAAATCGGCTTTCTGCAACTGCTGGGGTTTTAGCCACTAATATGTGGATGACGATTTTAGTTTTGCCTTTTTCTGCTGGAGTTGGCGCTTTTATTTTTAAAACTAATGCTAAGGATTTAATAAATAATTTTCACGCAACATATCACCTTGGCCTCAAGTTCTTTTTTAGCAAAATTATTTTTCTCGATTTGCTTTTACCCCTCATTATCGGCTTCGTCATCACCGCCGGCGCAATCGCCTTAGTTTTTTATTTTTTGATTTATTTTTTGTTGAAGTATAATAAAATAGAATTTAAGTAATTTAAAAGGCATACGCAGTTTCCAACTGGATGCCTTAAGAATTAATTTCTTGAATTTTCAAAAAATCATTTATAAAAGTTCAATTTCCGTTTCGCAATTAGACAGTAAGTCACTCAGCTCCTTATGCCGAACAGTAAGCTTTTCGACCCTAGCTCTGTTATAATAAGCAGGATCCATAGCGTTCGATCGATAAAGAGTGAGTTCGGTTGCAGTTTCTACGTATTCCTTGAAAACTTCTCTAATTTTAGCTTTCATGATTTCTCCTTTTGTTATTTAGACAATTATTGTTTATATGCTCATTAGTATTACATTCAAGCAAAATAAAAAAAGACTGTCAAATCAAATAATCTTTTTATTATTTTATTACCGTCCCTAAAAACTTTTTTTCTTCCAAAATATTTCTCAAATTCTCAATATTTTTGCCTTCAGTGATGATAACTTCCAGATTTATTTTTTCGGCGAGTTTTGAAGCCACTGGATCAAAGGGCAGATTCATTCCCGGATCCCAAACATTGCCAACAATTTTCCGAAAATTTTTCCAGTTAATTTCTTTGATTATTTTTGCGTCTTTATGTTTTTTCGGATCCTTGTCGCAAGCGTATTTGATATTAGAAAGATTGATCAGTTTTTTTGCGCCAAGCCTTTCCGCAATAATTGTAGCAACATAATCCGTTGACCAACCTGGACGCCAGCCGGCTGCGACCATAATTCCCTCGCCCTTTGAAAAACTTTTCGTCAAATCTTCTTTGGTCCGCGGATTTTTATTAATTCTCGGATTAGCATATTTCCTGAAAATTGTTTTGATAAGATGAGCATTTAATCGGCTCGTGTGAATCCCTAGCCAATCTCTGTCATCCTTTGTAAGGTTGGTAACTTTTGTAGCAGCTTGCTGATATTCCCGACAAGTATATCCCCCGCCAGTAATGATGGCAAATCTTTTTCCTTTTGCAATTTCAGAGATTATGAGCTCCCGGAATTTTTTCAAAAATTGCCAATCAATTTGTTTCGGAACAATTAGCGATCCTCCAAGAGAAATTACGATAATATTATTTTTCATATTTTATTTAATACAATTTTTATCCGGCAGATACCCTTTTGATTTTGCCTGATTTTCATCAGAAAAGCAAACTACATTTTTCGGATTTATATTCTTAGCATAACGGCAGGTCGGTAGATGATATTTATTAGAATTTTTTGAGCCTAAAAAGGCACAGTTTGAAGCTAGTGCATTTGCATTATCAGAGGTATTTTTCGCTTCAGAAGGCAAATTTTGGCCTTCTGGAGACTTTTGTCCGCTAGAGTTATCCACAGCCGGTTTTTCGATAATCAGCGGGTTTTGCTCCATTCCTTGGCTTTTTAAAATCCCTGCTTCAAACGAAATTGTCGCGACTAAAATAAACCCTAAAAAAAGAATTATTTTATATTCATATTTCTGCCAAAAATCCTTAGTTTTTGTTTTTAGCGTATTTTCACTCATAGCTGTTGACATTATATCATAAATAAAGTAAGATTATTTAGTAATAATTCAATAATATAACAGCTTAAACATATGGCACACAGAAAAGCCGGTGGCTCTACCCAACTTGGACGCGATTCAATTTCCAAAAGATTAGGAGTTAAAAAATTTGCTGGAGAAAAAGTAAAACCAGGGCAAATTATCGTTCGCCAAAGAGGAACAAAATACGGACCCGGAAAAAATGTTAAACGCGGAGAAGACGACACGCTCTTTGCTATGAAAGAAGGCGTGGTAAAATTTACTTCTAAAAAAATCAGACGCTTTACCGGAAAAATGATTGAAAAGAAATTTGTTTCAGTGGAATAGACGCGAAAAATACAATACAACGAATATCAACTAAAAAAACGAACCAGATTAAAGGCTCGTTTTTTATTCCTAAAGTTTTAAACTATTTTTTATTTCGCGCGTAGCTCGCTTTTACAAATTCAAAAAATAAAGGATGTGAATCGATCGGATTGGATTTAAATTCCGGATGAAATTGCACTCCAAGAAAAAACGGGTGAATGTTTTTTGGAAGCTCGGTAATTTCCATAAGTTTTCGATCCGGCGAAATTCCAGAAAAAATCAGACCGGCTTTTTCCAATTTTGAAATATACTCCGGATTGACTTCCCAGCGATGTCTATGCCTCTCGGAAATTTTATTCTTCCCATAAGCTTCCTGCGCTATCGTTCCTTTTTTGAGAACGGCCGGATAAGCACCAAGCCTCATCGTCGCTCCATAATTTTTGTCTTCCAAATTTTTCTTTTGCTCCGGTATAATATCAATGACCGGATTTTTTGTTTTTCGGTCTATTTCAGTAGTATTCGCGTCTTTGAGTCCCAAAATATTTCTAGCATATTCAACAACAGCGAGTTGCATTCCATAACAAAGCCCAAAAAATGGAATTTTATTGGTTCGCAAAAATTCTATTACTTTTATCTTGCCTTCAATTCCGCGTGAACCAAATCCTCCTGGAATAATTACACCGTCATAATTCTTAAGTTCCTCCAATTTTTCCGGTTCTTTTTCAAAAGATTCACTGTTTATCCAATCTATCTCCGGCTTAACTTTATTCTTATAACAAGCGTGTCTCACAGCTTCAATGACGCTTATATAGGCATCGGACAACACAAAATCTCCTGTTCCGAAATATTTTCCCACAATTCCAATTTTAACTTTTCCTTTGGGATTTTTAATATTCTCCACAAGATTATACCATTTTTTTAAATCCGTTTTCTTATAACTAAGCCCGAGTTTTTTGAGAATCAATCGGCTCAAATCATCGCGTTCAAAATTTATCGGCACTTCATAAATACTTTCAATATCCGGAGCGGAAATTACATACCGTTCTGGAACATTGCAAAACATAGCAATTTTTTCTTTGCGTCTTTTGTCCAAAAAAGTTTCACTGCGAGCGATAATAAAATCCGGTTGAATTCCAGTTCCATTTAAGGTTCTGACTGCATGCTGGGTTGGCTTGGTCTTCATTTCTCCAATTTTAGAAGGAATCGGCAAATAGCTCACCATAACAGTGATGACATCTTCCGGCTTTTTTATTTTTAAAAGACGAATGGCTTCCAAAAAAAGAATGTTCTCATATTCTCCGACGGTTCCGCCGATTTCGACGACTGTGATATCAGACTTGACTTTATTGGAAGCTTTTTCAATTCGATCGAGAACTTCCAGTGGAATATGCGGTACAACCTGAACGCATTTTCCGTTATATTCCAAATTGCGCTCACGATGAATGACCGACTCATAAACTCGGCCGGTTGTCATATAATTATTGCGAGAGAGCGTGATATTTAAGAATCTTTCATAATTTCCCATGTCTTGATCGGTTTCATCACCGTCATCCAAAACAAAAACTTCGCCGTGTTCCGTTGGATTCATTGTGCCAGCGTCCACATTGATATATGGATCAATTTTTAATGCTGTCACATTAAATCCACGCGCTTGAAGAATTGCACCGATCGCCGAAGTTGTTATACCCTTCCCCACTCCACTCATCACTCCCCCAACAACAAAAATATATTTTCTGTTTTTCATAATTATAAAAGTCGCGAAATCGCGACCCCCAAATAATTTATTAAAATTGCTTTTTGAAAATTATGCCCCTTTAATTTCCACTCTAATTTTTTCTTTGATTTCTTCCGATAATTTTATCTCGATTTCATATTCACCAACTTTCTTTATCGCCTCCTTAATTATAATTGAAGAAGGTAAAATATTCAAGCCTTCTTTTTTTAGTTCTGCCTCGATATTCTTGGCGGTTATTGACCCAAAAAGCTTTCCGCCTTTTTCCTTGGCAGATATGCTGATTTTCTTGTTTTTTAGTTTATTCGCAAGATTTTTCAGTTCTTCCATCTCTGCCATTTTGGCGCTTTTTTCTTTTTCCTTCTGAATCTCAGCTTTTTTTATAGCGCCTTCAGTCGCAATTTCCGCTAGTTTTTTTGGCATCAAAAAATTCTGGGCATATCCTTCCGCCACTTCTTTTACATCTCCTTTTTTGCCTAAATTTTTTATGTCTTGGAGTAAAATTATTTTCATAAATTTATTTAATTTTATCTTTTATCACTTCCAGCGCTTTGTCAAGTTGCGGGTCAAGTTTATTTTTGTAATCGTCATTAGTCATTTTAACTTCAATATCCGGAGAAATTCCTTTGTCCATAATATAATCGCCGTTTGGTGTGAGCCATTTGGCCACGGTAATTTTTACGCTTGATCCGCCAGCCAAATCCATCAGCTGTTGAACACTTCCTTTCCCAAAAGTTTTTTCTCCAATCAAAGTTATTTTCTGATTATCTCGAAGCGCTCCTGCTAAAATTTCCGAGGCGCTGGCGCTTCCACCGTTTATCAGCACCACAGTTGGAATTGAACTTAATTTATCTCCGCCGGTCGTATAAAGATTTTCTTTTTTCCCGCTACTATCTTCTTCCGAAACAACAATTTTACCTTTTGGAATCAGCCTGCTAGCCACTACTACCGACTTATCTAAAAGTCCGCCGGGATTGTCGCGAAGATCTAAAATTATTCCTTTGCTTTTGGCAGAAATTATCTTATTCATAGCAACATTAAATTGCACATCAACATCGTCAGAAAATTTAATTATTCTAAAATAAGCAATTCCGTCGTCCTTAAATTCAACTTTGGCGCTGTCTAATTTTATTGTTTCTCTAACTATCGAAATATCAATAGTTTCTTGGTCGCCTTCATGAAGAATTGTAAGCTTGACTGAAGTCCCCTTTTTCCCTCGTATAAGATCCACCGCTTGATCAATTGTCAAATCCAGCGATGATTTTTCGTCAATTTTCAAAATTTTATCACCCGAGCGAAGCCCAGCTTTTTGCGCCGGAGAACCATCTAGCGGAGCAATTATCGTCAAAATTTCATCCTTTATTCCTAGCTCCGCGCCTATTCCATCAAACGATCCAGAAATATCTTCAGAAAGAGCCTTGCTTTCTTTGGGATCAAGAAAACTCGAATAAGGATCGCCAGTTGAAGAAAGCATTCCATTAATCGCTCCGTAGACCATTTTTTGCGCGTCTAATTTATCCTTGTCAACATGTTTTTCCTTGAGGAGATCCCACACTTTCCAAAAAAGAGAAAAATCAACTTTCTCATTTTGCGATGATATTTTATTTTCAACGATGGCTGTTTCTAGGGAAACTTTTTTATTTTCTGAAAGAATGCTATTTTGGCCTTTTTTATAACCCCAGTAAAAACTGCCGACGAAAAGAAAAATAAAAACTAAAAAAATAGAATACTTTTTAAAAAGCCGGAGATTTTTCTCCAGATTTTCTTTTTCTTGCTTTTCTTTATCTTCTGATATTTCCTTATTTATTTCTTCCTTAAAATTTTCTTGATCCATAATAAATTTTCCTAGTTATGTTTTGGCAGAGGTTTCCCCCAATATTTCCAAAAATATACCAGCGCACTTTTGATATGCCACCAAGTGAGATAATTGGAAATCAAAGACTTAATAACACTTCTCCCGGCGCTTCCGCGTCCATGATAATGATACATTTCTGAATCCGGAAAATAAATTACTTTGTAATTATTTTCCCAAAATCTCCGGCACCAATCTACATCTTCAAAATACATTTTAAACTTTTGATCTATTAAGCCTACTTTGGAAATAGCTTCTCTGCTTGTCAGCATAGCTGAGCCCTGGATCCAATCAACCTCACGGATACTTTTATGATCAAATTCTTTCATTAAAAAATTATCTATATGCTTTTGGCCGATTTTCAGTTTTCCTAAAAATGTCCGCCGATAAATTACAGTAAAAGGCGTATAGTATCTAAAACAAGAGAATTGAAGTTTTTCATCAAAACCCAAAAGCTTCGGCCCGACAATTCCAATGTTCAAATTGTTTTTTATATATTCAAGAAGTTTCTCAATGGAGTTTTTCTTAATTATAACATCACCATTAATAATCAAGACATATCTGCCATTGGAAATTTCATAACCATTGCGCACTAATGCTCCAAACCCGATATTCTTCTTGGATGGAATAAATTTTATTTCAGGATAATCCTCCCTCATCATCATTTCTGTTTTTTCTTCCGTCGCGCTATCCGCCACAATTATTTCAAAACCATCCAACGCAAGATTATTCTTGATTGAATCAATACAAACCTTGAGAAGCTCGGGGTTTTTATAGCTAGTAATAATTATGGATAGTTCCATATATTAATTTTCTCTGCGCCTATTTCGGCTTTATATCCGACTGGGCTGGAAGAGTGAAAATATTTTTTGCCATTTCATGAATGCGATCATAATTTCCGCCAATTGGCAAAAGGATATAACCAACTTCTTTTGGCATATCAGTCGGATTATATAGCAAACCTTCCTCGCTGTTTTCCAAAACTCTCTGATAAATTTGCAAATTAGAAGCAGTCTTATAAAGTTCATAGCCCTTTTGCATTTCCCAAAGTTGCATATCCATTCGAACATTATCTCCCAGAGCATTAAGCATTGCATTCACTTTTGAAAAATCCGTAAGCGTTCCAACGCTTAACATTTTATCCTTGACCAACTGAATTACTATTTGTTGCCTTTTGGCTCTTTCGAAATCGCTGGAAGTCACTCGAGATCTCACATAGCAAAGCGCTTGATCTCCATTGAGTGTTTGCTTGCCGGCTGGCAATTTAAAATTTCCTCCACATTCTTTGTTTGGATTGGTGCAAAGAGGATATTGCGCAGTAATTCTTCCGTTTCTTTTTTTAATTTCAAACTTTCCAGTCGGAACGGTAAAAACTCGACTGTCACAAACATGCGGTTCGTTAAATTGCAACGATTCTTCAAAGGGCTTTTCAAGAGTTATTTCAATTCCGCCAATTGCGTCAATCAATTGTTTGAAACCAGCAAAATTTATACTGGCTGCATAATGTATTGGCAACCCAGTTACTTCCTGCGCAACTTTTTTCATTTCTTCCAGTCCTTGCTTCTTGCCGTTTTCTTCACCAGCCGCATATACCGCATTAATTTTAGTTTTATTTCCCCAAGCTGGATTGTTAACATACAAGTCGCGCGGAATTGAAATCATAGAAGCCTTATTTTCCTTAGAATTAATACTGGCAACTATAATAGTATCCGCCAAAAGCCCTCCTCCGGGAATGTTTTCTCCTCGCATGCCTAAAAGCAAAACATTAATTCTGCCTTCTTTTTCACCCTTAAGTTCGTTTGAAACTCCTGGAATATTTTTAACCAGCGATTGGAGCAACCCACCTTTAGAAATTCTATTCAATATACTTCCGGTTTTCCAAGCAAAAATTCCTCCACCCAAAAGCAGAATAACAACAACAACTACAAAGATTTTGAACCATCGCTTTTTATAAAACTTCTCTTTATTTTTTTCTCTCGCGTCAAAATTGTTTCCTAAATACGCCATGTTTTTGTTTAAATTAAAATTTAATAATTATTCTTATCTTACTTAAAATACCTTTTTTAGTCAATGAGTGCTTTTTGAAAAAATTCCTATCAATTTTTGAGCGCTTTTTTCCCAAGAAAATTTTTGAACTTGCGCCTTTCCATTTCTGGATAAATTATCCTTAATAATCTTGCTTCCGATTGTTTCTTTGATTTTTTGTGTAAGTTCCCCGGGGATTTGCGGATTGAAAAAAAGAGCAGAGCTTTCAGCAATTTCCCGATGTGGAGGAATATCAGAAATAATTGTCGGGACACCCAATGACATTGCTTCGATAATCGGCACACCAAAACCTTCATAAAATGAAGGGGAAACAAAAATTTCCGCTCCTTTCATAATGGCCCCCTTATCCTCTTCAGCAATATATCCCGGAAAAATAGTTTCCTGCGATAAGTTATGTTTTTCTATTACTTCATCTATCATTTTGTCATAATTATGGGCTTTTCCTCCGGCTATAACCAATTTTATGGCATTCGATTCTGAATAAGCCTTAAGTTCTGCTTTCAATAAAACAAAAGCTTCAATAAGCGCTGGAATATTTTTTCTCGGTTGAAGCGTGCCAATATACAAAATATATTTGTCCGGCAATTTATATTTTTCTTTAATTGATTTTATTTTTTCTTCTGATACATCTTGTTTTAGAAAATCCTCCGAAACTGCGTTATAGAACCAATCAACTTTTTCTGGATTAATTTTATAATATTTTATTATCTCGCTTTGAGTAAATTTTGAGACCGCAATAATTTTGTCAGCTCGCCTAAGACTTATTGGGATTAGTGTTTTTAAAAAAATTAAATCCCAAAATTTTATAAATTGCGGGTAGAAATTGAAAGAAATGTCATGAATAATCGTTGCGACCTTGATTTTCTTTGGCACAAACCACGGAGTAATATATTGTGTGAGATAAAAATCCACTGGATTTTTTCGAAGATATTTCGGAAGCGTCCAAAAATTCCAGCCGAATCTGTTTTTGGTTTTCAATGAGATTATTTCAAAATTATTTTTATTTTCTATTTCCAGACTTTTTTTAATTTCATTTAAAGTATTCTTGTCAGTTATATCCGTAAATAATTTATATTCATTTTCACTATCAATTTTTGCCAGATTTTTTGTTAAATTAAAAAACACTGCTTCACTGCCAGTTTGTTTTTTTCCTATGAGTCTTATATCTATTCCGATTTTCATTTTTTTATAATTTACGAACTACGAAATGAGCGAAATACGAAACTTTTATTCGCTACTTTTCGTATTTTCGTATTTAGTATTAATTTCGTAGTTCGTAATACCTAGCCAGACCCACAAAAATCCCAAGAATATTCCGGCGTTGAAAAAATTTGCGATAATAATACCGAACCAAGAAACTATTAACAATAAACTGATAATCCTCTCTGAATCATCTTTTGACAAATAATAATTTTTTATCGCTCTCAATAATATATACGCGATTACGATCAAAAAAGACGCAAAACCCAAGACTCCACTGCCGAGCCATACTTCTAGAAATATGTTGGAAGAATTCAAGCTAATGCCTCGCTCGTCTTGGCCTAAAACTTTTCCAATACTCCCCCAGCCTATGCCCAAAATCCAATGATTTTTAACTTCTTGCCAGGATTTTTGATAAATTTCACTTCTTATAGAAACATTTGGATCTTTGCGATAAATTTCTGCAACATATTTACCTTGCGCTTTTTCAGAATTTATTTCTTCTAAATTAATATGCCGGCAATTATATTTTTCTAATTCGGAAACATTATTAATTTCCTTAGGCAAGGAACGAAAATTTTCGTTCCCTACATTGCAAGAAATTGTAATTTTTTGCAATCCGGAAGTTGTGCTTTGAACGCGATTAAATAATTGAAAATTTGTCAGATGAAAAATATAAACTGCCAAAACTGCAATAATAAACGCTGGAATTATTATCAATTTCATTTGGATAGTTTTTTTCCACTGCCAACCTGCCTCTCCGGCAGGCAAGTTCTTTGGATTGATTCTCAAATTTGTAAAAATTATTAATAAAAATATAATCGTAGTTGCTATTACTCCAAGCCAAGCGCTTCGCGAAACAGTCAAGATAAGAAGTAAGAAGGAAGAAGAAAGAAGCAAGAATAAACCAATTTTCTTAATTCTTAATTCATAATTCATAATTCTATAAATTAAGACATATGAAACAGAAATAAATAAAATTATAAATATTCCCAACCAATCTGCTTCGGTAAAAGTTGCATTTGGTCTTCCCGGCATTGTTTCGAAACTGTTTAATCCTCGCAAAAACCAAATATTTTGCCAAATACCATAAAGCACAACAATAACTGAAGAACTTAGAAAAAATGGAATAACTTTTTTGAGATCTTCCGAATTTTGAATGTAATTTCGAACCAGAAAATATAAAAAAACGAAAGTAGCAAAAATTATCTCCAACCGTAGAGACGCAATTGATTGCGTCTCTATCTTGGCAACAATCGCGCTTACAAATCCTGCCAACATCATAACAATCACTAAATAATCTACAAAATTTAATTTAATTAATTTGAAATTTAGTTTTCCAGAAAGCAAACGAATGATAATCGCCGTGATTGTGAGCGCGCCGATAAATTGATATGGGCGAATTGAAATTCCAAGTTCCATTGGCGCTAAATTTATATTTTCCAGCGGAATCGTTCCAATGAAAAACAAAAATGCCCAGCCGGGACGATACAGCGCAAAGCCTAAAAATAAAATTGCGAAAAAAGCAAAATCACCCATTCGAAGAGGAATAATTCCTAGATTATTTAAAATAATCAAAAACAAAACAAAAAAAATATTCGCCAAAAGAAGCCAATGTTTTGGTTTGTTTAAAGTATTAACAAAATCCGTAAAATATGCTATCATCTAATTATTCTAATTTTAGTTGTAATTAAATATCATAAAATAATATAATAAAGGAGGAAAAAAATGATTAAATTAGAAATGCCTTGTGCTGAACCAAGTTGCGAGGGAAAAGTTCTTTATAACATTGACCAGAAGTCACACTTCGTAGATACAACCAATAAAAGTTATATAATCGACATATTAAAAAACGTATTAAGTATAAAAGGATGTTGTTCTAGCGGGAGTCACGAAAATATTATAATCTTCTCCCTTCTCCCTGAAGACAGATTATCAGCAATAGTAAGAATAACTTGAAATTATATCCGAATCGGCTCGATCTCATGATTCTATGAGACTTGGGCCGATTTTTATTTTGTAAAATTACATCGCATTAATTATATTCAAAACCTTCTCTGTAAATTTTTCCCACGAAAATTGTTTGGCTTTTTCTCGTCCGTGAAATTTCAATTGTTCTCGCAAATCTTTATTCGTCAAAATATTTTTCATTACCATCGCAATGTCAGAAATATCATTTGGGTTACAATATAGAACGCTGTCTCCACCAACTTCCGGAAGCGAGGAAATTTTGGAAGTCACAACTGGCGTTCCTACGCTCATGGCCTCCAAAACTGGCATTCCGAAACCCTCATAAAAAGAGGGGTAAGCAAACATAATAGCACCCTTAAACAGCGCCGGCAAGTCTTTTTGCGGAGTCATTCCCAGAAGTCGCACCTGCTTAGTTAAATTTAATTCTTTGACCAATTTTTGCGCATCCGTTGCCAAAGATAAATTTTTTGGCAAAATTTTTCCATAAATCACAAGGCGCGGAAATTCTTCCACAAAATGTTCCTTTTTATTTTTTTCCAAAAGAATTTTATACGCCCTAACCACGCTTTCTATATTTTTTCTTTTCTCATATCCCCCACCGGCAAAAATATAGCCGGGTTTTAATTTATACTTTTTAAGCACGGCTTGCCCGTGCTTATCCGCCGATGAGGCGGATTCTGCCCCTACATTTTTGTATATTTCGTCCACATCAATATAATTCGTTGTAATTTTATCCGCATTTATTCCAAGATGCGCTATCAAATCCTTTTCCGTCTTTTTGGAAACAGCAATAATTTTATCCGTATTTTTTATGCCTTTTTCTGTATAATTCCAATATATCTTTTTTCTAAAGTTATCCAGATATTCAGGAAAAAGCTTGGGAATAATGTCGTGCACTACCATAATATGGCGCAAAGACACCGAGTGTCCTGAATTTAAGACACTCGGTGTCTTAAAAACAGTCGGGCATTGATACATACTAATAAAAATATCACATTTATCTTTTTTGACTTTCTTCGGTAATGAATATTTTTCCCACCATATTTTTCGAATTAAATCATCCCGTTTCCAAATCGGCAGAAATACTTTCTTGGAAAAATTTTTTGGCAATTTGAAATCTTTTGGTAAATTTTCTTCCAAATATAAAACAAATTCTATTTCCTTAATTTTGGAATTTGCTAATTTTTTTATGAAATTGGCTGTGACTTGTCCAATGCCAGTATTGGGCTTTCGAAGATATGAAGCATTGATTCCAATAATTGTCTTTTTGTTTTTCATACTTATATTGTAATAGCAAAATCAATTTATGTCATCTCATAAAAAACTACTTTGCCAAATAATTATTTTTAAGCTATAATCAACTAGGAATTAAGTATAATTCTTAAGCCTATAAAAGCTCATGTTTAGTGTTATAAAATCAATAATCTGGCTGGTTTTGTTTTTAGTGGCCGCTTATTTTGTATTGAATTTTTTCGGCTACGCCGTCAATCAAGATTATTTTTCTGAAACTAAAAATCAATGCGAGGAAAAAATAAAAGAATGCGCCAACAATACAATTCATAAAGGCGTTGATAATGTTGAGTGCAATTTTAATTGCGTAGACCCAAAATTAATAATTAAGAAAAAATGACTTTGTCATCCTGAACTTGATTCAGGATCTTCTAAATTAACAAGTAGATGCTGAAATAAATTCAGCATGACAATTTAAAACCACATGAAACTTATCGTAAACATTCCAGCCTACAATGAAGAAGCTGATCTTGGAAAAACAATTCAAAGAATCAGAAAAAGCTTTGACCAAGATTTTTATTCCAAAGAAGGCGCGGTAATTTCCGAAAAATTAATCCAGGTTGTAGACGACGGCTCAACTGACAATACTGCCAAAGTTGCTCGGGATTCCGGTGCCGATATTGTTGTTTCCTATAAACCCAACCGAAGATTAGCTTATTCCTTTAAGCAGGCAGTGGAAAGTTCACTTAAAAATGGCGCTGATTTTATGGTTAATATCGACGCTGACGGGCAATTTGACGCAAACGATATTCCCGACCTTCTATCGCCTGTGATTAAGGGCGAAGCAGATATGGTGATTGCCGATCGCTTTGGAAAACACAAAGCCAAAAATATTCCTTGGATCAGAAGCTTTTTCAACCGCTTTGCGGCATCTGTTATTGGTTTTTTTCTAAATTATAAAACCAATGATCTCACTTGCGGTTTCCGCGCTCATAGTCGCGAAGCAATGCTTCGGCTTAATCTTACCAACATTTATTTTACTTACACACAAGAAACCATTATTGACGCTATTGGAAAAAATTTGAAGCTTAAGTGGGTGCCGATTGTTGTTACTTATTTTGACAACCGCGAAGCTAAAATTACCAAATCTATTTTCAAATTTATCAGTAATTCTTTCAAAATAATTCTAAAAGCCATTCGCGATGTCCGACCTTTGAAATTTTTTGGCTGGCCGGGGATATTTTTGCTCGCTATTGGATTTATCGGATTTGCTATTTTTCTTGTAAATTATTTTTTGAGTTTCAAAATTTCTCCTTATCTAAATTACATTATTTTTTCCGCTATTTCTACAATTCTAGGCATTCAACTTGTCGTTTTCGCGCTTATCGCTGATATGATAAAATCGTCGCGCCAGCTCACAGAAGAATTACTTTATCAATGGAAAAAAGATAAATATAATAACCAGCGACCCTAATTTACGAATGAACACTTGAATGATTCGAATGAATTCGAGACATTCGGGTGAAAATTCGAGTTATTCGAGTCGCTTTATAAAATGAAAATTCTTTTTATATCCCATTCTTATCCTCCAATTATTGGCGGAGTAGAAAATCAAAATTATAACTTAGCTCAAGGACTTTCTAAAATTGCCAAGGTTAAAATTATCGCTAATGGCAAAGGAAAATGGTGGCTGCCAATTTTTATTCCCGTAACTTTTATACGCGCAATTTTTATAATGATGAATTTCGATGCCTGCCTTGTTGGAAATGGCGTATTGGCGCCGATTGCTGCTGCCTTGAAGTTTTTCCATCCGAAAAAAAAGTTTTTTTCTATCGTCCACGGACTGGATATTACTTTTGCTTATAAAGAAGGAACTTTGCCAAAAATTTATAAAGCCATAAACATTCCCTCTCTTGGAAAACTTGACAAGCTTTTTATGGTTGGAAATTTTACAATCGAAGAAGCTGTAAAAATTGGCATCTCCAAAGAAAAGTGCGTTTTTATTCCAAATGGGTTTTTTATTGAAAAAAACAAGAAAGATTTTTTTCGAGAGGATTTGTCCAAAATTTGGGGCGCTGATACTAGAGACAAAAAAGTAATTCTTACTTCCGGAAGATTGGAAAAAAGAAAAGGAGTTGCTTGGTTTTGTGAAAATGTAATGCCAAATCTCTCAGAAAATATATTATATGTTATTGCTGGAGACGGTGCAGATAAAAATAATATAAAAAATTCCATAGAAAAAAATAATCTTTCTAACCGCATAAAGATGCTGGGATATGTTAGTAATGAAATAAGAAATACCCTTTTTAATACTTGCGATCTTTTTGTTCAGCCAAATATTAAAATTCCTGGCGATATGGAAGGATTCGGGCTTTCTGTTATTGAAGCAGCCTCATGTAAAATTCCAGTGATCGCCTCAAGATTGGAAGGATTGCAAGATGCCATTAAAGATGGAAAGAATGGTTTTTTAGTTGAATCGGAAAATGCTGAAAAATGGATTAAAAAAATAAATGCTATTTTTTCTGCTGGTCCGGAATTTTCTAAAAACTTTGGAAAAATGGCTGGAAAATTCGTAGAAGAAAATTTTACCTGGGAAAAAATTTCCAAGAGATATCTGGAAGAAATGGAAAAAGTTATTAAATAAAAATGATAAACTTTATTTATAGTCAAATATTATTTTATCTTGCCATCGCGATAGTTTTATTTATCCCGGGGTATTTTTTGCTTTTAGCAATTTTTGGAAAATCAAAAGTTCTTACCGCTTTGGAAAGTTTTGTCATTTCCTTCGGCCTTAGCATAATCATTGTTGACATTTTGCTTATTCTTCTTGATAGATTTGGGGTTATTTTTAACGCCTCGTCTATTTTGATTTCTATTTTTGTATTTATTATTATCTGCTATACCATTTTTTTAATTAGAAAAAAAAGTGAAGAAAACGAACAGAAAAATTTCATTCTTCTAGATTATTCCAAAAAACAAGCCTCCCTTATTATTTTAATTATTGTTTTTAGCATTCTTATCCGCGCTATTTTTCTTTTCGGCACAATTACACCGACCGGTACTGATCTCGGCCATCATATGTTTTGGACCAAAAAAATAATTGAAACGGGAAAAATTCCAACATATGAAAAAACTGACATAATTGAAAAGGACGGCGCATATTCCATAAGTGAACCAGCCAAGATTGATGATTTTATCATCGGCGAACATCTGATTTTTGCCTCGATTGGGCTTATTTCAAAAAATAATGTTGTTTCCGCTTTCCCCTCTCTTGTTTTGTTTCTTATAAATATCATGGGAATTTTGGCTATTTTTATTCTCTCGGAAAGATTGTTTTCTTTTTTGCCTTATGGAAAAAATATTTCCATAACCGCCCTGTTTCTTTTGGGTTCACTCTTCGCCCTTTCCGGTTCGCAGGGAAATTTCATAAGTGGCGGAGTAATTGGAAACCTTATCGGCAATTTGTTCATTCCTTTAATTTTTTATTTTTTCCTGCGCGCTGTGCAAGAAAAAAATGCGCTTCTTTTTTTCTTGGGAATTTTCGGCGCTTTCGGCCTCGCTTATACTCATCATTTAAGCACTTTTCTTTTTGTTTTCTCATTAGCCTCTTCCATATTCCTTATCTTAATATTTTCAGGCAAAGAAATTTTTTTGGAAATAAAAAAATGGCTAGCCTTGATTTTTTCTCCGCTTGCATTATCAGTTATATTTCTTAGTTTATTATTTTTATTTTTTGTAAAAATACCGGGCTATGTTGAAAACCAGGCGGTGAAAACAATTATCGGCGAACCAACCCGAGCAACCAAGGCAGGTCTAAGCCTCGAGCAAATTTTTTCTGTTGCCGGAGAAAGTCGCACCGCTATCGGAATCGCCGGAGTTATAATTTTCTTGCTATTTGTAAGAAAAAGAAAATATCAAAGTGCCATAATTTTAGGCTGGTTTTTTTCAATTTTTATCTTATCCTGGAAGCCGACCCTTTTTAATATTGATATTCCTTCCGCCCGTATCGGAAATTATCTCATCTATCCCCTTATTCTGTCCGGCGCTTTTGCTCTAAATTGGATTCTTTTTGAATGTTTATTTGATAAGAAAAATAATAAATATTATATAAACAAAAATTTGTCTGCAATTATTTTTATAATTTTGTTATTATATGTATCCACAAGCGGTTTTTTTTCTGAAGCCCGATCTATTCAAGCAAAATCACCCAATTCAAAATTCATTGAAACTTTTGCTGTTTCGCGCTATTTAGCCGAGCACACGGAGAAAAGTGATGTCATTCTCAAAGATCATAACTATGTTTCGGCTGATTCGTGGATGAAAGTATTTTTGATGCGGGATTATAATTATCCTTTTACTCGCGGATTTTTCTTTCGCTACGACGCTAAGAATAAAGAGCAATGCACTCTTTGGATGATTTCCGAACCTAAATCGTCAAGGTCTCAAAAATGCTTTACTGAAACAGGCATTAATTTTGTCGTAGTCAATCCAGCCTATGACAGCTCCCAATTTAATGATTCCGAACATTTTTGGAAAATATATTCCTCGAATCTTATTGAAACTTATTACAAAAAATAATTTTTTATGAAAAATAAATTAATCATTTCGGCAGTTATATTTTCTTTTCTTCTAAGTGCTTCCCTTTTGTCTTGGAATGAAAAAAAACAATCCGATGAAAATGTTGGCAAGAATTGGTGGTCGCTTTATTTTGTCGAACCAAAATCTGATGTTTTTGATTTTGTAATTGAAAATCATTCGGACAAAAATAATTTCGAGTGGACTATTTTATCCGACAAAGAAAAAATTAAAGAGGGCGCCTTTGAAATCAAGAAAGGAGAAAAAGGAAGAATAAATTTCAGCCTATCATCCGACAAAAAAATTACCATTCAGGTAATTTCAGGAAATGAGAAAAAAGAGATATATAAGAATTTTTGATCTAGAAAAGTTTCCAAGAGGAGGAGTTAAGCGTGTGAGAAGATAAAAGCAAGTAATATTGCTCGTGGCTACCTTCTTGCCTTAACTTCTCCCCTTGGTGGTGGTGTGGCGACAAAAGCCGCAAATCACCTTAAATAAAAACAACATTTTAAATTTAATTTATTTTTTTAATTCTGTCAATACTTTGGGCTAAAAATTAGCTTAAATAAAACTAAATATGACACAAGAAAATTTACAAAAGAAAATATTGCTCGTTACCCGCCCCATTGCTCCACCTTGGGACGAAGGTTCTAAAAATTTTGCGTTTTATCTTGCAAATAAACTTAGCGGATTTGAAATTAACCTAATGACTAAGGGAATTTTGCCGGATTTACCGGAAAATGTTTTTCAACATCCGATTTATACAACTTCCCTGGTTTCCGAGTTTAACTTTTTTGAAAAATTACGCTGTCTCATTTTTCAATTCAAAACCAAGGGAAAATTCGACATCAATCATTATTTTTTCACGCCTACAAAACTCAATTCTTTTTTGATTAAATATTTTCTTGCCGCTTCAAAAACTAAAACTATCCAGACTATTGCGGCGCTTAGAGACGATCTCTGGTCGGATACAGACATAAGAAATTTGATGTTTTCTGATCTCATCATCACCTACTCTGACTGGGCTAAAAATAAATTAAATTCATTGGGTTTTCAAAATGTCAAAAGAATTTATCCTGGAACTGATTTGGAAAAATATAAAAAAACAGAAAAAGATCCGGCGCTTATGAAAGAAAAGAATATTCTTCCTTCTGATTTTGTGATAAATTTTACCGGAGAATATACCCGCCTTGGCGCAATTGATTTGGTGATTGATAGCTTTATTGAAGTTTCTGAAAAAATTCCACAAATTAAATTGGCTCTGGCTGTCCGCATTAAGAATGAAAAAGATGCCAAAAAGAAAAAAGAAGTCATAGGAAAACTCAAAGAAAATAATCTGCTGGAAAAAGTTTCTTTTTTTGACAATGGAAGCTACACTATGCCAGAAGTTTTTAATTTATGCGATGTAAGCTTGTTCCCGGCGAGCAATATGCACGGAAAATTTGACATTCCATTGGCGGTTGTAGAAGCTATGGCATGTGAAAAACCAGTTATTCTAACTGATTTAGAAATATTAAAAGAGCTGGGAAATAAAAATAATTCTGTTATAATTGAAAAAGATAACCTCAAACAATTAGTCGACGCGATTTTGGATTTATACGAAAATCCCGAAAAAAGAAATTTAATTGGGCAAAATGCCAGAAAATTTTGCGAAGAAAATTTTGATATCCGAAAAATTGCCGAGATTTATGAGGAAATTTATAAAACACTATGATCAGGACTTGCATGTTTGGCGAGAAATTAATAATTTCCAGCATTATTTGCAAATATTAATTTTAAGTAAACCAGAAGAATTCTAATTTAAGCATAAAAATTACGCTTTAGTAATTTCGAGACAAGCGCGCAAGTCTAAATATTATGGAAAATATTTCTGAGAATAAAAAAAAGTTTCAAACGGGAAAAATGAAGGTTCCGGCTTTTTTGTTTTCAGCTAAAAATACTTTTTCCGGCGATGACACTTTGGAAAAAGTTGAAAAAATAGGAGAAAATGAAAATATTTTTCACCATATCGCGATTCTAAGTGATGCCCATTCCAAACTAAATATAAAAAATCCTACTGGCTCCGTAGTGGCATCAGAAAATATTTTGCCGGAAATGCTCGACGCCGCACCTAATTGCGGAATGCGAGTAGTTTTGACTGATTTAAATGACATAGAAATGACCGCAGAAAATATCAAAAAGTTATTCGATAATCTCAAAAAAAATATTCCGTCAAAAAAAATCATTGGGACAAAAATTTCTGGAGAGATGGTTTCTGACATTTTTCGCCACGGAAGCATGGCACTCAAAGAAAAATTCACAATTCGCACAAAAAATGAATTTGAAAATACTTATCATCATGGGAATTTTTTTGGAGATAAAAAAATATCCAAAGAAGAAATTTCCGGCGCAATTCCAAAAATTATTTCTTGGATTGCAAAATTTAGACTTGGACTTTTAGGCGCCACTTCCAGCCATTTTATTCATCTTATGCGAGTGTCTTCAGTCGAAGATGAAAATTCGGCTAAAATTTTAAGAGTTAGAAACGGCCAGTATTTATTTTTTATGCATACTGGATCAAGCATCGTTGGAAGATATGCCGCATCTCTTTATACACCCAGATTTATTAAGAGCTTTTCTCAACGCTTAATATTATTTTTCATTAAATTAATATCTCCTCCGATTGATAAAAAAAATATTGATACCGCCTTTCGTGCTGTTTCAAATTACGGCTTTGCTAATAGAACTTTGATAACTTATGAAATTGATCGGGGCTTGGAAGAAATATTTGCTCGAGCAGTTTCGACTAAACTTCTTTATGACGCCCCGCATGTTTATTTTGACGAGGAAATGCATTTTGGTCGAAAGGTCACTATTCATCGAAATGGCGCTAATCGTGCCCTGGGACCCTCAAAAATGGCCTCTCACGCGCTTTTTTCCCAAACTGGTGAACCAGTGCTAGTTTCCCCTTTTGCCAGCGAAATTGCCTATATCGGAGTTGGAACAGATCAAAATGAAGAAACATTTTTTTCCGCTAATCATGAAATTGGGAAAGCCAAAGAATTGGGTATTCCAAAAGAGAAACAAAAAGAATACGCTGAGAAAATAGTTAAAGAAATGGAAAAAAATAAAATAATCAAACTTGTAGCAAAATTAGAACCAATTGAAATTTTAACTTATTAATTAAATTATGAAACTAATCACAATTTCCGGACTTGACGGCAGCGGAAAATCAACCCAAATAGAATTACTGAAAGAATATTTAAATTCAAAAAACAAAAAGTTTTTTTATTTTCATGCAATTGAATTTTCCTTGGCAAATAAAATCACTACAAAGAAAAGCAGCGATAGCAAGAGCGTAGCAAAAGCTAATTTTTTTCAAATTATCCTTCGAAGAATATTTTTAATGATTGATTTATTCAGATTTAAACGACTTTTGAAAAAATTAGAGAAACAAGAATTTGATTATCTAGTAAGCGACCGCTATTTCTACGACAGCATTATAAATATTTATTATCTCTCAAAAAAAGACAAGCGCATTCCTTGCGAAAAATTTATTTCAAAACCAGCCGTTGCAGTCTATCTTGACGCTGATCCGGAAATGATAATGCAACGGGAAAGAAAACCGGACCAGGGAATGGAATATCTTCAAAAGAAAAAAGAATTATATGACGCAAAATTTTCTTCTTGGAATATGAAAAAAATTGATGGCAACCAAGAAAAAGAAGAAATTTTCAAAGAAATAAGAAATTTAATTTAATTTACTATGAAGAAACAATCAGTTGTTTCATCAATTTTATGGCTTGCTATTGCAGAAATATTTTTTAATTTTTCTGGCTATGTTATTCATGCCTTTCTAGGAAGAATGCTTGGTCCGGCTGATTATGGGCGATATGGCCTTATTGTTACGCTCACCACAATGATTATAATGCTAATTGGAAACGGCATTCCAACAGCAATGAGCAAATATATTAGTGGTTTTTTTGAAAAACAGCCAGGATTAGTGCTGAATGTCAAAAAAAAGGCGGCTTTTTTGCAGTTTTTTCTTATCGGATTTATTACTATAATCTTTTTTCTTTTGGCTCCGGTCTTGTCTTTTCTTTTGCGTGATCCAACCCTCACTCCCCTTTTTCGCATTTCCTCTTTAATCATTCCTTCTTTTGCTGCCGCTTCTTTTTATCTTTATTTCTATATCGGCATTCATCGCTTCAACTTGCAGTCCACTTTGAAAATCGTCCGTTCTTTTGCAAAAATATTTTTTATCATCGGGCTAGCTTATTTTTTCGGACTTAAGGGATCGGTTATAGGCTATATTCTCTCTCCTGCCACAGTTTTTCTAACCGCCTTCTTTATCGATTGGCTGTTTATTGATCGACAATTTCCCAAAGATAATCAGGAGGTTTTTGATTGGAAAAAACTCATAAATTATGCTTGGCCGGTAACACTTTTTATGATTTTTTATGAGCTTCTGATTTCTTTGGATCTATATTTAGTCAAGGGAGTGCTCGCCAATGATCATCTGACTGGAATTTACAACGCTTCTCTCACTGTCGGTCGAATCCCCTACTATTTATTTTACGCACTAACTTTAGTTATGCTTCCTTCAATTTCAAGAGCAATTACCCAAAATAATCACGAGGAAGCAAAAAGAATAATGACCCAGACTTTCAGATTGATGTTTATGATTTTAGTCCCAATAATAATTCTTATGGTTGTTTATGCCACGCCTCTTATTCAATTATTTTTCGGCTCGCGCTATGCAGATTCCGCTCTCCCAATGCAAATTCTTGCCCCCGGTGTCGGTTTTCTTACAATTTTTTATATTATCAGTTTTGCCCTAAATGGAGCCGGAAAAGTCAAAATTCCTATGTATGTTGCGCTTTTTGGAATGATTTTGAACGCCGGGTTGAATTATGTCATGATTTCAAGGTTCGGAATTTCTGGATCAGCCGCTGCCACATCCATTGTTTCGGTTATAATCACCTTAATAATATTGCTCTATGCATTTCAATATTTCGGAAGTTTTGTTGAAATTAAAAAAATTCTAAAAATACTTCTAGCAGGAATTGCCATGTTCCTTGCTTCATATTTTTTCCCTCCGCAAAAATGGATTTTCATTTTATGGGGAGCTATTCTTTCCGGCGTTTATCTCTTTGCCTTGATTATTCTCAAGGAATTTACTAAAAACGATTTTGATTTTTTCAAAAAAATTATATTTAAAAAAAGTTAATCTATGGACGAGCTAAAAAAGAAATCTATAAAATCTCACTTATTGCCATTTCTTTCACTCTTAGTAGTGCTTGCTTTTATTTTCTTCTACCAATATCCAAAAAGTTTTGAAAAATTTTTAGGTGTTAAGCAGGAAGAGCAAAAAACCGCTCCGGCCGAAATTATTTTGGAGCCAAAAAATATTGCGACTTCTCAAAATGAAAAGCAAGAAATAAAGCCAGAGAGCAACCAAGAAGAAGTTAAAACTAATGACGCAAATAAAGATGCTACTGTCCCAGAAGAAACCGCAAAAAAAGAAACTTCCGAAGAAGAAGCCCCACGACCAGATCTAACTGTTGGGATTATTGCTGACGCTCATGCCGGACAAGCGCATGGATTTTCTTCTCTCAATTCAGCTGTCTGGGTTTTCCGAAATCAAGTGCAGCCGGATATTATCGTAGATTTAGGAGATTTAATTGAAAGCCGAACTACTAAGGGATACATTTCTAAAAAAGACGCCGAGGTTGATTATAGAAAAGCTAGTGGCATACTTTCTGCCTTTCCAACTTATCATACTGTTGGAAATCATGAACTCTTAAGTATGAGCAAAGATAATGTTGCCAGTTTAACCGGCCGAAAAAATCGCTATACCGCCAACGCTAAAGGATACCAAATTATAGTTTTGGATGGTAATTATACAGGCGAAGAAGATCATATTGATGCCAAACACGATGATACCTTCATCTACACCGGAACAATCACTTCGGGCGCGCTAGAATGGCTGGAAGCCCAGCTCAAACAAAGTTCAAAAAATCTTATTTTCATCCATCATCCACTATGGAATCTTTCTAATAAAAATAAAGTTGAAAAAATTCTAAGCAAGAATAAAGAAAGAATTGTTATGGTTGCCAACGGACATAAGCACCCAGCTACGCTTGGTGTGATAACTTTTGGCGGAGTAAAAAATTACAATATCCCTTCAGCTTATCATCAGCGATCTGTCGCTGTTGCAAAAATAAATGGAAATTCAGCGGTGGTGAGTGTTAAAAAATATTAACCTATTCTAGTTTTAAAATATCATAAAAATTTCCATAAGAATCCAACTGCAAAAGAACCCTATATTCTACATTATCTATTTTTGTCCTAAAATCACCAGTATGCCAATGCCCAGAATAAACATAAGCTACGCTATTATTATTAAATAACTCCGTAAGTTCTTTATATCTGTCTCGCACTTCTTTTTTTCCATTGCCATTACTAAAAACCGGACAATGCAAAAAAACAATTTTCTTTTTGTCAGTTTTCAATATCGATTCCAACCAAACCATTTGCTCTTCGTCAACTTTTGCACAATCATAATCATCGCTTGGATCAAGATTATATAAAACAATCATTCTCCAATCATTATAATCTATATAATAATGCTTTTGATTACTTATATAAATATCGCCGTCGTGATTTCCATTAACCCAAATAAAATCTTTTCCGGATTGTTTTTCGTAATCTTTAAGTAAATCAGCAATTTCATAATTAGGACTCTGTTGATTATCACCAGCCATTACTATAAATTTAGAATTGGTTGATTTTCCCATTAAATAATCGAGTTTTTCTTTCCATTTTCTTGGGTCGTAGCCTTCTCCTTCTATAGGCTCTTTCCCAGCGTGTAAATCAGTGGCGATGGTTATTTGAAATTCTTTATTACTCCAATGATAAATTTGAACTCCGCCAATTTCTTTTTTATCCAGTGAATTTTCTTCTATATATTTCAAAGCGTCTTTTTCCATGTCCCCTTTTGGATCGCCTGTCACAATCCATCCACTGGGATTTTCCGTCATTATTTTTTTCAATTCATCCAAGCTGATTTTTTTGTTCCATTCCTTATTGATAATTTTAGCTTTGGCGTTTTTGTAGTAGAAACTACGAAAATTTCGCGTTAGCAAAGAATCATCTTCATTCTTATTATCCAAAAAATATTGGAAAGATGCTCGATAGTCAGTCTTGGTTTCATCTTTTCGATATGGACTTTCTTTGGAAAAAAAATAACCATAATTTGGAACAATCAAAAGTGCCGTCATTAGCACACCAACAAAAACTTTTTTTTGATACGCGGGAAAATATTTTCCATTTTTTTCTGCCAAAAAATATATTCCGCTTGAAAGCAAAATTATCCCAAAAGACATCGCAAAGAAAATAAAACGCAAACCAAAAACCTCATTCCAAAAAAATACGGCTGAAAAAATTATCGCCAAAAAACAACAAACTAGCCAAACGGATTCTTTTTGAATTTTGATATTTTTCTTAAGCTCATAAAAACCGAAAAAAATCAACCCGTAAGCTAAGAAAACATTTATATAATCTGAAGCTACTGATTGCAAATATCGCCATCTTGCGTGATCAAAAGCAATTAGATCTTTTTTGGAATAGAACGAATATATTTGAGAATTATTTATATACGCTGCAATCAAACCAAGTAATGTTAAAAATAAAATGGCTGTATATTTATTCAATATGGTTCTTTTTTGATAAAAAGCCACACAGGATTGAATGATGAGATAAACACCGAAAACCACACCAATATTAAGTGTGAGCGGATGAAGATGAAAACTTAGCAGTCCAAAAAATGTTGCTGGCAAAAACCACTTTAAATTTATTCCAAATTTATTCCAAACAAACTTAATGATTGCGACCTTACCCGCATATTCTTCTTCAAAAAATCGAAAAAGAAACCAAGAAAAAAGAAGAAAAACCGGAAAAAACATGGCGTACATTCGAAGCATCCGGTCAAATGTTATCCCGGCGATGCTCACTGCAAAAAGAAAAGCCGAGATAAGCCCGATAGTTTTGTTTTTTGTAAAATAAGTCGAAACAAAATATAAAATAATTATACTAAAAACTCCCCATAAGGCGCTCACTGACCTTGCAGTTGCTTCCGTCAAAGGAAAAAAATGGAATAATTGCGCTACTTGAGCACGATAAATCCAAGCACGTTCCTCTCTTGGCGCATACAAATTATCACTCACTTGATCAAGATTGAAATCCCATGCCACCCACTCTCCTGTTTTGAAATATCCATAAGTTGCATTGATATCCAAAAATTCATCCGTTACAAAAGGTTGTTGGTCAAGTTTCCAAAAACGCAAAAAAGCGCCAAGCGCTAAAATTATCAAAAGAATTATAATGATTTTTTTATTACTCATAAAAAATTATTCACCCCAGCGGTAAATTGAAACAGTATTGGGAATATTTTCATTTTCTATTTTTTTATAATTATTGCCAAGATAGTCCCTTCCTTCCTTGCAAATAAATCCTTCGTCGATGTCAGGCAGAATAAACCAACCGCTTTTGTTTTCGACAATGGCTTCACTGACAATTTTTCCACAATCCTTTTTTTCAAATGGAAGCGCTTGCAAATCGAAAACTTTCACTTTGTCCCCTAGCCAATAGTAACTTCGATATGAGCGAGTGATGAAAACATCACTTTCTTTTTTATTTTTCAAAATATAAGGAAAAATATTTCTAAAGTTCGGATAAAATGAATTTTTTGTATGAGCATAGATTTGATTTTCTTTTTTAAAATAAGAAAAATCAATCAAAAGAATAAGCATTAGAATAAAAAATGGTACTAGAATTATTTTTCTATTTTTAAGATAAATATTTAAATAACAAAGAACCGCATAAATTCCAACCGCGATTAGAATTATTCCAAAAGACTGGACGAAATAAATGTATCTTTGCGCTGGAAATCTTACCCAGGTAAAAATAGCAAAAATAAGCGGAACAATAGCAGAAAGAAAAAGAAACAAGGCTTCTTTTTTCTTTTCCATTTTTTTTGCCAAATACCAAACACCAAAAATCATCAAAATAAAACCTAGAATAAAAAAATTAAAATCAGTAAAATAATCAATAAAATAATCTGGATTAAATTTGAACAATTCTACTTGCTTTTTAAAGGATTTATAAAACTTGGCCAATTGTGGAATCAGACTTATAAAAAGATAAGCAATAAAAATCAAGGCTAGTGTTATGGAATATTTATTTATTTTTTCTTTTCTTTCCCACCATAGCCAGCTGAAAATTGAAAACGCAGTTATCGTAGCAACAATACTCGCCGTGAGCATATGGACATTGTAACTAATAAGCCCTGCAATTAGCGCTGGTAAGAAATAAAGAAGATTAACTTTGAATTTATCTGAAAAAAATTCAAATAATTTATTCTTACCTTCATACTTAGCTTCATAGAATTTATAAACTAACCAAGAAAAAATAAGATAAGCGGGAAACAGCATTGAATACATCCGAAGGCGTCGGCTATAAATCATTCCGGATTCGCCAATCGCCGTAAGAAATGCTGCTAAAAGCGCAATTCCGTGATTTTTAGTAAAATATAAAGTTACAAAATAAATCAGCGCTATACTGATTATTCCCCAAAAAGCGCTAATTGAGCGAGTCACTGTTTCAGAGGGTTCAAAAAATCGATAAAGTTGTGCTATCTGCCATCTATAAATTTCTGCTCGTTCTGTGCTGGTTTTATCTTGCAAACTCGCCTCAAAGGGTTTCTCATTGCCAAAATCCCATGCTACCCAAGTCCCAGTCTTGAAATATCCATAAGAAGAATTCAGCTCAAAAAATTCATCTCGATCAAAAGATTTCTCGCCTAAATTATAAATTCTAAGCCCAGCACCAAGCAAAATAATTATAAATAACACAACCAAGGATATTTTTTTCATATAGGATAAATAATTTAATTATTTAAGTTGCAAAATTTCATACCGCTTATCATAAACATCAATCATCGGAATAACCCTATAGGTAATATCATCAAAAATTTTTTCAATATCTTGTTCGTGCCAATGGCCAGCATATACATATTTTACATTATATTTTTTAAATAAATCATGCAGTGGTAAATATTTTTTGCGCAATTCTTTTTTAATCTCATCTCTAAAAATAGGGCAATGCATAAAAACAATCTTATCATTTTCAGTTTTTAGTGTGGATTCCAGCCAAGCCATTTGTTCTTTGTCAATCTCCCAACAATCAAAATCCTTATCTTTATTTTGTTTAAGATTATACAAAACAATCATTCTCCAATTATTATGATCTACATAATAATATTTTTGACCGCTCATATACAGACCTCTTCGATCTCCATTTTGATCCAACTCCTTATCATGATTTCCATTGACCCAAATAAATTTTTTGCCCGACTCTTGCTCATACTTTTTCAATTCCTCAAAACTTTGATCGTCTCTTGATTGTATATTATCTCCCAGCATCGCGATAAATTCTGAATTTTTCGACTTATCCAATAGATAGTCCATTTTTTCTTTCCATTTTGTTCCGCCAAAAATATCTTTTTCTTTCGGACCCATTGCAGCGTGCAAATCAGTTGCAATTGTTATTTGAAATCCTTTTTTATCCCAGCGATAAATATTTACACCACTCACTTGTGACGGGATTTTGATTAAATTATCTTCTAAATATTTCCGTCCGTTTTTACAAACTGACAAATGATCAATCTCTGGCAGAACTACTATTCCGCTTTCATTTTCGGAAATTATCTTGGCAAATATTTCCTGACAATTTTGTTTTTCTAAGGGCAAAGCTTTCACATCATACGCTTTCGCTTTCCAGTTTGGAAAATAAAAACTGCGATAGGCTCTTGTAATCATCACATCGCCCGGTTTCATGTTTTCCTTCGCTACGGCAAAAACTTTTCGAAAATCGATAAAATTAGAAGTTTCTCTTTGTTGATAAAGATTATCTTTGCCTGTAATGTATGAAAAATCAAGTAGCGCAAAAGTTGACATTAAAATTACCACAGCAATTATTTTTTTATAATTCTCGAATCTTTCTGCTAAAAAATAATAAACGGCATAAATGCCAGAAGCTGAAAAAATAATTCCAAATGATTGAATGAAATAAATATAGCGCGCGGCTGGTTCTCTTACCCAGGAAAAAACGGCATAAAAAAGCGGAACAACTGCGGAAAGAAAAATAAACAGCGCTTCTTTTTTGCGCTTGAGTTTGAAAGCTAAAAATAGTCCGCCCAAAGAAAAAAGCAATATGCCAAAAGAAAGATATCTAAAATCCGTAAAAAAGAATCCAAAGCACCGATAATTGTCCTGCCAAAAACTAACAGCTTTATCAAAATCCTTATATAGTCCGCTAAATGCTACTTTCAAGACGAGAAAGCCAAAAAATCCACCCAAAAGTGTTAGGGTATATTTGTTAAGAAAATATTTTTCTTTTTTGAAATTAAGCGCTGCCAAAATTAAGCAATATGCTACAAGCGTAAAAACAATATGCACTGTAAGCTCGTGAATTTCATAACTTACAAAACCAACAATCATCGCCGGAATAATAAAAATTGGATTAATCTTTAATTTATCGTAGATTTTTTGAAAAATAATCACTTTGCCACTATAGACAGATTCATAGATCTTAAAAACGCACCAAGAAAAAATCAAATAAATTGGAAAAAACATAGAATACATCCGAAGTCGTCGGCCAAAAATTATCTCCGATTCGCCAATGGCAACAAGAAGCGCCGCCAGAAGTGCGACATAGGCATTCCCAGTAAAAGATAGGGTTATAAAATATATTGCAATAATACTTACAATCCCCCAAAAAACACTAATCAACCTAGCATGACCTTCGGTTGGCTCCATAAAATTATAAGCTAATGCTAACGGGATGCGGAAAAGTTGGGCGCGAGTATTGCTATAATCTTTTTGCAAGGCCGCTTCAAGAGGCTGGTTCATATTGAAATCCCAAGCCAGCCACTCCCCAGTTTTGAAATATCCGTAGGAAGTGTTGATATCGAAAAATTCATCACGAGCAAAAGCTTCGCCTCCGATTTTATATAACCGCAAAAATGCGCCCAAAAGCACAATTAAAAAAAGCAGACTGCATATTATTTTTCTTTTGCTAATATTCATGCTAAAATAATTATAAACAATAAATTCAATATAATCAATAGTAGTAATTAACTATGGAAAATATAAATTTTAAGAAAAAGAGTGTCTTGGCTTTTTTATTTTTAATCGTTTATGCAATTTATTTTTCTTTTGGTTTTTATCACCTAGCTCATTTTGAAACAGCTGATGAACACTTATGGCTAGACGATAGAATACATCAATACTGGCATAGCTTAGTAGCTCCCGAAAACTGGGCCAATACTGTTCTTAGCGATAAACCAGGCATAACAGTTGCTTTAATTTCCGGCATTGGTCTTTTTTGGGAAGAAAATCCAGTAAAGCACATCCAAAAAATCAATGGTAATAAAAATGATCTATTGAACGAAATTCAAGATATTTTTATAGTTTTTCGCCTTCCAATTTTGTTTTTTAACGCCTTGTTTATTTTATATATTTTTTGGCTGATAAAAAAAATAACCAAAAATTTTTGGATTTCTTTTTGGTCGTTCACTCTAATGCTTCTTTCCCCGGTACTCTTAGGAATTTCACAAATCATTAATCCTGATTCTCTCTTTTGGTTGTTTTCGACAGCCACACTTCTTAGTTTTATAGCTTATCTAAAAACCGAGGAAAAGAAATTTATCTTTTTGTCTCCTTTTTTTCTTGGTTTATCACTCCTTACTAAATTTGTAAGTGTTATATTCTTTCCCTTCCTTTTTCTCGCCACTTTGCTTTTTTATTTATTAAATATTCCGGAATGGAAAACAACTTCAATACCAGCCCATAAAAAAATATTGAAAATTTCCCTTTTTTATTTAATTACAGTTTTAGGGTCGTTGGCTGTTTTTTCTTTTTTTATGCCAGCAGTTTTTATTGATAAGCAATTATTTTTTGATTATACAATCGGATATTCCTCAATGAAAAAGATCTTTCCAATCATATTTATTTTACAATTGTTCGTTATAATTGATGCGACTAAATTTAATAGCAACTTTATTATTAAGGCAGTAAATTATTTTCCCAAACGGACTATGGATATTTTCAGACTCGTCCCTTTTTTGTTGGCAATAACATTTGCAATAGTTATTATAAATTGGAATATCGGATTGTTGTTTTTAGATCCAGAAAATATTGTGCAGTATGCCACTCGATCATCCGCTTTTAGTCAAAAATATTCACTTATAAAAAATTTCCTCTATCAATTTTTTTCTTTTGTTTTTTCTCTTTCTCCTTTGGTTATTCTATCTTTATTCTATTTTTGGATAAAACAAAGTACTAGAAAAATAAAAATTGATTTTGCCACACTTATCATTGCACTATTTATAATAATTTATTATATTGCTTTAGTTGCTCAAAATCTTCCCTCAACAGTTCGCTATAGTATTATTCTTTATCCGCTGGTTTCAATCTTAGCTTCTTTTGGCTTATATGAATTTTTTTCTCATGATAAATTAAAAAAGTTCAGTAAAATATATATTTCACTTGCTATCATTGCAATAAGCATTGTAAGTCTTTGGCAAATAAAGCCTTTTTATTTCAGCTATATTAATTTTCTGCTTCCAGAAAAATATATTTTGTCTGGCGCTTGGGGATATGGCGGATATGAAGCAGCACAATATCTAAATTCATTGCCTAACGCAGAAAAATTAGTAGTTTTTCCGGATTATACTGGTTTTTCTAAGTTTTTTAAGGGGAAAACTTATCGAAGATATATATTAAAAAAAGAATGGGATCCTATTGATTATTATGTTATTTCTCAGCATGGCAAATCAATGTATGATTATTGGTGCAATCACTATAAAAGCATTTGCAAAAATAAATATGTTCCATTAAAAAAATACTACGAAGCAAATAATCCGGTTTGGGAATTTTATATTGATGGCCGGCCGGATAATTTTATAAAAATATACAAAGCAGAATGAAAAAAATAAAAAATTAAATTTCCTTTTCTCTGACAACATACATCGGTCGATTAACAACTTCGCTGTGGATATTAGCTATATAGAGAGAAATTAGCCCTAAAAATGTCAATATTATTCCAACTAAAAATACAATAAAAATAGCAAGATTTTCAGCATCAGAAAAAGTAGAAGCAAATTTCAAATGAAAGATATATTTTCCAATAAGAATATACAGCCCTGCAATACCAGAGAGAGAAGAAATCAGAACACCAAAATATCCCGCCAGCTTTAATGGGAAAAAACTAAGCGATACAAAACCAACCATAGCCAATTTAACCAGCTCCCAAAATCCATAGTTAGCCGTTCCATTAAGCCGATCATCGGCTTCGAAATAAATAAAACTTCTTTTGAATCCAAGCCAGTCGATTAGACCCCTGGTCATCCGATTGGTTTCTGTAAAACGATTAAATTCATTGATTACCTTTCGATCCAATAGGCGAAAATCTGTCGAACCGGGAACAACTTCAATATCTGAAATTTTATTTAATATTTTATAGAAAATTTGCGATCCTAATTTTTTGGGCCAGCTATCACTCTTGCTTTTTTTTCTAACACCAATTACCACTTCAAACCCTTGTTCCCATTTTTTGATAAATTCAGAAATAAGTTCAGCTGGATGTTGCGAATCAGCATCAATCATAATACAAGCATCCCCGGAACAATGATTTAATCCTGCAGAAGTTGCCATTTCTTTCCCAAAATTTCGAGAAAATTCTATATACTTGACCATTTTATCCTTTTGAACCAACTTTTTTATTTCACCTGCCGTAGTATCAACACTTCCATCATTGATAAAAAATATCTCATGAATATAACCCGCTTCTAATATATCAAATGCCTTTGCAATTTCTTTATAGATAGGAATAATATTTTTTTCTTCATTGTATGCAGGAATTATTATAGATATTTTTTTCATATTTTTTTATTTTTTTCTTTTAAGTAAAACGGTATCGCAAAAAAACTGACAATCATTTGCAAAAATCTTCCAAAAATGGCAATGGAAATTGCCGCTTCACCATTCACTCCAAAAATCCCAAAAAAAGTAATAAAAGCCCACTCTTTGATGCCGATATTTCCAATACTCACTGGAACAGAAGAAACGATACTAACAATAGAAATGGCAATCATAAAATCAATGAAACTTATCGGAATATGCAGATCAAGAAAAAGCATCCAAGAAGCTAGTCCGACTCCGAAAAAATTAAAAGCCGCTCCTAAAAACAAGGTTTTAATGAGAATTTTATGCTGTTGGTAGAAGCGTATCTCACGGATAAGTCCTATTATTTTTTCCGGAATAAACTTTTTCACAAAATCCCAAATTGGGATTTTTCTGATAGCTACGAGAAAAAAATTGATTGCAAAAAAAGCAATTATCGCCAAATTAGCAACTAAAAGAACATGATTTTCAAAAACCGCGCTCAAATCAAGCAAACTAAAAACAATGATTAGAAGCATCACTCCGGCAAAACCAATAAGCCTATCGGCAAAAACAGTTGAAGTGGCTTCTAAATATTTTTTATTTCCTGCTTTGCCCAAAGTATAGGAACGATAGGTATCTCCCCCAATGATAGAAGGAAAAAAATTATTTATAAAAGCGCCAGTCAGATAAATTTTGAAAATTTCCCAAAATTTAAGATTAATTCCCTTAAAATCTGCCAAGAGTTTCCATTTATATGAAGAAATCAATGTTCCGCCGGCATAAATTACCACAAAGGCAAACATCCACCAGATATCCAGTTTTTCAAAATAGACCAGAACTTCCGGCCAATCAATTTTGAAAAAAATCCAAACAAGAAAAATAGCGGTTGCAATAAGCTTGAAAATTAATTTTAATTTATTATTTTTCCCCGGTTTTTCTTTTTTTACAGATGCCTTTTTTAATATTTCCACATACCGCCTGGCGACTTCACTCCAAGACATTTTTTCGGCCGCTTCGCGACTTTTTTTTGACATTTCTTGGCGCAGATTTTCATTGTTTATAACTTTTTCAAGACAATCTGAAATATCTTGCGAAGATTTTTTCCTGATGATAAATCCGTTTTCGTCGATTAACTCGGCCGCTCCAGTGTCAGTCGTGATGATTGGAAGGCCTGAAGCCAGCGCTTCTTGCGTTACATTTCCCAAGGCTTCATTTAGGGACGGCAAAATAAAAACATGCGATTTTTGATAAATTTTTGCAATTTCATTATGATTCACAATACCAAGAAAAATAATTTTTTCTGATAAATTATTATCTCTGGCGAATTTCTTATATTTTTCCAGAAGTGGCCCTTCGCCGGCAATTAGCAGTCTGATATTTTCATATTTTTTAGATAAGCTCTTGAAGGCTTCCAGCATATATATCGCTCCTTTTCTTTCAATCAATCTCCCCACAAAAAGAATATTGAAAGTTTTTTCATTTTTCAATGCTTCTTCGCTTGGATAAAATTCACTTGTATTTATGCCATTTCGCACCACTGTTATTTCTTGATTAGGCGATGTTTTTTTTGCAAGAAAGGCAAGATCCTTGCTTAGCGCCACAACTTTTTGCGCTTCTTTCCATATTCCCCTACTCATAAATTTGAAAAAGAGTTTATCCAAAAAATGAAAGCGTTCATTGTAAAAAGGCACATCGCTTCCGCGAAGACTGACAATATAGGGTAAGCCTAATTTTTTCGCAATGCATCCGCAAGGAATTCCAAAAAATGCCAGCGCTACATCAAATTCTTTCTCCCTAGCGAGTTTTTTCGAAAACCAATAGGCTTTCCAAGAATAAACAAGCAAATCCTTATTGGTTTGAAAGTGCATATCATTATTATTTTTTCCAATTGGCAATTTATGAATTTCTATATTCTCCCCTATTTTTTCTAGATGATATTCTTTGTCTGCTGATGAAGTCACAAGACTAACATAAAAATCGGGAATTTTCGAAAATTCCTTGAGCATATAAAAAGTAGCATTTCCCGCTCCCCCGCCGAGTGGCGGATATTCATAATTTAAAATCAAAATTCTCATAATTTTTTATTGCAAATTCAAAAATTCAACCTCAGATTTTTTTCCTTTTATGCTTATAATTGCATATTGTTTTTGGAGTTCCAGGGAGGGCATATCGATATAATCAATGCCTGCAAAAGTAAGGCTTCTAGTTTTATGCTTATGCCCGCTCGCAATTAAAACTATCTTTTTGTTATATTTTTTAAGTAAATTTTCGATTTCAACGCTCTTTTTTACACTATACAAGGGATGGTGAACAAAAATAATATTTTTATCTTCTTCCTTGAGCCTTTCTTCTAGCCATTGCATTTCTTCTTTGGGAATAGCTCCCGCATAAGCGCCCTCCTCTTCATTGTTGAGCTCAACATCTCGCCCAGAAAATAAGTTGTAATTTGAATCCAAAACTATAATTTGATATCCCTTAACCAAAAAGGAATAATAACTATTAAGACCAATTAGTTCTTCGTAATCATTTTTAAAAAAACTGAACATCTCATGATTTCCAACTACATGATAGCGAGGAGTATATCCTAAAAAACTTGAGTCGGCTTTTTTCCATTCTGCTAGGCCTTCTTCTCTTGGTTGTTTTTTCATACCCTTCCCATACTTGTTTCTATTTTCTATAAAATCTCCTAACTCAATTATAAAATCTGCTTTCCCTTCCTCTTCTAATCGTTCTTGTACTTTTTTAGTAAAAGTACTGATCATCTCATATGTTCTGGATTCTGCATGCAAATCAGCCATTGCTCCAATAACAAGATCTGGCATTTTTTTTACAGAATTATCTTCAATATATTCTTCCCCTAATGAATCATCGGGAATATTTTGAGCTGATTTTAGACAAGCCTTTTTCAAAATAAAACCGGAAATATTTTTTCGCAAGGGGCTGAAACTGAAAATTGAAATAGCAATTGCAATCAGAAAAACCAAGAATGTTATTTCTAATTTTTTTCTATTTCTTGAAACAATTTCCTTAATTTTCTTAGCCTTATTAAGTATTTTATTTTTCATATTTTATTTTTTGGACGATCGTCCGATTGAATGATATTTAAAACCAAGTTCCTGCATTTTTTTGGGATCATACAAAAGACGGCCGTCAAAAATCAATGGTTGTTTCAATCGCTTTTTTATTTCCGAAAAATCCGGGGTGCGAAAATCTTTCCATTCTGTAATGATGAGCAATGCGTCACTGTCGTCCAAAGCATCATATTTATTTTCAAAATAATTTATCGCTGAATTATCACCAAAATATTCCGGCGTCTTTGCCATTTGCATTGCTTCCGGATCATAAGCTTTAATAAGCGCACCTTTTGAAATTAATTTATTAATAATTGTGAGCGCGGAAGATTCCCGCATATCATCCGTACCAGCCTTGAAAGCTAATCCCCAAACGCAAAAATTTTTTCCACTCAAATCTTCTCCGAGTTGCGCTAAAAGCATATCAGCTAAAACATGTTTTTGCTTTTCATTGGTATCCAGTGTTTGCAAAAACATTTCCGCTTTATAATCGCTATCCTTGGCAATTTTTATAAGCGCTCTTACATCTTTTGGAAAACAACTGCCACCGAACCCCGGACCGGCATACATAAAAGGTTCGCCAATTCGAGGATCAGCACCCATCGCTTTTCGAACCAAATCGAAATCAGCTCCAATGCGGGAGCAAATATTCGCCAATTCATTATTAACCGAAATTTTAGCGGCTAAAAAACAATTAGAAGCATACTTCACCATTTCGGCAGTTTTGGGATCCATCGCAAAAAAACGGCCCTCGCGGCGCATAAAAGGCGCGTACAGCTCTTTCATGGTCTCTAGGACTTTCTCGCTATCTGCGCCCACCACAACTCGGCTAGGCTCCATAAAATCCTTGACTGCCGTTCCTTGAGCCAGAAATTCCGGGTTACTTACAACATAAAACTCTATTTTCTCTCCTCGCTTCTTCAATTCTTCAGCAATAGTTTCCTTGACCATTTCAGCGGTTCCGACAGGCACAGTAGACTTGTCGACAATAACCAAGGGGTGATCCATTTTTTCACCAACAGAACGCGCTACTGTTATGACATGGCTAAGATCAGCGCTTCCATCTTCATTAGGCGGAGTACCAACAGCGATAAAAATTATATCGCTTTCCTTGACTGCTTTTTCAAAATCAGTCGTATAAAAAAGGGTTTTATTTTTCAAATTTTTTTCAATTAATTCGTCCAGTCCTTTTTCGTGAAGAGGCGCTTTCCCTTCGTTAAACTTGGCAATTTTATCCGTGTTGTTGTCCACGCAGATTACAATGTTGCCCATTTCCGCAAAACACGCCCCCGTCACTGAACCAACATAGCCCGTTCCAATGATTGCAATGCGCATAGCGTAGTTAAAAGTCTTTAAAGTCTGTAAAGTTTATAAAGTTTAGTTACAGATCTTGACTTAATTTAATTTTTTAATAAACCCTGAAAGCATCTTTGAAATTTCCAAGGAATCATTATAAAAAATATTGAACTTAATTTTATCAATATATTCTAACTCCAACGCTAAATATAGCATAGATCTTACTTCTCCGCAGGATCCCTTAACTATAAATAAAAACTTTTTTAATTCCTTGTCTCCTCTTCTTTCAAAACCTTCGGCTATATTATTCATTATGGAAACAGATGCTCTTTGAATTTGATCTTTAAAAGAAAAATCTTTGTTAAATTTAAACTCTCTGTAAATTGATATAGTTATTTGTTTTGATTTTTGCCAAGCAATTATATCTTCAAATTTTTGTATCACCATAAACTTTACGACTTGATGACTTGATGGACTCGACAGACTTTACGACTCTTTTATTTCTTTTATTGAATAATTCATTCGATTTTGGCTTTTGTAATAATTTTTAATTAGAATATCTGCCAGAAGTCCAAAAACGAAAAGTTGGATACCAATCATTATGAAGAACACGCCGATAAGTGGCCAGATTTTTTCCGCGATTGATCCGCCCATAATTTTTTCCACTGCCATCCAAGCCAAAATAATAAATCCAACTATTGAAAAAACAATTCCTAATCCGCCAAAAAGATGCAGAGGACGATTGGCATATTTTCGCCAAAACCAAATAGAAATCATATCAACAAAACCCTTGATTGCTCTTTTCCAATTATATTTTGTCACTCCATGAACCCTGGGATAATGCGAAACTTTCACTTCCCCGACTTTATACCCCTGAAGCTCCAAAAGAGCCGGAATAAATCGGTGCATTTCGCCAAAAAGATCCAAATCATGAAAGCATTCGCGTTTATAAGCCTTGAGTGAACATCCGCTGTCATGAATTTTGTCTTGAATTAAAATTTTTCGAAGCAGATTAGCTCCTCGCGAAAAAAACTTCTTGCTAAATGAATCTTTTCTTTGCCATCTCCAACCAGCGATAATGTCAAAACCTTTTTCCATTTCTGCAAGAAGAAGAGAAATGTCAGCTGGATCATTTTGCAAATCACCGTCCATCATCACAATAATTTCTCCGAGCGAATTTTTCACTCCGGCATCAAAAGCAGCCGTCTGGCCGAAATTGCGACGAAAGGTAATAAGCTTTAACGGAGAAAGACCAGCGCAATTTTCCACTGTTTTATCGCGAGAACCGTCGTCGATAAAAATAATTTCAAAACTTCTTCCTAATTTTTCGCAAGCTTCTTTTATCTTTCGATGAAGCTCGCGAACATTCCCCTCTTCATTGTATAGAGGAACTATAACTGACAAATCCAGTTTTCCATTCATAAATATAAATATAAGAAATTAAAATCATATTTATTGTAATAAAAATACTCGAAATAAGCAATACCCCAAGAATTTGAAGCGTTTGCAAAAAAATGTTATAATAAGTTATAAAATTAATCAAACAAAAAATGAAAAAAATAACCGTTTTTTTTGTGCTAGTAAGTTTTTTGGGGACCCTACTTATCCCTATTGCATCAGCTGAAGAAATAATCATAAATCCATCGCCGGTTTACGCGCTTTGGAACAAGACTTATTCTTATCGTTATCTCACCATTTCCGAAACAGAAAAAAATAATTTACTCAAAGACAGTGTTAAATGGAAGGACGAAGGCTCTCCTTGGCAGGCCTATGCCACTCAAAAAAATGGAACCGTGCCAATTTATAAAATAAAAAATAAAAAACAAGGTTACTACTATTATTTAACTTCCGAAGCGGAAAAAAATAATTTCGTCAAGTCTAAAAAATCCAGAAAAACATGGCAATACGACGGCATTGCTTTTTATGTTTTTGGCAAAAATCAGGATGGCGCGACTCCAATTTATGCCACCGAACAATCCGGCACTAAAAAATATTTTTATACTTCTAGTTTGGGCGAAAAAAATTGCATCCTCACTGATGCGAATTGGACATATCGAGGAGAAATATTTTGGGTTCCAAAAGAAAAAGCTAATGTATCAACAGACAATTCCACCTGCCGACTAGCTTACGGTCCAGAAATAAGTGTCGGCCTTTGGAGTTATACCAAAAACGATTTGAAAGAAGAGTCTTTCAAAATAGATTCAAATAAAGATTATATAATAACAGACAAAAACGGAAATAAAATTGCTGAAGTTTTAGCCAACACAACAACCAAAGTTAAATATGACGGCGATGAAAAGCTTCGAATTTATAATTCAATTGCCAGCAAAATAATGGATAAGGAGGTTGGTTTTGAAGCTAAGGATGGTGATAATTTCAATCTTATTTTCAATCTTCATCGCCCAAATTCATCCTACAATGAATACCGCGGAAAAATAAAATTAAAATATAACAATACCAGCAAAGAAATTTGGGTTATCAACACTCTTCCAATAGAACAATATACTTGGGGAATGGGAGAAACTACCGGAACCGGTCCATTCGAACATACTAAGGTAATGACTGTAATTTTCAGAACATATGGTTATTGGTATAACAAATACGCAACTAAATATTTGAAATACGGATTTACCATAAAAAGCGATTCTGGTTCGCAAATTTACCGGGGCTACGAATGGGAAAAAAAATATCCCAACATCAAAGAAGCCACTAACCAAACCAGAGGGGTTATTGTTAAATACAAAGATGAAATAGCCTTGACTCCCTATAGTTCTTGGAGTGATGGGAAAACCAGAAGCTTTGAGGAGCGCTGGGGTTCGGATGATTATCCTTGGTGCAAATCAGTCAAAGACCCATATGGAAAACATTCAACAATGAACACCAAACAGCTCGAAGCAGCTGGAAATCATATGGTGGGCTTGGTTGCTAATGGATCTCTCAAATTAGCCGGCAGTAAATATAAGAAAAAATATGATGCAATACTTAAATATTATTACTCCAAAATATCCCTTAGTAAAATGTATTAAATAATTTCCTATGCTCAATAAAATTATAATAATTTTATTTCTGATTGCTCTCGGAATTTTATCCTATTTCGCTTACCCGATAATAAAAAATCGCTACCTTGAAAGCAAAGATCAAAAATCGAATGTGACTATTATAAATAATAGTGATTCAAATAATGAAATAGATAAAACAGAAGATGAAATAGTAAATAAACCAGATGAAACAAAAAATGAAATTGATGAAAGCGGAGAAACTAGCAATATTTCGGCTAAAGATTGTGATAACAACTGTGAGAATTTCAAAGATAGCATCAGCAATTTGAAATATTGCCAAGACATTTGCAATTTGATTCCGGCAGAAGACGGCGAGAATTGTGAAAATAAAGCAGGAACTGACAAAGATTACTGCCTTAAAAATCAAGCTATTGCAAAAACTGATTTGAAAATTTGCGCTTTGATTTCCGACTCAAAAATAAAGTCATCCTGCAAAAATCGAGTGACCGAAGATTTATTGGAACAACAATAAAATTTTATGGAACACAAAAAAATCTTCATCGTCATACCGGCTTTGAACGAAGAAAAAATTATCCAGGAAGTTATTGGTGATATTAAAAAATCCGGTTATGAAAATATAATTGTGATTGATGATGGAAGCACTGACAACACTTTTTCAAAAGCCCAAGAAATTCTTGGGAATTCAGTTTTTCGTCATCGCTTGAACCGTGGAAAGGGAGCTGCCACCAAAACTGGCATTGAAGCCGCCAAAATTTTAGACGCAGATATTATTGTTACAATGGACGGCGACGGCCAGCATGATCCAACTGATATCTCTAAATTGACCAAACCAATTGAATTTGATAAGTTTGATGTAGTCCTTGGCACAAGATTGCTTAATTCAAAAGGCATGCCATACCATAAAATTTTAGCCAATAAAATTGGAAATTTTTTTACTTGGTATTTTTATGGTCTTTGGGTCACTGATTCCCAGTCCGGTTTCCGCGCTTATTCCAGACACGCTGTCAAAGTTATTAACACTCGTTCTGACAGATATGAATATGACAGTGAGGTTATCCGCGAAATCAAAAAATATAAACTAAAATATAAGGAGATTCCCATTACTGTGCGCTATACTGAGTATTCAATGGGAAAAGTTCAAAAACAAAGTTTTCTAAACGGCTTAAAAACTCTATATAAAATGATTTGGAATATAATTAGCTAAGTCCTTAAAGTTTGAAAGTCCATAAAGTCCGAGAGAATCTTTTTTCTTAACTTTATAGACTTTACGGACTTGATAGACTTTTTAACTTATTTTTATGAACATTCATCTCTACCAAATTGCCATTGTCATTATTTCTGCCCTGATGATTTATCAGGGTTTTGATCGTTTCTTTAAAAAACAAAAACAACAAACATTTTCAAAACTCTTAGCAAGGATTTTTGTTTGGGGCGGAATGATTGCAATTGTAATTTATCCAAAAATCAGCATAAGCTTAGCAAAATTTATTGGAATTGAAGGCAATATCAACGCAGTAATTTTAGTTGGCTTTCTCTTGATTTTTCTTATTATTTTCAAACTTTTAAATGCAATCGAAAGACTCGAACAAAGTATGTCAATTTTGACCAGAAAAGATGCACTTAAAAAAATAACTAACTTAAATGAAAAAGAATGAAAAAAGCACTTATCACCGGAATCACCGGGCAAGACGGTTCATATTTGGCAGAATTTCTTTTGAAAAAAGGTTATGAAGTTCATGGCATCATAAGACGCTCGAGTTCATTTAATACCGGGAGGATTGATCATTTGCATTCCAATCCTAAAATTAACGGAATCAATTTTTTTCTGCATCATGGAGATCTTTCTGACAGCAGTAATATCACGCGCCTATTGGAAAAAATTAAACCTCATGAAATATATCACCTCGGCGCGCAGAGTCATGTGCGAGTAAGTTTTGATATTCCGGAATATACCGCTGATGTTGATGGCATAGGAACACTTCGCATTCTTGATGCCATTAAAGATTCTCATATAAAAACAAAATTCTATCAAGCCTCTAGTAGTGAACTTTATGGAAAAGTTCAGGAAATACCACAAAAGGAAACTACCCCTTTCTATCCTCGCTCGCCCTATGGCGTTGCCAAACTTTATGCCTATTGGATAACAGTTAACTATCGAGAAAGCTACAATATGTTTGCCTGTAATGGAATTCTTTTCAATCATGAATCTCCTAGACGCGGAGAAACATTTGTTACTCGAAAAATAACGCGGGGACTCGCTCGCATAATTTCAGGAAAACATAATTGCATTTATCTTGGAAATCTTGACGCTAAACGCGATTGGGGCTATGCCAAAGATTATGTGGAAGGGATGTGGAAAATACTTCAGCAAAAATATCCAGAAGACTACATTTTAGCTACTGGTGAAAATCATAGCGTTCGAGAATTTATTGAAGAATGTATGAAGCTAGTTGGTATTGATTTTGCTTGGAAGGGAGAGGGACTAAAGGAAGTTGGTTATGATAAAAAAACAAAAAAGGTACTTATCCGTATAGATCACCGCTATTTTAGACCAGCTGAAGTTGATGTTCTTCTCGGTGATCCGACAAAAGCCAGAAAAAAGCTCGATTGGAAACCAAAAACAACTTTCAAAAAACTTGTAAAAATAATGCTCGAAGCAGATTTAAAAAAAGAAGGAATCTATAAAAAATTATAATGGAAAAAAATTCCAAGATCTATATCGCCGGCCACAAGGGTCTCGTCGGAAGCGCAATTACAAGAAAACTTCTAAAACTTGGATATAAAAATCTAATATTTCGAACATTCAAAGAATTGGATTTAACCAATCAATCCGCAACTGCAATTTTTTTCAAAACAGAAAAGCCAGAATATGTTTTTCTTGCAGCTGCTAAAGTTGGAGGCATAAAAGCAAATAATGATTGTCCGGCTGATTTTATATATCAAAATTTAGAAGTTCAAAATAATGTAATCAGCAACGCTTATGTAAATAAAGTAAAGAAACTTCTGTTTCTGGGAAGTTCTTGCATATATCCACGCGATTCAGTGCAACCCATAAAAGAAAACTATTTCCTAACTGGCCCACTTGAAAAAACAAACGATGCATATGCAATCGCAAAAATCGCCGGCATAAAAATGTGCCAATCATATAACAAACAATACGGAACAAATTATATTTGCGTAATGCCGACAAATCTATATGGCCCAAATGATAATTTCGACTTAGAATCTTCACATGTACTTCCTGCACTTCTTAGAAAATTCCATGATGCAAAAGTGAAAAATAAAAAGAAAGTTGTCATCTGGGGCACAGGAAAAGCTATGCGGGAATTTCTTTATGTTGATGATCTCGCCGATGCGTGCGTGCATCTTATGAAAAAATACAACAGTAGTGAAATTATAAATATAGGCACCGGAAAAGACATTACAATTGAGAATCTTGCTGAAATTATAAAAAAAATTGTTGGCTTTAAAGGAAAAATAGTTAATGACAAAACAAAACCTGATGGAACACCCAAAAAACTATTAGATGTTTCGAGGTTGCATTCTACTGGCTGGAAGCATAAAACAAATTTGAAAGAAGGAATTAAAAAGACATATCAGTGGTTTTTAAAAAATAAGTAAAAAAAATAAATTTATGAAAATTTTAGTGACTGGAGGTGCTGGCTTCATTGGTTCGCATCTTTGCAAAAGACTTCTCGATGATGGGCATGATGTTTTATGTTTGGATAATTTTTTTACAGGCACGAAAGATAATATCTTAGGCTTGATGGACAATAAAAAATTCGAACTTCTGCGTCATGATGTAACCTTTCCTTTATATGTAGAAGTTGATCAAATATACAATTTAGCTTGCCCTGCCTCTCCTATTCATTATCAATTCGATCCGGTGCAAACAACAAAAACTTCCGTTCATGGAGCAATTAATATGCTTGGGTTAGCAAAAAGAACTAAAGCAAGAATTCTCCAAGCTTCAACCTCAGAAATTTATGGAGATCCAGAAATCCATCCGCAAGTGGAATCGTATTGGGGACGAGTTAACCCCATTGGAATTCGTTCTTGCTACGATGAAGGAAAGCGTTGCGCTGAAACATTATTTTTTGATTATTATCGACAAAACAAAGTTGATATAAGAGTAATTAGAATTTTTAATACTTATGGACCAAATATGCATCCGGATGACGGGAGAGTTGTTTCAAATTTCATTGTCCAAGCACTAAAAAACAAAGATATTACAATCTATGGCGATGGATCGCAAACAAGAAGTTTCCAATATATTGATGATCTTATTGACGGCATGACAAAAATGATGAATAACAAAGAAAATTTTATTGGTCCAGTAAATATTGGGAATCCTGATGAATTCACTATTAAAGAATTAGCTGAAAAAATATTAGAAATGATTCCAGAAAGTATAAGCAAAATTGTTTATAAAGATTTACCACAAGATGATCCTAGGCAACGCCAGCCCGACATAAAACTTGCTAAAGAAAAGTTAAATTGGAAACCACAGACCGATTTAACAGAAGGCTTGCTTAAAACGATAAAATATTTTAGAGAGTTAAAGTAATATAAGAAAATTATTAAAAATATGAAATTATCAATTGTCATTCCAGTATACAACGAAAAGAACACTATTTTAGAAATTATCAAAATTGTAAAAAACGTTTCCTTGCCAGCAGAAATTACAGAGCGCGAGATAATCTTAGTGGATGATTGCTCAAAAGATGGCACTCAAAAAATATTAAAAAATATAAATGATCCGGGAATTAATATTTTTTTCCATGAAAAAAATATGGGAAAGGGCGGAGCCCTTAATACGGGGTTTAAAAAAACAACTGGAGATTTCGTAATCATACAGGATGCAGATTTGGAATATGATCCTAATGAATATTCAAAATTATTAAAACCTATTTTAGACAATAAGGCGGATGTGGTTTTCGGATCACGTTTTGTCGGCGGACAATCACATAGAATTTTGTACTTTTGGCACACAATGATGAATAAATTTTTAACATTGCTTTCCAATGCTTTTTCCGATTTGAATCTAACGGACATGGAAACTTGTTATAAAATTTTTCGCAAGGAAGTACTCGATCAGATAACCATAGAAGAAAATCGCTTTGGATTTGAACCGGAAATAACCGCCAAAGTCGGAGAATTATCGCGAACCAAAAATGTGAGACTTTATGAAGTCGGCATATCTTATTATGGACGAACCTACAATGAAGGAAAAAAAATTGGCTGGAAAGATGGAACAAGAGCTTTATGGTGCATATTTAAATATAATAATCATGGATTTGCTTCTTTTATTAAATATGGAATAAATGGGACTCTTGTAGCTCTTTCCCAATTTCTCTTCATGTATATTTTGGTAGAGCTTTTTCAATTTAATTCCATTTTCAAGGAAAATGTTGCCAATATTATAAGTATTGAGCTAGCGACACTTGTGGCCTTCTTTTTGCATTCATTCATAACTTGGAGACAAAAATTTGAAAATTTTATTAGTTTTCTAAATAAAATTGTTTATTTCCATGTCATTAACGCCATAACAATTATATCCAGAATATTTATATTTTATCTGTTAGCCAATCTTGGAGTTGGTTATAAAATAAATACCGCCATAGGCATTATTTTATTAATTGTTATGAACTATTTAGCTTATGATAAATTGGTGTTTAGAGAAAAAACGAAGGTTACCCGAGGAAACGGAATTCTAGAAAAATTCCTTTCAAAAAAAAGAGCCCTCATGGCTTCCTCCTTGATTTCGCGAGAACTTAGAGATGGAAAAATTTTGGATATTGGTTGTGGCACTTTTCCTTTTTTTCTGTCTTTCATAAAATTTAAGGAAAAATTTGGAATTGAAAAAAATTTAAAAGAAAAAAACGCGAAGCATAAAAATATTAACATTTTTGAAGCTGACATTGAAAAAGAAAAATTGCCTTTTGCAGATAACACTTTTGAGACAATAACTATGCTGGCCACCATTGAACACCTGTATCCGGAAAATTTGCCGTCCGTTCTAAGCGAAATCCGAAGAGTTTTAAAACCCAAAGGAGTGTTTATTTTTACCACGCCCGCGAAGTGGACAGAAAACATCTTAAGATTTATGTCTAAAATTGGCTTGGTGAGCAAAGAAGAAATTGATGAGCACAAAGACCAATATACGCACAAAAGACTAACCGAAATGCTTATGAAAATCGGATATAAACAAGAAAATATTAAACTAGGATATTTTGAGTTTTTTATGAATATATATGGAAAAGCTAAGAAATAATCTGAAGTAAATTATCATGATTCAATTATTCGTAATCTTTTCATTTTTCGCCTGGACAATCTCACTCCTTGGTTTGGGTTGTTTTGCAAGTGAATTCGTAAAAAAATATTTAAAATATTTCGAGATCGATGATGAATTTAAATTTTTATATTATGGAACTTTAGGCTTAATGATTATTTCTGTCATTGGAACAATTTTCAATTTTTTTATTCCGCTAAACTCAGTTTTTTCATCGATTATATTGCTTATTGGAATAATACTTTTTTTTGTTTATCGAAAAAATATATTACCATCTTGCCACTGGGTTAATATTCTAATTGTATTAATTTTGTTTTTTTACTGCGCTATTTTGTCTTTAATGGATTTGAGGGCTTATGACACTGGATTATACCACCTGCCAATGATAAATTGGATTTCTAATTTTACATTGCCTTTCGGACTTGCGAATCTTCATATTAGGTTCGGTTTTAATAGCTTATGGTTCATAGACGCTGCAATTATTTATCCACTAAGACTAGTCACAAAATCACCGTTCTTTATTTTAAATGCAATCTTATTTTTCTTTTACGGAACTTCAATTTTTCTAACTTTACTACGAATGATAAGGAGGAAAAAGATAGATTTTTCTTCTGTTTTCGTTCTCACAACTTTTATCCCGTGGTCGTATTGCCTTACAAAATTTATTTCATCCCCCTCGCCTGATGTTCCCATAATGTTGCTAACATTATTAATTACTTTTTTATTAATAAAAGGTTTTGAAACAAAAAATGTGAATTATCTTTTTGTTTCACTTATAATTTCTTTTTATGCGGTTACTATAAAATTATCAGCAATTCCATATTTTGCTGGAATTTTTTTAATTTTGTTTTCACACCTTATCTTTGGAAATAAATTGAAAAAAAAAATCGGATCAACCTTAGAAAATCTAAATAATTCCAAGCTTATATTTGCTAGCATAATTTTGCTGATCGCAGGGATTCCTTATTCGATAAGAGGAATCATTTCCTCTGGATATCTCGTTTTTCCTTCAACTTTTGGACATTTTAATTTCAAGTGGGGTGTCTCGATTAATGAAGCTACTAATATTGCTAACTGGGTAAAAAGCTGGGCAAGAAAGCCCAAAGATAATCCAGATAAAGTTTTGGGCAATTGGGATTGGCTAAATTCATGGCTTCACAATATTGCCAATGATAAAGTTTTGATATATACGGCCATTGTCGGAATTTTAGTTATGGCTATTTGCTTTATTTTAAAAAAGAAAAAAGATTTAAATATTCTTTTATTTGTCCTCCCCTTTCCATTAATTGGTTGTTTGTTTTGGTTTTTTTCTGCACCAAATCCGAGATTTGGATATGGCTATTTATTTTCTCTTTTCGGAATTTTAATAAGTTACGGAATATATAATTTTATCAGCAAAGAAAAAAACATTAAATATTTTTTAACAGTTGTATGCTTAATGATTACCTTAACACTTATTTATAAAAATAATATCAGTTTTAAAGAAATGCACGATATTAATAAAATTAAAAATGTAGAATTGATTGAAGAGAAAATCATGGATCAAATAATTATTTATGTCCCCAGAAAAGGAGATCAGTGTTTCGATGGGCCATCCTTGTGCACCCCCCAGCTTAACAAAAATTTGCGCATAGATTTAAATAAAAATAATGAGCCGACGATGTTTTGGATTGAAAAATAATAAACTATGAAAATTTCCATCATCACTCCATCATATAATCAAGCCACTTTCATTGAAAAGACCCTCTTGAGTGTGCTTGATCAAAATTACCCCAATCTTGAATATATTATTATGGACGGCGGATCAACTGACGGAACGATTGAAATTCTCAAAAAATATTCTGATCGAATAATTTGGAAATCGGAAAAAGACAACGGCCAATCCGATGCGATAAACAAAGGATTGAAGATCGCCACTGGCGACATTGTCGCTTATCTTAATTCTGATGATACTTATGAACCTAATACGCTAAAAAAAGTGGCTAATTTTTTTCAAAAAAATCCAGAAACAAAGTGGGTTTATGGAAAATGCAAAATAATCGATGAAAGCGACCAGGAAATTAGAAAACCCATAACGGTCTATAAAAATTGGCTTCTTAGAAAATATAGCTACCAAAAACTGCTTAGCGAGAATTTTATCTCTCAACCAGCCACCTTCTGGAAGCGTGAAATCCACTCCAAAATAGGTTTTTTAAATGAAAATGAGCATTATTGCATGGATTATGAGTTTTGGCTCAGAATCGGACAAAAATACGATACTGGGGTTCTTGATGACTATTTGGCAAATTTTCGCTATCATACAGATAGCAAGAGCGGTGGTGTAAATAAAAAGCAGTTCCAAGATGAACTGCGATTAGCCAAAAAATATGGAAATAAAAATAAATTAAGTGTTGCTTTGCATTACATAAATTATTGGAAAATTGTGACGATTTATCAATTAATGCAACTTTTAAGAAAATAATCAATTTATTTTTTCAGAACATTCAACACGATGTTCTGGTATGTGTTTCCGAAATTTTTAGTTCTTGTTTCAATATTTTTTCTGGCAATTTCTTCAAGATCAAAATCCGGACCGCCTTCACTTTCCTGCCATTTTTTCCAGAGCTTATCCGCAAGCTCTTTTTCATTGTGCGGATCGAAATAAATAGAGTTTGGCGGATTTTGTTCCTTGTGAACATTTAAATTTGAAAGAATCATATTTTTACCGACGCTTTTGGCTTCTTCAACAGTTGAACTCCAACCTTCAAATAAGGATGGATTAATAATCGATATGCAGTGACGCATTAGGGTCATAACATCCAGATAATCAATAAGCCCCAGAAATTTCACATTATTTTCAATATTATTTTCTTTTACATACCGCAAAATATTTTCAAAATGATTCTTGTTGCGATAATCACCGGCATGGCCAGTACATAAAACTAGGATATCTTTTCCTTCTTTTTTTAACAGGCTCAGAGCTTTCAGCACTATCATGTGATTTTTATGTTTCCAGAATTGGTTCGGAAGATAGAAAAATTTTCCAGAAAATTTATATTTTTCTTCAATCTGTTTTGTGCCTTTTATTCCATATATTTTTTCGTTCGGCTGTGAAACAAATTGCAAAACATGCGCTTTATCTATATATTTGGGATAAAGTTTCTTGTAATCATTTAACGCGTCATTACTGCTCAAAATTACTGCATTACTATTTTTTACATAAGCCTTGAAAAGATAATTTCTATACATATTTTCCGCATAAGAAAACATCTTTGGCATATGGAAATGCTGAAAATCCGGGATCCAATTTATTATTTTATATTTTCTATTTTTCAAAAAAATACGAGAGTGGGAAACAATGTCAATTTTAGCTTTTTCAAATTCTTGATTCATCATGAAACTTCCGCCAAAAAACCTCCAAGATAAAATATTAAAAACTCCTTGCGCGTTAGAATTGTCCAAAATTGGAGTTCTTATGATTTCCCCGAAACCTTCAAAAGAGGCGACCACATCCCTATCTGACTTTTCCCCAAAAAACAGAACAAATTCAATTTTTTTACCGCCGATAGAAGAAGCTGCTCGAAGCAGATTTTTCATATAATTAATTCCTCCCATCCACCCCTCGGAAGTAGAAATAATAATCCCTATTCTAACCATTTTCTTGATATTCTTTAAATTTAATTACATATTTTTTTATACCGTCTTCAAGAGAAATTCTTGGTCTCCAACCAGTTTTTTTAACTTTTTCAATATCTGCAGTATAGAATTCGGGATCCCCTTCCTTTGAAATATTATTAAAAACAATTTCTTTATTTTTTTGAAATTCTGCTAAAAGTTTAGCTAACACATCTTTTATAGTTATCCCTAAACCTGATCCGCCATTTACTATTTCAAATTTGTTTTTTGATTTAGCAAGAATAAAAAATAGTTCTACAACATCAGAAATATAAATCCAGTCTCTTTTTTCCAAGCCAGTTCCAAAAAATTTTATTTTATTTTCATCACTGTAAATTTTGCAAGAAGCATCCCAAAGCAACTGTTTTTGCAAACCTGGTCCATATACTGAAAAAAATCTAACGATTGAAATATTGGCGCTATATTTTCTTGAATAATCCTTGCAAAGCTCTTCAGCCATTTTTTTATGAAGACCATATGGGGAGACAGGAGCAAGAATATCACTCTCTTTTATCGGCAAATCTTTCTTTTGTCCGTATACCGCAGCGCTGGAAGGATAAATTAGTCTTGCATTAGGGCAATTGCTTCGCATAAATTCCAAGACGCTGCGAGTGCTTTTAACGGTCATATTAAAATCTTCTTTTGGATGTTTTACTGAAAATCCGACAGATCCTCCTCCCGCACAATGAATTATCAAATTGAGTTTCTTTTTTACACTTGATAATAATTCTTTTGTGATTAAACCCGGATGCCATTCATCAATTCCCCAACTTTTAAATTCTTTCTCTGTCCATTTCCCCAATCCAAGACCAACAACATACCAGCCATTTTCATTAAAATATCGCGCAGTATTTTTGCCGATAAATCCAGAGGCGCCTGTTATAAAAACTATCTTTTTCTTTTTCATATTTTTTTGCCTATAAATGAATACAACATTCCGGGATATTTAATTAAGCTTCCGAAGAACTTAGCTATTGTTTTCGGAATATATTTATTTTTTCTTGGATATAAATTAATATTCGACTCGAGAGTATTCAAAATATGCTCAAGTTTTATACCAGAATTTTCTATCGCTTTTTTATATTCGGAAAGCAAGAAAGCATTTTCTCCGCCGTATAGTTTATGAAGTGGATGTTTTTCCAAAAAAACCGACAAATCTTCTTTTTTTGAAATTACATGTTCTCGCGTAGCGATAAAAATTCCTCCAGACTTCAAAACTCTTCCTGCCTCACTACAAAATTCTGCCAGATTTTTTGCATGATGCAAGGCTTGACGCAGATATACAACATCAAAGCCAGCATCATTGAATGGCAATCTCTCTCCCCAATTTTCAGCTATCTTTATATTTAAATTATTTTCTTTGGCTAAATTTTTAATTGCTCCAGCGCCTACAACATTGCTTGGATCTGGTTCTAGCGCAGTCACATCCCAACCATCCCTAGCAAATGCAAAAGATGAAATACCTCTGCCAGCGCCAATATCTAACACTCTACCTTTTTTACTGGGCAAATATTTTCGCATCTCTTTCCATTCTGTACTTTCATAATATCTATTTGCAGCATCAATAAGTGGATCATCATAAAAACAAGCTTTCACAAGTTCTTGCTGATCTTTCTGCGATTTTAATTGTTGGACAGCGTCTTCCCAGTTCATTTTTTTGAAAATTTAATACAGCATACCGCCCTGCAATGAGCAGCGCCGTCATCCCCCTTGCCCATGCCAGTATGTGGATTATGTGAAATAACATCGGCACAGTCATTTTCTTTGCAAAGATTCCAACCATTTTTTGAATATTTGAAAAAATCAACTTCCAGTTCACCCTTGTCTTTTAAAAATTCCTTTATGCGACCAAGCATTTCTGAATCAAATTGCTGGAAAAAACCGTGATTTTCAAACTTTCCAAAAGGAAAAGTAACAAACAACATTCCATCTTTTTTCAATATTCTATATAATTCAGCAATTACTTTTAAATATTCATAATTTTTTACAACTTTATTTCCAGAATTTTTAATTTTATATCCATAAATAGAATTGTCCATATCAACATGCTCTATTGTTGATTGACATATTATTTTATCATAATATTCATCTCTAAATGGCATGCCCCTCAAATCACCATACACATATGATACCTGCTTATTATTATAGCTAACTGTTTCTGGATAATAAGTAAAAATGGTTAATTTTTTATTTTTTAGTAAATTTAGATTCAATATCTCTAAAAAATTAAACACTGATCCAGCATCTAAAACCTTTTCTGATTTATTTTCTTCAATACTTGAAAAAATCCATCCGTATTCAACCACTCGTTCATCAATCCCAATTCCAATATTTTCAGGAAGATTTTTTTCCGCAAAAGAACCCAGCATATCTTTATCACATAGTATGTCTCCGATTAATTCCCATTTATACTGATCATACCCCCACGCGAAAGGTTTCTTGCCATAAATTTTATATATCAAAATCAAAATTTTTCTAAAAATTACAAACTGATTAAAAAATAAATATATCCTTTTCATTATAATTTTTAGTTTATTTTTTTAATAAATTTTGCTGGATTGCCAGCAACTACAGTGTATGGTTCGACATCTTTTGCCACCACACTGCCAGCAGCGACAACGGCCCCTTCTCCAATTGTAACTCCCTTGAGCACAATCGCGTTTGCGCCAATTAGTACATCATTTTTTATAACAACCGCCTTGTCATTCAGATTAATATTTTTTGGCTGACCTTGATTTATAATATTCTTAAACTGAACATGCCTTTTTTCTGCATCCAGCGGATGCGTATCATTATCAAAAATATTGCAATTATGGGAAATCAAAACTCTATTTCCAATTTTAATATTCAAACCAGACCATATATAAGTATTCCTACCTACATAACAATAATCCCCTATTTCTATATTACCACCATGCCCAAAAGTTAAAATTTGCCCCCTAATATGCGAATTGCTTCCAATAACAATTTTGTTTTTATCTTTGAGATTATTAATAATTTCAGCTTCTTTATGTAAAATCGAAGCTTCCCCAATAACACATTTTTGGGAAAATTTTATAGTTAACATTTTTTTATACATCAGTTTAGCAATTTTTTTTAACATATTTTTCTAAAATTTTCATTTATTATTCTTGCTAATTTTTTGAAAAAAATGTTTTGTTTTCTAAAAAAATAAATGATTTCTATTTTTGCAACCTCGTCCATAACCACATCGTCAGAAAATGATTCAATAACAAAAGAATCATTAATTTTTTCTTGGCTCATACCATTCTTGCAATGAACACCACTTCCATCAAATCCAATATTTTTAACTAATGTTTTTTTAGGATAGAGTGTCAAGCCATCTTTCAAAAAAACACTTAGATAAAATCTGATTGCCCATGAATCAATCTGATTAGACTTTTGATTTAAAAGCATCTTGTAATAAGGATAGGAGTCATTTAAATCAAATTTTTTTTGTAGATTTTCATTATTTTTAATAGTTTCCAAACCTTTCATTTCCGGATCAAAACAATCCCAAGCTCTTTTCCATGTCCCCCAGCCCCATGAGGTTGTAAAGGGCAAAAAGAATGCATCATTTTTTGTCAAAATTTTTGTTGGGAACATGTAGCCTGAAATTTGCATGACTTTTTCTTCATTTTCATATCTATCAAGAGCATCGTTCATATATCTCAAAAAATTCTTTGATATCAGCAAATCATCTTCTAGGACTATTACTTTCCCAAATTTATTCACAATTTCAGTCACTCCAGCTATCACAGAATTGGCCAGGCCCATATTTGCATCCTTCTCGACAATAGTGACATTATTGCACCAGTTTTTTTCTCGGATTATTTTTCGCGTCTCCGTTATTTTTTTTAGTTGCTCTTGAGATGCGTTTTCTTTTGGCCCATCAGCAAAAATAAAAAGTTCTGACTCTTTTGCTAGAGCATTTGTTTCAAGACTTTCCAGTGTTTTTCTGGTGTGCCATGGACGGTTATAAACAAATAGAACGATTGGTGCCAGCATAATTATTTAATATTATTATGATTCATCCACCAAGTCAAATGAACTGGTGGCCAAAATTTCCACGCATCATCCCAGCTTGGTTTTGGATTTCTTAAAAATATTTCAAAATCATTTTTCATCTTTTCCCCGTCAAAATATTTTGAATTTACAAATTCCTGCGTATCCATCTGCTCGATCATAAATTCTTTAAGCGGTCCCCTAAACCAATCAACAATAGGTGCATTAAATCCTAGCTTTAATTTATTAAGCCTTGTTTCATCCGGCAATATTTCTTTCAGCGCTTCTCGTAGAACTCTTTTTGTGTATCCTCCTCCAACTTTTGACTCTGGTGGAAGAGAGAAAACAAATTCAACTATCCTATAATCCATATATGGCATGCGACATTCTACTCCATGCGCCATGGAACATCGGTCATACTGATTTAATATTCCCGGCAATGGTGATTGAAAAAATTGTTCAAATAAACTTTCGTCCAATAGATCATTAAAGCCAGTGGATTTTTTTGAAAAATTTATATTTTTTTTATTTTCTCCTAAAAGTTTGCTCAAATCATTTTTCATTTTTGAAAATCCGAGCCATGAAAATATATTTGTGATATAAATAATAATTTTTTTAAAAATTACAACTATTAAAACTTTTCTTGCATACCATTTTGAGCTAAATTGAGGCGTTTCTCCCTGAGCAGAATATGTTTTATAAATATCCCAAAACCATCTAGAATTTTTAAACTCAATCGCAGATTCTAATGCCTCTAGAATAGGACGATATCCCCCTAACATTTCATCAGGGCCTTGACCATCTAATGTTACTGTAATTCCTTGATTTTTGATATATTTATAAAGATTCCAAATCGGAAAAAATGCCAGCGCATGCATTGGACCATCGCATTGCTCCATAGCCATTTCTAAATCTTCCTTGCTTGGTGGTAATATTTCCACAATATCCAATTTAGAACCTAATTTTTCAGCCAATAATTCTGCTGACTTTCTTTCATCAAGCGGAGTATCTGGAAAAGAAGCACAAAATCCACGATGAGTATATTTTGAAAAACGACTATCTTTTTCCGGCTCAAATGAATTAATTATAGCTGTTATCCCCCCGCTGTCTATTCCACCCGAAAGACAAGTTCCAATCAAAACATCGCTCCTAAGCCTTAATGTGCAAGAATCATAAAGCAATTCTTTCAGTTTTTTTGCTTGATCTTCAAATTTTTCTGGAACATCAATTTTATTTAAAACATACCACTCCTTGATATTTGTTTTTCCTTTTTGATCTAATAATAAATTATACCCTCCCGGCAAAGAAAAAACATTTTCCAAATATGTTTCATTTGTCCCATGATTCAGAAAGCTTCCCGATGATATATCCTTTATTACTTTTTCATTTAGCGGATGCTTATCGCCTAAAATTTTGTGAATAGCCTGAACTTCGGAAGAAAAAATAAACTTATCTTTGCCCTTATAATAATAAAGCGGTTTTATGCCGAATCTATCACGAGATAAAAATAATTTTTTTTCAAGAGAATCATAAATAGCAAATGCCCACATGCCATTAAATTTATGGAGCATTTTTTCTCCCCATTCTTGATAAGCCGCCAGGATGACTTCGGTGTCAGAGTCAGAAATAAATAAATAGCTTTTTTTTTCTAATTCTGATTTTACTTCTAAAAAATTATAGATTTCTCCGTTATATGTTATTCTATATCTTCCCTTATTATATGACATTGGCTGTTTTCCCTTTTCGCTAAGATCGAGGATAGAAAGCCTCCTATGGCCTAAAGCCAAGGCCTTGTCATCATTAAACCAAATTCCTTTTCCATCAGGTCCCCGATGAAAAACTGCATCAGTTAAGATGTTAATTTCTTCTTCTAAGACAGATTTTTTGTTAAAATTGTAAATGCCCGCTATTCCACACATATATCATTACTCTGCGTGTTTATTCTAAATATTGCAGTATTTAATGTTTTTGAAATTAATCTATAATTTTTGTTTACAAGAAAATTGTATATCTTATTATCCTGCAATGAATCAATTCTATCATTCAGCATCTCAACTAATATGAATTTTGGCATATATTTGCTCCAATCATTAGACTTGAGCACATTTAATTCCAGGTTTTCAACATCAATAGAAAGAAAATCTATTTCTTTATTTTTTGGTAAATATTTTTCAAGAATTTCCGATAAAGGAAAAGTTTCTATATCTTTTTTAAAAATTATTTTGTAATCTTTTTTATAGATTTCTGATAATTCATCTGAAAAAGTATTAAGCGCTGAATCATTAAAAGCATAGTACGTCATATGTTCATTTGCATCACTTACCGCCATTTCTAAATTTATATCTCTCGGCCTCAATTTTTCAAATTTTTTCATGCTTCCAGGCATAGCATCTACATTTATACCAGTCCATCCCATTTTATAAAAATATTGCGTATTAGAAAATCTCTGCGGATGATGTGCTCCAATATCGACATAGAATCCTTTCTTGGTATCTTCGAATAATCTTCTAAGAATCATATCTTCTCCTTCCTGTGAGTAGGATTTCACATAATATCCATCAAATTTTTCCAATAGTAATTGGTAAATTTTATTTATAATGATAGATTTTGAAAGAAGTTTTTTAATCTTGGTTTTTAGCATATTGTTTTATTCCGCCAATACAATATTGCGGTTGTTTGTTAATTGGTTTGAAATTATATTCCCTGCTGAAAAAAATCGATGTCACCCAAGTATAACTGTTAATCGGTCCGAATCCGGCAAAATCTACTTGTATAAAATTTTGCTCTCTAATATATTTTGCAACATCAGGATACCAGTCCGAATTGTCTAAGATTATCATGCCTCCGCTATTCAATGAGTCTTTGGCTGATTTTGCGCAATCCATACGATATTTTGCATCAATTATTATAATATCAAATTTTTTATTGGTGCTTTTTATAAAATTTGAATATTCTTCTCTATTTTTAAGTAAAACAATTTTTTGATTTAATAATATTTCTTTTGATACCAGCTTATGCCATTTTTCATCGTCGTCCACAGAAATTAATTCTTTCGCTCTTTTTGCCCAAAAAAAAGAAGAGTTTCCGGAACCATATTCGAATACTGATTTGTCCGAAAAATCAAGCTGGCCTAAAAATTCAATGGCCGGATATGTATACCAGGGAATTTTATTTCCGTCGCAATCAACCGGCGTTCCTTTTATAGCGCTTTTTAGTTGCCCGCAATCAAAAATCAAAGTTTTCGGATTTTTGAATAACATTCGAATTGGATTAATTTTTTCTAAAATTAAATTAATTTTCATTGTTTTAAATTATTATAACTTATAATATCCCTGCAAATAAATCGAGTAATAAATAAATAAGACAACACATAAATGGAGTAGATTAGTATTGCATTAAAAAAATTTCTTGTAGCATTCGATGATAATACCAAATAATATAAACTAAAGAAAATTATTGGAATTACAAAAAAAGCTTTTTTCATCTTGGCATATAGCCTATTTTCCGAAGATATCACATTTCTATAAAAATCGCTCGGAATCTGCAAAAAAGAAAGCGCCGAAAACCAAATAATATACCACTGGTTTAATTGAAATTCTTTGCCGTATAATTTTAACATTAAGAATGCACAAGTCGCTATAACCAGAGTCCCAGGAATAAAAAAAATAATTCCCAACCTATCAATTTTTTTAACAACCGCGTATTTATTTTCAGCACTGCTGATCATCGGAAAAAAAACATTGCCTAGCATCAAAACTACTTGACTGATAAAAATCATAGAAACAGTAAAATAAGCGCTATAAATTCCAAGTAAATGAACACCGAGAAATTTTCCAATAAAGATCTTGTCCATGGAATTCATAATCATCAATATGCAAGCCAAAATGATAGTTGTTTTTGAATAATGAAATATCTCCTCGACTTTTTCTTTGTCCCAACCAATAATATTTTTTCTAATTCTAAAAAGATAAACACCACAGAGAACAGCCGCTCCGGAAATCGAAGAAATGAGATAAAATTCATACTCATTTTTTTTCAAAAAGTAGAAAAAATAAAAAAATAAAAAAATAACGACACTACTTTCAACTATTCTAACTATTGCTTGAAATCTAAAAAAATGAAAACTTTTGATGAAGCTGTCCAATAAATTTTTAAAACTAAGCAGGATAGAAAAAATTAACGCAACAAATACAATCTCAATCGACACTCCGAAAATTTCAGAAATTTTCAAGTAAAAGGTTGCCACTAAAACAAAAACTGTGAAACTGGAAAATACTGCTATCCGGAAAGAATTTGAAAGATATTTATTTTTATCTAATTGATTTTTGGCATTGGATATATACTTAATTGAAGTTATATCCAGCCCCAAAAGGATTGGTATGGCCATAATACTTGCCACAACCAAGACTAGATTATACTTTCCATAACTTTCAGGACCCAAAATTCTTCCTGCCAGTATGTTCACAGAAAAAAGTATTAAGGAGCTAAAGAACAGTCCCAAAAAAGACCAAGGGAGATGACCTATGAATTTTTTCATTTCGTAGCTCATTTTATGTCCAAAAATACGCAAGTGTAGTATTTCTAGAATATTAATAAATCCGTTTCTTATTTTTGAAATCATAACCAAGTTATCTGAAATTAAACCCTGTCCATAACCATAATTATAGCTAAATTTTGCAAAAATATCAATACATCTTGGCGAACTGTGATTTATCTCTATTTTCTACTTATTTTCAAATTATGATATTTTTGATATACTATAATTAATCATTAAATTTCTTAGGACATAATCAATATATGGATATTGTAAATTTTATATTTGTTTATATAATTGCAGGTTTCATATTAAGTGTTTTTATGAAACGCTTAGCTAAAGAAACACTGGACAATAAATTATCCTTTCTTTTGGGCTATGGGATATCCCCTCTTCTGATATCCCTTTTTCTTTATTATCTTTATTTATTCTTTCCCAAAAAAGAATGGGGATTTTATGCCATTATAATTTATTTGATATTTTTTATAATCGCACTATCTTTGAAAAAACAATTCATACAATTCGCAAGCGAAGTTAAAACAATTCCTATCCCTAATTTTTTAAAAATTTTTATATCTTGCAACCTTAATAAAAAAATCCTGCTTTTTTTTGTTTTGTTCATGACGGTTTTTACCTTAACTAGAACTATTTTTTATCACAATACTCGCAGTGATGCATTCGAGTATTTGAGACAGGGGTTTGTTTACAGCCAGGATAGGAATTTAGATAGACTGACAACGCAAGAACCTTTTTCTAACTTCAATAAAAACAATCCTCTTTATGGACCAGAAAAAGAATACCTTATGAACAGCGGGATCCGTCCAGCACTCCCCATTTTTTATTCATTTTTTTACAGAAGTGATTCGCCAAACAACCCTACTTTTTCAGTCATTGAATTCATATATCCTTATTATTTTATACTTTTGCTTTTTTTGGTCATTTATATAATATCGAGATTTAAAAAAAATAATGTCTTAATTGGTCTAACTTTTTTGTTATCGTGTTATTTTTTTACATCCTTGTCTTATTTTGATTATAAGGAAATAATAATAGCCTACTTATCGTTATTATCTTTTTTTATATTACATAAATTAAATGAGAATAGAAGTTGGTTTTACGCTATTATTTTAGGCTTATTGTGTGGCCTGATAAGCTATATAAATTATAGCGGACTAGTACTATCTGGATTACTTTTCTTTTTAAATCTCTTATTTTTCAAATCAAATCCGAAGAAAAAAATATCAATATTGCTATTAATCTTATTTGCATTTGCTATTTTTAGCGGCGATGAAGTTATGCAATATAAAAAATTTATATTTTTCAAAAAATTTATTTCAATCGAAAATCAACAAAAAACTTTTGAATCCAATGAATTTGCTAATCGGTTAAATAAAATAAATAACCAGGCGAAAGAAACAAGTGATCCCCAAGAATCAACTAGGACAATTATGGAAGAAAAGGAAACAATAGTTACCCAGAAGCAGGATGAAACTATAAAAAAAGAGGTGCATATTGATCATTTCCACATATTAATAAGTAATAAACTTCAAATATTTACAAATTTACAAGTTTTTGGTTTAACTTTTTGGCAATTTTTAATAATCCTTATATTATTACTGGTTAAAAAAATAAAAAATGATACTTTTTCCAAACTAAATTTATTTTTTATCTTTTTATTTTTTCTAGTATTTTCCGATCCTTTTTTTCTCAATCCCCATCTATATGCTTATGTTCTTAGTATGAGTTATAAGTATATGCTTATGCTTGTTCCTTTTGCTACTATTTTTATTGCCTTTAATTATGAAATTTTTTTAAATATTATCAATAAAATAAAAATAAATTATTTATTATCAATCGGTTCACTCTCTTTCTTTCTGATCAAGCCGATTCGAATTTATTTAGCTGGAAAAATAGTCTTTATTTTAAATAATTATATAATACTAACTAATCCCTATATTTATTATATTGAAAAAGTTAATTCACTTTTAATTATAGTGGCTTCTGTTTCCTTAACTATTTTCATTGTCTTATTATTTCGCAAAAATAAATTCAAAATAAATAGTCAAAATAATCCAATAAATACATCCTTTCTTTTATTTTTCTTTATTATTCCATCTTTATTTTTTCTGAATAATAATCAAAATATTATTAACACCTTCAGATATTGTCTAATAAAGGATGACACAAAAAAATTAGCCTTAGTGATAGAAGATAGAAAAATAGAAGAAGCTCTTAATGTTGCTCATTATATCAATAACAATATTAAAAATGATACAACAATAATTATTAATGATTCTCTTTTTGGATCAGCTCGACACAATTTATGGTTTTACACTAATAATAATAAAAGACTTCTAAGACAAGAGGATGTTAGTAAATCAGAAAAGAGATCTCTGAATAATTTTTATCTCTTAGCGAAGAATGACAAAATTCAGATCAGCTCTACAATAAATGAAAGCTGCATGAGTGAAAAAATATTTTCAAGTACTATTCTTTTGAAATGTAATAGGAATTAGAATTATATAATGCTTTTAAATAGATAGAAAAGAAATTTTTCCATTAACATTAAAGTATGCGAAAAAGGCTTTTTAATCGAATATTTTAACAAAGACAATAAAATATTATAATTTATATTATTTAAATTTTTTTTCTCTCTTATCAATATTTCGTAGTAAAAATTCATATACTCTATTATCACTTTTTTAGAAAAATTCATTTGCGTGTTTCTTGACCATTCATGCAATGATTTCCAAAGATCATGATGATATCTATAAAGCTCATTTTTATCAACTTTTGTAATTCTATTGCCCGCATGAATTCTCCTCATCGAAACAGGATTTTTTATATCCCCTGGGACTAATGTGCAGATAGCAGCTAGTTTCAAATACATATGAGTATCCTGAGATATGCGTAGTTTCGTGTTAAATAAGCCTATTTTTTTCAAAGCTTCTTTCTTAACGACCAGCCCATCTATAGAAAAAATTCCTTGTTTTGCCAAAACTAAAAATTCAAATAGTTTTTCTGGTTTAACTTTCTGTTTTAATGTCAGAATAAGATCCCATCTATTTTTCTTCCATTTTTCTTCTATTTCACTGTTATCAAATTTCGTGCCAATTGCTTCATATACTCCATCAACTTCCGGTCGAGCTTCAAATATTTTTTTCGCATTCTTAAATCTTCCTAACAAATAAAAATCATCCGCATCCAAAAAGGCTACGAATTCACAGGTTGATTTTTCTATTGCTAGATTTCTAGTTTCTCCCGCTCCCCTGTTTTCTCCGTTCGGATGCTGGTATAAAAATACTTTTTCGTATTTGTCCGCCAATTTTTTGCAAACTTCTAAAGATCCATCCAAAGACCCATCTTCTACTAAAATGACTTCCGCAACTTCTTCTTGAGCCAATGCAGATTTCACTGCTTCCTCAACATATTTTCCCGCATTATAAACGGGTGTTACTATTGAAATTCTCATAATTATCTTTTTATTTTTTGAAAGATTGTATCTTTTATATATAATAGCTTACCAAAATTAAAATACAAGCTACACAGCCACTTAACAAGATATATTTTTAATAAAAGACTGGCTGTTTTTTTGGTATTAATTTTATCAAGTTTAATTCTTATTGGAGGAATAAAGTCTCTTATTAATATAAAAATAATACCTAGCAAGCTCCTTTTTTTATTTATCGAGGCAGATATGCTGCCATAACCTATTCGTAATTTTTTTTTCAAAATATCATCCTTCTTTCTTGTCGGATGAAATACTTCAGCGTTTTGGCAATATATAAGTTTAAATCCCTTTGCTGACGCATTATATGTCCAGATTCCATCACCTCCTGATTTCACATTGTCTGGGAAAAATCCTATTTCATTAAAAATATTTCTTTTGCTAAATAAGTTAGCAGTAGCAGCAGAGCCGCCAAATTTCACAGAATATTCCTGTTGCATATGTTCCAATGAATCACAAATTTCGAAAATATCATTTTTATCAGAGAATATAAAGGAAACTTTTCCAGCAATTAAATCTGCTTTCTCTGAATATAATGTTGCAATTCCATTTTCAATCCAATTTTCAGCAGGTTGGCAATCAGAATCAGTAAAGATTATTATTTCTCCCTTAGATTCTCTTATTCCCCTATTTCTTGCCGCATAAGAGCTTTGGATTTCTTTTTCAAAAAGTAATTTAACTGGATACTTTTTTATAATTTCTGGGGTACTATCAGAAGAATTATTGTCTATAATAATTATCTCGTATTTATCTTTGGGATAAGATTGATTCAATAAACATTCAATACATACTTTAATTCTTTCAAGATCATTATAAACCGGAACAATAACTGAAACAAATGGCTTTTCTGTTATTATGTTTAGAACTATACTATCGAGTCTAGTCGCTTCATAAATTCGCGCGGAGAGTGTTTCCGGATCATCTGTATTTTTGCATAACATTTTTTTTTCAAAATCATAATTTCTTTGAAATTGTTTTTTCAGCCAATATTTTTGCAATTCTTCGCTATTTTTCTTGAAAACCTTCAGCGTATGCGCCATTTCAATTCCTGCCACATTATAATCAAAACCAAATTTATTGTTTATCAGCCCTTTCTCATATTCTTCACTTTCAATAAATTTCAAAGCTTTTTGAAATTTTTTTGACTGCCAAAAAGAAAGATTGGGATAATTTTCTTTTAAAATTGCAAAGGCGTATAAATTAAATTGGTGATAGCCTATAGCTTTATTAATATTTTTTTCTTTATTAATAATCAAATTTTTAAATAACTCTAAAAATCTTTCAAAACTTTCTATTTTAAGCGGAATTTTAGAAACAGGATGCCAGATTAGACCACTTTTATAAATACCAAAATTAACTGGAAGTTTTTCAATAAATATTTTGATTTGATTGTGTATCTTGGGATATAATTTTTTATCAAACATACTGCCAATTGCCGCAAACCATAGTTGATGATTAAATGTCCAATCTATAGACAATATTTCTCCGTCGATTTCTCTTCTGTGCCAAAGTCCCAATTTTTCATCAAATTCATGCAAACAAAAAATATCTGAAGCCAAATCAGATAAATCTCTTCGATTTATTTCTTTTGATGCAATTAAGAAAGCTTCCATTACCCATGCTGGTCCAATTAATCCATTACATTTATCTTTCCCTTTGAATGTGCGCTGACAATAATTGAATTCTGGCTTATTTTCAACAAGATAATTTATGCATCTTTCTGAAGCTTTTAAATATTTTTCTTCACCTGTAATATTATATGCTTTTAAAAAAGATACCAGCCAATGCGAGGTATTTCTAATTGGAGTTTCCGGATGGAAATATGGCCCATTGTATCCAGAGAGCATTGAGCCATCTTCTTTTTGTTCCAATAGCGCCTTTTCAGCGGAATCGGTTAAAACATCGTTCAAATTAATACTCATGGCCTTATTTATTTTCATCTAAAATACGGTCTATCAATTTACTAACTCTTTCGCAAGACTTACTGTCTTTATAAAAATGCACTCTGTCGCAAAGCTTCCTTCGCTTATCAATATATTCATCAATCCCTCTAGATATAGCTTCGATATTATTGCAAAAATCTTTAAAATTTTTCAGAGCTGGACCTGGGAGATTTTCATAATAATCGTATAAAAAACCATTTTGCTTGTTATAATCATCAAAATCATAAGGAACAAACATTAAAGGACGATCGAGCAGAAGAAAATCATGATAAAGCGCAGAATAGTCCGATATTAGCACATCAATAAAAGGAAGTATCGAATTTACATCAGGAAAAATATCATGAGATACGAATTTTATATTTTCAGAACTGCTTGCAAGTTCTTTCAAAAATTTTGATAATGAATTATATCTTAGCAAATCGTTTTTATGTGGTCTCAAAAGTAGAATAATTTTTTTTGATTCTAAAAAATTTTTCAGCTCATTTTTATCAAAATCATTAAAAGGGAAAAATCGCGTAGCCTCTCTGCCATGGCGCCAACTAGGACCATAAAGAATTGCCTTGTTAAATCTTACGCTTTCTGTAAATTTTTTCCATTTATTTTTATTCTCTTCGGAAGGATTGAATAATTCATCGTTTCTTGGATAGCCAGTGACAATATGTTTTTCCCTTCCAATTAAAAGGCACTGCTCTTGAATGTCAGATATAAATTCGGATGTTGAAATTGCATATTTTATGTGATAATTTTCTTTTTCCCTCTCCCCTTTTTCCTTTTTTAATATTTTGCTCCCCTCTATTGCAAAACGCACTTTTTTAACTGATTTTCCATGCCTTAAAGCGATTAAATTCAAAAATTTAGGCATTAAAAAAGGATTTATTGCTAAGTCTCGCAAGCTGTTAGTGAATAATCCTACGCTTGCCTTAAATAATAATACCACTCCTTTTATGCTGTTAATTAATGCTACTGGTTTTTTCTCTTTTCTTAGCTTGTCAAACACTGCCCGATTCCTTGTCAGCCAAACTGGTTTTATATCATTGCGATTTTTTAAAATCCATTCAAAAACAAACATACTATTATCGGAATAGTATTTGCCATTGCTACTTCCAAATAAAACGATCCTCTCTTTTCCCTTATTCATAAAATTTATATCCGCGTAGGTTAATTTCCTTGTTAAAAATTTTTTCTATTCGCTTTCTCTGATTTACATTATAAAAATTACCATACGAAACTTTTGCGCCAACATTGAACTTAGCAAACACATTCAACTTCCCATCAGTTTTCATGTCAAGCATTTTTAATGTAGAAAAAAATTCTTCTTCTAAATTTTCATAGCGAATTATTTTATCAACTAAAATATTTTCGGTGATTGGATCAGTATAGTTTAAAAAATTATACGGGCAAACACCAACACCGCGAATTTTTTGTTTGACTCTTTTTTCGCAAAAATCAATATACTCATCTAAGCCTATTGGGCTTTTATATTTTTTATTATACCAATGCCAGCCAGAAATTATTTTCTCCCATGGGTTTCGCTCCACACAAAATTTATAATAGTTATTCCAAATATTCTTCGGTGTCCTTGCTCTTATAAGCCAAGCAGGAATATGACAATGGAATTTATTTTTATTATACAACTCATGGAAAGTTCTCCAGATATTTTGATTATTTGTGGAATCAAAAATATTTAGATTTTTATAAATTTCAGGAATTGGGTTGAAATAACCTTCATAATTTCTTGGTTGATGATTTAGCTCTTGCCGAGAAAAGGGCGTAAAAACGTCTCCTGAGTCACAATATCTATCTAAAAAAATCTCGATACTTGTACCGGCAGTTTTGGCTGTTTTCACAAAAATAAATTTGTATTTGTGAGATATAATCATTCTTTTCAGAAAAAATAACTGCTACATAAAATCCAAGATCCTGCTTATTTTGGTTGAACTTGTAGTTTTGGTATATTGAAAATAAATAACTTTTACGCCTAATTTTAAAAATTCATCCTCCAATTTTTGCCATTTTTCCGAACCCTTCCAATCGTTTCCTTTGAAAATTACATCGAATTTCAACTTTTTACAGGCTTTTATTTTGTCATCGTAAGTTTCAGGCACTACCTTGTCTACAAATTTTATATTTTTTACAATTTCTATTCTATCTCTAAAAGAAATTACCGGTTTTTTACCTTTTAATTTTTCAGCTAATTCATCTGTGGTAACACCGACAACTAATATATCGCACTTGCTTTTTGCCTTTTTAAGAATATTAAGGTGACCTATATGAAATAGATCAAAAACTCCCGTAGTGTAACCGATAATTTTTTTCTTACTCATTTTTTTTATAAATTATCTTTTAAATATTTCCCCTATTTCACTTTTCATCATAAAATAAATACTAAGCATGTAAATCACAATGCTAACTGCTATGCCGATTATATAATATTCCCATGCATATATATCAACATAGCTAGAAATTAATACTAACAAAATAATAGGAATTATGGAGGCAAAAAATGGTTCTTTTAAAACATTCAGTATATCTAATTCTGAAACACAAATAATCTTTTTCATATAATATTGATGTATAATTCTTCCTATTGATTTATGAGCAATAACAGCTATTGCCGCACCATTTATTCCAAAAAAATAAATTAGGACTACAAATGAAGGAATGGTAATAATAAATATTTTAATCAAAGATATCTTAAATGTTATATTGACTTTGCCAATTCCTTTAAATACGGAATCAGTCGTACCGGAAATACCATGAATAATTGAAGCTACCGCCATAGCTTGAATTGGGAATTCTGCCAAAATCCATTTTTCACCAAAAATAATAAGGATCAACGGCTTTGTGCAAATTATCAATGGCAACAAAAATGGCAACAAAAAAATTGTGTTGAACTTTATAACTTTCAAATAATATTTTTTAATTTTAGAAAAATCATCTTGCATTATTCCATAAACTGGAAACATTATTTTATTTAAAATTCCCATGATTTGCTGTCTAAATATATCGGTTATCGTAAAAGCCATTGTATATATTCCAAGAAGTGAAGCGCCAAGCAATTTTCCCACAATCAAATAGTCTATATTTCTAGTAAAATAACCAAGCATATTTAGCCCTGTTTCATATAATCCAAATCCTAGGATATCTTTCAGGGCTTCTTTTGAAAAATTAAATTTCGGTTTCCAATCAATAAAATACCAAAAAATAGGAATTGAAATAAATCCAGAAATTAAACCTTGTAAAATAATACTCCAAACGCCTGCACCTAAAAAAGCTAAAATAATCGCAATGATTCCTCCAAATAAATTTGAAGTTATACTAACGATACTAAGTGATTTGAAATTTAGCTCTCTGGAAAGTATTATTTTTGGTATAATATTAAATGAATTTAATATCAGAGAAATACCAATAACTGGAAGAATTATACTTAGAATAGCTTCCTTGTAAAACCAAACTGCAAAAGGAGTTATCCCAAATATCAAGATAAAATAAAGTAGCCCGCTAAAAACAAGGCTAGACCAAAAAACTGTTTGATAATGAATGTCTTCCAGTTTTTCTTTTTTAAATCTAATCAAAGCAGCCCCAAGCCCAGCATCGCTAATCGCGCTAAAAAAACCCGAAAATATAATGGCCATTCCAATTATTCCAAAATGTTCTGGCAATAAAAGTCTAGCGAGAATAATCTTGACCAGCATACTAAATCCTTGATCAGCAAAAAGTTGAAACACATTCCATGTTATTCCTTTTATTATTCTAGTTTTCATTTAGCAAAATTTCTTTAATTTTTCAAAATTCTTAAATTCTATTTCTTTGCTTCCTTTCTCAATTTTTCCGCCAGATCCGTTTTTTCCCAAGTAAAATCCTTGTCTTGCCTTCCAAAATGTCCGTACGCTGCAGTTTTTTTGTAGATTGGACGACGCAAATTTAGTTTTTCAATAATACTTTTCGGCCGAAAATCAAAATATTTTTTGATAAGTTTCAATATTTCTTCTTCGGAAATTTTGTTTGTGCCAAAAGTGTCCACATAAATTCCGACTGGTTCGGCAACACCGATTGCATAAGCGACTTGAATTTGACAGCGAGAAGCAAGTCCGGCGGCAACTACATTTTTTGCGGTGTAGCGTGCCATATAAGCTCCGCTTCGATCAACTTTGGTCAAATCTTTTCCTGAAAAGGCACCGCCTCCATGAGGTACGGCTCCGCCATAAGTATCAACAATAATTTTTCTTCCCGTAAGCCCGGTGTCAGCTGGTGGCCCACCAAAAATAAATTTTCCAGTCGCATTAATATAAAATTTAGTTTTACTGTCCAAATATTTTCCAACTATTGGTTCAATAACTTTCTTTCTAATATCATCTCGTAACTTTTTAATAGAAACATCCTTGCTGTGATGAGCGGCAATAACCACCGTTTCCGCTCGTTTGGCAATTCCGTTTTCATATTCAATTGTTACCTGACTCTTCCCATCCGGACGAAGATAAGGCAGGGTTTTATTCTTTCTGACCGCTGCCAAGCGTTCTGTTAGTTTATGGGCCAAGAGAATCGGCAGAGGCATCAATTCTTTTGTTTCATCTGTTGCATAGCCAAACATAAGTCCTTGGTCGCCTGCTCCCAGTTCCTTATGCTCTCCTTCGCCTTCATTTACGCCCTGGGCGATGTCCGGGCTTTGTTCGTGAATAGATACCAAAACTCCCACATCATCACAGCAGAAGCCATATTCTTGCTTATCATAGCCAATGCCACGAAGAACATCGCGAACAACTTTGTCCACATTCACATAGGCCTTGGTTGTCACTTCCCCGCCAACCATAACCATTCCGGTCGTGCAAAAACATTCCACCGCGCTACGACTCATTGGATCAACTTTGAGCATTTCATCATAAATTCCATCGCTAATTTGGTCGCAAACTTTGTCTGGATGACCTTCAGTCACGGATTCTGAAGTGATGAGTCTAATGTTTTTTTTCATTGATTTTATATAAATTTAATTAAATTACTTTACTTTGTAGTATTCCTTATACCACTCCACAAAATTTGCAATTCCTTTTTCAATTCTCGTCTCTGGTTTCCAACCGAGCTTTTTAAGTTTTCTAATATCTGCAACAGTTGAAGGGACATCACCTGGTTGCATTGGCATCATTTTTTTCTTTGCAATTTTTCCAAGACAATTTTCTAAAACCTCAATGTAACGCGTAAGCTGTTCTTCCCGATCACCACCGATGTTCATAATTCCAAAATTTAAATTGGCATCCAAAATTGTGATTACACCAGAAACTATATCATCAACATAAGTGAAATTTCGACTCATCTTTCCATAGTTGTAAACTTCAATTTGTTTTCCGGCTAAAATATTTTTGGTAAATTTGAAAAGCGCCATATCCGGCCTGCCCCAAGGGCCATAAACTGTAAAAAAACGAAGGGCGGTTATTTTTAGACCATAAAGATGGGCATAAACATGAGCAATAAGTTCATCGGCTTTTTTGGAAGCAGCATAAGGTGAAATTGGCGTATCCACCGGATCACTTTCCGAAAAAGGCATTTTCTTATTATTACCATAAACTGACGAGGATGAAGCGAAAACAAAGTTTTTAACTTTATATTTAACGGCAGACTCCAAGAGGTTAATACTCCCCATCACATTCACATCAAAATAAAGTTTTGGATATTTTATAGCGTAACGCACTCCTGCCATCGCCGCCAAATGAATTACTTTGTCTATTTTTTCTGTCTTAAATATTTTCTCCACTAATTTTTCATCTCTGATGTCGCCTCTATATAATTTGAATTTATATCCTTTTAGGAATTTCTTGATTCTCGCTTCTTTCAAACTCGGATCATAATAATCATTAAAATTATCGATTATAATAATTTTATCTCCCCTATCCATCAATTTTTTGGCGCAAGCGCTACCGATGAACCCCGCTCCTCCCGTGATTAGAATTTTCATAATTTAGATTTTAGGTAATTATAATATTCTTCATTATGGCTGTTTTTATTAGTATAATCAAGTAAGACTTTTTCGCGCGCTTTTTTGCCCATTTCGTTTCGCAAATTTTCGTTTTCAATTAACTGACTTATTTTCCCCACCCATTCATCAGTATCGCCCGCCAAAAATCCATCTACTCCATCGCTAATCGTTTCACGATATGTTTGATTTTTTACTGCTACTGTTGGAATAGCTAGAATTCCTGTTTCAATAAACTTAAGCGCTGACCGAGATTCGCAAAATGGATTGCCAATTTCCAGTGGTGCTAGATTAATATCACATTTATAAATATTAGTGTAGTATTCGTCGCGCGGAACTCTTGGTAAAATTTCGATCCGATCCCCAAACTCATTTAATTTTTCTTCCGCATCTAAAAGCCCGGCTAAAACTAGTTTTACATTTTTATATTTTCGAAGTATCTCAACAAGAGCATTTGCAATCGTAGCAAAATCCTTATTATGCGAATATGTTCCGCTAAAATATCCAATCCGCAAAAATTCATCCGATTTTTTTCTTTTTTCCAAGATTTTATCGGCAATTTCCAACTCATGATTGGAAATTTTATTCGGCACAATTATCACGCGCTTATTTTTTTCCTTCAACTTTTCCGCCAAATAGGAAACTGTTGTTGTGCATGTTTTAACATACGGATCATTCAAAATTTCTGCGCCAATTCCGTTTTCGTATTCTTTTTTCTCTGTCGCTGTTATCTTTGAAAAATAATCCATATGCGATAAATATTTCGGATCAAAATCTAAATCATCCGTATCAAAAATTATTTCTTTTTTTTGTTTTTTTATTTCCGAAATAAATTTGGCGATTTTGGGGGTGTAAGTTGTCTTACTGAATATAAAGATTTTCGTTTTATCAGCAAATTTAAAAAGTCTGGGATTATTTTGGTTGGTTGCAGAACAGCCAAGCCCATGTGCCTTCAATTCTTCCGCTATGCCAAAAGCTCGATAATGCGCCTTGTCACCTACTCCGCCAGCAATAAATAAAATGTCCCTGGCTGGAACAAAAAAAGATTTGAGATAAATTGTTAAATATCCCACAGCTATTTTTCCACCGATTCTAAATCCGCTTTTTTGAATCATCCGGATCACCTTATTCAATTTTATCAAAATAGACTTCATATTTCACGCCTATGGTTAATCCGCATTTTGAAATTCAAATTTCAAATCCTTATCCATCGTTTGTTCTTGATCATATTCCCCCTTGCTATTTTTGAGATGAACTTTGACTGGAATGTTTTCCACGCCGGATTGTTTCTGAATCAAAAGCCGGTAATTATTGACATCGAAACCGTCCGGTAGCTGATATTTTATCATTGCATTTGTTTCCCGGCCGATAAGCACATGGCAGATAAAACCGAAATATGTTTTTTCAAATTCCTCTCCTCGATTAGCCAAGCTCACCATTTTGCTTTCCAAGAAAGTTGATCCTTTCGGAACATAAACTCTAAGATAGGAATGATAATCGCTTGTTCGCCAATCTCCAAATGTCGCCGTATTTTTATATATAATATTTAGCGTTACAGTCGGCCTTTCCGCAGTTAAATCTATATCATAAGCCACTTGGCGCTTCATATAATAGTCAGTTTTCAGCGCTCCCATATTCGCATCTACCATCATCAAATAATCCGAACCCCAATCCTTAGCTACTTTACCATCCCAATAAACACTTTCAATCGCTTTTTGCAGTTCCGGATCTTTAAAATTAACCATTATATTTCTGTTTTCAAATTCTTTGTGGACTAAATCCGCTATCTTGGTGACATTTCCAAGACTGAAAAGTTTTTCAACCAGAAGGGGCGCCATTTTTTTCATAATCATTTTTCGGTTTTGCGTATCCACTTCCGGATTCATAATGTAATATTTTTCCACATATTCTTCAAGTTTCAGCGCGCCGTCTTTGCTATTGAAAGAAACATTATAACCCGGAACAGTTATCGGACCAGTAAGTTCCAAGATATCATTAAAAACATTGGCATTAACAGCAATCACTCCGTCAAAATTACTGTTCCCTCCGGCTAATCGATAAAAATATTTAGCCTTATCAACATTCATAGGAAAATCAGGCGAAAAATTTGAATCTCGAAATTTCCATTTCTTAAGTTGCATCATCTTAGTAAAAGGAAAAGGCGGGGCAACTTTAGCAGTTATTCTTTGATCCAAAAGATTAGCATCTTCAAAAAAAGTTGAAAGAACTTCCCCATCCTTAACTTTTAAAATGGCATATTGGCCCAAAAAACCTCCTCCGGGGCGAAGCTCCATATTATTTTGAAGAAGCAATAGAAAAGTTCTGGTCACTCCGTCCTTTTGAGTAAATTTTTCCACTAGCGTGTTCATCACATCCAATTCTTTTTTCTCATCATCCGTAATCGGCAGAAGGCCTGAAAATTTATTAATCGCCGACAAGGACTTTATTGCGATGCTCTGCTTGTTATTTTTGGCAAAATTAAACAAATAAAAACCCCCCGCTGCCAAAATTAGAATGAGTCCGATTATTATCACCATTCTTCTGTTAAAAAAATTTTTCATTTATTTTTTTACTAATTTAAAAAATTACGCGCTATTTTATTTTAACTTAAATATTAGATATTGGCAAAAAGGATTTTAAATATTATAATAGATTATATGTCAAGTTTTCAAAAAATTAAGAATTTTTGCAAAAAACCAGGCTTCATCCTGGCTTTGATTTTACTGATTTTTCTTCTTAAGGAATTGGCGCTTATCGCTGTTCTCCCAATTTTCAATGGCTATGATGAAGCCCGCCATTACAATACCATTCAATATCTAGCCGAACCAGAAGAAAAAAATTGGCCAAAAAATGAAAAGAAAGAAATCAAAAACGGAGATTTGGTCCAACGTTTCAACTATACAGAGGAGATTAAAAAAACTGCCGAAAAAATCCGTTGTGTAGGCGGAGAAGATAAATGCGATCTTTATAAAAATAATCTTTTCGGCGAAGGCTTTGCAGGAAAAAATGAAACCGAAATAAACAGCCGGCCATGGAAGCAATATAATACTGACTATCCTGTTAATATGGCTTCTTCCGGAAGAAGCTTTTATCATAAGTTGACCGCCGAAATTGAAAAATTACTCGGAAAAGAAAGCATCCTGATTAGGTTTTATGCGCTTAGAGTTTTTTCTGCCCTGCTTGGAACAATCGTTATTTTTATTTTTTACTTAATTTTGAAAAATTCCGGTTTTTCCCAAAAACATAGCTTTCTTCTTACTGCAATTATATCTTTTCAGCCCCGATTTTCTTTTTATTACGCTTATATAAATTATGATGCTTTTCTAATTCTTTTTTTCGCTCTTTTTACCCTGGGTGCGGTGTTATTTATCAAAAATGGGTTAAATTGGAAAAATTTATCCTTAATGCTTTTGGCTATTTTTTTAGGAATCTGGACCAAGGGAACCGCGTTTATTCTTTTAGCCGTTTTTATTTTTATAATCCCTTTCCTTCTTTTTTATAAAAAAAGATTTTTTGAAAATTATTCAAAAAAGTATTGGCTGTATTTTCTTTTGGCAATTTCCCCTATTTGTATTTTGTTAATTTTTCAGAAATATTTGCCATTGGCGGGAAATTTCAATGAAATTATTTCTAGTTTTACTCAATATTTTATGAAAAATATTGAACCGGGCTTATTGACTCTATCTTCAAAAACTTATTGGGGAGAATTTCCTATTAAAAGCTGGACTTCCAATTATTTGCTTAATATAATCTGGAGTATTCAGTTTATTTCCATTATCGGGCTTTTTATTTTCATTTTTTCCAAAAAAAGACCTGAATTTTTGCCGGAAAAAAAATATGTTTTGTTTTTCATCCTGATGCTTATCGCTCTTCAAGCTGGCATTCGAGCGGCCGATTGGAAATACTTTGCCAAATTCGGAGAGTTAGAACTACAGACTCCCGGCCGTTATTTTTTTCCAAATTTAGCTCTGCACATCTCCCTTGTTTTTGTCGGCCTTGGAATGATTTTGAAAGCAATTAAAAAAGAAATACATTTTGACTTTGTTTTGTCCGTCGGACTAGTTTTGATGTTCGTATTTTTTATGCATTATTTGTTTAATTTTATAATTTTGGATTTTTATCTATGAAATTTTTTGCATCAAAATTTTCTGGAAAATTACTATTGCTGATAGCTTTAGCGGTTTTCTTATTTTTTATCTTCGTTCGCTTTGAAAAAGAATTGATTTTTTTTGAAGACAGCCTTGAAAAAAATTCTGATATAAAAATTTCGCCCCAGCAACCATTTTCAAGTAAATTTATTTCTACTCGCTCCAATTTGGCCGAAATTGAAATTTTGCTTGGTGGAGGAAAAAAACTTGGAAATCCGAAAGCAGTCAAATTTAAGTTGGCGCAAGAAAACTGCACTGAAATTGAGAGGGAAGGTTCGGCTGAATTTTCTTATTTAGGGAGAAAAGATCTCTATAGACTTAAATTTTCAAAAATAGCTGATTCGAAAGGCAAGAAATACTGTCTTATTTTAGAATATAAACCCCAAGAAACAAATGCTAAAAATCTTCAGGTTTACACACTGAATGATCAATTAACTATGCGACCGGGATATAAAAATACCAGCATTTTAGAAAATTTTTACGAACTCAATCAACGAATTTCCCAATATAAGCCTTGGTTTTTCAAGCATTATTACCTTTGGGCTATTTTTATTAGCTTTATTATTCTTTCAATTTTTTTGGTAGTTATACTGATTATATTTTAATTTTTTATTTAGGACTTGAGACTTTTAAAATACTTTGTCAAAAGCAGAAAATAACCTTATACTATAATTAATTATGTTTAAAAATTTCCTTTCTAAAAAAGAACTGCTTTCCATCTTTATTCTTTTGTTTTTAGGTTTTGCTTGGCTCTCTTTAATTTTAACTCTTCTTGGCTTTTTTTATAAAGTTATTCTCTTGACCTACATTTTTTTTGCTGTTTTATTTTTTGCTTATTTGCTTTGGAAAAATTTTGGAAAAATTAAAATTTCAAAAAACGAAATATTTTTTATAGCTTCCGCTTTAATTTTAATCGGAATTTTCTCCTTCTTTTCCAGCCCAACCATTTTTTCCGGCCGTGATCAAGGATCACTAAGTGAGGCCGCTATCCGACTTTCCCAAAATCATCAGCTGACTTTTTCCTTTCCGGCCGAAAAAGAATTTTTCAAACTTTACGGCCCTGGCCAAGCTTTGAATTTTCCCGGTTTTAGCTATACCGAGGAAGGCAACTTGATAACCCAATTTCCACTTGGCTATATCGCTTGGCTAGCTACTTTTTTCGCTCTTTTTGGGCTTTCTGGGCTAATAATCGCTAATGGAGCTTCCTTTTTTCTTTTTTCTTGCGCTTTTTATCTTTTAGCTAAGCGTTTTTTAACTTCATTTTCCGCCTGGCTAGCCTGGCTTTTGACCGCTACTGCCTTTACCTCCTTTTGGTTTTTTAAGTTCACCTTGAGCGAAAATTTGGCGCTGGCGCTGGTTTGGCTGGGTCTTTATTTTTTCGCTGTCTTTTGGGATGATCCAAAAAAACTTTATTTTATCGTTTTTGTTTCAGCTTTTGGATTGCTTATTTTTACTCGCATTGAAGGTCTGGCTTTTTTAGCAATGACGATGCTTTTACTTTTTTGGAAATTTAAAAAACAGCCAGAAATCAGAAAAGTTTTAGATAAAAAAATAATTTTTTTGATTTTTGGAATTTTTGCCTTATATATTGCAAACATTTTTATCGACTGGCAATTTTTCACATTCCTAGCTAAGGCTGTTTTGAAACCTTTTATTAATTCAGGAGAAAAAATTTCTTTCTCATCTGATATTTTTTCAGCTTGGAAAGTTTTAGGTATTTTTTATCTTTATGGGCTATTGACTTTTTTTCTCTTGGGACTGGCTGGATTTTTCTTTGCTCTCCGCCAGAAAAAAATCGAATTGCTCATCCCCTATCTTGTTGTTTTGCCCGCTTTCATTTATGTTATTTTCCCCAACATTTCCAGCGACCACCCTTGGATGCTCCGTCGCTTTATGTTTGCTGTAATTCCAATCAGCATCCTCTATTCCGTAATTTTTTTAGAAAATTATTTTTCCAAAAAAATATTTTCCCGCTTTTTTTATGCTCTGCTAATAATTGTAAATTTGGGCCTGCTTTGTTTTTTTCTAGGTTTTATTCCAAATAAAAATCTGCTTTCACAAATTGGAAAAATCAGTGATAATTTCAAAGAAACCGATCTCGTCCTTGTTGATCAAAAAGCAACTGGCGACAATTGGTCGATGATGAGTGGTCCTCTAAATTTTATCTACAAAAAACAAGCAGTTTATTTTTTCAATCCAAAAGATTTAGAAAAAATTGATCTTGAAAAATTTACTGGGGTTTATTTCATCATCCCCAATGACAATTTGGAATTTTATTCGAAAAACGGTATTATGGAAAGATTAATTCCAGTTAAAGATTATTCTATAGAAAATAATATATTGAAAAATTTTGCCAGCAAAAACTTACCTAAAGTTGAGAATCAATTAGTTTTGGGCAAAATTTATCTATTAAAATAATGCTTGATTTTACAAAAAACATAAAGCTGGAACCAGCTTGGCAAAAAATTTATCTTGTCGGGCGAATTCTTGTTTATATTATTTTTATTTTTTCTGCCATATTTTTTCTAAACCGCACACTCTTTCCTTCCTTAGATTTTTCTATTAACTTAAATGGCCAGCGCGTCAAAGAAAATCCGTTGGGTTATGAAAATACTTCTTCCGATGAAAGTCTTTTTAGCGCTTATACAAAAGAAAATTTTTCTATTATTGATTTTCAAATAATCACTAAAAAAAATCAGTCTGATTTATCCCAAAAACAAATAGCTATTCGAAAAACCTATAGCGCTTTTTCTTATCCGGAAGATGAAAGTCCAGCTAGTTTTCCAAACGGAAGTTTGCTCAAAAATTCCAAAAATTTTTTTCTAGTATCAGATGGGAAAATTCGAAAATTTGCGGGAGCTAAAATTATAAGCGCGCTAGGTTATACCGAAGAAAATTTCCAAGATGCCACGACTGAAGAAATCGAATATTCCGAAAAGGGCGAAGATATAATTAGTGCGGAAAAATATCCAAGCGATTCTCTGTTTTTGATTGACAATACTTATTATAAACTTTCTTCTGATATTCTTCATCCGTTTGTGAGTGAAAAAGCTTTTCTCTCATATTTTGAAAAAAGCCAAGCGCTAACCAAAGATGAAGAATTTTTGAAAAAATATACCGTCAATCAAGACAACCCGATTGGATTTGCCAATGGAACGCTTCTTTCTTTTGATATTGGAGTATTTTTAGTTATTGATGAAAAAGTCGTTCCCTTTAACAATCCAGAAACTTTTCTAGCCCTGGGTTATAATTGGGAAGATATTATTCCTGCTAATGAAGAAGAGATCGGCCTATATCAGCGCGATAAAGTATTCTCAATAAGTCGCCCTCATCCATCCGGAACAGTATTTTTTGCCCAGGATTCAAATAAATATTATCTGATTTTCGGACAAAGCAAAAAAGAAATAAGAGGAGAAAATATCTTGAAAATTTATTCAAAAAGAAAACCAATTATTGCCCAGGAAAAAAGTTTGGAATTTCAAACTGCTTGCGCGCTTCAGAAAAAATTATGGCCATTCAATTCCTATGGTTGCAAGTCATTCATCGAAAATTTAGGCCAAGCCCCAGGAAAAGATTATCAATTTAAAATCCAATCCTCTCCTGATTTGGAAATTTCTGCTACTCGCGCTGTTTTTTCCAAAAAAATAAATTGGCTCAATTTGCGCGATACGCTTTCGATTATTAAACAAAGATTTCTAACAAATTATGGCTATGGAACAACGAACTAAAAAACAGCTTGGGTTGCTGTCATATAAATTGCTTTATGAAATTTTGATCTTGTGGCTTTTGGCTATCCTGGGGCTAACCGTTATCCAAGTTATAATGCCAAACTTTTTTTTCAGCAGTTTTTTTCTGGCAAAAATTATAATTGCTCTTTTTGTTCTTCTTTTGCTGATAAGTTATTTGGGCAAAATAAATTCGTCTGATATCTTGCCCGCCCTTGAAAATAGCGATAAAATTTGGAACAAAAAAGTAATATTTTTGTTTATTATCTCTACCGCCTTGATTGTGAATTCTTTCAGAGATTTAGGAATGTTTCTTTTGATTCCCATCTCCGTCTTTGCTTTAATTGTTTTATTTTTTCTATTTCATCAAACAATTAATTCTTCAAATAACCAATAATCAGCTTTTGATATAATCTAGGGTTTCTCGCGCGCACTTTTCCCAAGAAAACTTTTTCGCTTGCTCCAAGCCTTTCGCAATCAAACTATTTCGAAGTTCTGAATCATCCAGAACTTTTTTTATTTGTTGAGCTAATTCAATTTGATTTTTCGGTTCAAAATAGAGCGCCGCTTCTCCCGCCACTTCCGGAAGCGAAGAATTTCTAGCGCAAATTACTGGAACTTTTGAAATAAAGGCTTCGAGAACCGGAATGCCAAAGCCCTCATAAAGCGACGGGAAACAGAAAATTTCCGCTCCACGCATCAGATGCCCGAGATCAGAAAATTTTATTTTCCCCGGAGTAATAATCTCTGAAGCAACCGGGCTATTTTTTATCTGTTCAAAAATTTCTTTCCAAAGCCAAGCTTTTTCTCCGGCCAAAACCAGTTTTACATTTTTATACTCTTCTTCTTTTTTAAGCTCTCCGAACGCACTTATTAATGTTTTCAAATTTTTCCTAGGTTGAAGCGCGCCGACATACAAAATATATCTGCCTTGAATGTTAAATTTATTTTTTATTTCTTGTTCTTTTTCTAAATCCCTCTCGCGTTCAAAAATTTCCTTGTCAAAGCCATGATAAATAACTTTGATTTTATCTTCTTGAATTTCCGGATAAAATTTCAAAATATCTTTTTTTGATGCCTCAGAAATCGCAATTATTTTGTCGCTTTTTCTTATCGCCCAAGAGGCTAAGAGATTGAGTTTAATTAAATCGAACTTTCTAAAATGATCAGGAAAATATTTGAAAGCCAAGTCATGGATAGTGACTGTTGTTTTTACCTTTTTGTTTCTAAAAATTGGGATGTTGTGCATCGGCATCCAAAGCGCATCCGGTTTTTCCCGAAAAAGACTGTAGCACAATTTGATTTGCGTCCAGAAAAGCGGGAATGGTTTTTCTAGAACTTTGTAATTTGAAAAATCCGGCGGGGTAAGCTCCGGATTGAAATTTTTCTTATGGTAAATTAGAAACTGGCTTTCTGGATCAATCTTCCCAAAATATTTCAAGAGATTCAGAATATAAACTCTTGTTCCATCAATTCGCGACCAATCCAAATCCGCCGCCTGAATAGCAATTTTCATGTTAACAAATTTTCCCTTTCTTAATTTTTTTAACAAATTCGAGAAAACCAGGTTGAGCATCCTGCTCAAAAACAGCTCTAATAGCTAGTGAAGTAGTTGCCGGCGATTTCCAGCTATAAATTGGTTTTAAATTTTTTCTCATAACATAAGCAGTTTTGACTAAAAAATTGATGTTGCCCTGAACTGGATTAGCATAAATATAATCCTGTTTATCACCGCTTTGGTTATAAGCGCTTTTTACTTCAAAAGAGATTGGCAAACCTTTTTCTTTGAGAACTCTAAAAGATTCAACAGGATTTGGATAATGATTAAAATTTTTGTTAAGATGTTTTATATCTTCATTTTTTATATTTTTCAGTTGGTTGGTCTCAATCATAACTACTCTTTTGGCTTTTTTATCAAAAAAACAAGCTCCACCCTTTTGTGGCTTTATTTGATTTTGAGCAACAATTTCCATGACCATATTATATCCCTTTTTACCCAAATCAAGCGCCAAAGAAAGGCTAGGCAAATCAATTGAACAAGTCAGATATCCTAAATCTTCAACATTGTAAGAAAGCATATCGTCGTGAAAAGCTAAGAGTTTCTCAAATTCACCATTTGATACAAATTCTCTCTTGCTGGTATTTTTTTGATCGACTCGAAAAATAACATTGTCATGAATTTTTTGCATAACCATTTGCCCATGATTATGCAATCGCTTATTTCTTTCTGTCGTTTGATCATAGTATAAACTGCCTTCTTTTATATAAATTCCATGAAAACTTCTCTGAATCATAAAGTATACATTCTTAGGTTTCAGCCCAAAAAAATTAAATTTCTTAAACTCTTCTAATATTTCCTCGGCTGTTTGTTCGTTGAGAATCATGATAACACTCTGCTTCTCCAATATTTTTTTGGGATTTTTATTATTTCTTTTAGCAATTTGACAAACATCATAAGCCATTTGTATCATATGTCGGTTGCCCAATGATAAATTCATTGATTTTCTAGGATCTTGACCGGCAATTTCCAAAATATTTTTTTCATTTATTTCCTTATTAATTTTTCTTTTTCCCTCAAGAAGTTCTTTGCTGTTTAAATTCTTTTTCTCTAACTCCCTAATCGCTTCCTGACGCATATGATAAATCACTTCTTTCAATGTAAACTGATTGAGATTTAGGAGATATTTTGTTCCTAGGCCCAACCGAGTTGCTTCGCCAGCTGCCGTATGTTCCCAAAGAAATTTTCCATCTAGTATTGCTTTTTCGGCCATAGCAGAACTCATTTTGTCATCATCCAAAATAATTATCCTTTCGGAACTTATCGGCTCCAGATAGTCAAAATTATCATAAGCATTTATTTCTTGTTCGTCTTTTTTTATGTCTTTTATTGTTATATTTTTAACATTTTTATAATAATGCTTAAGCATCCATTCTATGTGTCTTAGAATAGAAATTCGATATTCCTCAAAAGAATCAAGATGAATTTTTGGTTTTGTATCCATTATTTTCGTAAAATTAAATTATGTGCTTCCAAGGTCGCTTTGGCTAGATTTTTCAATCGCAGATCAAATTCTTCAATCGCTTCATTAATTATAGGATGGAAATTTTGAGAAATTCCTTTTTCCTTAACAATATTGCTAGCTTCCAGAAGTGCGTCGTGCGTTCCGGCATCAAGCCAAACGCCATTTATTTTATTCACGATCAATTCGCCTAGTTTCAAATATTCATTATTTATATCAGTGATTTCAATTTCTCCCCGAACAGAAGGTTTTAGGTTTTTGGCAATTTCAACTACGCGGTTATCATAAACATAAAGTCCGGTTACAGCATAGTTGCTTTTAGGATTTTTTGGTTTTTCTTCAATAGTCAAAGCTTTTCCCGACTCATCAAAATCTACCACTCCAAATCTTTCCGGATCCGGAACTTCTTTGGCAAAAACCATTCCGCCTTTTGAAAAATTGCTAATACTTTCATTTAAATCGTCTTCAAAAATATTGTCGCCTAAAATCATAGCGACATTATCTTTATTGATAAAATTTTCTCCCATGATGAAAGCATCGGCAAGACCGCGAGGCGTTTTTTGGACTTCAAAGTAAATGTTAACACCATGATTTTTGAAAATTGAACCTAAAAGATTCAAATATTGACCGGAATGTTCCGGCGCCACAATTATCAAAATATCCCTTATTCCAGCCTTAATTAGCGTGTTAAGCGGATAAAAAATCATTTGCCGGTCATAAACCGGAAGAAGTTGCTTTGAAGTTGTTGCTGTGAGCGGAAACAGTCTTGTGGCTGTCCCACCCGAGAGAATAATCCCCTTCATATTATTATTTTTTTCATCCTGAACTTGCCGTGCCTGCCGGCAGGCAGGTTTCAGGATCTAATTTATATAGATTCCGGATCAAGTTCGGAATGACATTAAAAAATTATTTAATATTCTTATATAACGGAAATTTCTTACATAGCGTTATTACCTCTTTATGCAATTTCTCTAATTCTTTTTTATTATCCTTATTTTTAATTGCGTCATTTATCCACTTAGAAATAATTTTTATTTCTTTCTCTTTCATTCCGCGAGAAGTAATGGCTGGAACTCCAATTCTAATTCCACTTGGATCCATTGGATTTCTTGTATCATTCGGAATCATATTTTTGTTTAGCGAAATTCCGATTTCATCCAGCGCTTCTTGCGCTTCTTTTCCGCTAACATTTTTTGAACCCCAAACATCAACTAGCACCATATGATTATCCGTTCCACCAAAACAAAGCTTAAATCCATATTTTCGAAGTTCTTGTTCCAGCACTTTGGCATTTTTGATTATTTGTGTGGCATATTTTTTGAAAGATGGCTTCAAAGCTTCGCCGAAAGCCACGGCTTTAGCGGCAATATTGTTTTCATGCGGTCCACCCTGAAAACCTGGAAAGGTTGCCTTATCAATCGCCTTAGCATATTTTTGCTTGCACATAATCATTCCTCCACGAGGCCCGCGAAGAGTTTTGTGCGTCGTTGTCGTCACAATATCAAAATATGGCACTGGATTTGGCAGAGCTTTTCCTGCAATAAGTCCGGCAATGTGGGCAATGTCAATCATTGTGATTGCCCCGACTTTTTTAGCAATATCGGCAAATTTTTTATAATCCAACTGTCTTGTATAGGCAGAAAATCCGGCCAGAATCATTTGTGGTTTCTCGCGTTTTGCCATTTCTTCCAATTTTTTATAATCAATTTTGCCGTTTTTTTCAGTTTTATAGCGGATGAAATTATAAATCTTGGCAGATAGTGTCACTGGATGACCATGAGTCAAATGCCCACCATGCGCCAAATCCATGCCCAAAACTTTGTCACCAGGCTTGAGAACTGCGCTATAAGCAATCATATTAGCTGGTGCGCCGGAAAGCGGTTGGACATTGACATGCTCCGCGCCAAAAAGTTTTTTCGCGCGTGAAATTGCTAGACTTTCCACTACATCCGTATAGGTTTGTCCACCATAATAACGATGCCCTGGATAACCTTCGCTATATTTATTAGTAAAAACCGACCCTAGCGCTTCCAAAACAGCTTCGGAAACATAATTTTCCGATGCAATAAGCTCCATTCCTTCCTGCTGACGTTTTAATTCTCCCAAAGTCGCCTTATAAACTTCTTTGTCCTGGTTTTTTAAATTTTTCATATTAATTCATTAGCATTGATTAATTTTTTATAGTATCTAGCGATAAAATACATCTTCAGATTTTCGTAAAAACTCAACAATATCTTCGTGCGAAACAACAAATTTAATGCTCTCGGAAAAAATTTCTAGTGGCCGTTCATAATTAACACTTTGCCCATGAAATGTATAACAAAATTTGACTATGTCTATTCTAGCGTTTCCTGGAGCACGCCAATTTCCCCAACTATTTATTGACCAATTAGTAACAGAAATTATTTCATATTTTTTTTCTCTTTCCGTTCCGGGATTTTCAATTATGACATCGCCTTTTTGTGGATTATTTATTATATTATCACAAAATTCCCTCTTTTGTTTTTTTATTATCTCATCAAGAAGTTCTATTTTATGCTCTTTCTCTTTTTTTGTTAATCCTGTTTTTTTGTTTATTTCTTCTGATGCTACTTTTTTATCCAATATCGGCATTAAATTTTCTGACATAGCTTTATGCAATATTAGTTTTTATAACCAAGATCACTTCTTTAAATATTCTTTCAACGCTTCTTTCCAGCTTCTCATCGGATTAAGCTTAGTATTAACCAAAACCGAATAAAACGGCCGTTTGGCTGGACGAGGAAATTCGCTTCCTTCAACCGGAATAACTTTAGTTTTAATCTTAGCCTGCTTATATAATTCTACGACAGCTTCATACCATGTGCAAGGACCGCTATTCACAATGTGATAAATCCCAAAAGGCTTCTTGGCATCAACAATTTCCTTGGTTTTTTTGGCTAAATCCGGCGCATAAGTGAAACAAGCATTTTCATCCTCTACTGCTTTTACTTCTTTTCCGTCAGCTGGCGGATTTTTACCAACTTCCAACATTATATCAAAAAAACTTCTTTTAGCATCCTTCGAGATAGCCGGTTTTCCAAAAAGCCACGATGTGCGTATAATATAATATTTTTTTATATTTTTTTCTACTTCCTTTTCTCCTAATAATTTAGATTTTCCATAATTATTAATCGGGCTAGTTTTAGCATCTTCATTAAAACCGATCTCCGGTTGAAATCCTTGGTGAAGCGAACAAGAAGCACAGGAATGAGAGCAACCTGCGGGCTCTGGAATTTCCGGTTCGCCATTAAAAACATAATTAGTAGAATAATGAACCAGAATAGCTTTGTTTTTTTTCGCTGACGCCGCCAAATATCCTGGTGCCTTGCCATTTATATCCAAAGCTAATTTATATTCCTTTTTATCAGACTCGCATTTATCCACTGCATTATAAGCCGCCGCATTTATGATAACATTCGGCTTAGTAAAGCCGATTTTTTTAGAAACTTCTTTTTCGCGTGTGATATCAATATCTTCCCTATCCCAAGCAATTACTTTATAATCGCCGTCTTTTTTAAAAGTTTTAACCAGCTCTTGTCCCAGCATTCCCTTGGAACCTATTATTAGAATCTTTTGCATAATCCTTGTTTTCTTATTAAACTTCTTATATGATATACTAAATATAGCACAAAATAAGCTAGGAATAAATATTGTAATAACTTGGTATGAAAGACCAAATTGAGAAGATTAAAAAGGAATATAACGAAATTTCAACCGAGCTTAACAGCCCCGAGGTTTTTAATGATGCCCAAAAAATGGCGCGACTTGGAAAAAGACAAGCCGAACTCTCTGATGTTATGGAAAATATAACCGAGCTGGAAAAATTAGAAAAAGCCATGGAGGAAAATGCCGGAATTATAAATTCTTCAACCGAAGACGCCGAAATGAAACAAATGGCAATGGAAGAAAATATTTCGTTATCTCAAAAAAAAGAAATTTTTGAAAAAAAATTGGAAAAAGCACTTTTGCCCAAAGATCCTAATGATGAAAAAAATGTCATCGTAGAAATTCGCGCTGGCGCTGGTGGAGACGAGTCGGCACTTTTCGCTGGTGTTCTTTTTCGAATGTATTCGCGTTATGCTGAAAAAAATCGCTGGCAAACAGTTTTTTTGAATTCTAATGTCATTGGAATTGGCGGATACAAAGAAGTAGTTTTTGAAATTAATGGTTCGAATGTATATGGAAAAATGAAATATGAATCCGGCGTTCATCGCGTGCAGAGAATTCCCGAAACTGAAAAAAACGGTCGGGTGCACACTTCAACAGCTACCGTGGCCGTTCTACCAGAAGCCCAAGAAGTTGAGCTTAAAATCGAAGAAAAAGACCTAAGAATCGACACTTTTTGCTCATCGGGCCCTGGCGGACAATCAGTAAACACAACTAAATCTGCCGTTCGAATTACGCACATTCCAACTGGCCTCATTGTTTCCTGCCAAGACGAAAAATCCCAACTCAAAAACAAGGATAAGGCCATGAAAGTTCTTCGTTCCCGACTTTTGCAAATGGAAGAAGACAAAAAAGCCAAAGAATCAAGCGACGCGCGAAAATCACAAATCGGTACCGGAGACCGAAGTGAAAAAATCAGAACCTACAATTTTCCGCAAGATCGAATCACTGATCACCGAATCAAACAAAGCTGGAGCAATATCAAAAATATTTTGGAAGGAAATATAGATGAACTAATTTCCGCGCTTCAGGAAGAAGACATTAAACGGAAGCTAGGAAAATAATTAATTTTCAATGATCAAATAATTGTAAATTGAAAATTGTAAATTGGTTGTGATAATAAAAGATTATTTCAATAAATATTCTTCAAAATTAGATAGTTTAGATCTTGAATTAATTATCGCTCACGCCCTAAAAAAGTCTCGTGAGTTTATTTTGGCGCATCCGGAATACAATTTGAATAAGAAGCAAGAAGAAAGAATTAAGAAGTATGTAAAAAGACGGCTAAAACACGAGCCGATTGCCTATATTTTGGGCCAAAAAGAGTTTTATGGCCTTGATTTTAAGGTGAACAAGCATGTTCTTATCCCTCGACCAGAAACAGAACATTTAGTTGAAGAAGTCCTTAAAATAAGCCCAAAAAACAGCACAATAATAGACTTAGGGACGGGTAGCGGAAATATAATAATTAGCTTGGCAAAAAATTTAAAAACTAGAAATAAATTTATTGGAATTGATATTTCTAAAAAAGCATTGTGTGTTGCCGAATATAATGCGAAAAAAAATAAAGTTGATAAAAAAATTAAATTTATTCAATCTGATTTATTGAATTATTTTTTTACTAAAAGCCAAAAGCTAAAAGCTAACAAACTAATTATCGTCGCCAATCTTCCTTATCTCTCTGAAATAATTTATTCCAAAACTTCTCCCGATGTTAAAAACTTTGAACCAAAATCAGCTTTGCTTTCCGGAATTGATGGACTAAACCACTATGAAAAATTATTCCGACAGATTAAAAAGTTAGAAGCTAAAAGCTACCCGCCTGCCGGCGAGGCAGGTAAGCTAAAAGCTATCTTGGAAATTAGTCCCGAACAAAAACAAAAAATTTCAAAATTAATCAAAAAATATTTTCCTAAAGCAAAAGTTGAATTTCAAAAAGATTTAGCCGGAAAATGGCGCGTTGCTTCCTTTGAAATCTAATGAAAAATTGCCTTTTATACAGCAAAAAACCGCGATTTCGCGGTTTTTTGTTTTTGTTGATAACACTTAAGCGTTAAGGAACAAATCAAACCCGAACAAATCGGGTCATTATTTAGAAAAGACTATTTCTTCTTCTTCTTCTTTGCAGCCTTTTTCTTTTTTGCAACCTTTTTTTTCTTTGCCATTTTAAAAGTCACCTTCCTTTCTATTTTTATTTTTTGAATTTATAATAATTTATAATTTTTGTTTTCGACCTTTTTGTTTTCAAAAAATTATTTTTTCGAACGTTATCGAATAAAAATAATTCTCTTGATGTAATTATACAATGAATTATTTTTATTTGCAATAGCAAAAAGTTATCCACAGGCGAAAATTTTCAATTTTATAATTTTATAATTTTTAAATAATGCTTAAAATTATAATTTTAAAACATTAAAAGATTTAAATTTATTTATAAAATTAAAAATTCAAAAATTAAAAATTATTTTAGCACTAAATGACAAATTATAAACAATTTATAAAATAAGCGAATTAATTTTAAAACTAAAAAAACCTTTATTATGCCCTAAATAAGCCCCTCTGTCTAGTTGACGCTTCCTCGGGCTTTCGCTAGAATTTAATATACAGAAAGCTTCAACGAAAGCACGTTAAAAACAATAAATATTAATAATAGAAAGGAAGGTGAAAATATGGAACAAAATCAAGAAGTAGAAGAAAAAGATTTAGATCAAGAGTCAACTACTCAAGGCAAGATTAAGGAATGGTTAGAAGACAACATGCGGATAATCGTGAGCATTCTTATTGTAATTTTGATTGCTGGAGGAATATATTCATACTCAAAGCGAACGGAATCCCCACGATCAAGCGAGTCTAATATAGCTATAAGCGAAGAAGGCGTTTCTTCTGAAAAAAATGGATCAAATGCCATTTCTGAAAATAAATCCAGTGAAGAAAAAACATCTTCAATCGCGACTAGCCAAGAAACAGAAAACTCCTTTGTCGAAGCAGCTGGAAAAGGCGACAGCCAGACAACATTAGCAAGAAAGGCGCTAGCTGATTTTCTAGAAAAAAACCCTGATTCAGCACTCACCGCAGAACATAAGATTTATATCGAAGATTATTTGCGAAAGAATGCAGGACACAAGGGCAAAGTTTTAGTAGGCACATCAATAGAATTTTCCAAGGATTTAATCAGAGATGGGATTTCAAAATCCAAAAATCTTAATGATAATCAGCTGAAAAATCTGCATAAGTATGCCGTCAGAGTACCGTCGTTGTCATGATGAAATTCCCTAATCCATAATCACTTTGTTCTTTTTTGAGATAAGTATATTATTACTTTCAAAATAACAAAAATCCTCCCCGCTTAGGCAGGGAGGATTTTTGTTTCATGAGCTAGAAGTTTTAATAGAAAATTTTCACACTGTCCCCTATTTTGAAGCCGAATTTATCCGCCATACCGGCTTTGATTTCCAAAACTTTATCAGCCTTTATTTTAGGATCAATTGTTTCCAAGGAATTATACGCTATATTTTTAGCAATATAAGCTATTTTCCCCTCTTCTATCCAAAGGATATCCAAATCAAATTTCATCCCTTTCATCCAAAAAGAATACTCCCCGCTTTTCTCAAAGCTAAAAAGCATGCCTTCATTTTCTTTGATATCACTTCGCCAACTCAACCCTAGCGCTTTTTCTTTCGGCGTTTGGACTAATTTCACAAAAAATTTTTGTCCGCCAATTTCAACTGTTTTGTAATTTTTCAAATTATAATACCAAAGCCCAGCCAGAATCAGAGATGCTCCAAAAAAAACTATTGAAATAATTTTTGCAATATTTTTTGATTTCAAGCTAATTTTTTATTTTTATTTAAATCAGAAATTTTTTTATTTATCGCTAATGTCGCCACTATCATGATGATTGCCACTAGGAAAAGAGTAATTCCCTTCCCGATCATTCGAGTATTCAGAGCAACGGTGGCGACAACGGCAGTGAATACCCAATAAACCAGCACTATTTTTCTTTGCGACCAGCCTAATTCCATCAGTTTATAATGCAAGTGGTTCCGATCTGGAACAAACACGGATTTTTTATTCCTAATTCTTTCGCCGACTACCCAGAGCGAATCGATAACTGGAACAGCTAAAACCAAAAGAGAAGTTGCGATTTTTGTACCGGCAAAAATCGCGAGCACTGCCAAGGAAAAACCCATAAACATAGCGCCGGTCGTGCCAGCAAGAATTTTTGATGGATAAAAATTGAAAGTTAAAAATCCTAGAATAGTTCCCATTAAAATTGCACAGGCTATAGCAATCGGTGGTTGATTGACTTCCGAATGGAAGCTTAAGAAAAATATTGTTGCCACTGTTATAAAAGAAATTCCACCAGAAAGTCCGTCAATTCCATCTGCCCAATTAATCGAATTCATCACTAAAATAAGCCAGAAGATAACCAGCGCGACAGAAAAAATCACTCCAATTCCAGAATCTAGTTTTATAATCCCCCCGTTTAGCGGATTAGTTATATAATAGATTCTAATCCCCATAATAAACACAAAAACTGAAGTTGCAATTTGTGTAAAAAGCTGGATTTTCCAGCGAATTTCTTTGAGATCATCCAAAAAACAAACCAAAAGAAGAATGATGTTTCCAATCAAAAAGCCATAAAACTGGGAATTTAGAAATAAATCTTTGTTTATTAAAATTGCGAGATTAAAAACAATCACCATCGCTAATCCGCCGAGCCTTGAGATATTATTTTTGTGGATATGGCGGAAATTTTCCCGGCCTAACCATTTTATTTTTTTGGTAAGCGAAATAATTACATAAATCAAAATCGCCGTAAGGGAAAAAGAAATCAGAAATGGCATCAAGTATTTCATATTTTTATTTTCTCATTTTTTCCGTTACCCAAAATTCTCCGAAATATTTTCCAAATAAAATTCTTGTCTGTGAATCAATAGATGGCAAAGATCCAAGAAAAGGTGCGATGATTGGCACTAAAACCCATTGAATCAACATATAAAAGTTCCTCCATTTGGAATATTTTTTTGGACGAGGTGGCATCAAAAGAAAACTCAAGGACATTGAAATAACAAGGCCAAACATAGCCAAGGTCATAAGAAAACGCGTTATATAGGGCAAATTGTGCGCTAGAACTGATTGATTGAAACTATCGCCTCCAAAAATAAGTGGTAACCACCCTAAAACTGCCAAAATCATACTGGCCGTCGCCCAGCTATGATGGCCTTCGAGCATTTCAAAAGCTACTTTGAATTTTTTCAATGGACTTATTTTTTTATTTGGACCAATCGCTCTCATAATAATTGGAAAGTTTTCGATTCCATAAGCCCAGCGTCTTTTTTGTTTATATTGATTTTTGATCGTCTTCCAATAAGTTTCCGCCAAAACTGCGTCTAGTGAAATTGGCAGATAAATCGGTTTGACTTTATAATCGCCGTTATAATACGTGTAGCATTTCCAATATATAATCGAGTCTTCGCTGATCATATTTATCGGCCAAAAATTTACTCGATAAAGCGTATCAAATGGTTCGCTATGAGAAGAGAAAGTTACCATGCCTTCCGTTCTGGTGCTTTGAAAAATATGCCAGAAGCTTGAACCGGTAACAATCACTCGGACAAATGCATTAGTATCCCACAAATTATTATGATACATCGGGAGAGGCTGATAGCTTCTCTGCAATCTTTTTGGATCAATTATGTATTCATAAGTGAGCGCGGCAAAATATTCCTTATGAGCTACGCTGTCGCAGTCAAAATTAGAAAAAATAACTTTTTTAAAATCAATATTTTTTTCTTCTAGATATTTTGCCAAAAAATTTGCCGCAAAAGTAGCATTTGATCCCTTGGCTTTCATTTCATCATCTTTCACTATATGCGTAGTCACAATAAAATCGCGGAAAACTCCCTGAAATTTATTTTTGAGATAATTAACTTTTTGAAGTCTCTGTGCTTCAGGTTCCCGCTCTTCTGTCGCCAAAAGAATAATAAACTGCTGATTGGGAAAATTAGAATCAGCTATCGCTTGAATAGCTGGCTCGATAACTTCCGCCGGTTCATTAGCTGTTGGAAGCATAATCACATGAACAATTTCCCGCCAATCTAAAATTTGTTCTTTTACTTTTGAAATTTCATTCACTTCTTCGAGATATTCTTTGCATCGGTCAATTTCTCTTTCCAAAATTTTTCTTTCTTTTCTCGGCAGTTCAGCACTTTCTTCCAAGCCTTTTTCCATATTTAAAATGCGTTCCTTTATAATTTCAGCGTATTTTCCAGGATCCATAATGTTTTGGCATCTATCCCACCAGTTTATTTCTTTGCCTTTTTTGAGTTTTCGATATCCCTCTACGGAATAATAGGCGATAAAAATAGTTCGATAAATCCAATAGATATCAAAAACAATGATAAAAATAGCCACATAAATTGGAAGCAAAAAAGAGAAAACAAACATACCAATAAGCGTTGTCCAAGTCAAAATTCCCGGAATAACCTCGAGTATTCGTTGGATTCGTCGCTCCTTGGGATTTTTAGTTTTAGGATCGGGAAATGTAAACATAATATTAATAGTTTATTAGTATAACACTAACTGCGGCAATTATCAAGCTTAGTTGAGCCATGAGTGATGCCAGAAGCAAAGTATAGCTCGCGATTCTTTCTTTATTCTTATAGAAAAAAAATGACAGCTGAAAATTAACTAGAAACAAAAACAGGCCGATAGCCGGCATCAAAAAAACCTGTTTCCAATTTCCAAAATTATCCACACCGAAATATACATTATAATGCAAGATTATATCCCCTTCGGATTTGTTTATGAAAATCGCCAAGACCAACCAGTTTGCCAAATTAGCCAGAAAGTTGAAAACCAAAAGCCAAAGAATGATATGATTTTTGAAAAAATCATTATTGAAAAAAAGCTTGAATCTAGAAATCAAGCCTTTCTTGCCGGTATCATTTTCTTTTTGCATTTCATAATTCATACTGCATAATTCCTAATTCTTACTCCTCTTTAGGCTTTTCCAAAACTAACGGCTCGATATTTTTTTCTCCTTCCGTGATTCTCGCAATATCTTTGTCGATTTTTTCAAATTCCTTGTGAGCTGAATTGAAATGACTCACAGTTGTTCCCAAACTATTGCCCATTTTTTTCAAAAATTCTTCATAAGAAATCAGGTGTTTTCCTAGTTTTTCAACATTAGTTCGAATCTGCTTGGCGCTTTCTTCGATCTGAAGCGCCCGAAGCCCCTGAAGCACAGTTTGAAGATAAGCTAAAAATGAGGTTGGGGAAACAATGATGACTTTTTTGTCGCGAAAAGCATATTCAATGAGATCGCGCGTATTAACTTGCACTGCTCCAATTTTGTTTATCAGAAGATCATAATAAATCGCTTCGGATGGAATAAACATAAAAGCAAAATCCATCGTGTCTTCTTCCGGCTTGATATATTTTGAAGTTTCGTCAATTCTATTTTTCAAATCTTGCTTGAAAAGTTTTTCTAGTTTTTCTTTTTCTATAATGTCTTTGCAGTTTATAATTTTTTCATAATTTTCCAAGGAAAATTTGGAATCAACCGGAATAATTTTCTTTTTAACAAAAACCACCGCGTCCACAATCGAACCGTCCTTGAAAGCATATTGCATTTGGTATGAATTTGGCGGCAAAACATTTTTCAAAGTTTCTTCCAAAAAATATTCGCCCAGCACTCCCCTTTGCTTTGGATTTTTCAAAATATCCTGCAAATTTTGAAGTTGCGCCGAAAAATTGACCACCTGCTTGTTTGTTTCTTCAAGCTTAGTGAGTTTTTCAGTTATATCAGAAATTGATTTGACCGACTGATTGGCAATCCCCTGCGCCACTCTCATTGATTGGCCCAATTGTTCTTGGGTCGCGCGATGAGTTTCAGAAAGCTTGGAATCTATCGTCCGGCGAAGATCGCGATTTTGTTCAGCCATCATAGACAAACGCTCCAAAATCGCCACTGATTTTTCATTTTCTTTGCTTCCATCCATTTTTTTGCGCATATCAAAAACAAAAAACAGCAAAACTGCAATTATTAAAATTAGTATAGTTAAAAGTGTATAAAGCATGTTTTTTTACAAATTTCGTATTTCGCTAATTTCGTAGTTCGTAAATTTACAATTTTCTCTGCGCGATAAATCTTTTCAGTCCCTGAATTTTATTAATCACTTCCTCGTGTGGACCTTCCAAAAATTCCAAAATAAATTTATCCAGCATATTGAGGCGGTATTTGAATTCATCCATCGTCATAAGCATAAAATTTATTTCTTTTCCGATTTCCGCTTCCAATCCGCTCATAAGATTTTTGAGCTTGGCCTTGCTCACTGCGTCTCCAACAATTATCATATCCGCTTTGCTTTTAGCATAATTGATAAACACTCCGCTAATCACAGCGAGTTTGATGTTTCCGATTTTTCCGACTTTTGAAAGACTTTGGCATTGCGGATAAACATTCGATTTAGCAATTAAATTTTTTAGTTCCGGATAAAAATTGAAATCTTGGTTCAGCTGATAAAAAGTTTTTCCGCCTTTGGTTCTTCTAAGAACAAATCTTATCTTGGCTAAATTGGCCAGCTCATTTCTGGCTTTGCCGGATTTAAGCATATTTTTTTTGACGATTTCGGAAAAACTGAAAATCGGTTCTGGATTTTGCAGAAAAAAGCGCAAAAGCCGAGCGCGTTCTTTGGAACCAAAAAGACTTTCTAATATTTCTGACATAGGTTTTACTTAAATAGTTAATTTGCTGACTAATAAACCAGCAAAACAAATGCTTTTAGGAAGTGGGAAAGTAGTATTTATATACTCTTTCCCGTTATCAATTGTTTATTTGCAATAGTCACGGTTTTTCCGTTTCTCCTGGTTTTTGAATTCCCAACTTTCCTTTTTTTAATGATAATCTGGAAAAACTTGCCAGATTGGTATCTGGCCGCCCAGGACAGCTAAAGCAAGTGAATCTACCGTGGTCATCTTGTGGAAACATTTCCCCTCCGCATGTGGGACACTTCGGATTTTTTCCTCCCAACCTTTTCTTAATCTGGTCTGTAGCGATCCAATAGTTATCGCCCATATTATTCACCTCCTTAGTGTAGTTTTTTGAGCTTCCTAAAAGTATTCGTTTCAAAGGACAATATTTTCGATAACTTGCTGATATCAGTATAGTATCAAGAGGGCAAAAAGTAAACCCCCGCATCAAAATTTTGATGCGAAGGTAAAAACGCTGAAATAAGCTAATTTTTATTTATATTTCTTTATCGCTTCTCCGATTTTAGCAGCAGCACCAATTAAATTTACCTTTTCTGCAACATTCATCGAACTTGGAGTAATGGAGATAAATTTTTCCGGACCCAAAACCAAATAAACTGTGCCATTTACTGCTTTTGGTCCTTTATACAAGACTAAATTTTCCATCGGGATTTCTGGACTCTTTTCTATTTTGTCTCCAAATTCCTCATAAAACTTTTTTTGATTTTCAATCTTAAGATATTCGAGGTTAAAAAGCAGGTATTCCTTTTCATCAAGATAATAGGTGCAATTGTACAGACTGGCAATTTTTGGCGGTTCGGTTTTTATTATTTTTTGACCCAACGCATTTTCCACAAACTCCTTGGTGAACTGCCCGCAAATATCTTCAACAATATAATAACTTTTGTCTTGGCGCGATGGTTCGCCAGGATATTCTACAAAACAATTTTTGAGTCTTTTGCCTTTGTCGCCATAATTTGGAATTTCCACTTTTTCTTCTTTGCACGGACCACTTACATTGCTGGCTGTTTTATTATCTGCTTTTGACGCATCACCATCTCCGTTTCTTGCGCCACAACCGGAGAGCGCCACAACCGCAAAAATAACAACTGTCATTAATAATGTTTTTTTAAGCATAGTATTTAAAAATTTATTAATTATCTTTTTATCGAATGTGTCTTTTTTTCCGCCATCTCCGAAGCAAATTTTTCTTCGCCAACTTCTTTTATTCTGCAAATACAAGCTTTTCTGTTTGATCGGAAAATGAAACCGAAAAGTTTGGAGAAAAAATTGTTGAAATCTTTGCACTCATTGACATCTTGGAATTTTCGGCAAGCTGCGCAATTGGAATAATTATTCGCCATGCAACATTTTCGTATTCCGCACCAGCTAGCTTTCTCGTTTTTTTGGCATCCTGGGCATTTTTCGGCGAGATATCGCTTGCACGCTCCACAATACAGTCCGCAAAAAGCGATTAAATTTTTGTCTTTCACAATTTCCTTTGACATAGTTTTTTAGGTTAAAAAATTATTAAAATGCAAATGTAAGAAATAAAACAACTAGAAATATCAGCATCCAGCCAAGAATGTAGCTAAAAAGTTCCATCGCTTCTTTTTTCTTGCCTTCCAAAAATAGCATGGCTGGCTTTCCCAATACAAATGCTCCACTTACCGCTGCTGAAAAAACAAAAAGCAAAAGAACAACGATAAAAGAAATCATGGAGTTATGTTCATTTGCAAAAAATTTGTCATTGCTCATAAGCAAAGATAAAAACAAAAGATAAATTATTTCTCCCAAGGACAATAGAAGGCTTTGGATTATAAGTTTTTTTCGCATAAATTTAAGTGTTATATTTATTAACCATATTATACCCGATATTTTCCCAAAAAACCACTTTTATAAAATAACAATTCTATTATTCATTTAAAGATTTAAACAATAATTTAAATATACAAACATTCTGATATTCTGCAGAATGTCAGAATGTTTGTATGAATTTTAGAAAGCGTTTGCCGTATGGAGAAAGAGAATGCTTCACTTCCCTACCTTTGTAGTTTTTATTTACCAATCCCGCCTGAACTAATTTTTTAGTATGTTCAGAAATAGTTTTAACATTACAGCTTAAATCTTCGCAAATACCATCTAATGTGATTCCTTCTTCTCTAGCAATTAGAAAAAGTATTTCAATCCGCCTATGGTTAGCCACGCCTTTCAAATGTCGCTCCATTTGTTTTGGGGTTTTGACATTTTTTTGAAATTTGCGTTTTTTAGCAAGCATTTTTTTGTAATTTATTTTTATTAATAATTTAAATATTCAACATAGTAATATTCTCATATTCTGCAGAATATGAGAACGTTGCATATAATAAATTTTAATTGTGAAGATAACATTTATCGATATAACGCTAGTATCTATTCCGGTCGGATTTCATTTAGAAGTTCAATAAACAAAATTTGTCCCTTTTTTGAAATGGCGTGATTTTCATTTTTTTCAACATATTCAATGAGAAGATCGATTTTGGAATTAATTGATTCTTTTACAACGCCAATCAGCATTTCTTTTTCTCCCGCGCTTAACTTTTTCTTCTTTTTTATCGATTCTATCTTTCTGAAATCATTTTTTATTTCATTAAGCGGTTTTTTTATCGCCATTTTCCCAGGATAATTCTTGATTAGATTATTCTTTTGATAATAATCTAGATTCTTAATAAATGTATCGATGTCGGTTGTGAGCTGAAATCTCACTTCTTTTTCGGATAAATTTTGCGCTTCGTCTTTGGCCGTAATTTTCACAACATGTTCGCCAATAGACTCAAGATATAAATTTATTTTGGAATCTTTAAGTTCTTTTCCATCATAATATAATTTTTTTTCTACTTTACTTGTTAAAAATATATCACCTTCTATGAAATATAGTATTCTCATTATTTGGTTATTTAAATATATTTTTTCTTTTGGAGAAACAATATTGATCTTAGGTCCCACAATATATTGATCTCCGCCACTCGTTACTTCATTACCGGAAACTTCTACGGTTTTTTCTTCTTGCACTCCATCTTCGGCTGTTCCGGTCATGCTAACTATTGATTCCGCAACATTTTCCGGATTATTTTCATCTTCGGAAATTTTCGTCGCTTCAATTTTATATTCGCCATCCCCCGTCCCTTCCGTTAGAATTTTATATTCTCCGTCTTCCGGATTAGGAATAGTCAAAAATTCATTGTCTGTATCAAATCCGGTATAATAAGCGCCGTCAATTTCATCGTATATTCCTCCTGTTTCAAAATTTTTCCCAACCTTTTTTCCGGAAGGAGAAATTATTTGAATATCGATGGGAGAGAAAGCAGAAAGAATAAGAATTTCATATGTTCCAATAAAAGGAACTTCTTCTTGAACAGAATTTCCAGTCAATTCTTTGAAAACAGTTTTCGCTGTTTTTCCTGGTAGATCAGAATGAGCAAAGTTTGTTTCTATTTGTTCATCTGAAAGAATATTCTCCGATGACTCTTTTGGAACAGTACCATCCCCCGCTCCATATTCTAAACCGTGATCTCCGGAAAGCGAATCAAAACCTTTAGGATATCCATGCGCCCAAAGGGAATTTTCATCAACCGAAGGTTTTTCAACTTTAATTTTTTTTATTGTCTTATTTTCCGACAACTTTCCTGTGATGTTCGTCACTATTACTGAATTCATTTTTCTGGCATTCTCGATAAGATTCAACTTATCTAAAAAAATATTTTTGGGATAATGTTCATTATTCGCGTATGATCGCATTTTTTTCGATTCAATATCATATAAATAATCATAATTAGGAAGAAGTTCTTGAACAGATTTTATCGGCTGTTTATGCAAATACTCAAAAATACTACTAAAACCCGCCTCTTTAGCTTCTTGCTTAAAAATAAGCTTAAAGAATAAATCTGCTATAGCTGAACTAGAAGGAGGATTTTTTCCTCCTTCCCACATTAAATAATCTTCAGGCGCTCCAGCGTTGGGAGTTCCAAGTAAAACTAGCTGGTCGACATCGTCTTGATAATTTTCTGATTCAATATATTCTCTTGTCAAAAGCCCACCCATTGAATGAGCTACGATGTCAACTTTTGGCCAATTATTTGCTGTTTTTATTTCTTGAATTTTTTGTTTTAACAAAACAGCATTATTGACATTACTATCGCGCCATTGATACGGAAAAGCAAATAAATCTTTGCCTTCTTCATATCCATTTTCTTTGAAAGTTTTATACAAAGTATCATAGGTTTTGAAGATAGGATCAAGTTTCCATTTCCCGCCATCGGTTATTTTCCATGATCCCAAAATTCCCGGCACAATAATCACCGGGTCCCTAAAGTCCGGCTCCAAAAGCCAGCTAGAAGAATCGACGTTTCCAGAAATAGGCCAGCAAGCATTATATATCTCGCAATTTTGAATTGGACCATTTGGATTGCCCCACCAATTATAACGAAAATCGGCTAAACTAGGATTGCCACTTTGGAAAACTTCATATTGAAAATTATTCAAAAATTTGGAACGATTAACCTTGACTGACGAACCATTGCCTGCTATTGAAACAGCAACGACATTATCATGAAAATTTACATTTTGACCGGTGAATTTTCCCCCAACCACATCCACTGCTCCCCGCATAGCTTCCATTTCCGGATTTTCTTCATCACAAGGATAAACAGCTGATCCGCCCCCGTCCACTTCCACATTGGACATTTCTAAATTTCCGCCTGGCATAACTATAAAGTGAAAAGGATCATTACCAGTTTTTTTTATTTTTACCAAATCATTTAGCGTTCCTTTTACAATTAAATTTCCTTCGATCTTGATTGAAGCATTATTCATGGAAACAGTTATACCTTTTTTTATAACCGTAGTTGTTCCAACAGGAATTTCCATTAATTCGACGATTTCTATGTTTTCGCTTATTTCAGTATAATTTTCTTCGGAAAAAACTAATGAATTTTTTAGCGGGATAGGCGCTAGGGAAATTAGAATTGATAGAAATATAACTAGCGTTATTTTATTGTTTTTCATTTTTGTTTTTGAAATATTTAATAATTAGATAAATATTTATTATTGGCCAAAAAATAAGAGAAAAGTATTGAAACCATTCAACATGATATTCAAAAAAAATAAGCGATCTGGAAAGAGTTAAAAGAATAAAAAATAAATTAACTATTATGGAAGCGCAAGTTATTGATAAAATCAAATTTTTAAACTTAAAAAAAACAAACATTGCTATAATAAAAGTAATAATCAAAAAAAACACTAGCGCTGATAAATCGCTAAAACAATTTATATATGAACACATACCTTTTTTCTCCCCAACTTCCTGCAAAAATTTTATAAACAAAAAACTTTTGCCCAAAGCAGGTTTTTATTTTAATTTTTTACTTATTTTATTACACCACAATTTTAAAAAACCTGCAAATTAAGCAGGTTGGGGAATAATTGCGTCCTTAAACTTTTCCGCAATCATCTCGCCGACTTTCTTGGTCGTCTCGGTTCTTGAATAAAACGCAATTAAAATTTTCATAGTATTTTAAAATAATATTCTGACATTCTGCAGAATATGAGAATGTTATTTTACAATTAATCTTCTGGTTTTAATTTAACATCTTTTTCTAAAACTGTGCCGTTAAAAATTTGCGCGCATTTTTTTATAATATCCGGATTGGTTGTTTGTCTAATCGAAATTCCTTTTTCTCCCAATCTTTTATGCGTTTTGCTACTATGTTCTGGATCTTTTGCCCCGAATATCACATTCTTTATTCCGCTATTTATTATTACTGTCGTACAATCAATAATTTCTTTGTTTTTTCTCTGGCTACATGGTTCAAGCGTGGAATATAATACTGTCGAATTAGTTATATCCTCTTTGCCTTTTTCAATAACAATTTCTTCAGCATGAAGCTTTCCATCATCAGCGCTGGCCGATGAAGTAATAATTTCATCCCCATTAATCAGACATGCTGATACTACTCCGCGCGGATCATGCGATTTTTTTGCTATTTCAAAAAGATGATTAAAAATTTCTACTTCATTCATAACTTTAAAAATTAATAATTATTTGATTTTGCGCTTTATTTTATTTATTTTTAAATTTTTTTATAACAAAAACTTGATGGCGTCCGATAAGCCGGCTTCCCATTCTTTCCTCCGACTTTAGCGTAATTTTTCATAATAAAATTACTTATTTAAATATGTAATAGTAAGTTGCAAAACTGTTGCGAATGTTACCCAAAGAAGATATGGAATTTGGATGTAAGTTATCCAACGCGCATGAGGATAAATCGCAATCATCGCCCAAATAAGCGTTCCAAGAACTAGCAAAATATCTGCTGCTGCCAAAAGATTATTTTTCAAACCAAATTGGATTGGAGTAAAAGAAAAATTAAAAATAAGATTTAGAATAAATGGCAAAATTACCAAAAAAGGAATTTGTTTTTTCAAAAACATCCACAATACTTTTCCGAATGAAATGGCAATTAACGCATAGAGAAAAGTCCAGACTGGTCCAAAAACCCAGGCTGGCGGAGACCAGGTCGGTTTGATTAATTGCGAATACCAATTATATGCTTTCATATTTTTTATTTAGCTTTTTTAATTAATTCTAACTTTTGAATTCTTCTCAATTTTTTAATTTTAGCTTCTTCTTTGGAAGCTAGCGACCGACTTTTGAATTTTTTGCAGTAAACCAATTTTACTGGTCGGCGAAAAGCGGTATATTTTGCGCCAAGTTTCGTGTTGTTATGTTCGACAATTCTTCTTTCTAAGTCCGTAGTAATTCCGGTATATAAAGTTTTGTCAGCGCATTTGAGAATATAGAGATAATACATAATTAACACTTATCTGCTAAAAAATATCCAAATATTTTTTTACGATATATTGATATGGCTATAGAAAAATTTGCAATTAAAAGATAAATTTGAAAAGCAGAATTTTCAATATTCCAAACCGGAATAGATGGAAGTATAAGCAAAACACTTATTATCCCTGCTATGAAAGTCAGCCCGGTTTCAGTTTCTGGAAATTTCCATGCCTTTATTATAGTTGGAAAAGCAGCAAATCCATCGCCCAAAAGTGCTAAAATAATTGCTAGCCGAGGAGAATCAATAACTAGCCAAATAATAATTGCTACAGCAGAACAAGCGCCACATACTAAATCAAAAAATGTTATTTTCCAATAACTCTTGGGATTAACAAAAGATATAATAAAAATTATAAGCGGAATAAATCCGGCAGTAAAAACGCGAATGTTTGCCCAAAAATCGCCACCGCTTGATAGAGCTGCCCCCAAACTAATTAATGGGGCAAGCGACCACATAAGCCAAGAGACTCGATTAGGTTTTGTTTCCCCAATCAATGTATCACGAATATATTTAAAGGAGCCTCCAAAACCAACTATTACACCAGCAATCACTAACCAATGCGTGAAAATCATAAATTAAAATTATTTTAGTAAAATGTCATTCTTTTGTAGACTTCCCGCGTGCATTCGACATCTCTTTTGCAATATTCGCAGATTTCTTTAGCTTTTCCAGCTTTCCAAAAATCATAAACTTGCGAACCGTCAATTCCATCTTTGGGCGTTGGAATACCAAGCGCCAGTGCCAAAGTTTCCAATCCAACATTATTATTCGCCCATTTCACCCATTCTTTCATCGTGTCATAAATTGGATAACTTCTATACCTCGCAAATGACAATTCATAAGCTGGCTTCACTTTGTTGACAATTGATCGCTGATAAATAAAGCGCAAATCAAAATCCATCACATTGTGCCCGATAAATTGCACGCCATAATCTGGCCACTGCGGATTTTGTGCTGGCTTACTGATTGAATCTACAATTTCCCAAAATTTTTCGAGCATCTGGGCTTCATCGCCGTCGCCATTCAAAACTTCGACCGGTTTGTCATCAATTGCATAAGCAATACAAAGAATTCGGCCATAAGCGCCGTCAAAAGAAGTGCCCAAAAGATATTGTTCAAAATCAGTGCCATCTTCGCATCCGTCTTTTTTATTTTTCTTGGCTTTTTTCTTGTCAAAAAGAAATTTGAGTATTTCGTGATTTTCCTCATGCGCCGGAAGCGTTTCAATGTCCAAAAATAGTTTTCTCATAATTTTTTTATTTTAATTATTATTAATTTTATTTTTTAACTGCTTTGATTTTTAAGCTTTCAAGAGGCATATTGGAATATTGTTTTTTACTAATATCTTTGTCTTCTGAAAGCACTTCGATTTCAAAACCAGCTTTTTTCATTTTGGAAATATAATTGTCCTTTAAAAGTGCGCCAGCCACACAACCAGATAGAAGATCTTTATTATTTTTGATTTCCTCCGGAAGTTCCTGAAGCAAAACGATATCAGAAACAAACATTTTTCCTCCAGTTTTCAAAACCCTAAAAGATTCCTCAAAAACTTTGTCTTTGTCGGGCGACAAATTAATCACGCAATTACTAATTATTATGTCTATAGAATTATTTTCCACCGGTAAATTTTCAATCTCACCCAGTTTAAATTCAACATTTTTATATCCATATTTTTCAGCATTGGTTTTGGCTTTTTTCAACATTTCCTCTGTCATATCTACTCCAATTACTTTTCCAATTTCTCCTACTCTTCTAACTGCTAAAAAACAATCAAACCCAGCGCCTGATCCCAAATCTAAAACAACATCGCCTTCTTTAATTTCTGCCATCGCCACTGGATTTCCACATCCCAATCCTAAGTTCGCCTCAGAAAATTTTCCAATATCCTCTTTGGAATAGCCAATTTCCTGAGCAATTCTTTCCTGCTCCTTCTTTGCCCCGCAACAGGAGCAACCGCTTCCTTTGGCAATTTTCGTATAACTATCCTTTACAATTTTTTTCACTTCTTCTTTTCGCATAAAATAATTTTTAGATTAAATTAAATTTTTATAATTTATTAATCCACTCCTCAAGTTTTTCGAATATCGGATCTTTGTAATCTTCCGACTTATATTTGAAAATCGCCCCGGTTGTTTTTCGACAATATTCAAGTTCGGATTGATTATTTGTTTTTGTATAATATTTGAAACTATCCAGCGTATCCGCTACTTTCACTATCAGAGCATCTTCGCCAGTTTGAGCGCATCTTTTAATTAATTCTTCTATTCTCTCATCTGAATTTTCAATTGATCTATCTTTTGAATTCGCTTTTACAAGACGCAAAACATTTTCACCAAATTCTTCAGAAATCATTTGCTCTGTAATTTCACTGAATTCTAAAGCATCATGCAACACTCCCGCAAGAATAATATCGTGTGAATAATTATTTTCATACAAATGCATTCCGACTCGCAAATCATGCATCAAAATTGGCTTCCTAGAATTTTCTTTAGAAGGCAACAAATATTTTGCCAAAATTCGCACAGCTTTTTCAAGTTCAATATCAAGTGATATTTTCATAAATAAATTTATTTGAATATATTATACCATTTTTTAGAAAAATTCTCTCGTTTCGGGAAGTGTGAGCGCGAGAGCAAAAATCAAACAATAAAAGAGCAAGGTGGAAAGTCGAGAATCAGAATAAAATTTGAGCGCGCTTCCAAGAGATTGTTTGGGAAGAAGCGAATAGCCCTTGAGATTAGTGGAGGAATAGATTTCGTCTAAAATCAAATGCCCGATATAACCGATGGCGACTGATGCCCCAATAACAAGCTCTTTGCCCTCGATAATTTTGAATAAATGTGAAAACCAAATTGTAAGAAGCCCAAAAAGAATGGCCGCCGGAATAGAATGGAACATTCCTCGATGATGAGTAAATTTTTCAAAAATATATCCAGCGATAAAACGAACTGCAACAAAAGTCAGCGCCGGAATTAAAATTAATATTTTCAAACTCCGCTCCCCTTCCTGATAAAAGTTAAAAAATATAAACCCGGCAAATCCCGCCCCAAGAAGACCGAAAAGAATTTGAAATGGAACTCCGCCATCCAAATCAAGATCAGGAAGAAATGAACCCAAGAGCACGGCCGAAAAAATCCAGATGGCTGATTCTATTCCGGAAATTATAGAATAAATCAACCCGGCTACAACCAGAGCGACTCCGACAAAAACTCCCCAGCCCATATGTGTTTTGAATTTCGCCATATTTCAATTTTACGCCAAATATGTTTTAGGGTCAAAAACTAAAAACTCCGAGATTTTCATCCCGGAGTTTTTCATATCGGATTTCCTCCCCCGACCAATCCGATTATCTAAACTTGCCAAAATTTTCAATTTTTCTTCCAGGCCTCGCTTTGCCGGCAAAGAAGCTCCCTGGCCATTTCTGGTTCCGCCATAATTTCTTCGACTATTTTTTCCATTCGCATGCCTTGCGAACCCTTGATTAAAATTAGATCTCCCTCTTGAATTATTTCCTGAAGTTTTCTTCCAGCAGAAACTGAATCAGCAAATTCAAATATTCTTTCCGGGGCAATGCGGTGTTTTTTGAGTTCTTCCGTTGCAAATTTCATCCGCTCGCCTACGGCAAAAAATATTCCATTCTTAATTTCCAAAAATTTCTTAGCCACGCTTCGATGTTCGACCTGTGTTTCTTCTCCAAGTTCCAACATATCTCCAAGCACCGCAATCTTTCTCGGCGCTTCAATATTTTTCAAAACTTCCAAAGCGGAAAGTGTTGCGATTGGAGAAGCATTGTATGTATCGTCGATTATAAAAGTATTTTTTATCCCGGAAATTAAATTCATCCGGCCAGCCGGCATTGAAAAATTTGAAAGAGATTCGGCAATTTCCACCAGATTAAGTTTGAAAACCAGCCCGATTGCAACAGCAGAAAGCGCCGCATAAATATTATGCTCGGCTAAAATATTATTGAGCCGAACCGGAATGCTTGTGCCCTTGTAATTTAGCTTGAAAGAAAGGCCCTTTATTTCTCTGCCCCCATTGCTTTCGCTATTAGAATAATTATAAGAGATATCGGTCGCCTGGATATCCGCGTTCTCTAAAAATCCAAAAGTCAGAAAATTAATGTCATCTCTTTTGTTTTGTTCTTTCAGTTTTTTTATCTTTTGATTATCCAAATTTACCGCCGCAAAACCTTTGGGTTCAAGTTTTTCCACGAGCGTCCATTTCTCCTCGGCAATTTTTTCAACTGTCTTAAAATATTCCAAATGACTCAAGGAAATTTCCGTAATCACAGCTATTTCAGGACGAATAAAACTCGTTAAATATCTGATGTCTCCCGGTCGGTCAGCACCCATTTCTAAAATCAAAATTTCCGGATACTTCAAAGGCAAAATCAAAAATCCGAGCCACTTCAAGAAAACGCCGATCCACTTCCAAGCTGATTTTCCCCCGCTTTCCGCTCCGATAATAGAAAGTGGAAGCCCGATTTCATTGTTATAATTTTTTTCAGTTTTTCTCACGCGAAAATGCTTGAATAAAACCGCATAGATTGCCTCCTTGGAAGAAGTTTTTCCCACTGATCCGGTGATGCCGATAATTTTTGGCTTATATTTTTTGATCAGCAAAACCGCCATGAACTTCAAGGTTTTTTCGAGAAAAATAATTTTTTTTGCCTTATGGCTTTGCTCTTTCATCTTTTTTTTCTTTTTCCCTTTCTTCTTTTTCACTATTTATATAAAATTCGTTCAAATTATGGGTTTGTCGAAAAATATTTAAATCTTTTTCTGTATATTTTTCTGTCGGCTTGATATTTTTATAATCCAGCAAAAATTTCATTAGTTCCCCAAAGGTCGGCGCTGCGCTGGATTCCGCCCATTCAACTGCTTTAGGATTATCCATTCGAACTAAAATTGTAAATTGCGGATTGTCCAGAGGAGCAAAACCAGCGAATGATCCAATGTTTTTTCCCTCTTCATAACCCTTTTTTTCCCTGCTGGCTATTTGCGCTGTTCCAGTTTTTCCGCCCACTTTATATCCAGGAACTCCTGCTCTTTTTCCATGCCCATTGACGACAACACTTTCAAGTATTTGAGAAATTTGGCCGACAGCGCTTTGAGAAATAACTTTTCTAACTTCCTCGGGTTGAATTTCATCCACGCTTCCATCCGCATGAATAATTTTTTCTACAATTTGGGGCTTCATAAGCGTTCCCCCGCTAGCAATAGCATTGTAAGCAGAAACTAATTGAATGGGCGTGACGGATATTCCCTGCCCGAACGAAGCCGTGAAAAAATTTATATCACTTTTTACATTTTTTAAATTGGAAATGTTTCCAGCACTTTCCCCAGGCAACCCAATCCCAGTTATTTCGCCAAAACCGAATCTTTTTACATAATCAGAAAAATTATTATTGCCTAAAAGTTTCTGCGCATATATCGCTCCGGTATTTAGCGATTTTTCCAAAACTTGCGTCATTGTTTGCTTGCCATAAGCTTTGAGATCAGAATTTTTTATAGCATACCCGGCTTCATTTACTGTTCCGGTATCCGTGAAAGTCGTGTCAGGAGAAATTTTTCCGTCATCTATCGCCGAAGCTAGGGTTATGGTTTTGAAAACACTACCGCATTCATAGGAATCACTTATTGCAATATTTCTGAATTTTTCCAAATCTTCGCTTTGATAATTATTTGGATCGAAGAATGGATAACTCGCCAGAGCAAGAATTTTTCCAGTCGGCGGATCCATCACAATTATCGTTCCTCGGTCCGCTTCGAATTTTTTTACCGCGCTTTTTAGAATTTTTTCTGCTCCATATTGAATGACTCGATCAATTGTCAAAACTAAATTATCACCGTCTTTTGCCAAAGTTATTTCTTTTTTTCCGGTCGGAATCCATTTTCCGGAATTATCTTTGTTTTGAAAAAGTTTTCCTTCCTGGCCACCAAGCTCTTTGTCGAAATAATTTTCAATTCCATAGCGTCCACCAAAACTATTTTCTCTCCAGCCAACAAAACCCAAAGCTTGCGAAGCTAATTCTCCTCCCGGATAATAGCGGAAACTTTCATCTGACAAATGTACTCCCTTAAGTTTTAAATTATTTAAATCTGAAATTTCATAATCATTCAAGCGATGCTTCAAAACTTCGTACATATCCTCGGGATTATCTAATTTATCCTTAAGTTCTGCTTCATCGAGGCCAAGCACTTTCGCTAAAATTTCCGCTGTGCTCCGAAAATCTTCTATTTCTCGTGGAACAGCAAAAGCCATTTTGGTATTTTTATTCACCGCTACCGGATAAACTCCTTCTTTGTCTTTCAAAAATATTTCACCCCGTTTTGGGATTAAATTGGCAAAAATAGAATGCTGGCCTTCTGCCAGCGATATATAATAATCGCGCGATAATATTTGAAGATTATACAGCCGAAAAATTATCAGAGAAGAAAAAAAGAAGATTATGAAAAATAACAAGTAAATTCGAATTTCAGAATAATCGCTTATTTTACATCGGCTGTTTCTTAGATCCTTTGAAGCCATAGCTATATTTAGAAAAGTTAGTGCAGAATTTATTTCATTGCTACCGGACCATTGAGATTAAGATAAGTTATGCCTTTTGAGCTAACCAGATTCAAACCTTCTGCCGTCTTTTCAATATTATACATTGACTTAAGCTCCACTTCCTTGATCCGATTATTTTTATTAATTTGTGAAAGATTGGCAATTTGTTTTTCCATTTCTTTTATCTCATATCCCTTGGTTGCCAAATCGTTCACTTGATACAGATAAAAAATTCCTAACATTAAAACCAGAGAGGCTAAAACAAAAATTGTGCTTTTAAAATTAAAATCAAAACTTCCTCGAAAATTTTTGGCATAAGTGCGCTTTGTTCTGGAACATTCTCTCATGCTAAAAACAGAGCAATTCGGAGATATGCTTTTTGTTTTTCCCCTTCTGAAATTGGAAGTAAAAAATCCAAATTCAGTTTTTTTGATGGTTAAAACTCTTGACATTAAATTCCAGTCCCCCTGAAATTTATTTGTATATTTATCTTTATTTTTTCTCAATTACTCGAAGCTTAGCGCTTCTAGACCTTGGATTGTTTTTGATTTCCGCATCACTGGCCATGATCGGCTTTCTCGTGATGATTGAAACCTTCGGACTTTTTCCGCAAATACACTGCGGAAAATCCGGCGGGCAAATGCATCCCCTTGCATTTTCCCGGAACTTATCTTTAATAATTCTATCTTCTAACGAATGAAATGCGATTATCGCCAGTCTGCCTTTCGGCTTCAAAACTTTGATTGCTTGCGGAATAAATTTTTCCAGATTTTCTAGTTCCTCATTGACTTCGATTCGCAAAGCTTGAAAAGTTCTCGTCGCTGGATTTAGTTTGGTATGCCTGAACTTTTCCGGAATGGCAGTTTTTATAATTTCCGCCAATTCTTTAGTCTTTTCTATTTTTTTATCTTTTCTATATTCAACTATTTTTCTCGCAATATTTTTCCAAAATTTTTCTTCGCCATATTTTCTAATAATTCTCCCCAGTTCTTCTTCTGAATAATTATTTACAATATCTTTAGCGCTTAGGTTTTCACTGTTTATTTTTTCGTAGTTCGTTAATTTCGTAGTTCGTAAAGATAATCGCATATCCAGCTCTTCATCTTCCTGAAAACTCATTCCCTTTCCTTTGAGCTGGTCACTTGACCAGCCAAGATCAGCGAGGATCGCATCAACTTTTTCTATTCCGATTATTTTTAAAATTATTTCTAGATTATTAAAATTACTGTTGACTAAAAAAATATTTTCTTTTTTGTAAATTGGAATTTGAAAATTATTTGGAAATTGAGATTTGGAAATTGGAAATTCCGCGAAATTTTTTATAACATCCTCGTCTGTATCAATTCCGACTATTATTCCTTTACTTCCTATTCTCTTCAATACTTCGCGGCTATGTCCTCCTTGTCCGAAAGTCGCATCTACCACAACATCGCCTTTTTTAAGATTTAATGCTTCTATTGTTTCGCTTAGCAATACTGGCTTGTGAATAGACATCTGGTTTTAATTTTCAATTTACAATAATCAATTTTCAATCAATTTACAATAATCAATAATCAATTTTCAAATAAAACAATATGTTGAAAATTATTTAATTGAAAATTTATTGTAAATTGTAAATTGATAATTGAAAATTATTTTCTAATATACTCCCAATTTACCCAGTTGTTCTGCAATTTCATCCGTATTTTTTTCCGCATTCTTCTTGTATCCATTCCATTTCTTTTCGTCCCAAATTTCTAAGCGATTATACACTCCGGCGATGATGACATTCTTGCCAAGCGCCGCATATTCGCGCAAAAAATCTGGAATCAAAATTCTTCCTTGCTTGTCAATCTCGCAATCCACTGCGCCAGCTAGCATTGAACGAACAAAACTTCGCGTGGCGGATTCTCCAATCGGAAGTGTTCCGAGTTTTTCTGCCAGTTCTTGCCAAACTTTCATTGGATAGATGATGAGACACTTATCCAGTCCTTTCGTTACCACGACTTTATTTTTCAAATCACTTCGAAACTTCGATGGCACTGCCAATCTTTTTTTCGGATCAATAGAATGTTGATACTCGCCAATAAACATAAATTATTTACGAACTACGAAATTAACGAAATACGAAACATTTCAAAATCCCTTTTCGTATTTTCGTACTTTCGTATTAATTTCGTAGTTCGTAATTCTCCACTTTTCACCACTTTTATATACTACAAATCTATTTTACTCCACCACGCTTCATCGGTCAACACTTTCTTGCCACTTAAAAAATATCAAAAAAAACCGCCTATTTTAGGCAGTTTTTAAAAAGTTATGCACAGTCTGTCCTCAAGTATTAAAGTTAAAACATTCCAATAAAAAAACTCGTTCAGCAGATATCTGCTGAACGAGTTTTGGCGGCTGGCATATTCTTTAGAAGTAAAATTTACTAAACATGCCAGCGAGAGAAATCAAAACAATAGCACCCAAGAAAATAAGGGCGCTAAACTTCATTAAGATATCCATTTTTTTTTCCATAACCGACTTTTCTCCTTCTTGTTTAAAAGTTTGTTGTTTGCTTTTTTCCTAAATCAAAAAGAACTATAAATTATATATTTATGTAGCTTTTAAAATTTGTCAAGAATTATTATTTTTTTTCCTCCCCGCGCGATTTCTATCAACTTCCGTCAAAAATTCTTTTCGAAGTCGCACCGAATGCGGAGTGATTTCAAGATATTCGTCTTCCGCCATAATTTCCAAGCCTCGTTCAATATTCAAATTCATCGGCGGGACAAGATGAATCGCTTCATCGGCGCCAGATGATCTCATGTTACTCATTTGCTTTCCTTTGGTCGGGTTGACTGCCATATCCTCACCTTTTGATACATTGCCAATCACCATGCCTTCATAAATTTCCATTCCAGGGCCAATATAAAGCGTGCCTCTTTGTTGAAGATTCGCCAATGAAAAACCAAGTGCTTTTCCGGAAGCCATCGAAATCATTGAACCAACTTCGCGTTTGGAAATTTCTCCAGCGTATGGTCGAAATCCAATCACGCGCGAACACATAATTCCAAGACCTTTTGTATCCATAACAAATTGTCCGCGATATCCCAAAATTCCGCGCGTTGGAATTTCAAAAATCATTCGCGTTATATTTCCATGCGTCTGCATATCAACCATAATTCCTTTTCTTTTCCCAAGCGTTTCAATAATTGAACCGGACATTTCTGTTGGAACATCAATCGTCGCTTCTTCAAACGGTTCTGATTTTATCCCATCAATATCTTTTATAATCACCTGCGGTTGCGAAACCTGAATTTCATAACCTTCGCGTCGCATATTTTCCAAAAGTATCGCGATGTGAAGTTCGCCTCGGCCATAAACTTTCCAAAATTCCGAAGAAGTAAAATCAATTTTTAGCCCAACATTTATTTCCAATTCTTTTTCCAATCTTTCTCTGATTTGTTTGGTCGTCACAAATTTTCCGTCTTTCCCGGAAAAGGGCGAATCGTTCGCCAAAAATCTAAGTGAAATGGTCGGCTCATCAATTGAAATGGCCGGTAAAATTTCTTGGTTTTGATCTTCACAAATCGTATCGCCTATTTCAATATCCGGAAAACCAGACATCATCACAATGTCTCCAGCAATTGATTCTTCAATTTCTCGCCGTTCCATTCCGTGAAAACTAAAAAGCTTAGTTATCCTTCCACTTTTTATCTCACCATTTATTTTCTTAAGATACAAATTGCTTCCGTTTTTAATTGTTCCTTCATAAATTCGAAGAATGGCGAGACGCCCCAAAAAATTATCATAACCCAAATTGAAAGGCTGGGCGCGAAGAGGAATGTCTTTTTTTGCATCAGCCGGTGAAACTTTTTCCAAAACTAAATCCAAAAGCGGATTCATATTCTGGCTTTCATCATCCAAATGCATTTTAGCAATCTCCTGTTTTCCAATCGTATAAATTGTTTCAAAATCCAATTGTTCGTCGCTGGCGCCCAAATCTAAAAATAATTCAAAAACTTTTTCTTGCGCCATGGCTGGATCAGCGGCAGGTTTGTCTATTTTGTTTATTACTACAATCGGACGAAGTCCGAGCTCCAGTGATTTTTTGAGCACAAATCGAGTTTGTGGCATTGGGCCTTCTTGCGCGTCAACGACCAAAAGCACGCTGTCAATTGAACGTAAAACTCTTTCTACTTCGCTTCCAAAATCAGCATGCCCCGGAGTGTCTACGATATTGATTTTCGTATCTTTATAAAAAAGACAAGCATTTTTAGCATAAATCGTAATACCGCGCTCTTTTTCGAGGGCGTTTGTGTCCATTGTCGCTCCTTCTTCACTCACCATTCCGGTTTGTTTCATTAGAGCGTCGGTAATTGTTGTTTTGCCATGATCAACATGCGCGATAATAGCAATGTTTCGAATTTCCATAATATTCTCTACTAATTACTAATTTATTACTAATATACCAATAAAAAAAAGTATTCTTAAAATACTTATCAATACGATTAGTATAATAATAGTTGATTCGCCTGCCTGCCGGCAGGCAGGTAATTCGTAAGTTTGAACTAATTTATAGATTAGCACTAAAAATCCGAAGTGTCAAAATTGACAAAAAAATCCACTCTTGATAGAATTTAACTATGCTTTTGAGAAAAAATAAAAAAACTTGGTCCAGTTTTAACGATATATATCCATTGACTTAATTTGTCGAGAATGGATTTTTGTGCTTATTTAGTAAATGTTAATCCGCTCGACGGATTTTTATTTATCTAATTTTTTAATTTTAAAAACAATATGTTAAAAATAAATAAGCTTGACTTTCTAATTTCTCTCTACATTTTTTGCATAATAGTTTCCGAATTAATGGGAGCTAAAACTTTTCCATTGATAGGAAAATTCAGTGCAAGCGTTGCTATATTCTTGATGCCTTTTATTTTTACTGTTAATGATATTATTGCTGAAGTATACGGAAAAGAAAGAACAAAAAGTATAATTAAATCCGGACTTATTATGATTGTTTTCTTGATTCTGTTTTCTTTTTTAGCAATAAGCCTTCCTCCTTCTCAAAGATTTTCCGAAAATCAATCCGCCTATAAAAATATATTCGGAGTTTCTATTAGAATATCTATATCGAGCTTGATCGCCTTTTTCGTTGCGGAATATCTAGATGTGTTAGTTTTCGTCAAAATAAGAGAAATGATGAAAGAGAAATCTTTGTGGTTAAGAAACAATGTTTCAAATTTTATCGCTCAATTTTTCGATACCAGTATTTTCTATTTATTTGCTTTCTATTCTCTGGACAAACCCCTCGCAAATAATGTTGTTTTTCTTTTTGGACTTATAATTCCTTATTGGATACTAAAATGTTTAGTTTCCGTTTTTGAAACTCCAGTTGTTTATGCCGGAGTCAAATGGCTTAAGAAAAATTAAAGTAAAAATATGAAAATTAAATCGGTAAAAACTCATAAAATTATTCTGGGTGATAATTTGTTTGATATTTTAGACAAATATATTTCGTTTATTGAAGAGGGGTCGATTATTGCTATAACTTCAAAGATAGTCGCTATTTGCGAAAGAAGAATAGTTAAATCAGATAAAATTAATAAATACGAACTTATTGAAAAAGAAGCGGACTTTATTTTGGACGATTCTAAAAAAAGCAAATACGGGATAGTTATAACAATTAAAAATAACTTATTGATCCCCACCGCTGGAATTGATGAATCAAATGGAAATGGATATTTTATTCTTTGGCCTAAAAATCCTCAGAAAACAGCAAATGAAATAAGAAGATATCTAAAGAAAAAATTTAGATTAAAAAAATTGGGAATAATAATTACCGATAGTAAAACAACTCCGCTTCGCTGGGGAACCTCTGGGGTATCCATTGCTTTCAGTGGATTTTCTCCGCTTAATAACTATATCGGGAAAAAAGATATTTTTAATAAACGTTTGAATGTAACTAAGGCTAATGTTTATGATGCTCTTGCTTCTTCTGCGGTATTAGTAATGGGCGAAGGAAATGAACAAACTCCAATTGCAATTATTAAAGATGTGTCTTTTTTAAAATTCAAAAATGGGAATCCGACTTCAAGAGAAATTAAAAATCTTAGAATAAATTTGAAAGATGATTTGTATTCATCTCTTTTCGAAAGCCGTAAATGGAAAAAAATGAAAAAATAAGGCTTATTTTGGTGAACTCTGTTTTCTAACATTGACTGTGCAAAACAATGCCTTGCATATCTTCTAATACAATTGTATAATTATTTTGTAATACAAACATAAAAAGAAAAAATGGAAGAAAAAGACGAAAAAACAAATGAAAAAGTTCAAGCGCTTCGCGAGATGATTTATGCGGCGGAAAAAACTTTGCAAGGCGCCAAGTCAATGCTTCTTCAACTTGAAGGAAAAAAGAAAGTTGGCCGAAGAAAAAAAATAAGTGAAGAAGATTTGGAAGAAGGCAGAATTGTTGAAGGAACTTTTGACGGACAAATTATGATCGGCACTGACGGCAAGCAATATCCCGTGCCGGCCAACTATGCTTCGAAATCAAAACTCGTTGAAGGAGATATGCTCAAACTCACCATCACTCCTGACGGGTCTTTCATATATAAACAAATCGGACCGACTGATCGAAAAAGAGTTATCGGTGTTGCCAGCCTTGACGCCCAAGGCGACTATTTTGTGGCGGCCGAAGGCAAGGCTTACAAAGTTCTCTTGGCTTCCATCACCTATTTCAAAGTAGAGCCAGGAGATGAAGTCACTTTAGTTATTCCAAAAAATATTTCTTCCGATTGGGGTTCAATTGAAAATGTGCTGCAAAAAGGAAGAGAAAAGGAATCACATTTACCAAGAGAGAGAAAAAATATTGATGAAATTTTGAAAGAAGATGCGCCAGCCAAATCAAACGACTCTACAATTATTGACGAATGGACGCCGGATCTGGAAGAGCTAAAAAAAGAATTGAATAATAACTCAACAGAAAATTCGGAAGTTTTATGAAAATAAATTCAGAAGCGATGCCTAAAAAAGATTTTTGGCTAGGAATTTTATCCGGTTTCTTAATCGGTCTTATGTTTATGCCGGTTTTAGCGGTCGCTAAACCGGATCTTTATATTCGGTTAAAAATGGCTATCCTTCCATTTTTTCTGATTGGCACTCCGCTTGGACTTGCCATCGCTCACCTTATCGGAAAAAAAATTCCGCTCATCTGGCAACTCGGGAAATTTGTTGTCACCGGAGTTTTGAATGTTTTGGTTGATTTTGGAGTGCTCACTCTTTTGACAATTTATCTTAAAAAATATTTTGAGATTAGCTCTACAGACATCTTGTTAAGCCTTGGTGTTTTGGTTGTTAGTGTATATTCTTTATATAAAGCTTTGTCCTTTACCGTCGCTAATATTAATAGTTATTTTTGGAATAAATATTGGACTTTTGGAGAAAAGGGCGGAAAAAAATCAGAATTCGTCCAGTTCTTCATTGTGAGCATAGTTGGATTCATTATCAATGTCGCCGTTGCCTCTTTTGTTTTCAAATATATCCATCCGTTCTCCGGAATGAATTATGACCAGTGGGGACTCATCGGCGCAGCTTTTGGCTCAATCGTTGGACTAGTTTGGAATTTCTTGGGATATAAGTTTTTGGTGTTTAAGAAATAATTCAATTTTTTAGGTTTTGAAAACCGGCCTTTGGCCGGTTTTTTATTTTATTGCCAGTGAATAATTTTTCTCTCAAGTATAAGAATAAATTGGTTTAAAAAATATCCGATCAAACCGATTATAATTATCCCAGAAAATACCATCGGCGTATCCAGTGTTATACTTGAATCATAAATTAAACGACCTAATCCATAGCGAGTGCCAATAAACATTTCCGCTACAATTACAACGATAAGATTCCAAGAAACACCTATTTTTATGCCCGTGAAAATAAAAGGTAAAGCTTCAAAGAATGTAATCTTGGTTAAAATTTGAAAATAACTGGCCTTTTTAGTTTTAGCCATAATTTCTCGATTCGGCTTGGAATTCCAAACTCCGCTAATGGTATTTACTAAAATGATAAATCCACAAGCCCAAGCACCCATGGCTATTTTTGAAGCATCGCCAAATCCAAAAAATATTAAAAAAAGCGGAAACATTGCAGTTACTGGAATAGAACGAAAAAAATCAATAAACCACTCCAGGGATTCGTAAATTTTTTTAAAAACTCCCAAGAATATTCCAAGCGGGACAGAAAAGCTAAGCGCGATAAAAAATCCGATTAAAACTCGCCCTAAGGTTGAAAAAATGTTTTTTAATCCATATTCAGAAAAAATTATTTCTTGCAAAGAAGAAAAAACAGCGGTTATTTTTGGTAAAAATATAGGCTTGATTAAATGATTCTGGTTAATAAAAAACCATAAAGCTAAAAAAAATATCAAAACAGATATTTTGTAAAATAATTTCATATAGTTAAATTTGTGATCTTAAAATTTCTCTAATATCAGAAAATCCGCTTGAAAAGACTAGTTCTTCTGTTCTGGGTCTTGGAAAATTTATATTTAGTATATTGATTATTTCTCCAGGGTATTTTTTCATAACAATGATGCGATCGGCCAATTGCATTGTTTCGGTAATTTCATGAGATACAAAAATAATAGTCAAGCCCAGTTTTTTATAAATTTTTTGAATTTCTATTTTCAAATAATCTCGGCTTTTGCAGTGCAAAGAAGAAAATGGTTCGTCCATTAAAATAACTTTTGGCTCGGCGATTATTTCTCGAAGCAACGCGACTAACTGCTGTTCCCCGCCACTACTTTGATAAGGATAACTATCCAAAGGTATCCGAAGATTCAAATTTTTCACAATATCCCGCACTTTTGTATTTCGTTCTTTTTTAGAAATTCCCCTAAGTTCCAAAGGGAAAGCGATATTTTCTAAATTTGTTTTCCACGGGAGAAGCGATTCCCTATAATCCTGGAAAATATAGCCGATAATATTATCATTAGATTTTTTTCCATCAATAGAAACATATCCAGCATCAGGTATTAATATGCCAGCAATTATGTTAAGCAGAGTTGTTTTTCCGCAACCATTAGGACCAAAAATGCAAATAAATGTTCCTTTTTCAATTTTCAAATTAATTTTTTTCAAAATAACATTGTTTTGAAAATATTTCCATATATTTTTTATTTCTATATAAGACATTTTTATTGTTGCAATAATTCCATATTACCAAACATATCAAGAATATTAATTTTTTTATCTAATAATTTTTGCTCAAACATCCAATCAGCATTTTTTTGTATGTCATCCTTATTTTCTTCGCCAAACTGGTTAAATTTTAAGATATTTGTTTTTTGCGCATCCTCTTCATTTATTGGCGTATATTTAGCCAGATACGCTTTAGCTTCCTCGGGATGGTTCTTTATAAAATCAATTGCGTCACGAATAGCCAGCAAATAAGCTCTGGTTGCTTTAGGATTATTTTTAATAAATTCACTGGAAACCGGAGTAGCTACTGAAGGAAAAGGATTTTGTATATATTTAACTCGAGGATTTTCGATTATCGTTTTTGTAAGATTTTGGCCTTTGGCAATAGTTTGATAAGGTTCAACTGTAGACAAAGCATCAAATTGTCCAGACTCTAGGGCTTGAAGCTGTAGCCTGGGTTCAATTTGTACAATTTCAATATCTTTTTCAGGATCCATGCCCATGCCGGCGATTATTCCTTTTAAAAATACTACCTGTACCAACCCAGTATAAACTCCGATTTTTTTTCCTTTCAAATCTTCCGGCTTTTTTATAGGAGAATCTTTTGGGGTGATTATGGCAGAAACATATTCACTTTCCGTTTCATCTCCAGAAGCAAAAATTTTAAATTCATTTGGATATTTTTCTTCAGCCGTAAAAAGAACTGGGTAAGCCAAAACGCCAGCACCGTCTAGATTACCTGAAATTATGCCATCAATTACATTATTAGGAGATTGAGTTTCAATAGCTTCAACTTCTAAATTATATTTTTCAAAATATTTATTCTCTATCGCAACAAACAAAGGCAAATTAACCAAAACTGGCAGATAACCTATTTTTATTTTTTCCGCATTTTCTTTTATGGAAACAGGTTGCGTGTGCTTTGGAAAAAAAACAAAAGAATAAGCCAATAATCCAATAGCTACTAATAAGCCCACAAACAGACCGGCGTCAATAATTTTTTTCTTCATTTATTTTTTCTTAATTTGTTACTTATCTTGACACTAAAGGTTTTTATCTGTATTGTAAATGCTGTTGAAACATTTCCACAACAATATGAAAATAGACAAGATTTTGAATTTATTCGATTTACATCCGGCTGAGAAGGATGTGTTTGGGGTATGCCTTGAATCCGCAGGCGGAATTGGCGCAACAGAGATATCAAAAAAAATTGGAATGAATCGAACTTCCGTTTATGATTTTCTAGATAATTTAATTGCGACAGGGTTAATTATCGAATCGCAAAAATTTGGTAAAAAAATATTCTTTGCTCAAAAACCAGAACAAATAAGTTTATTAATTAAAGAAAAACAAAAAGAAATAATTGAAGCACAAAATGCCATGCCGGAATTAACAGAAGAATATTATTCCAAGGGCGAACAAATTAAGCCCCGACTCCAAATTTATGAAGGCAATAAAGAATTGCAACAAATGATGAAAGATTTACTTCTTTATGAAAACATAACCATATATTCGTTTTGGTCTGTAAAAAATATTGTGAAATTACTCGGAGAAGATTTCTTTAAAGATTTCCAAAAACAAAGAATTAAACAAAATATTTATCTAAAAGTAATATGGCCGGCTGAACATCTCGATATCCTAAAAAAATATGCCTTTTTAAAACCTTCCTATGAATTAAAACGAGATGCGCGTATTGCCCCGAAAAATATAAATTTTTCTCTCAGCTACACAATTTATAAAAATACAGTTAGATTTATTTCTTCAAAAAAAGAAAATTACGGTTTTTTGATAGAAAGCGAGGAAATGGCAGATATGATGAAAAAACAATTTGATATTATATGGGAGAAAAGCAAACCAATAAAAAAATAGAAAAACCGGCCAATGGCCGGTTTTTTTATTTGATTGCCATCAACATTTTCCAGTGCTATAATGTTTCATAGGGGTGCCTAATTGGGTACTCTGAATTTATTAAATAGATTATGTCAGAAACTCTTTATCGAAAATATCGACCGAAAAATTTTGCGGAAATAATCGGACAAGCTCATATTGTCCGCACGCTTTCTAATTCGATAAAAAACGAGCGAGTTGGCCACGCTTATCTTTTTACCGGCCCGCGCGGAACTGGAAAAACTTCCATCGCGAGAATTTTAGCGAAAACTATTAACTGCACTAATTTAAAAGATGCAATCTCCTGCGAAAAATGCGAGTCTTGCAAAATCATCACTTCCGGAAAATCATTAGACATCATTGAAATTGACGCTGCCTCAAACACCGGCGTGGATAATATCCGCGAGCTTCGCGAAACTGTCGCGCTTTCCAACGCGTCGCTAAAATATAAGGTTTATATTATCGACGAAGTCCATATGCTTTCCACTGGCGCATTCAATGCCCTTCTAAAAACTTTGGAAGAACCGCCGGCGCATGTAGTTTTTATTTTAGCAACAACTGAAATTCACAAAGTTCCCCAGACTATTCTTTCTCGCTGTCAGAGATTTGATTTTGTCCGCCTGCCGATTCAAAATATTATTGAAAAATTAACTTTGATCACCAAGTCGGAAAAAGTGAAAATCGAAAAAGAAGCGCTCGAAATGATTGCGATCAGCGCGGAAGGCGGAATGCGCGACGCCGAATCAATGCTTGGACAAATTATTTCTTTGGAGGACAAAAATATTACTGTTTCGGAAGTGGAAGAAATTCTGGGCACGGCCGACAAAAAAACCGCCGAAACTACGGCCGAAATGATTTTGGAAAAAAATTCTTCCGGCGCGATTGCCAAAGTTAACGAGCTTTTGGAAAATGGTTACGATCTTGAGGTTTTCAATAAATCTCTGATCAATTATCTCCGGCAATTAATGATCATAAAAATAGACCCAGCTCTCAAGAAATATTTTTCTTCGGAGATGACCAGCGAACGACTGGAAAAAATGGCGGAACTTTCCAAAAAAGCCGAACTTTCGCAAATTATTTCTGCGATAAATTTGTTTTTGGAAGCGCAAAGCAAAATTTCAAGTTTTATTCTCCCCCAATTACCGCTAGAAATTGCAATTATCAAAGCCACAAATACATTCCCAGAAGAAATAAGAAGTGAGAATGATGAAGAAATCTCAAAAATTAAAACTCAAATTTCAAAGCCACAGCTTAAAAATCAAAACTTAGAAGAAAAAGATAACAATTTAGCAATTGAACAATTTAACAATATTAAAACCGAAGAAAAAAATGAAACAGTAGAAAATATTGATATGTCGACCGTTCGCTCAAATTGGCTTAAATTATTAATCGACATCCGGCCTTTCAATCATTCCCTCTCCGCCCTTCTTTCTAATTGCCAGCCGACGAAAACTGAAGGAAATATAATCACCTTAGGCACGCCTTATAGTTTTTATTGCGAGCGGTTGAATGACAAAAATAATAGATTGACAGTTGAAGAAGTGTTTAGTAAGATACTAAAATCCCAAATTAAGATTAGGATTGAAATAGACAAGAATTTGGTTTTAAAAAAAGAAGAAGAACCGCCCAAAAAATCCGAACAAAATTCTCTTTTAACCGACGCGTTAAAAATTATGGGCGGAAAAGTGGTGGAGGAGTAGCGGATGGGAAGTAGCCAAGCGGTAAGGCAGGGGCCTTTGAAGCCCCCATGCGAAGGTTCGAATCCTTCCTTCCCAACAATCCTTCGCTAAAGCTACGGAATTGTAAACAATTAATTATTCCTGGCTATGGCGCAAATACATGTTTTATTGTTATATTTTATTAAGTCCTCAATCTCACATTTTTTATTTCGGATCAGCAAATGATTTAAAAGAAAGATTAAAATTGCACAATACGGGAAAAGTAAAATCAACTAAACCGCATTTACCATGGAGATTGGTTTGGTATTGCGCTTTTGAAACTGAAAAACAAGCAAGAGGATTTGAACAATATTTAAAAACCGGCTCAGGAAAATCATTTGCATATAAACGATTTGTTTCCGTAGCTTTAGAGAAGGATTTTTCTATGGGAAGGATACCCAGGTAGTCCGTAGCCTGAAAGGCGAAGGATACCTTCCTTCCCAACACTAATAAATTAAGGCTCTTTTGGCCTTTTTTTATTTGTTAGCTATTTAAAAAATAACGATGTATAATGAATTCACAATTGTATTAATTAAATAAAAACAAATTTATGATCCACGCTCTTGCGCTCACAACATTTTTAGGAATGCCGGCAGTCGCCCTAGGCGGAATCCTGACTTTTCTCCTTTTAATATTCACTGCTACGGTCGGCGCCCTGAATATGAAGGGCATCACCATCATTCCCTTAAAATGCCACTTCAAATTGGCCGTCCTGACAATTGTCATAGCTGTCATTCACGCTATTTTCGGCCTTTCTATTTTCTTGAATTTCTAGCTGTCCAGATTCATAAAAAATAACACCATAAAAACATACTTTTTGCAATACCTTGATAAAACTTGCTTTTTTTGCCTAGCTCCATTACTCTATATCTAGGCAATTTTAAACTGAAAATTGCTAAAAAATACAATTGAACCTTAAAAAAAGCATATACGCTTTTTTTGTTTTGACCAAAAATTAAACAAATCACAACATATGAAAAGGAGACGACCATGACCCAAATTTGGGAAGAAGCAAAAAAACGGCTCAAGGAAACCATGGCGTCCCATATCTTTCAGATGTGGATAGCGCCATTAACAAAAACAACATTGGCTGATCAAACATTAACAATTTTTTGCCCGAATGGATTTTCAAAAAAATGGAATGAGGATCACTATGCAACAGTAATAGCCAATGCAGTTGGCAATGATTTAAAAATTGTTTTTTCCGTAGAAGAGAAAGCCAGTAGCAAAACACCTATTAATGAACTATCGCAAAAACAATTGTCTATTCCTAAAATGAACGCGTCATCTTTTTTCAAATTTAGACCTGAATTTACCCTTAAAAACTTCTATATTGGAAATTTTAATCAGTTGCCTTACAATGCAATATTGAACCTTACAAAAGGAGCGCCCTCCCTTCCAATTTTTCTTCTTTCTGACCCCGGGTTAGGTAAAACACATCTTATGCAGGCGATAGCTGTTCATTGTATTGGCAGTTCTATTAAAGTCACCTATGTAACGGCCTCTGACTTTTGCAATGACGTTGTTATTGCATGCAAAAATGGAGGAACGAGTGATTTGCAGAAAAGATACTCGGAAATAGATATTTTACTGGTTGATGACGCACATAATTTGGGAGGAAAAAATAGAACACAAATGGATCTTAGCCAAATTACGGAAAAGTTGCTCAATAATGGCAAGAGAATTGTATTTTCAAGTATTTTACAACCAGATGAGATTGAAAAAATCGACGCTCAACTTAGATCAAGATTTTCTGGTTCAATGCTTTTTAAAATAACTCCTCCAGAATTTGATGATCGCATTATGATTCTTCGGAAAAAAATGTTCGCCATGAAAAAAATGGCCGTTAATGTTGATAATGAAGCTATAGAATTTTTGGCAGAAAAATTAACGGGAGATATCCGAATTCTTGAAGCAAGTTTTTTAAATCTCATTACCAGAGCTTCCTTGTGTAGAAAAAATGCCGATCTTGAACTTGCAAAAGAAGTCATTGTCTTCCGGAAAAAAATTACCGTTGAATTAATTATGAAAACGGTAGCTGAGGCTTCTGGGATACCAGAGAAAGTCTTTCTATCTAGTAGCAGAGAACAGAAAGCAGTAAATGCGCGTAGATTTTGTTTTCATCTAATGAAAGAAGAACTTGGCATGACGTTAAAAGAAATCGAGAAAGAATTAGGTCGCAATCACTCTTCAATTATCCATGCTTTAAAGAGAACACAGGATTCGACTTTCTTAAAAGAAATTGAATTGATAAAAAAACAACTCACTAAAAACCTATAAACCGCCCCAAGTGCACGCTGTGCGCTTGGGGTGTTCTTTTTTTGGAATAAAATGTTTTATATTTTGTAATAATATTAAAAGCCACTTATTTTGTGGAATTTTTGCAAAAATGCACCTTTAAAAATTAGGAGACATGCCATGAAACATGATCCTGTTTTAATCAAAGAAGTTTTGCCGGAAACTTTGGATCTCATAAAAAAAACTCACACGAAAAACAAGGTAAATGAAATATTATTCGCGCCTCTCTCTGACGCAAGAATGCTAAGAATGCACGGGTTCAGAAAATTAGTTGTACTGGTAGATTCATTTGAGCATGCCAGCGCAGCTATTTCAGAAGGGTTTTCCCTCGCTTTTCGGGAATATGTCTGGGAAAAAAAGGATTCCAATGAAACTTTCCGCGGTTTCCAATTTTTTACCCACTCCAAAGAAGAAGCGCTGGAAATTCAGAGAATTATTCCTTATCAAGGAGTAATTCCTGAAGAAGACCCTTCTCGAGTTACATTCGGCATGTTACCCAAAAATGTCAGCCTTCGATGGCTGGCAGAAAGATTTATTATGCAACATTAAAGGCTAGCCAATAATATATTAATGACTAGCCTTAAACTTTTTAATTTATATTACTATTTTAAAACCCCGCTTTTAAGCGGGGTTTTAAAGTTTATCAGTAAAATTGAAACCTTATTTCAAAGTCACTTTTGCACCAGCGGCTTCCAGTTTCTTTTTCATTTCTTCTGCTTCTGCCTTAGCCACTTTTTCTTTGATAACTTTTGGAGCAGCATCTACCAAATCCTTGGCATCCTTAAGCCCTAGCCCCGTTGCTTCACGAACAGCCTTGATGACATTGATCTTTGAAGCACCAGCTTCGGTTACTTCTACATCAAATTCGCTTTTTTCTTCCACTTCTGCACCAGCTTCAGCTCCAGCGGCTGGCATTGCTCCCATCATCATTGGAGCAGCGGCTGATACGCCGAATTTTTCTTCGAGAACTTTTACGAGTTCAGAAAGATCCAAAACACTCATTTTTTCAATTTCAGCTACGAGTTTTTCAAATTTTTCTGGAACTACTTCGCCAGCCGGCGAATCCTTTTTTTCGTCTGTCATATTTTTAGTTTATTAGTTAGTTATATTAAATTAATTTTTAGCTTCACTTATTGCTTTCAAAACTTGCACTAATCCCCGCATATTTCCCGCAAGAACATTTACAAATCCAGAAACTGGGGCATTAAGTGTTCCGACTAATTTCGCCAAGAGTTCATCCTTTCCTGGCAATTTGGAAAGTGCCACTACTTCTTCTTTGGAAAGAATTTTTTTGCCTAAAATTCCTCCGGCGATTTTCAAATTTTCATTAGCTTTCGCCATCTTAGCGATAATTTTGGAAGCTTCCACTTCATCGCCGGCTGAAACTGCCACCGCAATTTGGCCTTCCATTTTTCGCGCATCCATTTCAATTCCAGCATCCTTAAGTGCAATTGACAGCAAGGTCTTTTTTAGAACTTGGAAATCAATTCCTTTTGTGCGAAGTTCGCGCCTAAGAGAGGTCATGTCCTTCACGCTAAGCCCTTTGAAATCGGAAAAAACCACGGTTTTAGAATCCTTGATTTTTTGGGCGAGTGTTTTTACTAATTCTTCTTTTTGAATTTTTGTCTGCATGGTATTTAATTTATGGATATTATCCGCCAAAGGCGGATTGTTTTTTATACCCAAATCAAAGATTTGGACAAAAAACAAAAAAACTGCGTTTCCGCAGCCGACCAAAATAAAAACTAAAAACGTTTTTATTTCCTACACAGGGCTTGTTTGTTTGCCTGTGGTCTGCGGAATACTTATTTAATCTATATTATTATTAAAATCTTGTCAATTTCAGCCACAGGCTGATCCGCCTTTGGCGGAATTCATTCCTTTGGCGCTTCATCCGGCTTAACTTCTTCTTTTTTTTACCTCTTCTGCCTCTGGTTCTTCTGGTTTAACTTCAGCTACTGGCGCTTCTACTTTTGTTTCTAATTTAACTTCTTCTACTGGCTTATTTTCAGCTACTGGCGCCTCTGTTTTTGCTTCTTCTGGCTTTGCTTCTTCGACTTTCTTTGGCATTTTTACCGGTCTTTTCTTTTCAGCTATAAGTCCCTTGGATGCAAATAAATTATGCACCGTATCAGAAAGTTGAGCGCCTTTTTCTATCCAATATTTAATTCTTTCGTCCTTAAGAACAGCCTGCTTAGAATGCGGATCATAAGAGCCTAAAATTTCAACATGCCGTCCGCCCGGAGCGACCGTTTTTTCTTGAAGGACTACCTTATATTGAGCCTTATTCACTTTTCCCACTCTTGCAAATCGTATAGTTAGCATAATAGTAATTTATAGCAATAAAATAAGTATAATTTAGATTATACTTAGTAAAAATCGATTACTTATATAGGTTAAAGGAAAATTGCGAGATTGTCAATATGTATAAATTACTAAAGTTTTTTAGCATAGTTTCCTTTAATTTCAACACCAACTTTATTATTTTTAATATTAACAATCGCGTATGCCTCACTTGCTAATCCTTTATTATTTTCATTTTCAACTAATGATTGAATTGTAAAATATGGGATATTGTCATGGATATCTTTTTTATCCCAATGTAAATGACTATTAAAAACAGAAATGACTTTCCCCGATTTAAATAAGATGTCTCTGATTTCTTTTCTATTTAAGATAAGACATCTGTCGGGCCTTCCCTCAAACCAAGGATTTCCTTTTAAATCTTGATCGGCTAAACCATAGTGAACAAATACTATGCATTTTTTATCTGTTTTGTCTAAATCATTTCGCAACCAATCTTTTTGCTCGTCTGAAATATAAAAATGGGTATTGTCTTTAGATCTTTTTGAAAATAGCACTACAAAATGAAAATTACCGGAGTCGAAAGAATAGTATAATTTTTCTTGATGAAATAATCTGGCTAGTTTAACTTCGGAAATATTTTTTAAATCATGATTTCCCGCTACATAATAAACTGGATAATTTATTTTTTTTAAAAGCTTAATGATATAAATAAGATTATTTCTATCCTTTGTTGAATTTTCATCTTGAATTAAATCACCTAAAACAACTAAAAAATTTGGTTTTATATCACTATTTATTTCTTCAACAAAATTATCCAGAAAAATTTTAACATTCTTATTTATTTTACGAAGAACATTTTTATAGTATTCTTCAGGTCCCAAATGAATATCGCTTAATATCGCAAATTTCATAAAAAATTTTACTATTACAATAACTATTTTATTATCTTCCCTCCCTGCCCAACTTGATCTAGTCTTACTGACAAAAGTTTGGAAATTCCATCTTCGCCCATGGTAACGCCGTAGAGAAGCGAAGCTTGGCGCATAGTTTCGCGGTTGTGAGTGATGGTTACGAATTGAGTGTTATTGGAAAGTTCCGTGAGAATTCGACCAAAACGGCGAGAATTAGCTTCATCCAGTGCCGCTTCCACTTCGTCCAAAATTGCAAATGGCGGAGGGTTGTGGGAAATAATTGCAAACAAAAGCGCAAGAGATGTGAGTGACCTTTCCCCTCCAGAAAGCATAGAAAGATTAGCAATTTTCTTTCCGGGCGGACAAGCGGTGATATCAATGCCAATTTCCTCTCTTTCTTCTTCTTTATTTTTTTCTTCCAATTCTTCGATATTTTCTGCTTCACCTTCACTTTTATTTTCTCCCTCTTCAATTATTTCTTCCTTTCTCTTTCTTCTTATTTCTTTCCTCTTGATCAGATTCGCGCTTCCTCCGCCGAAAATTATACGGAAATATTTGGTAAATTCTTTGTTGATTTCTTCATAAGTGGTTGAAAATTTTTCCTCAATTTTTTGATCCATTTCTTTGATAACTTCTCGAAGCGACAAAGTGGCATTTTCCAAATCCCCCGATTCATTAGTCAAAAATTCAAAGCGTTTTTGCGTTTCATTATATTCATCCACTACCATTGGATCAATTCCGCCGATCTGCTCCATTTTTATCTTGAGCTTCATGATCTCGTTTTCCAAAACTTCCCGATTAATTTCTCCTTCCACTGGCGCAAGCTCTTCCGCTTCTTTTCGAAGTTCCGCTTTTATTTGATTTTTGAGATCATCTTCCCTCACTTCGACTTTTGCCAAAGAAATTTTGGAATCATTGAATTTATCTTTGAGTTTATCAATCTCATCTTGTTTTGTGCGAAGCTTTCTTTCGATCTCAAAAAACTTCTGTCGCTTTTCTCGGTCAAGCGAAATTTCTTTTCGAATTTCTTCATCGATTCGACGCAATTCTTCCTCCGCTATTTTTATTTCTTCCCTAATTTTTATAATTTTTTCTTGGAGTTCAATCAGTATTTTTGAATCCCCCGCTTCTTTTTGTTTTACCTCTTTATTAGTTTCCACTGAAACTGCATTAACTTGTATTTTGCGACCTTTGTCTATTTCATTCTTCAAATCAAAAATCCTTTGCTGAACAACTCGCGCAAATTCTTTGATATCTTGCAAATCTTCCAATTTTTCCGCTTTTTCAATTTTTTCAATTAATTTTTCTTGTTCTTTTTTTATTTCTTCCAATTTTTCCTTTATATAAGCCGAGTCTACCGCTTCATTTTCAGGTAAAGCCACTTCCGCTTCTTTTATCATCTGAATATTTTTTTGCTTTTCTTTTTCAATTTCAATTCGACCTTCAGTTATAATGAGTTCCCTTTCCGATTGATTCAATTTATTCCTTTGTTCTCTCTGCTTATTCTCTAATTCAATCTGCTTCGTTTCAATTTTTCCTTCCTTGGATTCTTTGTTTATCTCATCTGTTAATTTATCCGCTTCGCGTTGCATATTCATCAAAATTCTTCCGGCTTCTTCTTTTTCTTCGTTCAACTTACTCCTTTCGCGCTGAAAATTATGCCACAAATAGGAAAAAAGTCTGGTTTGTTTTTCTGAAAGTCCGCGCGCTACCTCTTCGCTTTCAGCTGCTTTGTCCGCCTGCCTTTTCAACATTCGAAGGTGCGGTTTGATTTCTTCTGTAAGTTCCTTGACTCTTTCTAAATTTTCCCTGGTTGATTCCAGTTTTCGAATTGATCTTTCTTTTTTAATTTGATATTGTTTCACGCCCGCCGCGTCTTCAATTACCGATCTTCGCTCAAGCGGAGTGGCGTTGAGCACCGCATCCGCCATCCCCTGATTGACCACCGCATAACTTTCTTTGCCCACCCCAGCTTTGGCCAGAATATCCACGACATCTTGAAGGCGGACTCTTGAATTATTGATTAGATATTCGCTTTCACCGGAACGAAAAATTTTTCTTGTAATGGAAACTTCTTCAAATTCCAAAGGAATTTTTTTGTCACTGTTGTCAAGATATAGCGTCACATAAGCACTTCCGAGGCGAGCTTTTTTTCCACTTCCGGCAAAGATAATATCTTCTGATTTTTTTCCACGAAGATTTTTCATTGATTGCTCCCCCATTACCCAACGCAGAGCATCCGCAACATTGGATTTTCCACTGCCGTTTGGTCCGACAATCGAAGTGATTCCATTATTTTTTCCGTTTTTAGAGTCAATTAAAAAGTCGAGGGTAGTTTTCGACGCAAAAGATTTAAAGCCTGAAATTTCTAATTTCTTGAGATACACTGTTTTGTTTTTTTACCCTGTTAAATAATTTCACTCCGTGAAATTACCGCGAAGCGGTATTTAACAGGGTGAATTTTTTACCAGCCTTTTATTTCCAGTCCTTTTTCGGCCGCGTTTCTTTGGGCTTCTTGCTTGGATTGCCCTTCACCTTTGGCAATCATTTCATCGTTTAGATATACGCCAACTATGAATTTTTTATCATGATCCGGACCGGATTCTGAAACAACTCGATATGACGGAGTAACACCGGCTTTGTCCTGCGCTTCTTCCTGAAAACGCGATTTCGGATCCATATATAATTTATTTTCGATAATATTCGGAAGTTCACAGACTACATTTTTCATGATAAATTTTTCTGCTTCTTTGTAGCCTTTTTCCTTTTGGTCTAAATAAATTGCGCCAGTAATGGCTTCGAAAGCATTAGCCAAAAGATATTGGCGCGCTCGGCCGGTATCTTTAGTTTCCCCCCGACTCATCATCAAATATTCTTCCACGCCTAATTTTTTGGCAATTTTTGAAAGCATCTCGCCATTGACCAAAGCCGCCCGCCAGTTTGTGAGTTCGCCTTCGGGATTAGGATAATTTTCATAAAGATATTCCGTAACAACCAGCTCCAAAACGGCATCGCCTAAAAACTCCAAGCGTTCATTATGGTCAAGTTTGTGACTTCGATGTTCATTGAGATAAGAACGATGAGTCAGAGCTTGCTTAAGCAAGTCTATATTATTAAATTTTACTCCGACTTTTTTCGCTAACTCTTCAATCATGTGTTTGAAATAATCAAGATGCAAGATACAATCACCAAATAAATTTCAAGCTCCAATAATCAACTGGGGATTGTTTGTATCTTGTTTCTTGGCTATTGGTTATTAAAATAATTATTTTTCATCCTTCTTGCTTCCTCCTTCTTTCTTCTTTTTCGATATATCATCTTTCAGCGGTTCTCCAAGCTCCCGATAAATTGTGCCCAGTACTCCGTTTATAAACCTGCCGGATGATTCTCCGCCGAAAGATTTGGCCAGTTCTATTGATTCATTAATTGCAACCTTGGGCGGAACTTCTTCATAATTTCCAAAAAGAAGTTCATAAATTCCCAGGCGCAAAATATTTCGATCCACAATCGTCACTTGATCAAGTGGCCACTCCGGCGCACATTTTTCAATCAGCGGATCAATCTTGTCAACATTCTTGACTATATTTTCCACTAAAGATTGCACAAAAGTAGTATCGTCCATTCCTGGTCCGAATTCTTTGGTATTTTTTGAAACTATCTCCCCTAACTTGGAATTATCTTTTTTGTTGAAATCCCATTCATAGAGGCATTGCATCGCAATTGATCTCGAAAGATGACGATTAGCCATTTTTATTTTTTCTTTTTATTAACTTTCTTCAATGTGTTCACCACTTCCTTGCCCTTGTAATACCCGCATTTTGGACAAACAATATGGGCTGATATTTTGGCCTTGCAATTTGGGCAAGCAATCAGTTCTTTCACTTTTAGCTTATAATGGACTCTGGCTCGGTCTCTTCTCGCTTTAGTGTGGCGTTGTCTTGCTACTGGCATAAATTTAAATTTAATAAATAATTACTCTTTGACATATATAACTTATCATTTAATTAGCTATTTGGCAAGAAAATTGGTTTTCGCAATCATATTCGATATCTCCAACTTCATCCGTCCTTAAAATATTAATGTTTTTCGCCTTAAGTCGATCTAAAATTTCCGGCGCTGGATGGCCATAACTGTTATTTTTACCCACAGAAATTATTGCTTCTGTTGGACTAACTTCGCTCAAAAATTCTTCGCTAGTCGCATATTTTGAGCCATGATGGGCAACTCTCAGGACATTGGCTGATAAATCTGCGCCAGAATTGAAAATATCTTGATCTTTTTCAGTTGGAAAATCTCCAGTAAAAAGAAATGAATTTTCGCCATAATTTAATTTTGCCACAAGACTATCAGTGTTCGTATCTTTCGATCCACCAGTCGGCGGATTTTCTAAAACATAATTCGGATAAAGAATTTTTAGATCGGCATCTTTCATTTTTATATTCATTCCTCTTTTTCCTTTCAATCTTTCGATATTTTTATTAGCTATTATTTCCAGATATTTTTTATAAACCTGCGAATCATTTTCGACGCCATTATCAATCACTTTTCCAATTTTATAATTTTCCATTGCACTGATAAGCCCGCCAATATGATCTTGATCGGGATGCGTGGCGATAATCAGCTCAATTTTTCTGTCCCAAAAAGGAATATATTTTCCCAATTTTTCCATTTCAATTTTTCCGCTTGGCCCGCCGTCAATCAAAATTTGATTATCGCCTTTCGAAATCAAAATTGCATCACCCTGGCCAACATCAAAAAAAACAACTTTTAGTTTTTGATTTTGGGAATAGAAAATTATTCCAGCTAGAATTAGGCTGATGATTAAAAGAAAAGTTAATAAAAAATATAAATACTTTTTAGAAAACATGAAAATTTTATAATTTTTAATTTTATAATTTTTGAAATAAATCCAAAATCAAAATTTTTAAACCAAATAAAACTGAGTAAATTTAGAAATTAAAAATTAGAATTTATTTACAAAATTAAAAATTAACGCTTTAAAGTTCTTCCTTATTTTTATTCTTCACTATTATTATAATTCCTACCAAAATTATATACCAAACTGCCACTCCAATCCATGTAATTTTCATTTCAACCGAAGCATATTTGAGAGAACCTAAATAATTTATTATGAGAGTTTCATATTTTAACGGAAGATACGCTAACCAAGAAAAAATAATTGCGACTGGTTCAAAAATAAAGCCAAAAAGTGCCGACACAAAACCCAGAAGCATTGTGAATGGGATAATTGGCAGAATTAATATATTCGCCAGAAGCGAAATCAAAGATAATGTTCCAAAATTAAACATAATGATTGGAAGAACAAAAATTTGCGCTGAAATTGAAAGAAAAAGAATTTCCGTTATTCCAAAAGCTTTATGATTCTTGATTAGATAATTTTCTGCGATTGGATAAAAATAAACTATTCCGATTGTCGCTAAAAATGAGAGTTGAAATCCAATATCCCATCTTAGAAGTAATGGATTAGATAGAAGCATTGCACCAGCGGAAAACAAAATAGCGTTTTCCGAATTGGCCAATCGCCCGTTTTTCATCGCCCAAATTAAAAGTATTCCCATTATTCCCGCTCTAACAGCTGAAGCGCTAAGACCGGTAATAATCACAAAAAGAATTATGCCTGTGACCGCAAACCAAAAAGCCTGACGCCTCCAAAGTCCTAAAAATATGCCAAGAATCATCAAATATTCGGCGATTATTGTCACATTGTAGCCGGAAACTGCCACAATGTGAGTCATGCCGGTGCGCGAAAAATTATCCTTAATATTTTTTGATAACTGATCACTCCCGCCTAAAATCAGTCCGATCAAGAGTCCTGATTCCGGTGCCGGAATAAGTTTGTTGATATTTTCTTCGAATTTATTTTTTATTTTAAGCAGTGTTAAATATATTCCATTTCCTTCGTTTTTATTTAATCTTTCAATCTCTGGCTTTTTACATTCATAAAAAATTCCGTCTTTACCGAGATACATCCGATAATCAAAACTATTATCAAAATTTTTTATTCTTTGAAGCTCGCAATTTATTTTCAAAACTTCGCCATATTTATATTCTTCATAAACATTCGCGTTCAGCAAAAACAGCGTGGACATCGAATGTCCATTATGGACATTCGATGTCTGGGTTAGAGGTTCAAGAACTAGTGTTTGGATTTTATCTTTGATCACTGGTTCTTTGGCAATCATAACTTCGCTCGAAAAATTCTTTTCTTCTTCGCTAAGATTTTTAATTTTCTCGAGTTTTCCGGAAACTAAAAACATTCCAAGAAGAAAAAATAAAAAAGCAAGACTAAAAATAACGCTCTTTTTGTTGCTCCAAAAAACCACTAGAGTTATAAGCGCCAAAACAACCAATAAATAAATTGAATTCGAACTTAATATTTTTGGATAATAAAAAGAAGCCACTGCCACGCCTCCGATAAAGAATAAGGAAAGAATGAAAAAGATTTTTGATTTGGTCATGCCGACTTGACTTTTAATATTTTTTATGATATTATGCTTAGTTCATTAGCAATTAAGCTAACGAACAAAAAAAAGGAGGACATTGTATAATGAAATATTTAAAATTAGGAGAATTGGATTTGGGAGATTTTTTTATTAAAGTTCCCCAAAAAAGCGAGGAAATTTGCCAAGTACAAAAGATAATAGACAGACGAGGCGAGCATTTATTATGGTGCAAAACAATCATTAGCGGATTAGAGTTGCCCGAGTCAGTTGATGCAGAGGTAATCCAAGTTGCGTTGTAAAACAGACCCGCCGTTTCAACTTCTGGCCTTCTCGATGTTTCGAGAAGGCCTATTTAATTAAAAAATTTCATGTTAACAATCTTTATTCTAGCGCTTTTGCCTCCAATAATTTCTACTTGGCTTTTTGAGACATCAAAATAATCCGCTAAAATTTCAACTAGCATTTTGTTCGCTTCGCCTTGAACTGGCGGAGCGGTAAGCTTTACTTTATATTCCCCTTCCGAAATCTTTTCAACAAGATTTTTTGATGAACGAGGAATGACTTTGACGTAAATTCTCATACTACAAAATTACAAAAGATTACAAAAATACAAAATGGAATAAATTTATCATAATTTTTTGTACTTTTGTAAATTTTTGTATTTTCGTAGTTTCTCATCTTATCCCAACTTTCCCAAAATATCTTTCAATATTTTTTTTTATTTTTTCCAAATCCAGTTTTTTGCCTTTAGTTTTATTTTTAAGCTTTGGGTCCAAAATTTTCGTTTCTTCATATTTTTGGAGCCAATATTTTGGCACACCGGAAATCCATTTGGCAATTTCCAAAAAATCTTTTTCATTGTGGATTCCTGGCACAACGGTCGTTCGAAATTCATAAGGGATTTGACTATTCATAATCAAATCAACGGACAATTTTACACGATCTAACATAGAACGCAAATTTGCATTCCCTACAGAAATTCCGGCGGTTTTTAAATATTTCTTGGGTTGATTTTTAATATCCATTGCAATATAATCCACCAATTTTTCATCAATTATTTTTTTGACTACATCCGGCCGGCTACCATTAGTATCAAGCTTCACTGAAAATCCAAGTTTTTTAATTTTTTTTATAAAATTAATAATATCCGGCTGGATTGTCGGTTCTCCGCCCGTTATGCAAACACCTTGCAATTTTCCCTGCCTATTTTTGAGAAATTTAAAAAATTCTTTTTCCGTCTGCCCTTTCGGTAGAGACGCACTATAGTGCGTCTCTACAAGTTCCGGATTATGGCAAAATGGGCAACGGAAAGAACAACCAACAGTGAAAACCGTAGTCGCTAATTTTTTTGGATAATCAATCAAAGTTAATTTTTGAAAACCGCCTAAAATCAATTTTCAATGGTCAATGATCAATTTACAATTGAAAATTTATTGAAAATTGTAAATTGAAAATTGTAAATTATTTTTAAATCAGGGCGACCTGATTTAAAAATCAAAGTCGCCCCTCTATCTTTTTTTGATAAATTTTTATTTTCTTTTAACCACCACAAATTCTTTTCGATCCTTATATTCTTCCGATTTCCCTGCATTCCATTGTTCCACCGGACGAATGTAGCCAACGATTCGAGAATATACTTCGCATTTTTGCTCAATCACGCATTTCGGACAAATTTTATGTTCCCCTTCCAAATAACCATGATTCGGACAAACACTGAAGGTCGGAGAAAGAGTGAAATACGGCAAATGATATTTACTGGCGATTGTTTTTACTAAATTTTTAGTAGTTTCAATGTCATAAATTCGCTCTCCCAAAAATCCATGAAGCACCGTTCCACCAGTATATTTCGTCTGCAAACTGTCTTGCAAATCCAGCGCTTCAAAAATATCATCCGTAAATCCAACTGGAAGTTGAGACGAATTAGTATAATACGGCTGGGCGCCTTTTTCTACTGCGCCATTGTTCGCAAAAATCATTTTTGGAAAACGCTTTTTGTCTTTGAGCGCCAAGCGATAGGATGTGCCTTCGGCCGGAGTCGCTTCCAAATTATAGAGATTGCCGGTTTCTTCCTGAAACTTGAGCATTTTTTCACGCATATGAGTGAGAACTTCTTCGGCAAATTTCAAACCTTTTTTGCTGGAAGTTTTTTCTCCCATAAAATTAACCAGTGATTCATTCATCCCGACAAGACCAATCGTCGAAAAATGATTACCCCAATATGATCCACGGCGCTTGTAAATGTTGTCCAAATAAAATTTAGAATATGGATAAAGCCCCTTGGTTGTAAAATTTTCGACTATTTTTCTTTTAATCTCCATGCTTTCCTTGGCCAAATCCATTAGCGCATCAAGCCGTTTGAAATAATCTTTTTTGTCTTTAGCTAAATATCCAACGCGAGGAAGATTTATTGTGACCACTCCAACTGAACCGGTGAGAGGCGCCGCGCCAAAAAGTCCGCCCATTCTTTTGTGCAGTTCGCGATTATCCAAACGAAGTCGGCAACACATCGATCTCGCGTCTTCCGGATTCATATCGGAATTCACGAAGTTAGCAAAATATGGAATGCCGTATTTAGCAGTCATTTCCCAAATTGGATTGAATTTTTCATCATTCCAATTGAAATTTTTATCAATGTTATAAGTTGGAATTGGAAAAGTGAAAATTCTTCCGCTCGCATCGCCTTCCGTCATCACTTCCGCAAAAGCGCGATTGATTAAATTCATTTCTTCTTGAAATTCACTGTATTTTTCTTTTTGCGGAACTCCGCCAATAATTACATTTTGATCTTTGTAAGTCGGATGACAAGTCATATCCATTGTCAGATTGGTAAACGGAGTTTGAAATCCTACACGCGTTGGTACATTGAGATTGAAAATAAATTCCTGCATAGCTTGCTTGACCGCTTCATAATCCAATTTATCGTAGCGAATAAACGGTGCCATCAAAGTATCGAAATTAGAAAAAGCTTGCGCACCAGCCGTTTCGCCCTGCGTGGTATAGAAAAAGTTCACAATTTGTCCGAGAGCTGATCGAAAATGTTTTGGCGCTTTGCAAGAAATTTTTCCGGACACGCCAGTGAACCCGCGAGTCAGAAGATCTTGAAGATCCCAACCGCAACAATAGGCGGCAATTTTATCCAAATCGTGAATATGGAAATCCCCTTCTTCATGGGCTCTTTTTATGGATTTTGGATAAACTCGATCCATCCAATATTTGCTGGAAACGATAGAAGAAACATAATTATTGAGGCCCTGGAGGGAATACGCCATATTGGCATTTTCCTTCACCTGCCAGTCAATTTCTTTGATATAGCTGTCAATAAGATCAACCGCTTCGGAAAGCGAACTTTCAGTGTCTCGCAGTTTGCTTCTTTTGTCTCGATAGATGATATAGGCCTTGGCCGTTTCCTCAAAATCCAAAATCATCAAAACTTTTTCCACAAGGTCCTGAATTTCTTCGATTTGCGGAATGTATCCGGGCTTGGCATTTTTGTTGAGCATTTGCAAAACCTTTTTAGAAACTTGGATTGCTTCTTTCTTCCCGGCTTCTCTGGTTTCACAAAAAGCCTTGTAGACCGCTTCGGTTACTTTTTTCTGATTGAACGGCACGACTTCTCCGCTTCTTTTGACAACTTTTCGAATTTTATTTTCGATTTTTTTCTTTTCGACCTTCCCCCCTTTTGTCCCCTTTTTGATTTTTGTTTTACCTTTCATAGATTAAATATTTAAAAAAATTAATTGCTTTTTTATTTACGAACTACGAAATGATCGAATTACGAAACACTTAAACTTCCTTTCGTACTTTCGTATTTCGTATTTTTTTAGTAGTTCGTAAATCATTTATCAAACGCGTCTAATTCTTTTTTGAAACTTTCTACTGACCCAAATGATTTATAGACGCTGGCAAATCTGACATAAGCCACTTCATCGAGTTCTTTTAGTTTTTTCAAGACTATTTTTCCAATCTCTCGCGTGGTGATTTCCGGTTTTTCGTTTGATCCAATTTCATATTCAATGTCTCCCATGAGTTTCGCTACTTTTTCTTCCGACACCGGCCTTTTTTCCAAAGCTTTTCTAATTCCAGTTTCAATTTTATTCTTGTCATAATCTACTTTTGAACCATCTTTTTTTATAACAACGAGACGAAGTAGTTCCACTTCTTCATAAGTGCTGAAGCGCGCGTTGCATTTCAAACATTCTCTTCTTCGTCGAGTTATTTTTCCGTCATTAGTATCACGCGAATCAACAACCTTCGTATCATTGTGATTGCAAAATGGACAAATCATTATTTTATTATTAAATTAAATTTTACTCTACATATTGTGTATGGTATTGACATTATACCACAAGTGAAAATCCTGCCAAGAGATAAAAAATAGCCCTTTTTGGGCTATTTTTTATGAACTGTGGATAACTTTCAAATAATATCAATTAATCCAGAAAGTTTTTAGTTGCAACGGCAGCAGCGGCAGCAGCCTCGGTATTGCCACCGGTAACCACAAAAGTGACTCCGCCAGCAACACTAGCTGCAGCTTTTGAATACCAGCTTCCACCTTCGCCCCTGAGTGTAGCGGTACAATCTACATCATATCTCGCATCACTTCCAAAGCATTTCCATTTTGTATTTATTAATTTAGCTGTTGGAAAAATAAATGTATAAGTACCATCCGCATTTTTTATATGATTAATGTCATCTCTTATTCCAACATCCCCGACTTTGCAGAATTCATTTGATCTGAATGTTTTTGATTTTCTTTCTTCTTTATTATAATATCCCGCTGCGCTTCCACATTCTCCTTTAAAATAATCCTTGTATTTAACGGTGCAAAGGCCTGAATTATATTGAGGTTCACTCCCTACACATGTCCATTGCGTTGGCCTATCAGCTGTAGGGAAAGGAAATTTAGAACCATTGCAGATATCGTCTTGACTAATACTGGCAGACTTATCTCCAAAGTAAAATTCGGGATTTCCAGATTTACAAAATTCCGACCGAAGAGCAGTTTCGTTTGAATAATAATCGCCTGTTGCGCTACCACATATCCCCTTCACAACTCCAATGCTTCTGACTGTGCAAATATTTTCTCGCATAGCTTTACAAACTGAATAACTATCATTTTCACCTCCTGTATTTGTATGTACGCAATACCAAGTTTCACTTTGACCTCGTTCTATAAATTTTCCTGGAACACCTCTTGCTCCTCCAAGACTAAGACTACTGCAAAATCCTCCCTTATCGAAAGCCGTTTCTTTCCAGGTATATTTTCTAGCCGCCGGCCCACAGAAGTTATCATTACTACCAATGACAGGATTAGTAACAATATTATTATTTGTTCCAGTGCCACCAGTATTTGTGTTCACATTAGTTCCGGCTTCCTCAGTGTTGTCATCATTACTACTGCCAGTGCTTGTATCTTCGCTATTTCCAGTGCTAGAATTTTCAGTTTCATCAATTCCAGTTCCAGCATCTTCTATCGTCGTTCCAGTTCCAGTTCCATTTTCTGTTTCTGTTTCTGCTATTGTTTTTGCCCCTGCTTTGCAAGAATTAGATCCATTAGCTGAAACCTTATTCCTGCAGGCTGTGCACAAAACACGCACCGGACTGTTTAGGCCAATCGGGCAGCGCCATACCGAAATATAGCCGGTTGTGCTTTTAGGAAATTCAGGAGCGCCCGGAGTAGGATCTCCGAATTTGCAAAAAGTGTCATTTCCAAAACCTGGTGCACCTGCTGAATAAGTTTTAGCTGCGCTTCCGCATATACCAACAATCGGTTTTGGAAGCGAGGGCTTACTTTCTTCAGATGTTGTATTAACCGCGCCCCGAGTAGCTGTGCAAGATTTTACATCTTCAATATTATTTTTATTAATACAATTCCAAGTAGCTTCATTAGGTTTTGCAGAATCACTGCCAAATTTCGGCGATATTTCACCGGTGCTTGATACTCCATTAATACTACATAATCCATTAGCAATTGGAACTTCGGCTTGAGTCGCTAATGGGTAATTTTTAGCTGCTGCACCACAACTCACTAAAGTTTCTGAATTGTGAAAAGAAGACATGCCCTTAGAAGCAGAACAAGTTGCCTTATCATTTTTAGAAAAAGCATCGAAAGTCAACCAATTGAAAATATTTTTAAGCCACGAGGATGATTGGCACTGCCAAGTTATTCCTCCACTACTATCAGTCTTATTTAGATCAGGAATTATTGAACCAACCAACTCGTATCCTTGAGCACAGAAATTATTTGAATCAAATGCAGATGAATTAGAAGAATATTTTTTTCCACTTTCTGCTCCGCAAGATGAACTGGTTTTTTTATGCGCCGAACAAGAAACTTTTCCTGTGCCAGCTCCGCAAGTCCAAGTAGCATCAATAAAAAATCCTTGGGCGTTTGGCGCAAAACTAGGAGTTGCCGGCGTGGAATTTTTGCAAAGAGTATCACTGCCAAACCCTGCATTGTTTTCATAGATTTTTCCATTAGCTGTTCCGCACTCATCTGCTGTATTTGTAACATTTCCTCGAGTCGCGGTGCACTTAGGACTACAACTAGTATCATTAGCTGGACAATTTAATCCTTGGCAAATCCAACTCACAGAACTCATTTTTTCTGGAAAAGCTATTGAATTGCCGTTGTTCGGATCTAACGCCCAGGTCGATTGTCCTATCCCTGTCTCACCAATTTGTTTAATTGTTCCTTTTGCGCAAAATTTTTGTGTTTCCGAACAAAAGCTCTGAGGGGAACGAAAAATAGAATCGCTTTCGCTATAGCTCCCCTGTGCTACTCCGCAGGCACCATTTATTTGTTTTGTCGTGCTAGTTCTAGAGGCTGAGCAATTCACTTTTTGTATCCCAGTTTCTCCTCCACAAGACCAAAATACCGTATCCGCAGTAGGAAGTGTCGAAGGAAATTGAGGTTCTTTTGACAATTTTCCGACATAACAAAAAGTATCTGAACCAAAACTAGTATCAGAGCTTCCATATACTTTTCCACCAGCTGTTCCGCAAATGCCCGTTGCAGAATCCGTTGCCCTGACTGTTAGGGGGCCTGAAGTGCAAGTAGACGATCCTTTTGTATTTGTAGCAGTAAATTTGCAAGATTCTGTGCCGGCACCAATCCAAGTAGCAGCTACCTTATCAACCTTCCAATCACTTTTTATTGGAGCAACTGAAAGCCAATTCTCTCCTTGTTGTTTTCGGCCATTTTTATTGTAAGTGCAAATATTATTACTGCAAGCAAAATCAGTACATTCAAAAGTCACTTTGTCAGCTCCAGTGAAATCCCAATCAATATAAACTCTCGAACCAGAAGGAATACTTGCCGCATAATATGTAAATTTGCAATTTGGTAAAGTTGTCGCTTGGCCAGAACTTGAAAGTGGATTAACCGTTACTGTACCAGTACAAGTGCTTGTAACTTTTGGATCACTAAATGCCCAAACAGTAAAATTACAAACTCTCTTTTGCGCAACTCCAGATTCATTAATATATTTATAATTGCTAGTGAGTGGCTTTCCTGTTTCAATCGTCACGCCTGTTTGGCTAACCTTTTTTCCTTTTGTATATTTAAAAGTATCGCCAGTGAGAGAACCAGAAGGAGCAAAGTCAGTGCATTCCCAAGATACCCTATTTGCACCCGTTGCAATCATTGAAGTAGACACATAATTTCCTGATGCGACTGACACATCATAGCCTGTGCAGCTTGGCGCGGCTTGAGCTGAAGTTGCAAAAATAATCAAACCAAAAACAGCTACTGCTAAGCTAATTAAAATTTTATTTTCTTTCATTTTTTTATTTCTGCCTAATGGAACAATGCTCCACTGGGTGAATTTTAAAAGATTTTATTATGTTTTTATTATACTAAATTTTCAGACTTTTGTAAATTTTTCAAATTCCAACTGTGGATAAGTCTGAATAAAAAAATAATCCCGCGAAAATCGGGGATTATTTTGAAATATTTTTATAATTTTTGAGCCTTATTTGCCCATCTTCCTTCGAATGAAAGCTGGGATTTCCAGTTCGTCATCTTCATCTTCCAGTTCTTTGTTTTTTTGCGTCTGCAAAATATTTCTTTGAGGTTTTGGCGGAATTTTTTCTTCAATTATCATTTTTGATTCGAATTTTTCTGGGAAAGTTATTCTCGGTTTTTCTTCAGTTTCTTCTTTTTTTCTTGAATTTTCAATTGTAATTCGAGACATTTTTTCCATTGGAGATTCTTTCACTCTGTCCGCGTCAAAGCCAGTGGCTACTACTGTAATCTGAATCTCTCCTTTTTTCATTGTTTCGTCTACCACCGCACCAAAAATTACCTTAGCATTCGGGTCGATTGATTCAGTGATGATATTGGCTGCTTCATTGATTTCAAGCATTGTAAGATCAGATGAACCGCTCACATTAAACAGTACGCCTTTCGCTCCATCAATAGAAAGTTCGAGAAGCGGACTACTGATGGCAGCCTTGGCTGCTTCAGCGGAGCGATTTTCTCCAACGCCAATTCCAATGCCCATAAGCGCTGATCCACTGTTGGACATAATGGCTTTCACATCAGCAAAGTCAACATTGACTATTCCAGGTTTTGTAATTAAATCAGAAATTCCTTGCACGCCTTGACGAAGCACATCATCTACAATCTTAAAGGAATTTATAAGAGTAGTTTTTTTATCAATAATTTGAAGCAGTTTGTCATTAGGAATTGTGATGAGCGTATCAACTCGTTCTCGCAAATTTTCCAATGCTTCTTCCGCAATCGCTCTTCGCTGTGCACCTTCAAAGCTAAACGGTTTAGTGATAACTGCTACAGTTAGTATCCCCAACTCTTTGGCAGTTTCCGCTACAATTGGAGCAGCGCCTGAACCTGTTCCGCCTCCAAGTCCGCAAGTGACAAAAATCATATCCGCCCCTTTCAAAACTTCTTGAATTTCATCGCGATTTTCTTCAGCTGCTTGCCGACCAATATCCGGATTCATCCCGGCTCCCAATCCTTTGGTCAAATTTTTTCCAATATGAACTTTTTCTGAAGCTTTGTTATGATGCAAGTCTTGTGCGTCAGTATTGATCGCCACAAATTCTACGCCCTTAAGTTTCGCATCAATCATTCGGCTGATTGCGTGTCCGCCAGAGCCTCCCACTCCGACTACTTTGATTCTTGCAAAAGTTTCTACAGGCGGTTTTATTTCTGCCATATGTTTATAAAAATTTAGTATTTTATTAGTAGCTAAATATAGCACATCAAATTAGTGTGTGTCAAATAAGTATTCCCCTTTGTATTTTTGTTTACTTAAAGCCTATTTTTATTATAACACCCCCTGTGAAAGCGTCAATTTCAAATTTACGGCAGAAATTTTTCCATCCATTTTTTTATCTCTCCGGCTTTGCCACCAAAACGATTCGCTAAATTACCTAAAACTCTTCCAGAAGAACTAATTGCGCCACCTGTTTGCCCTTCTTCTATACCCCAAATTAAAAGCCCAATAACTGTGGCAAAGGATGGGTCATCAACCTTATCCACCAGCCCTCCAAGCGGAGTGGGAAAACCAGTTTGTGCCGGTAGTCCCAAAACTTCCTTGGCCAAATCAACCGCGCCGGGAAGCTTGGCTGTTCCACCCACCAATAATGCACCAGCTGGAAGCAACTTGTCCCTTCCAATATTTTTAAGTTCTTTATTAACTAAATTGAAAATTTCTTCAAGCCTGGCTTCGATTATTTCCGCCACATGATGGCGAGAAACTATTCCTTCTTCACTGGAATCAATTTCCGCTAAATTTATGTCTTCTTTTTTTCCGATTTCCCGAGGAAGCGCGCTACCAAATTCTATTTTTACTTTTTCCGCCACATCAATGGAAGTGCGAAGACCGATCGCGATATCATTAGTAATATGGTTTCCACCAACCGGAATGATGGAACTTGCAATCAGATCATCTTCTTCAAAAACCGCCAAAGATGTTGTTCCGCCACCGATATCAATGAGTACCACGCCCAATTCTTTTTGTCTTTTAGTAAGTGTTGCCTTGGCGGATGCCAGAGGCGCCAATACAAAATTTTCTACATCAATTTTCGCTTGTTCAAAACATTTTGATAGATTTTTAATATAGGGCGTTGAGCCTTCAATAATCAGCGCGTCTACTTCCAGGCGCACGCCATTCATTCCTAGCGGATCTTTGATATTTTTCTGATCATCTAAAGAATAACTTTTTGGAATGATATGAATTATTTCGCGATTCGCCGGAACAGAAATTGCTTGCGCCGCGCCAATAACTCTTTCAATGTCGTCCTCCACCACTTCGCCGTCCGCTCGCCCGACTGCAATCACTCCTTTGGAATATTGGGAAGAAATATGATTGCCTCCAATGCTCACAATTGCCCGGTCGATAGTTATGCCCGCTGTTCTTTCAGCTTTTTCCAAAGATTCATTCACTGCTTGTAAAGTTTCTTCAATGTTCACTATTACTCCTTTTCGCACGCCTAAAGACGGGGCCGTGCCTACTCCGATAATTCTTGGTTTTTCTTCCGGCGAAATTGTTTGTGCGATGACCGTTCGAATACTGGAAGAACCGACATCAATTCCACAAATTATATTCTTTCTCGACATGATAAAAACACTAATTGATTATTGAAACCCCTGTAAATTAAATTATACAATAAAATACGATTGGCCGCAAAGTTTTTCAGCCAAGCATAATTTTCTATTCTAAAAAATATGAGGAATAAATATTACCAGTCCGATAATGAGAGCTAGGATAGATGTCAAAAGAACGCTCGCTGCCATAAGATCTTTTATGAGCCTTGCGTAAGGATGAACACTAGGCTTCAAAATATCGATAATTCTTTCTATTATAGTATTTAACATTTCCATAACCAAGACCGCCATAATCATCGTAACAACCACAATCATTTCTAGCCTCGTCACACGAAAATAAATCATCGCGCCGACTGCTAAAATTGCTACGATTAATTCGTGCTGGAAATTTTTTTCATTCTTAATCGCATACTTCAAGCCCCGCATAGCATTGGCGAAACTTTTTAAAAATTCTTTTATTCTTGCCATTTTTTTATATTTAAAAACTAAAACTAACTTCCTTTTGAATCGCAAACATTTTCTTGGAATGCTTAAAACCTAAAAGATGAAGCAAACCATGAGAAATTATTTCCGCCAATTGGCGCTTCATATTCTTTTTTTCTTTCTTGGTATATTTCTTTATATAATTATAGCACACAATTATCTCGCCAAGATATATGTTCTTATCCCCAGCCCCAATTATCCCTTTTTGATTTTTATATTCCGAGAATGAAAGCACATCCGTCTCCACATTTTTTTTTCGATATATCTTATTAATCCTCGCAATTTCTTTCCCGTCCACTGATGCGAAACTGATTGAAATATTTTTATTTTTCAAATATCCAAATTCTTCATTTGACAAAGTTTTTTGAATAACTTGAAATAGGAATTTTTTCTTAATTCCGCTTTTCTCTCGATCATTAAAATCAAAATCAATTTTCATAAATAAAATAAAGCGCCCCTAAGGGCGCTTCAAAAACTATTTCAATTCTTCCTCGACGATTTTTTTGACTAAATTTCCGTCCGTTTTTCCTTTGAGCCGACTCATCGCTGTGCCCATTACTTTGCCCATCTCCGACTTAGAGACAGCTCCAATCTCGGCAATTACTTTTTTAATTTCATTTCTGACATCATCTTCACTCATTTGGAGAGGCATATAAGCTGAAAGAATTTCTATTTCTTTGTTTTCTTTTTCTGCCAATTCTGGCCTTCCACCAGCTTCATATTGAGAAACGCTGTCCTTCCTTTGTTTTATCGCTCGCGCAATCACTTCTTGAACTTCTTCGTCTGTGAGTCCTTCTTCTCTTTTTTTCTTTTCGATTTCGCAGTTTTTTACCATTGAATCCAGCATTCGAAGAGTATCGCGCTTAGCTGTGTCCCCCGACTTCATAGCAGATTTCAAATCGTCTAAAATTTTTTGTTTTAACATAATTATAAAGCGACTCTAATTTACGAATGGACATCCGAATTATTCGAATGAATTCGAGTCATTCGAATGAAAATTCGAGTCATTCGGGTCGCCTATTTTATTAACTTCTTCTTCACATTCTTGAAATTTTCTTCGTCGAATTTTCCCATTTTCTTGAGGCGATTTACAACTTTTTTCACTTTTTCCTTATATATCGCGCCGGCAATTTTTTCTCTTTTGCTTTTTTCATCACGGCGAAAGCGAGATCTTCTGGCTTGCACCAAAACACCGCTCTGTTGAACGCGACGGCTGAATCTTCGAATCAAACTTTCTGACGATTCGCGATCTTTCTTTTTTACTTCAATCATAGAAACCTCCAATCTATTATTATAAAATTATAATTTCTAAATTATTCCGGCCTTATTTCTTCATAAAGTTTTGCTCCGCCAATCAAATGCAAATGAATATGCGGGACTTCCTGTCCTCCCCACTCCCCCGTTCGAATTAATAGTTTATACCCTTTTTCTGATATGTCAAAGTCTTTGGCAATTTTTTTCGAAGCTATTATCATCTTTCCGACAAGATTCGTATCTTCTTCTTTCAGATCATTTATGCTTTCAATATGCTTTTTTGGAATAATCAGAATATGCACAGGAGCGATTGGATGAATATCCTTGAAAGCAAAAACATCTTCATCCTCAAAAACAATTTCTGATTGAATTTCCTTGCTAATAATTTTGCAAAAAATACAATCCATATATGGTTATGCATTATGATAAACTACCACATTATCCGCTTTCAATTTTCGTTTGATCAAATCTACCAATTTATCCGCGCTCACAGTTTCTTGCGCTCCGGTTGTCATATTTTTCACAATTACTGTTCCGTCCAGCGTTTCTTTCTGTCCTAAAATCAAGGTAATTTCTACGCCAAGCTTATTTGCCACTTTAAGTTGCGATTTCAAACTTCCCCGGCCGAAACTTTCGGCGGTGAGAATTCCATTTTTTTCCAACTCGGAAAAAAGTTTCAAACTTTTCTTTTTGGCCAAATTTCCAAGTTGCGCCAAAAATACTTTCGGGCGTGGCGGTTTATACGGCTTGGCCTGCACCCTTTTCATCTCCGATATTATTCGCTCCATTCCAATTCCAAAACCAATTGCCGGCGTATCTTCCCCGCCCATCATTTTGATGAGCCGATCATATCTTCCACCTCCACCCAGTGACAATTTTTTGCCTTCTTCCGCGCTGGACCAAATCTCAAAAACAGTTTTTGTGTAATAATCCAGACCGCGAACCAAGTGCGGATTGATTATATACGGCAAATCGAGTTCATCTAAATATTCCAAAAGAGTTTTGAAGTGATTTCGACAATCTTCGCAAAGGTGATCAACGGATTGAGGCGCGAGCGCTGCTACCTGCGAACATTTGTCCTCTTTGCAATCTAAAACACGCAAAGGATTTGCTTGCATTCTTCTTTTGCAATCCTGGCAAAGCTTGAGTTTTTTTGATTCCAAATAATTTACCAAAAGTTCTTTATAATCTTTTCGACAAGCCGGGCAACCAATTGAATTAACTTGCATCTGGACTGTTTTTATCCCAAGCGCTTGAACCAACCGATGAGCGATTTGAATCATTTGCGCGTCAAGAATCGGATCTTGTTCGCCATAGGCGTCAAAATTTGCTTGATAGTGTTCGCGATATCGTCCTTCTTGCGGTCTGTCATAGCGATAAACCGGACCAGTTGAAAAAATCTTTACCGGCTTTGGTTGAAGATGCATCCCATTTTGAATATAGCTTCGGCAATTTCCAGCCGTAAGTTCTGGGCGAAGCGCCACTTTGTCTCCTCCGCGAGTCAAAAAATTATACATTTCTTTTTCCACAATATCCGTGCCTTCTCCGATGCTTCTGGTGAAAAGATTGGAAAATTCGACAATCGGAGTGTCGAGTCTTGAAAATCCATAATCGCGCGCTAATTTTTCCGTCATTCTTCGGGCTTGTTCCCAATACGGCTGATCAACTGGCAAAATATCCTTCATTCCGCGAAGTGTTTGCAAAACCAGAGGCTCTTCTTTGGGCTTTTCAATTTTAGATTTTTTAGAAATTTTTTTGATAACCATAATGAATTTAAATTTAAAATTTTCAATTTCTAATTTTCAATCAATTCTCAATGTTTCACTGTTCATTGAAAATTATTTAATTGAAAATTCATTGTAAATTGTAAATTGATAATTGAAAATTAATATACTGCTATTTTATCTAGTGGCCAAGCACGCAGAAGCACCTCTCCCATAATATCTTCTTTTGGTACCGGCCCCCACATTCTGGAATCGGAACTAAAAGCGCGATTGTCGCCCAAAACAAAATATTGATTGTCTTTGAGTGTTATCGTTGTATCTCCTTTTGTCGGCGTGCCGATTGGAATATATGTTTTTTCGTCCAACACAAATCCGTTAGGATTACTTTCATTGAAAATCGAAATTTCATTATTCTTAATTTGAACTTTTTCTCCCGGTAACCCAATCACTCTTTTGATAAAAAACTTTTTAGGATCCAGTGGATAGCGAAAAACTACCGGCCGCTGCCTTTCAATTTCTTTGAATGGATTTACATCTAAAATAGAATGCGAACCCAAATTTATATTTGTTTCCTTAAACCCGAATTCGTTTATGATAAGATACTGTCCGTCTTCAAAATTAGGCTCCATAGAAGCGCCTTGCACAAAAAACGGCTGAAATAAAAAAACTCTTATCGGAACGATTATTATGAAGGCCAGTGCAATGATTTTTATTATCTCAAGTATGAACTCCCCCACTCCCTGATAAGAATAATTGGAATTTTCCTCTTTCATTGCCTTATAATAACAGATAAAAGGCTCTTTGACAATAGCAAAATGTGGCTTGAATCAGCCAAAGTTTGACTTATGTACTTTATCCGTTTATTATTAAAACAATGAAAATAAAAAATATCTTCATAAAACTTGTTTTTGGGCTGGCTTTTTTTATAGTTTTCATCGGTCTTATTCATGGCGCGTTTTTTATCTGGAAAATAACTGAAGTGGAAAACAAGATAAATGTGAAAAATGACAATAGCGCTTCCTTTTTTGGCACTTTTAAAAATATAGTTGTCCCGAATAAAATTAATCTCGAGAAAGCAAACGGCGAAAGAATAAATATTCTTCTTTTGGGAATTGCCGGCAAAGGCAAACCCGGAAGCAATTTGGCTGATACAATAATGATTGCCAGCCTCAATACAAAAACCGGAAAAGTAGCGCTCCTTTCCATTCCGCGTGATCTTTATGCAGAAGTTCCAAACACGGGCTATGAAAATAAAATAAATACTATTTATGGATACGGTCTGGGAAGTTATCCTGAAAATTCAGAAAAATCTATGGAGCCAATGAAAGCAATGATAAAAAATATCACTTCACTCGATATTGATTATTGGGTCGTGCTAAATTTTGACGGTTTTCAAAAAGCCATCGATGCCATTGGCGGAATAAATATCACCAGCGAGCGAGATATTTATGATCCAAAGTATCCCGGGCCGAATTATAGTTATGAAATTTTTGAACTCAAGAAAGGTTTTCATCATCTTGATGGAGCAACCGCTTTGAAATATGCTCGAATGCGACATGATGATCCGGAGAGTGATTTTGGTCGAGCCAAAAGGCAACAGCAAGTTATGCAGGCGGTAAAAAATAAAATTTTTTCCACCGGCACACTGCTCAATGCCGTAGCGCTAAATCAACTGCTTAATGTTTTGGGAGAAAATGTGAAAACGAACATTTCCAGTTCCGAACTTGAAGATTTTATAAAATTAGCCAGAAAATTAGATACAGACAATATCAATAACATCGTGCTTGACGCCTGGAAAAGCGACAGCCTGCTCAAGGGTTCTCGCATTTATCAAACTTCCGCGCTCATTCCAAGAATTGGAAATTGGAGCGAAGTCCAGGACATCGCGCAAAATATTTTCGATACCAATGAAATAAAAAGAACGAGAGAAGAAATCGCCAAGGAAAATGCCAGCGTTATTCTCATAAATAAAAGCGGGAATGAATTAGTTCTCAAGCGATTAACTGCCTTGTTGAAAGACAGTTTTGGATACAAAAATGTTGTTGTTCTTTCTGATTTTGGAAAAAGTTTGGAAAATGAAACTTTTGTTTATGATTTAACCGGCAAAAATAAGCCTTTTACCTTAAATGAACTCATAAAAAAATTGCCAGCCAAAACTTCTGAAAATTTAGATGCGAAATATAAAAAATTAATCGGTAATGTATCGACTGATTTAGTTTTGGTTATTGGGAAAGATCTTATCCCCCGCTATTCTCTGGCGGAAGTCAGCTTTAAGGATTATAATGAAGATGAAAATTAATCATACAATATGAAAATTATTATCGGCCTTGGCAATCCGGAAAAAAAATATGAAAACACTCGGCATAACACCGGATTTTTAATGTTGGACAAAATCAAAGAAAAATGGAATTTTCCGGAGTTTGAATTTAATAAAAAATTTGATGCGGAAATTTCTAAGGGAGAAATCAATAACAAAGAAATTTTACTGGTTAAGCCTCAAACTTTTATGAACCTTTCCGGAACAGCTGTTAAATCGATTTTAGATTTTTATAAACTGACTCCTGAAGATATTGTTGTTATTCATGATGACATTGACATCGCGCTTGGAAAATATAAAATCGCGACTGATTCATCTTCGGCTGGACACAATGGCGTCCAGAATATCATTGATCAGCTTGGCACACAGAAATTCAAACGAATTCGGGTTGGCATCGGACAATCAGTTGGCGAAGCTTTAGTTTGTCGCCTAGACACGCACCCGCCTCGCGTCGACGAAACGTCTCCGCGAGTCGAGGCGGGCGATTTTGTATTGGAAAAATTTTCCGCCGAAGAACTTGAGACAATAAAAAAAATATCCGAGAATATTTTGGGGGAAATCGAAAAACTTTTTTAGTATTTTCATCTTTATTTCAGCCTTGCGCAGCGCGACATTATAAATTCAAGCGAGTTGGCGTTAAAAAATTTATTATGGAGCGTAGCGGAACATAAATTTTAGCCAGCGAACACAGAATTTATTGGCGCGCAAGCTCGGCTGAGAGTTCTTTTTGCTACTTTTTCTTGCGGAAAGAAAAAGCACGGAAACAAGAATTATAAAAGGGAGACACTGAATGTTCTAGTGACTCCCCTTTTAATTTGTTGCCAGGTTCCCTCAGATCTGGCTTATTTTATGATTGTCCACGGGTCTTTTGTGAAAGCATTCGGGTCGAGATTGGAGGTAATCAATATCTGTATTTCCTTCTTCACTGATTCTCCTTTTTTCTCCGTTTTTTTGTCGCGGAAAAAATCCAACACGTTTTTTTGCCCAAGCATGAAACCGAAACCAATGCTTCCCACAGCGGTAATGATATTTATCAAAAAGTACACCGGCGCAGGGATTGGCTCCTCTGCAAATATCACCGCCAGTATGGATGAAATGAGACCCAAAGCCATGATTACGGCGCACTCCTTACCCGGATTAGATGAGATCTTCTTTTTCATCATCTTTTCTACCATCTTTTTTCTCCTTAATAACATTGTTTGGGTTTAAACAACAATCCATTGCCTTTCACAATTCCGCATACAAGATAGCATCTTTTCAAGAATTATCCCGAAAAAATACATTTTACCTACTAGCAAAAACTAAGGAGGGTGTTTTTGCATTGGAACTTATACGCGAAATTCTGAAAACCAAATCTTAGGTACGATATATGAGTATAGCAGGTTTTAGGCATTTTGTCAAATAAAAAAAGCCCTTAGATAAAGGACTAAATTAAAAGCCAAGCTTATTTATATTAAATAGCTGACACTTCCAAATTAAACTTTTCTTTAATGATTTTCTTGATATTTTTCATCTCTTCCTTCATAATCATAAATTCTTGCCTAAAATCTTCTTGGTTTTTCACATAGGCATCAATAAGGGTTTGAACATTATCAATTTTATTACCCAGTCTTAATTCAATCTTTTCTAACCGTTTTTCCATAACAGCATCTATCGCATTTAAAAGAATTTTAGTTTGCGTTTCCATTAATTTTTCAATATCCGCCTTGGTTGTATATTCAGTTTTTTTATTTCCTTTTTTCATAATGTTATTCTAATAATAAAGCAACCTCATGTCAAGTTGCCATTAAAATATTACAAATCAAGTTTAAAATTCCACTTCCACTCTTTGCAGTGTTTGGCATAATCCACGCCCACTCTTTTTGATTTGATAATTTTTTTGTTTTTTATCTCCCCCTTTTCCACCCAAAGAATTTTTTTCTGCGCCATATCCAAACCATTTAATTTTCCGGTTATTCCAAGAAATTTAGTCAGTTTCGCCGGACCATCAAGTTTTTTTATCGTTTCCCCTTTTTCATTCAAAAGATTAACTCCACGAATAAGCACCGCCGCCGGAAAATTTTTTTCTTCCGTCACAATGTTCAGCATCCAGTGCATGCCGTAGACTAAATAAATATAAGCATGCCCCGATTTTCCAAACATAATTTTGTTTCTCTCTGTCTTCCCCTTTGAAGCGTGTGAAGCCAGATCATGAAACCCGCGATAAGCTTCTGTTTCCGTTATCACCACTCGAATTATTTTCTTTTCCTTTTTCCGAACCAAAAAACAACCCAGCAAATTCTTGGCAACTTTTAAAGTATTCTGATTGTAGAAATTTTGCTTGAGAATTGGCATAGAAAAAAATAATTTATATTAAACTTGTCATGCTGAACTTGTTTCAGCATCTCAATTAAATCAAAACCTACCAGAGATCCCGAAACAAGTTCGGGATAACATAAAATAAATAAACTTTCAAAAATACTTTCTCCCTTCCAACTCTTCCGGAAGATAAGTTTGATTCGAGCTGTCCTCTTTTGGCGTATATTTATAATTTTTGGAATATCCCAAATCTTTCATTAGTTTTGTCGGCGCGTTGCGAATGTGAAGTGGCACCGGCAAATTGCCAAAATTTTCTACATCAGATTTTGCTTTTCCATACGCTTCATAAGCCGTAATATCTTTTTTGCTTTTTGAAAGATAAATAACGCACTGCGCCAGATGAACACTACATTCCGGCATACCAAGTTTGTGGCAGGCATCAAAAACCGCATTGGCTAGAATTAGGGCGGTATTATTAGCGAGACCAACATCTTCGGACGCAAAACGCACCAGACGCCTCGCAATATAGAGTGGATCTTCCCCACCTTCGAGCATTCGAGTTATCCAATAAAGCGCGGCGTCGGCATCCCCTCCGCGCATTGATTTATGAAGCGCAGAAATAATATTGAAATGCTCTTCTCCGTTTTTATCATAAAGCAGATGAGTTTTTTGAAAAACTTCTTTTATTTTTTCAATGGAAATATTTTTATTTTTTTGACCGCATAATATTTCCAAAACATTTAGCGCTGTTCGAGCATCGCCATTTGACATTCGCGATAAAAATTTTATCGCTTCTTCTTTCATGTTGCCACTGTTTATAATTTTCACCGCCCGCTGGATTATTTTTTCCAAATCTTTCTCGGTTAGTTTTTCCAAAACAAAAACCCGCGTTCTCGAAAGCAAAGCGCCGTTCACTTCAAAACTGGGGTTTTCTGTTGTCGCGCCAATAAAAATAATTATACCTTTTTCTACGCTGGGCAAAAGTGCGTCCTGCTGTGATTTGTTCCAGCGGTGGATTTCGTCAATGAAAAGAATAGTTTTTTTATTCTTAAGCTGATTGTTTTTAGCTTTAGCGATAACTTCAATCAAATCTTTTTTTCCACTGGAAGTGGCGCTAAGTGTGATAAATTCCGCGCCGGTATTTTTGGCGATAATGAAAGCAAGAGTGGTTTTTCCTGAACCGGGCGGACCCCAAAGAATCATTGACGGCACATTGTCATTTTTGATGGCAACGCTCAAAAAAGATTTTTCGCCGATCAGTTTTTCCTGCCCGAAAAAATCAGATAATTTTTCCGGCCGAATCCGATCAGCTAATGGAATACTATTTTTATTATTATCCATATTTTTATGTCATCCCGAACTTGTTTCGGGATCTTGGTATTTTTTTAGATGCTGAAATAAATTCAGCATGACAAAACTTTTATACTGATATTGTATCACCACTTTTCCTCTAAATCAACCCTATAAAAAAGCCTTCTACAAGAGGCTTCTTAAAAAATTATTCGTATTTTAGTAAATGCTTACAATCCGTATTTTTGTTTGTTAGCCACATGCTCCTGGAAAGTCTTAGAATAAATAACTTTCTTTTCGCCATTAACTGAAGCCGTAAGAAAAAAATTGTAATTTGAATTTTCTGGATAAATTGCAGAATTTATGGCATTGATTCCGGGATTGGAAATTGGAGCAGGCGGAAGACCAGAAAAGCGATAGGTGTTATATGGCGAATTAAGTTCTAAATCTTTTCCGCTGTGCTGATCATTCGTGTCGCCTAAAATATAGGAAAGCGGAGCATCACTTTGAAGACGCTGACCACTAGCAATTCTTTTCCAAAAAATTCCGCTCGCTATTTTCATATCCTCAAGAGTCTGCACTTCGCGCTCAACGATGCTCGCCATAATAATCACATCATTTATAGATTTATTTTGCTTCAAAATATCTTTTTGCATTTGATCATTTAGCTTTCCGTCAAAAGTATCCAGCATACGTCCGACAATATTTTCCGCGCTTATATCTTTTTTGAAAAAATATGTATCCGGAAAAAGATAACCCTCTAAGGTTTTGACCGAATCCGGAGTCAAATAACTGTAGCGTTTTTTGAGTTCTCCTGGAGTATTGGCAATCTTTAGGAATTCATCGCCGGAAAGTCCGTTGGAATTTAATTTTTCCGCCATCTGCTTCATCGTAAATCCTTCCGGAAAAGTAATTTTTATAAATTGGCTTTCTGAATTGATAATCACACTCACAATCTCTGGAATTTTCATATTGCCGGAAAGGCTATAAACTCCCGGCATAATTTTATTTTGAAAACCGTGCGAGCGGAGATAATAATAGAAATAAATTTTTCCGGAAATTAGATTTTCGGCTTTGAGTCTTTCGGCAATTTCCGCGTTGCCTTCGCCTTTTTTGATTTCAAAACTTTGGCTGGCACTCGAATTTCCCTGCGAATAATAAACTTGCGCTCTAAAATAAAAAAGACCTGCAAGGATTAGCAGAAAAATTATCGAAATTATTATTATTTTATTTTTTTTATTCATATTACATCAGCGCCACGAAATTAAATCCGGGGTATTCTTCTTTATAAAAATTATTTTCGCTTTTTTTCTCAAGATAAATCAGATTGTTTCTCACTGGAATGACCATTTTTCCTCCAATTTTCAATTGACTTTTCAAATCTTCCGGAATAACCTTGGCGGAAGCATTCACTAAAATTCTGTCATACGGTGCATTCTTTGGAAAACCTTTTTTGCCATCAGCTAAATAAAATTCCGCAATTCCTTCTTCTCCATTTTTCACATAATTTTTATACTTGGAAACATTGCCTTTCCCCCACTCCATAAGACCTTCAATCCTTTCAATGGCCGTCACTTTTCCTTCATGTCCGGCGATATAACAGAGAAGCGCCGTTGTCCAACCGGAACCCGACCCAACATCCAAAATATTTTGTCCGCGACATGGGTCCAAAAGTTCCAACATTATCGCCACTGTTTTCGGCTGAGAAATTGTTTGACCGTGTCCAATCGGAAGCGCCACATCCGCCAAAAATTCTTCTTCCAATTCTTCCGGCAAAAATTCTACCCGGTTTATTTCGGAAAACGCATCAATAACCAAATCGGTCTTGAGATAACCCTCTTTGATTAAATTATTGATTAAATTATTCATGCAAAAGTTATACCCCTATCACCTGGACAATATAATCTCTTTTTCTGGCGCCGTCCATTTCTACGAAAAAAATGCTTTGTTTTTCCGAAAGATCCATCTTGCCTTTTTCAATCGGCACCGTTTGACTCGCGCCGAGAAGAATTGCTTTGCAATGTGAATGGCCATTGGAGCGCCCATCAGAAGTAGTTGCGCGATTTAGTTCAAAAAGATCGTGCGAATAGCGATCAGATACCGGAACCAACCGATAAAGCGTTCGCATAAAATCTTGAATAAGCATTGATTCGTTATGATTGATCACGATGCCAGAAGTGGTGTGCTGGGAAAAAACCAAAACTTGTCCTTCCCGAATTCCTGATTTCTCAATAATTTCTTCCACTTGATGCGTTATATCAATAAATTCAATTTGCGTTGTAGTTTCGAGATTAATTTTTTGTTTGTATGTTTTCATAAATTTATTTTTTAAAAACACTGGCTACTTTTTTCGCGACTCTTTTGTCCAGCGCTTCTGGTATTATTTTACCACTTTTCGGAGTTTTTATCAAACTGGCAATTGCGCGAGCTACTTTTATTTTGTGTTCGTCCGTTATTTTTTTTACATTATTATCCAAAGCTCCCCGAAAAATTCCCGGAAAAGCCAGAACATTATTGAGCTGATTGGGAAAATCGGAGCGACCAGTCGCAATAATATACGCTCCACCGGAGGCGGCTCTTTCTGGCGTAATTTCCGGAACAGGATTGGCCATTGCAAAAACAATCGCCTTTTTATTCATTTTTGAAATATCCTCTTCTGTCAAAATATTTGGAGCAGATACGCCGATAAAGACATCCGCTTCGGTCAAGGCATCGCGGATATTTCCGCGCACATTTTCTGGATTAGTTATTTTGGCAATTTCCTTTTTTGAATCATTAAGTCCTCCGTCTCTTTCTTTGTAAATTATGCCAACTCGATCAATCATGATAATATTTTTTGCGCCGTATTTTATAAGAAGTTTAGCAATCGCAATACCCGCTGCACCTGATCCACTGATTACAATTTTTATTTTTGAAATATTTTTTCCGACAACTTTCAAAGCATTGATCAGCCCCGCCAAAACTACAATGGCTGTGCCATGCTGGTCATCGTGAAAAACCGGAATGTCTAATTCTTTTTTTAGTCTTTCTTCAATTTCAAAACATCTTGGGGCGCAAATATCTTCCAAATTTATTCCGCCAAAAGTTGGCGAAAGATTTTTTATTGTCTTTATAATTTCCTCTGTATCTTGCGTATTGAGAACAATTGGAATAGCATCCACTCCGCCCAATTCTTTAAGTAGCAAGGCTTTCCCTTCCATCACAGGCAGAGCTGCTTCCGGTCCGATGTTGCCCAAACCTAAAACCGCACTACCGTCAGAGATTACCGCAATAGTATTTTTTCTGATAGTATAAATTTTCGAAAGTTTTTTGTCTTTGGCAATCGCGCGCGAAACTTCCGCCACTCCGGGAGTATACAAAATCGGCAAAGTTTTTTTCGTTAATTTAACCTTGCTTCTTATTTCTATTTTCCCGCCAAATTTTTTAGATAATTCTATGGAGTTCATATTAAAGCGACTCGAATTTACGAATGAACACTCGAATTATTCGAATGAAATTTTTTATTTAAAATTCTTTTAGGCTTTAAATAAGTATGTCGAAAATTAACTATTATTCCTAGAGGCAGATCTGCAACATCTAAATAACGAACCATCTGAAAATAATCTTCCTTAGTAATAAATTTTTTTGCTTTAAAATCAATTATTATTTTATTTTCTAGAACAAAATCAGGTATATTTCCATCAATACAATCTTTAAAAATATTTTTTAAATTAATTTCTCTGCAATAGTTGTATCTATTACTCTTAAGTAATTCTTCAAAAAAATCACCATATTGCCTTTCCGTTTTAAACCTCCCTAATTCATTATGTGTTTTAAATAATAAACCCGTAATTTCATAAGATAATTCTGGATAATATATATTTTTGTTTTTTACTAAAACCATTTTATTTTTTACATTCGATACATTCGAATGCATATTCGAAACATTCGAATCGCTCTCATTTTAATTTCAGCATCTTATACGCGCTGTTGGCTGCGATAGATCCTTCGGCGCAAGCGGTGAGAACCTGGCGGAATTTGCTTGATCCGGTGGTAATGTCGCCAGAAGCAAAAACTCCAGAAACATTGGTGCTCATATCTTCTTTCACTCTTATATAATTTTGTTCATCTGTCGCGACTCCGATTTTTTGCGCGAGTTCCACTCCCGGTTCAGTTCCAACTTCAATAAAAACTCCGTCCACTTCCAAATTATTTTTGTCCTTATAAACTTTATCCAAAACTACTTTTTCCACTTTGTTTTCACCTTTTATTTCAATCACTCCTGTTCCTTTGATCAGTTCTATTTTGGAATTGACTGAAATTTTTTCGAGCCAAGCCGGCTCGACTGACATTTTTTCTTCTTTTGTTATAAGATATATTTTTTTAGCAAAATCAGTTAGCTCCAAGGCCACCACTGCCGCACTATTTCCCGAGCCAACAACGCAAACTGTTTTTTCCCGAAAAAACATCGCGTCACATGTAGCGCAATAGGAAACGCCTCGTCCGGTAAATTCTTTTTCACCTGGAATATTAGCTTTTCGGGCCTTAGCGCCCATCGCCAAAATCAATGCGCGCGTTTTGTAAATATTTTTGGCGCTCTTTATTTCAAAAGTTCCATCTTCTTTTTTGGCAATTCCCGCGATTGATTCTCGATTTATTTTTACTCCAAAATTTTCCACATGTTCAACAAATTTTTGAATTAAGTCAGCCCCAGAAATTTTTGTGCTTCCCGGCCAGTTTTCAATATCATAAATTTCATTCATCTGCCCGCCCTGCTCCACGCCAAAAATAAGATGATCCAGTTTATAACGGGACGCATAAATAGAGGCGGAAAGTCCCGCTGGCCCAGCGCCGATAATGATAAGGTCATAAAGTTTATTATTTCCCATATTACATAAACTGTCATCCTGAACTTGTTTCAGGATCTAAAAATATACCATTGAGAGATGCTGAAATAAATTCAGCATGACAAAATATTTATAATTTTTTACATTTTTTCCAACTCTTCCTTCAACGCTTCCTTCGATTGCACTCCGACAAATTGCTTCACCATTTTTCCATTCTTAAAAATCATAATGTTTGGAATGGACATAATAGAAAAATCCTGCGCAACTTTTGAATTCTCATCAACATTTAATTTCCCGATTTTGAATTTATCTCCCATTTCCTTAGCCAGTTCTTCGATTATCGGCCCCATCATTTGGCATGGCCCGCACCACGGCGCCCAAAAATCAACCAACACCGGCACGGCGCTTTTTATAACTTCTGCTTCGAAATTTTGATCAGTAAATATGATTTCCATAAAATCATACTAACATTTAAACATATTAACATTTAAACATGCCAATACATTCAAATATATTTAAATTAAAATAATTAAATTAATCTTTGCCAAAATGTTAAAATGCTAACATGTTAAAATGATTTACTCTCCAAATCTTCTTTTTCTCTGGGCATATTCTAGAAGCGCTTCTTCAAATTTTTCTTCGCCAAAATCCGGAAAATTTTCCAAAGAAAAATACAATTGAGCGTCAGCGCTGTCCCACATCAGAAATCCGTTTGAATTATGCGGTTCTCCGCCGGTTCGAATCATAAAATCCACTGGCGGAAGTTCAGCCGTCATAAGATTTTCTTTCAACATTTCCGGCGTTATTTCCATATCTTTTCCAAAAGCATTATTAATTTTATAAACTGCCTGAAGCATGTCGTCCGTTCCGCTATACGCCAGCATAAAATTAAGCATTCTTTTTTCATAATGCTTGGTTTTTTCGATTGCTTCTCGTATTATGCTTTTCAATGATTCCGGAAATTGTTCTTCCCAGCGACCAATCACATTGACTCTAGCTTCGTTTTCGTGGATTTCTTTTCCCTCGAGAAGCCTCTTGAAATATTTTTTATAAATCTCAAGTAGCGCTTTTTTTTCAGCTATTGGGCGTTTCAAAAGATTATCCATGGAAGATCCCCAAAGCGACAAACATTTCACGCCTTTTTTGAGGGCGGTTTGAATAATTTTTTCTAAATTTTTAGCGCCGGCTTCGTGCCCCTCCCAGGGATTAAGTCCTTTGTTTTTCGCCCAGCGCCGATTGCCGTCAGGGATAATCGCTACATGAAGCGGAATATTTTCAAAATTATTTTCCATAAGAATAATAATAGTTTAAAAAACCAAAAAAAGCAATGATAAAACTTGCGCGCTTGCCGAAAAATTAATAATAACAATTCCTTCTAAACACTTTAGTCTTAATTAAACCAGCAAGCATTAACTTAATTTTTGCTAATTATGCTTTAGTAATTTTGAGACAAGCACGCAAGTCTCAAATTAAATTAAACCTCCCTTTTGATTATATACTGCGCAATTCCTTCTAAAAATTTCTTGGCTTCTTCGTTTTTAAATTTAATTTTTTTCAGAGCTTCCAGCGCCTCGGCCACAAATTTTTCCGACAAATTCTGGCAATATTCGAGCGATCCGGTTTCTCTAATAACCTGCCTGAATTCTTCCAACTCATTTTTTGAGAGATCTTTTTTACCCAAGCATTTTTGAATTATTTTTTTCTGGCTGGCATTACTTTTTTCCAAAGCCTTAATAAGAAGCAGTGTTTGCTTGCCTTCGGTCACATCCGCGCCAACTGATTTTCCTAATTTTTTTTCTGTGCCAAAAACTCCCAAAATATCATCTCTTAGCTGAAAGGCTTTTCCAAGAGGCAATGAATATCGACTGAAAGCCGGAAGCATTTCGACGCTGTTCCCGCTAAGAATACTGCCAAAATGAAGCGGACCTTCAAAAGTATAGCGAGAAGTTTTTCCTTCAAACATTCGAAGAATTTCTTTTTCTGTCGTTCGCCCTCGATTTTCCATCACCACATCCAGCATTTCTCCCGGAATAGTCGCATAAACAATATCTTGCAATTTATCCAGCGCTTTAATAATTATTTCCGGTGGAAATTTAGCATTGAAAATTATTTCATTAGCCATTGAATAAGCCAGATCGCCAGCGACAATCGCCATTGAATTTCCAAAATGCGCGTTATCTTTTTTTGGCGATATTCGCTCTCCGATTTTTCTGTATTTTTCATGAACTGTCATAACGCCGTGGCGTAATTTATCCCGATCAATTATATCGTCATGAATAAGAAGAAAACTGTGAATTAGCTCGATTCCCATTGAAGCTTCAATTATTTCCTTGCCGTCTTTTCCGCCACTCGCCAGATAGCCATAATACACCAAGGCCGGTCGAATTCTTTTTCCTCCAGCCATGGTAAAATCAGCAATCATTTTAACCGCCTGCACAGCCAGCGAATCAAGTTTTTTCGCTTCTTTTATCTTTCGGTTAAAATAATCGCAAAGATATGGCTCGACTCTTTTTTTGTAATTTTTGAGCATTTCAATCGCATCCATAGAAATTTTTTTGCTTAAATATCTAGAATAAGCCTAGCAAAAAAATAGCTATTAAGCAACTTTGCGCTATTTGCAACAAAACCATGATTTTGGTATAATAAAGGTGATGGAAATAAAAATAAATATTTTCGAAAGGGGTCCCGAACTAATTTAGGTTTGGGATTTTTTATTTGCACTTTAATTTAAATGCATAGACCAAGGAGGTGAACTATGCAAAAAATTAGATTAGTTACAGATTGGGGAGTTGGATGTATAGTATTTTGTATAATGGGCCCTTTATGTATAATATTTGATGCATTTAAGGATCCCAAAAAACCTCCCCAGAAAGAAATCTGGGAAAAAAGTGGAGAGGGAGAAGAATGAAAATATTATTCCTTCCACACAAAAAAACCGGGCAAAGTCATAAATGACAATGCCCGATTCTATTTTTAGTAAGCTTTAATTCTACATCATCCCACCCATGCCTGGCATTCCGCCATGATTGTGATCATCTTTTTTATCCGGAAGATCAGTAACCACTGCTTCGGTCGTGAGAAGCATCGCAGAAACTGAAACGGCATTTTCCAAAGCCGTCCGAGCGACTTTCAACGGATCAATAATTCCGGCTTTCACCATATCAAGAACAAATTTATCTTCTCTCGCGTCATAACCGAAATTAATTTCCTGACTAGAAATTATTTTGTCCAGTACCACTCCCGGATCTTTTTTTCCGGCATTAGCTACAATTTGCTTCAACGGTTCGCCAAGCGATCGAATAAGTGTTTCGTATCCCGCTTTGTAATCATAACTTTTGTCTTCATGTTTTTTTGCTTCAAGTTCCTTGCCTGCTTTCGCCAAAGCTACGCCTCCGCCGGCAATGATTCCTTCTTCCACGGCTGCGCGAGTAGCTGAAAGCGCGTCTTCCATTTTATGCTTAATATAAGTAAGTTCTGTTTCTGTGGCTGCGCCAACTTTAATAACTGCCACTCCGCCAGAAAGCTTGGCAATTCTTTTTTGCAATTTTTCTTTATCATAATCACTATCTGAATTTTCAATTTGTTTTTTTATCTGCGCTACGCGCGTTTCAATTTCTTCTTTTTTTCCTTTTCCACCAATAATTGTCGTATCGTCTTTGGTCGCCACTATTTTTTGCGCCTGACCCAGCATAGAAATTTCTGTTTTTTTGAGATCTAATCCTTTTTCTTCCGTGATAACTTGCCCACCAGTCAAAATTGCAATGTCCTCAAGCATCGCTTTTCGATTGTCTCCAAAATCCGGCGCCTTAATTGCCAAAACATTAAGCGTTCCCCGAAGTTTATTAACGACTAGTGTTGCCAGTGCTTCGCCGTCAACTTCATCGGCAATAATTACCATTTCTTTTTTTCCGCTTTGCGCGATTTTTTCCAAAATCGGCAAGATTTCAGAAATGGCAGAAATTTTTTTGTCGGTAATTAAAATATACGGGTCTTTGAGTTCCGCTTTTTGCGTTTCAATGTCAGTAATCATATAAGGGGAAACATAACCTTTGTCGAAATTCATTCCTTCCACAATTTCTTTGGAAAATCCAAAAGTTTGCGATTCTTCCACGGTGATCACACCGTCTTTTCCGACTTCTTCCATCACTTGAGCAATCATTTCTCCCATTTCCTTGGATTCGGCCGCAATGGTCGCTACTTGGGAAATTTCTTCTTTGGAATTTACTTTTTTGGAATTTTTAGAAAGAATTTCCACAACATCTTTCTTGGCGCTTTCCATGCCCTGGCGAATTTCAATCGGGCTCATTCCCGTTTCCACAAATTTTAGTCCTTCGCGCACCAGCGCTTGCGTCATAACAGTCGAAGTGGTTGTTCCATCCCCCGCTACATCATTAGTTTTTGAAGCTACTTCCTTGATAAGCTCGGCGCCGATATTTTCAAATTTATCTTCCAATTCTATTTCTTTGGCGATAGAAACTCCGTCATTCGTGATAGTGGGAGAGCCAAAACCTCTGTCTAAAATAACATTTCGTCCTTTTGGACCAAGTGTAGTTTTGACTGTATCTGCCACCTTGTCGATGCCGATTTTAATTTTTTTTCTGGCTTCAATGCCTATTTCAATTTGCTTAGACATAATTTTAATTTGTTAATTTGTTATTCTAATATTCCTAAAATATCCCCTTCGCTAATCAGAAGATATTTTTCTTTGTCTATTTCGATTTCATCCGGAGAATATTTTTTGAACATCACAATGTCCCCAACTTTCACATTCATTGATTTCAATTGTCCATTTTCCATAATTTTTCCCGGGCCAACTGCCAGCACTTCGCCTTTTTCCGGCTTTTCTTTGTCGGCGGTATCCGGCAAAACAATTCCCGAAGCGGTAGTTTCTTCAACGCTCCAAGGTTTCACGACCACATTGTCGCCTAACGGTTTTAATTTCATATTTTTGAAAAATTAATAATTAACTAAAAAATAGTACCGCGTATGGGATTCGAACCCATGATTTCCAGGATGAGAACCTGGCGTCCTAGACCGGGCTAGACGAACGCGGCGTAAAATAAACAATCGGCATCTTTTATAATCTAGCAATAAAGGGATAAATTATCAAGACATTGGTGAAAAATTTATTTTTTACTATTTTTCATTTTTTTGCTATAATTATATAAGATAAGCCGATATGGCTAAACGAAAATTCGACAAAAAAATTTCAACCGTGGAAGCCTCTTTTGAGGATGTTTTGGTTTGCCGAAAAAATAGCGAGAGAAACTTAATGGAAATTTTTGTTGAGGCGCCGGAAAATGTCTCTCAAGAAAATTTAGGAACGCTCGCTGGAATCTTGGAGATAACCGACAAATCAGCCGACTCTTCCTATATCGTAAACTACCTTGTGTCCGTTATAAAAAAAGAATATTTTTCCAAAACCAAGCGCGGAGCAATTGAAAGTTTCGAAGCATCACTTAACAAGGCTAACTTGGCTCTCGCTAAATTAGCCGAGCACGGCAATGTTAATTGGCTGGGAAAAATAAATGCAATTCTTTTGGTGATAGAAAAAAATAATATCCACCTTTCTCAAGCGGGAACGGCCAAGGCGCTCCTTCTTCGCGGGAAAGCCCTCACCGATATCAGCGAGGGCGCTCCGATTTCGGAAAATCCAAACCCATTCAAAACTTTCGTGGATGTCCTAAGCGGAAGAATAGAAAAAGACGACGCACTGATCATTGCCACGGAAGCTATTTTTGAAATTTTTTCTTTTGAAGAAATAAAACGAAGCGCCATCAAATTTTCTTCGTCTGAATTTATCCAATTTTTGAAAACTGCCCTAGGAAACGAGCTTGAAAAAGCGGCAGTGCTTGTGGCGAGAATGGAAGAAAAAAAATTACCGCTAGAAAATTCTTGGGAGGCGCCAAAAGACACTGAATTTAACGCTTTCAGTCAAGCTTCTTTTTCCAAAACTTCGCCGAAAAAATCAGAGAAAGAAATAATGGGAACAGAAGAAAAAAAATCTTTAGCCAAAGAAATACAAGAGGATCTCAAAAAAGAATCCGATGAATTTATTGATAAGAAAACCGGGCATATTTATATCAAAGAAGATTATTCTCTCGATGAAAAAAATCATATCTTGGAAAATATTTTGGAAGCCGGCTGGATGAAAATAACAAATTTTTTCAGTTTTTTATTCAAAAAAACATTGTCTCTTCTGCCTCGTCCAGAGAAAAATGAAGAGACAAAAGAAATTGCAGAGGATATTCCTGAAAATGTTCCGGTTTCCCCAGAAGAACCCCAAAAACCTCTCATCGACAAAGAAAAAGCAATCATTGCAATCAAGGATTTTTATTATTTTTCTAAAAGAATTCTTTTAGTATTTTTTTCTTTCCTTATTTTTCTCGGGAAAAAAACGATCCTTGGAATGAAAACTTTTCTCCCTAAAAAACAAGCGTCTTCTGCAGCGAGAATCGCAGTGCCTTCTGATCGAGTTAGTTTTTTCCAAAAAATTCGACCAAGATTTGGAAAGATAAAAGAAACTTTTGTAAAACTAGAATATTCGCAAAAACTTTATGCCATTTTAGCCATAGCGCTTATCTTTATCATTCCGTATTTTGTAGTCAAAATTCAAAACAAAAAAAATGCGGACAACATCGTTTCCGAAGATTCAGCTTCCAATACTTCCCTTCCTTTGGAGCAAGACAAGAATATTTCTCGGATTGATAATTTAGAATCTGTTTTTTCCAAGAGCGATCTTTTTAAAATTGTTAATCTGAATGGAAAAATGTTTTTTGTCGACAAAAATGGCCTGACTAGCGCGGAAGATCAAAAAGATTATTCTTTCCCGGCGGATTTTGCTCCGCTAAAAATAGTTTCCAATATGGATGATTTGAATTTGATTTTTTTCATAAATAAAAATAACAAAATTATTTCCTGGAGTCCGATTTCCAAAAAATTCCAAGACAATACTATAGAAATTCCAGAAGGAACAAATCTTGCTCTTGCCAAAACATATCTTACCTATCTTTATCTTCTGGACAAAAATGCCAATCAAATTTACCGCTACCCGCGCTCCGGAAGCGGATTTGGTGAAAAAACAAACTGGCTGAAAGATAATTTAAATTTGAACGAAATTTCTGACATAGCTGTTGGCGAGAATATATATTTAGTTCAAAATAGTGGCGTCATAAGCCTTCTAAAGGGCAAAAAGCAAGAATTTAGAATAGAAGAAACAGCCACTCCGATTTTCGCCGATAAGCTTTATACCAAAAGAAACAGCCCGAATCTTTATGTTTTAGACAAAAAAAATTCCCGCATCATAAAATTAGATTTAAGCGGAAATATTATTTCCGAGTTTTATAATTCAGAAATCTCCGAAGCAACTGATTTTGAAATTAATGAAGATTCAAATATGGTTTATTTCTCAAACGAAAATGAGGTGAAAAGTTTTGAGATGAAATAAAATAAATATTATAAAAGCGGACTGCCCATAAATCAGGCAGCCCGCTTTTTCTTTTATCTAGAAATACTGTTTGAGTTCCAAAAGATTATTGCCGAATTCCGAGAAATGATCTTTGAAAATCATAATCCGGTTGATTACTTTTTGTCCGTCTTTCCCAAGATACGATTCGGCAATGGTCAAATAATTGCTTCCATTTGATGCTTTTTTGACATCGAAGAAATAATTTTTCTTCCCCGCCCGAAGCATTTTGGAGAATACTTTCTCCTTTTCACTTGTGCTTTGCATTGTTTTTTTACCACCTTATTATTAAGTTTAAAATATAAAGTGGTTATATCTTAATAATTAATAGGAGATTTTAATTCTGCAGTAATTAAAAATCTCACAGTGATATTATACCAGTGATATGAAAACACTGCAACCCCTCCCCTGTGGATAACTTTTTGAAGTTTATAATTTCATTTTCGTCCTTTCCATGATTTCCCGATTGACGATATTTTTGTCCCGACCGTATTTCAAGCGTGAAAGTTCCTTGAGCGCATTGGCAACTTCCTGATCGCCCCGAGTCGGCGGATAAGTTTTGATATTAAAAGGTTTTGTTAAAATATTATTAACCAAAATTCTCGCAAACGCATTATAGTTATCAACATTTACTAAATCTTTTTTGGAAAAAGTCGGCGCTAATTGTTTTTCCAAAAATTCAGCGTCTTCCGGACCGACTCTAAAAATTACCATCGATCCGACATTTCCAAACACCGCCTTGGAAATTTCTTCCTTGAGTTGTCCGATAAATTGATGAGCTAAAACCAAGCACAAATGATATTTTCTAGCTTCGCTAAGTATTTGCGCAATAGAATTGGTGGTGACATTTTGGAATTCGTCTAAATATAGATAAAAGTCTTTTCGCTCGTCTTCCGGCGTATCCACTCGAGAAAGCGCGGCCATTAAAATTTTCCCCACTATCACCATGCCAAGAAGCCGAGCATTTATTTCTCCGATTTTCCCCTTGGAAAGATTTATCAGCAGAATTTTTTTGTTATCCATTACTTCTCTGAAATTTATCGTTGATTTCTGCTGAGCGATAATCGGACGCATCATATCGTTAGCAATGAAAGTAGTGAGCTTGGAAGTGATGTAAGGCACCATATTGGCCAGTGCCGCTTCTCCGCCAGCCTTCTCAGCTTCCTTGGTCCAAAAATCAACTACAATCGGATTTTGGCATTTGGAAATTTTCATCGCACGAAATTCTTCATCCGCTAAAACTTTTGGGATTTCCATAAGCGTCGAACCGGTTTCCGGGCTTTCCATAACCAGAAGCATTGCATTTCGCATATATTGTTCAAACATCGGCCCGCCTGTCGCCTTAAGATCATACAATTGATCAAAAATTCCAATCATTTCATTGATCACAAAAGTTTTTTGTTCCGGATGCGTTTCATCATATTCCATCATATTGAGTCCGAACGGCCGTTCTGTATCAGAAGGATCAAAAATAATCACATCCTCTGCTCGCTCTTTTGGAATGGCAGTCAGAATATCTTCAACTGCATCGCCATGCGGATCGATAAAACAAAAACCTCTTCCCTCTCTGGCGTCTTGCTTGGCCAGTTCTTGAAGAAAATTAGATTTTCCCGCGCCAGTTTGTCCGATTGTATACAGATGGCGCCAGCGATCAGATTCCAGCATTCGTATTTCCGTGTTTGCTCCACGATAATCATTAAATCCAAGCGTTATAGTTTTTTCGTTTTTCATCGGAATATCAATCGGCGGCGGAGCAGAATTGGCTTTCAACCATTTTATTTTTGGCGTCTCGGTGGTGGAAATTGGCAAATGAAAAATACTGGCAATTTCTTCATTGTTTAGTATCATTGATTCTTCTGGAATAAAATTTCGGAAAATAAAATTATAAGCGATATCTTTCTTGTTTATCCTCTTCACTTGAAAACAATTTCTATCGCCATTTTCATATTGAGAAAAAGCATTTTCCATATGTGCTAAAATATCTTGCGATCTTTCTTCGCTGGCGCTGGAAGCAACCAGCCGGATATTGACTTTATATCCGGTTTTACTAGCTTTATTTTCAATACTTTTCACTAGTTCTTGCTCTTCCGGTGTGAGCTGGACTGGCTTTGGCTCATTATTAATCGAATTATTTTCTTTTTTGGTGGAAATAAACGTTTCGGCCATACTCTTTCCGAGTCCAGTAGAAGCTTTATAAAGAGCTGATTGACTGGCTTCTCGATATCTTTTTCCTTGTTGCATTTGCTGAGCAATATATCTTCCCTTGGTGCGCCATTTAATTCCAGCCGGTCGCATAACTATTTGGATCGCCGCCCCCTCGTTTTCCGTTTCTAATCTACTTAGTGCGTTTGTTATTTCGTTCAGCGGATCAACTTCCATATTTTCATAAGTTCGAATCGGCAAAGTAAATTTATTTTTAAGTTTTATTATTGAAGCAGAAGTCACGCTTCCTGGAAAGAAAATGTTATAATCTTGAGATTTTTCCATCATTGCATTGGGAAAAAAACTATGAATTTGTTTTTCAATTGATTCGCGAAATTTTTTCGGGATGGCAACATAAAAAATTATTTCTTCGCTTTTCGCGCTATTGGCAATTTCAAAACTGATTGAAGGCGAACCAAAAATCAAGCGCTTGAAAAAATTTCGCCGGTCGTTAACCGCTGAAAGCGACATCAAAAGCTGTTCCATCGCACCGATTTCTTCTTTCCACATTTCCTGGGTTTTCCGATTTTCTGTTTCTTTGGGCTGTTCATTTTTTGAGACTCTGATTATTTCCAAATCCAAATTCATCGATTGATTAATTTGAGCGCGAAATCCAAAAAAACTTTGAACCACCAAAAGCGCTCCGCTTATGATTGACGCTAGCGCAGAAAAATAAACCAGATAAATTAAAATTGTATTTAATTCCATTTTTTATATTAATTTTTATTTTAAATCAGCGACTATATCTCTTTTATCATTCCCTTGGCAATCAGCGCACTGTGGAGTTCTTCAGAAAGCAAGCGATCATGGAATTCGTCCAGCGTATAATTATCTTCCATATGACGGGCAACGCTCACGGCATGCGCTATTCCCTTCGTCTCGGCAATTTTTACTAAATTATTTATTTTGCTTTCTGCGTCAATCCCAACATTCGCCGAAGTTGCATCTTCGGCCACTTCATCGGTTTGCACTTTCTGGCTTTGAGTCGGAATTTTGGAAAGAATCTTAGAATAAGCCGTTTCTTTTTCAACTGCGCCTTCTTTTTTTTCTGCTTGTTCCGAAGCAGGAGAAACAGTTTCTACATTTTCCTGCGGAAATTTTTCTGCCTTGCCTCCGCCAGTAAATTTTTCCTTGAGACTAAGATCGCTTTCCTCAATCGGTTCGAGATTAGAAATTATTTCATCAGCCATATGATTATAATTTTGTATTTAATAAAATTAAACTCCTCCTCTTTATATTATTATACACCAAAAATTACCTTTTAAACATAGCCGTGTGGATAACAAGATTTTGTGGTATAATTTGTATCATGAATATGTCCAAATACAAAAATCAAATTATTCTATTTTCAATAATCGCACTTGGCTCACTCTTGCGAATTGTTAATATTTCCAAAAGAGATTTTTGGTATGATGAGGCTTTTACCGGCATAACTATTCGCGACAATTTTTCCGGAATGATGAAAATTATCACCAATGATGTTCATCCTCCGCTTTATTATATTTTAGTCAAATATTTTTCTGCTCTTTGGAATTATAATGCTTTTGGAATTCGCCTCTTTTCTGCTATTTTTGGCGTTCTCTGCCTGGTTGCTATTTATTTCTTTGCGCTTGAACTTTTTGACAAAAAAACTGCGCTTTGGACTAGTTTTCTTTCGGCCATCGGACCGTTTGCTATTCAATATTCCCAGGAAGCCAGAATGTATACGATGTATTGTTTTTTTATAATTCTCTCTTCCTATTTTTTTCTAAGAGCGCTAAAAACTAAAGAATATAAATTTTATCTTCTTTGGGGATTTTTCTTGGGAGTTTCCGCCCTGACGCATTTTATGAGTTTTGTATTTATCATAGTTTTTTATCTTGTCTTTTTAGCTTGGAATTTCAATTTTCCAAAATCCAAAAAATTAAAAAATAAAATCTTGCATTATTTCAAGCTCTTACTTCCTGGCGTCAAACTTATTTCGGGTTATTTTTTGGCTCTTTTAACTTTTTCTCCCTGGATATTGAATTTTTTGAAAAGTCTTTCGGCGGCCGATCTTGACTGGATAAAACCGGTGGCTTTCAGCGATGTTTTTTATAATATTCAAATGTTCATTTTCGGCATTCCGCCGGGAGAAATGTCTGCCGGAATGCCCAGCCCCAATGTGCTCAAAAATACATACCCGTCCACTGTGCTTGTCCTTGTCGCCATTTTTTTTACCAGCCTTCTAATTTATTTGCTATTTTTCAAAAAAGAAATTCGAAAAACATTGATCGTATCCTCTCTTTCTTTGGGCTTTATGCTGATAGTTTATTTTGTTTCTCTGGCCGGAAGCCAATATTTTGTTCCAAGATATCTCATGCCGGCTAATTATTTTATTTTTATTCTTGTTGCTCGTTGGCTTTCCGGCATCCGCTTTCGTTATTCTTTTTCAATCATACTTTTTTATCTTTTCCTCCTATATTTTGCAATGGTCCCGGTGCAAGCTTCTGAAGGTTGGCACGCTATGACTAATAATCTTCAAAAATACAACGGGAAAAATTTCTATTCCCTGAATTCTTTTGACTATGTCATTGCCAAATATTATTTGGGCGGAGAAAGACTCACGTTATACAATATCGACTGGCCACAGTATAATCCTTATTTTTGGGCGGCCATTGGATCAGATCTCAAGAGAACAGAAAATTATGATGATATAAAAAATGATCCGAACGCTCTGATTATTTATAATGTTCAAGCCAAAAGAGAATATCGAAGCGACAAAACTTTTGATTTCAAAAAGGACAGCTTGAATTTAGTCGATCGCTATAAAAATGTTTTGATTTATAAATTTTAATTATAAAAAATATGGAAAAATATCAAATATTTGCGGTTTCAACAATCCTTCTGATCTTGGCTAATTATTGGCATCTCATAAGTAGCAGTCCGCTTGTCCCCCGTTCATTTGATTATATCGCTTATGGATTTTTTATTTTTGGAATATTCAAAATAATCAAAAAATAATTATGAAAATATTTATCGAAAAAAATTATAAAAAAATAATTATTGCGATTTTGGGATTCGTCGCGATTGTTTCAGTTTTAAACGCCAAAAACGACAGTCTGATATATGATGAAGCCGCGCATATCCCAGCCTCCTATAGTTATCTTACAGAGCATGATTTCCGGCTTAATCCGGAACATCCGCCACTCATCAAGGATTTATCAGCCGTTCCTTTGCTTTTTATGGATTTAAATTTCGACACCAACCAATCCTTTTGGGATGAAAATCCAAATGATGCCCAATGGAATGCCGGAAAATATTTTCTTTTTAATGCAGGAAATGATCCCAACCGGATAGTTTTTTGGTCGCGCCTGCCAATCATTATAATTTCTTTGCTTTTAGGCCTTCTTATTTTCAAGTGGACTCGGGAATTAGCCGGGCTGGGCGCTGGACTTTTTGCTCTTTTGCTTTATGGACTCGACCCGAATGTCTTGGGCCACAATCATTTTGTCACCACCGATCTTGGCATTGCCGCTTTTATAACTTTTTCCTTTTATTATTTTTTGCGTTTCATAAAAGAACCAACCTGGAAAAATGTTTTCGTATCCGGATTTTTTTTAGCGCTCATGCAACTAGCAAAATTTTCTTCCGTGATTGCCTTTCCGGTTTTTGGCCTAGTCATAATAATTTATCCTTTAATAAGAAATAAAAGTCATCACGAAAAAGGCGAGATTAAATTTAAAATTAAAACCTTGGGAAAATATTTGGGTCGAGGCATTGTAATGTTCGCTTTTTCCTTGATCCTAGTTTGGATAGCTTATTATTTCAACACTTACGCCATGCCGGAAAGCAAGCTTCCGGAAACTATAAATTATTATTTTCATTCTGAAGATACAAATCTCAAAGCTGTTTATTCCCGCCAAGTTTTGTTTTATATGAATGATCATTTTATTCTGCGACCATTGGCAGAATATTTTTTCGGCATAGCACGCGTATTTCAAAGAGTAGCCGGCGGAAATGTCACCTATTTTATGGGAGAAATCAATACGCAAGGCTTCTTCTCCTATTTCCCAATTGTCTTTTTGATCAAGGAACCTTTGGCAATTTTATTTTTCATTTTCCTGGCCTTGGGAATATCTTTTTTTGGCACGCTGAAAAATATTTTCAGCTCCTCAAAAGATTTTTTCAAAAATCTGATTTCAATTTTTGCTTATTATCTGCGAACTAATATTGTTGGCTTTTCTCTTTTGATATTCATAATCACTTATTCAATCACCAGTATCACCGGCCGGCTGAATATCGGGTTTCGCCATCTTTTCCCTATTTTGCCTTTCATCTATATTCTCACCGCTAAAGTTATTTTTGACTTTTTAAAGCGAGCTAACAGCCACACAAAATTAATTTGGAAAATTGTCATCGGCCTTATGCTCTTATCCTTAACATTGGAAACGGTTGGTTCTTATCCTTATTATATGTCGTATTTCAATCAATTGGTCGGCGGACCAAAAAACGGCTACCAATATGCAACTGATTCCAACGCCGATTGGGGGCAGGATTTGAAAAGACTGAAAAATTTCACTGACCGCTATAATTGGTGCCCGGAAAATTCTTTGGATTCTTTCTGCAAAATTTATGATCCAAGTCTTCCGCCGATAGAAAAAATTCGTGTTGATTATTTTGGAATGGCTGATGCAGGATATTATCTAAGAAATAGCTACCTGCCTTGGTGGAAAGCAAAAAGACCAGTCGAACCTGGTTGGTATGCTATTTCCGCTCTTTTTCTACAAGAAGGAATTTATAATAAAAATGTACCTGACAATGAAAGTTATCGTTGGTTAAAAAATATGCAGCCCTTCAGTCAAGTCGGAACATCAATTTTTCTTTATTATGTAACGCCAGAAGAAGCTACTAAAATAAATTTACAATAAAAAAAATCCCTCGGATTCGAAGTTTCAAAGAATCCGAGGGGGGTCAAGTTATAGAGTTTTATTTTTTTACCAGGCGCGGAATGACAACCCGGCATTTTCCTTTGGCAAAATTATAGACGGTGTCGTCTCCGAAAGGGACGATGCCTCCTAAGCGAAGCAGAGCGCTGGCATTGAAGAACGTATGAGCGATGAGAAAATGTTTTCGGGACTTACAAAGAAAGAAAGTAACAGAACCATAATCAGTTTTCAGCCATTCATAATACTTTCTTGCAAACCCTATAACCTGGGCTTGCGTGAATCGAAGTTCGTTGATATCCCCCCTTGAAAACAAACCAAAAAGCTGTGAAAAAGTAAGGGAAATATCTTCTATCGACCTATATACTTTAACCGACGTTCTGGCTGTAGCATACCCATCATCTTTATCCAAATAAAAGCCGACATTGATGTCCATGCCACCATCAAAAACTTCCTCCGCCCGTAAATTCGTAAAAGTTTCTAAACCATCGCAATAATCAATAAAAAGCGGTTTTAATTTCTCAAACATGCTCTTTAACTTTAACATAGTCGGTCTCCTTTTCCGATTCTAAAATTTTTTAAATAACTTTTTTTCTCCTTAACTATTATACTTTCAATACTTAAAACAATGTAGCACAACCACCTTTAAAAGTCAAAAATCGTATTAATTATTTGTTTAAATACAACTACTTTAATCTTTTTTCTTCTCTTTGTCTTTTCCTGCTACTGCGTTAGCTGACGCTGGGTTTTGCAAGGCTTCTTCGGCTTTAGCTTTCGCAATTTGCGAAGCGGTGCCGTCTTTGAATTTATAAAAAACCTTGTTGTCTATTCGAAGATCCACATATTCCAAATCCGCGCGCTGATCTTTTTCGACTTTCTTATCCAAAATTGCTTTGAGCATTTCTCCTTCTTTTTCAAGCGAAATATCTTGATTGAAATATATTTCCCAGCCCTCTTTCGTTTTCACTCGAATATCTTTGGAGATAAGGCTCGGCGTCATAAAATTATTTTCAATTTCCAAATCAGTTTTCTCTTTCAGCTTATCCCGAATTTCCAAAATATATTCCATATAATTTTTTTCCAAAACAAAATCCCCTAAATTTATTTTTTTCGCGCTTTCATCAGTGAGCACAATAAAATTATTCTTTCCCCCTTCTTCATTTAAAGCATACCTGTCATAAGCCTCCTCATTTTCATCCAAAATAAAGCATTCTCCGGCTCCGCAAAACACAAGCTTTGGTTCTCGTTCAAAAATTTGAACTTCCAGTCCGGAAGGAAATTTTCTTTTCGTTTCAACGCTTCTTATTATTTTGAAACTTTCCAGAATATCTTTTTTTATTTTTCCAGTTCTTATCAGAAGCAAATTATCTTTGTTTATATAATTCAAATATTTCCCGGAAATTTGCGGATTTATTTTTTCTAAAATCAACTCCTCTTTTATGGATTTATTCCCGCTTATATTTATCGCAGTAATTTCCAAAAATGGAGAAAAAAATAAGGTATAAATTGATACTCCCAAAAAAGCCAAGAGGATGAGAAAAAACAAAAAACGAAGAAAGGAAAAGCTCTTTCGTTTCCTATTTGTGATCAAAGATTGTCTTTTTGGACTAAGCATTTTATATTTCTAACGCTAAATTTTCCATCACCAATTTCGAGTTGGAATTAGTTTCGTTTAATATTTTGAGACTTTTTTCAATATTCAAAATAAGCGCCAGCGATTTTTTTTGATCAAGATTGAAAATTTTGCAATTTTCTAAAATATTTTTTCGAAGTAGCGCCAGCCAGAAATTCAATTTTTCAATCATTTCCGGAACATTTTTGCTTAGCTCTTCACAAAAAGAAAACTTTTCACTCAAATTCATCTCAAACATTTTTTTCAAATCTTCCCGGGCTTTTTGGCGTTTTTCCAACTCTCCCCTGTCTTTAGAAAGATTAATAGCCAATCCCGGACGGCTAAGCGACAAAAATCCTATATCCTCTGCGTTATTTTTTGAAGAAATTATTGCATCTATTTCAGATTTCTTGACTAAACTGAATTTTTTAATAACGCATCTGGATTTGATTGTTGAAATAATTTTATTCGGATTTTCTGCAATCAAGATTATAACGGCTTTTTGAGGCGGTTCTTCCAAGGTCTTAAGCAGTGCATTTTGGGAAGAAATCGTTAGATGCTGTGCCTCATCAATTATCACGACTTTATGTTTTCCAAAATAAGCGGTAAGACTCAGCTCGTGTTCTAATTCTCTAATTTTTTCTATTTTTATATCTTTCTTTTTCACATTCCCGTTTTTTTCTTCCGTTTCGGGAGAAATTATTATTATATCTGGGTTGATTTTGCGATCCAGCCCGCCAGTTATTTTTTTGGCAAATTCCAACGCAAGGGTAAATTTCCCTAAATGTGCCGGGCCAGAAAAAAGATAAGCCTGGGATATCATATCCTTAGCGATAGCTTTATCTAAATATTTTATTATTTTATTGTGACCAATAATTTGCATTCTTAAATTTTCAATTTACAATTTTCAATTTACAATCAATTTACAATTTTCAATTTTTTAATTTGAAAATTATATAATTGAAAATTCATTGAAAATTGATCATTGATTATTGAAAATTATACATAACCTTTTTAATATAATCTTCGAACTCTCTAATAAATCTTTCCTTTCCAAACCGCTCAACACTTTTAATTATATATTCCCTTTCATATTTTTTTTCATTCTCGCAAAATCTTCGAACCGCATCTGCAATAACTTCGGGCATTGCGCTCTCAAAAAATTCTCCGGTTCTATTTTCTTCAACAATTTCCACCGCTCCCCCATCTTTTATCGCAATGACTGGAATTCCATGCATCATCGCTTCAACTGGCGCAATTCCAAAATCATCTACGCCGGGGAAAATAAAAGCCCGAGCGTTTTTATAAATTTCCGGCAAATCTTCTTCTTTTTGATAGCCTAAAAATTCAATTGTTTTCCCAGCGATTTTTTTGAGTCTTTTTTCTTCTTTACCAGTGCCGACAATTACCAACGGCAATTCTAATTTATTGAACGCTTCAATCGCCTTGTCTATTTTTTTATAAGCAGAAAGTCTTGAGACAATTAAAAAGTATTTTTTATCATTTCCTGATTCATGATTCATGATTCCTGATTCCTGATTTACCGGCGGATAAATAACTTCGCTCTCTCTTCTATAATATTTTTTAATCCGGCTTTGTGTATATTTCGAATTCGCAATTAGATAATCCGGCCGATCAGAAGCCAATTTATCCCAAAGGCGAAAATAACTAAGCACTGGCCGAATTAGAAATCCAAATTTTTCTTTCCTCTCATCGCGCAAATATTTTTCATTATAATCCCAAACAAATCGCATTGGGCTGTGAATATAAGCGATATGGATAGTATCAAGTCTTGTCACAATTCCTTTTGACCAAGCGCCGGAAGAAGAAATAACCAAATCAAAATCGCGAAGATCAAAAGATTCCGGTGCAGTCGGCAAAAACGGCAAAAAATATTTATACCTTTTTCTCAAAAATCTTGGCAGTCTTTGCAAAAATGAAGTTCTGATTTCTTTCCCTTTAAACTTCTCCCTCATTTTTTCTCTATCATAAAGAAGCGTATAAATAGGTGCTTCCGGAAACATTTCTGCAAGCACTTCCAACACCTTTTCCGCCCCGCCATATTGGTTCAAAAAATCATGCACAAGAGCTATTTTTATATCATCTTTCAACATATTATTTATAATTCAGAAATTGCACATTCAAATAAAGCCTTCACTTTCTTGTTAAATTTTATTTTCCTTACCAAACATTGAGCTTTATTAGACAATCTCTTGTACATAAATTGTATTTTCTCTTTTGTTCTTTTATCGCCATATCTTCTGAAATAATGAGGTACATTATAATCAAAGTACGCCAAACTATCAGCTTCCATTAAAATATTTTGTTCCTTGTTTCCCCCTACTTCATGAGATTCAATTAACCTTTTTACTTTCTCTAAATTATGCTTACCATAATGATATTTTTTCATCATGTTAATAACAATTTTTGCGGATCTCTTCGCATGTTCTTTTTTAAATTGATTAATTCCAGAATATTCTTTCAAATCTTTTTCTGTTATACCAGTAATCGCCCTCTCGATATCATGTGCTAAAGCTGATATCCTTAATGCCTCATCAGCATCTGGATTCAACCTCAAAAGCCACTTTAGTGTTAATTGAGCGTGTTTTAATTCAAAGATAAGAGGAGATTTCGGCAGTATTTTTATTATTTCTTTTTCTAACAGACTGAATCGGTTGTCCATAAAATTACTTCATTATCTTTATCCCTCAATTTATTAATAATTTAGCGATTTCTTCCGCACACTTATCCCAACTGAATTTTTTTACATTTTCATAACCCTTTTTTATTATACCATTTCTAAAATTTTCGTCGCTTAAAATCTTATAGGTCGAATCAGCGATACTTATTGGTTCTCCGGGTGTGCAGTAGGCCACGCTGTCTCCGCCGATTTCCGGAAGCGAAGAAACATTGGAAGTGACAACCGGAACACCTTGCACTTGCGCTTCCAAAATCGGCAAACCAAAACCTTCATAGAATGATGGGAATAAGAATACATCAGCATCATGCAATAATTGCCACTTGACTGCTTCTTCAATATAACCAAGCTCTATAATTTTCAATTTACAATTTTCAATTTTCAAACAATTCTCAATTTTCAATTTTATACTTTCATATCCATATCCAGGCGAACCAACCAATACTAAACTGTGAGGTATATTATATTTTTCTTTTAAAATTTTATATGCTTCAATTATGCCTTCAACATTTTTTCGTTTTTCTAATCGACCAATAAATAATAGGTATTTGGCATTGTCATCCTGAACTTGTTTCAGGATCTTATGAGATGCCGAAACGAGTTCGGCATGACAAGTTGATACTCCTTCATATATCACCTCGATCTTTTTTTCTGGTACTTTATAAAATTCAATCAGGTCTTCTTTTGTATTTTTTGAAACCGCGATAACTTTGCTCGCCCAAAAACAGGATTTTTTTATCGAAAGATGCATATATATTTTCTCCCAAAAAGAATAGGCTTCTTTTGTAACCTCAAATTCCAAGCCATGAATAGTAACTATTGATTTCTTCGGATGATATAGTGGCAATATATGGGCCGGGATGAATAGCACATCAACTGGATGAAAAAATAATTCAAAAGATAGTCCGATTTGCGTCCAAAATCTCGGCCATTTTATTATTTTGATTTTCCAACCCTGCCTGCCGGCAGGCAGGTTTTCCGGCAATTCAAAATCAACTTCCTGATTTTTTCGCAAATACAAAACAACTTGAGATGTTTTTAATTTTTCTCTCAAGTGCTTTATTACCTGATAGGAATATTCTTCAATGCCCGTTCTTTGTTTTAGGAAGGCTCGCGAGCCATCAATGCCAATTTTCATTTATTTCGAAAGCATTATTGTTCTTTTATACAACTCCAAATTTTCCAAAGCAATTCCGATGCCTTTGATCACACAAAATAGCGGATCATCAGCGGTGTAGCTTGGCACGCCAATAGTTTTGGTGATTAATTGATCAAGATTTTTGATAAGCGCTCCCCCGCCAGAAAGCACCATACCCTTGTCCATAATATCCGCTGAAAGTTCTGGCGGAGTTTCTTGAAGAACTTTTTTTATCGCGTTTATTACTTCGCGAAGTTCATCTTGAATAGCTTCTGTTATTTCATTGGAAGAAATTTTTATAGATTTTGGAAGTCCGCCTGTCAAATCACGCCCCCTGACATCCGCATATTCTTCTTTCATTTGCGGGATAGCTGATCCGATTTTAATTTTCACTTCTTCCGCCGTTCGGTCGCCGATTGCCAAACTATATTTTCTTTTTATATAATCCGAAATAGCCTGATCAAATTTATTTCCCCCCACTCGCGCGCTGGTTGCGCTTACTACTCCGCCCAGAGAGATCACAGCTACTTCAGAAGTTCCTCCGCCAATATTGATTATCATATTTCCAGAAGCGCTGGAAATTGGAATGCCCGCGCCAATGGCTGCGAGCATCGGCTCTTTCACAACATAAGCCGCTTTGGCGCCCGCCCGAATTGCCGCGTCAATCACCGCCCGCCTTTCAGTGGAAGTTACTCCGACTGGAATAGAAATCATTATTTCCGGCCGAACCAAACGAAAACGACCACTTACTTTATTGATAAAATATTTGAGCATTGCTTCCGTAATTTTATAATCCGCAATCACTCCGTCTTTCATCGGCCTAGATGCTTGAATTGTGTCCGGAGTTCTTCCAAGCATTTCCTTGGCTTCATTTCCAACTGCCAAAACCTTGTTTTCCAAAATCGAAACCGCCACCACTGACGGTTCATTGGCGACAATTCCTTTCCCCGGCACAAAAACCAAAGTGTTGGCTGTGCCTAAATCTATTCCAATTTTTCGAACAAATATTGACATAAAATTATTTCTTAAATTCTGATACCCGATATTTTCCGCTTTTTGTTTTTTTCTTTTTTCGGTTCATTATTTTTTTGTGTTTTTCCCAAAAAGCCTTTTCAAATTCTTCCGCGCTTATTCCAGTGCTAATCAGATTGCCTATTATCAAATTGAGCAAATCAACATTTTCTTCTAAAAATTCTTTTTTGCCGTAACCCTTTGTCACCGCTTCAGCCAGCTCTCCCAATTCTTCAATTAGCAAATTCAACCGGAAAGTCATATCTTCATTATTCGTGCCTTTCATCTTGTATTTCTTATGGAATTTTTCAATCGCTTCGTAATATTTTCGCATTTTATCTTATTAATTCTAAATTACCATTTATAATAATTGGCTTTACAGCTTCTATTTCGGTTTTGCAATACTGCATTTCAGGAATTGGATTATACATAAATATTTTTTGATTAAGCACATGAGCAAAACCTATCTCCATCAAGGTATTTCCGCCAATATAATTTTTAATCCCGTTTTTATCAAGGTTGAGAACTAAAACCGCATCTGCGCCTTGCATCTCTCTCCAGAATTCACGGATAGCATCCATATTATATTTTTGATGAAGTTTTATTTTTTCAATTTCTTCGTCATTTTTGCCAATCATTGTTTTATGCAAATCAGTCAGAAAAGCTTCATGACCCAAATTATCAAGTTTATTTTTTATCTCCACCATCTTATCGGTAAATTGCATTGAACCAATTATTCCTATTCTCATATAAATTATTTTTTATCTAAACTAATTGTAAAAAGCAAACATGGCAATGGGCAAATATATAATCTTCTTTTTTCTTGATCTATAAAAACACCAATCCAAATATCATACCAGGCAATGGAAAAATCCGGCTTATTTGTTTCAAAAATTTTTATAGTTTTCATTTTTCTTACTTCTTACTTCTTAATTCTTAATTCCTACTTCTTAATTCTTTTTATATCCGCTCCTAACTTCTCAAGTCTTTCTTCGATTTTTTCATATCCCCTGTCAACTTGATAAATATTATCTATACTAGTTTTTCCAGAAGCTAAAAGCGCGGCGATAATCAGCGTGGCGCCGGCGCGAAGGTCAAAACTTGTTATGGTTTTGCCTTTTAATTTTGCCGGCCCTTTAATAAGCACTCTATGCGGATCTAATATTTCCGCCTTGGCTCCCATTTTTTGAAGCTCGCCGATATAATTAAACCGGCCTTCAAAAATAGTATCAAAAATTAATGTTTCGCCTTGCGCTTGCGTGGCCAAAACTCCAAATGGCGCCTGCACATCTGACGGCACTCCAGGATAAGTTCGCGTGTCAATCTTGGAAACTGCAACTAATTTTTTCGCCGGAATAACTTCGATGGAATTTTTTGAAATTTTAAAATCTGCTCCGAATTCTCGAAGTTTTTCCAAAACTAAATCCAAATGATCTTCGCAAACATTATTTATTATAATTGGACTTCCAGTTGCCACGGCCATGATAAGAAATGTCGCCGCTTCGTTGGCATCAGGAATAATTTTATGACGCGCGCCATGTAAATTTTTTGAACCGGTTATTTCCAATGTATGCGTTCCAATTCCCTTTATTTTAGCACCAAGAGAAACTAGAAAATTTCCAAGATCGGAAACGTGAGGTTCGCAGGCGGCAATTTTTATTGTTGTTTTTCCTTGCATTCCGGTCGCCAGCATCATCGCATTCTCTGTGGCGGTCACTGAAAGTTCCCGAAGCACAACTTTGCCGGCCTTTCTCTTTTTCGCGTTGATATTATAAAATTTATTATTATGTTTTATATCGATTCCCAAATTCCTCATCGCTTCAAAATGAGTGCCGAGCGGCCGCTTTCCAATCACGCATCCTCCCGGATGATAAAGTTTGAAGTTATCAAATCTCGCGGACAAAGAACCCAAAAGCAAAATGGATGATCTTAGTTCTTTTATTTTTTCCAAATCCATTTTCTCTGGATTTATTTTTTCATTTCTGATCGAAATTTTTCTTTTGGAAATCCACTTAATTTTGGCGCCCATGCTTTCCAAAATTTCAATCATTCGAAAAACATCTTCAATGAGCGGAAGATTGTCCAAGATGCATTCTTTTTTAGTGAGAATTGTAGCCGCTAAAATCGGCGTGGTAGCATTTTTTGAACCCTTGACATCAATTACTCCAGAAAGTTTTTTCCCTCCGATTATTTCAAAATAGTCCATATTTTAAGCCTTATTTTACTTAGTTAAGTTTATTTCACTATATATGAAATTGGCGATAAAATCAAATATCCCTACAAAAATACAAAATTTTACAAAACTACAAAATCGCGATAATTTTATTTTCCCGTACTTTTGTATTTTTGTATTTATTTGTAATTTTGTAGGGACACAAGCTTATCAACCACCAAAAACTTAGATGCTAATAATATTTCTCATAATTATCCTTGAGGCACAAAACTTTTTCTCCATAATTTTTGATGGAAGATCCCCAGCAATTTACATCTTCATAGCTTTTTTTGTATTTGTCCGATCCGAAACAATAACCTCCCCAATTTCCTCCGGCCAAATAAACGCAGTATGATTTCGCTTCGGCAAATCTAGTTTTTTTGGAAGCGCCATCAGTCGAAAGTTTGAGTGCCATTGCAGTCACTCCATCTACTAGACTCCAGGGATTGGGAGTACTATGACCCGTAGCGGAAGCTATTCGACTTTTCCAACCCTGCCAAGTTGTCGGCATAAATTGTGGCACGCCCATTGCTCCACCTGTTCCTTTATAGCTTTTGGGCGGACAAGAAACTTTTTTCTTTTTATAATCATACTTAAGATCGCTACAAATATCCTTGAAAGCAACAAGTTGTTTGTCAGTCATCCGGCTTTGTTTATAATCACAAGATCCGGTGCTTTGACCCTTATTGGATTCCTGAATCAATACTCCTAAAAGAAATGACCTATCTATTCCAGTTGCCTTAGCAGCAAATTTAGCTGCTTCTAATACATCCTTCGTATCCACAGAAATCCCCAAAATCTCGCTGTATCTTGAGCGCAACTTATCCAACTTACCATTAAGTTGAGACAAGGTTGTCTTAGCATCTTGTATGTCTTCTTTTATTTCTTCTTGCTCCATTTGCTTTACGGCCAAAAGTTTTTCATGATCTTCTTTTTTTTCATCAAGCTGTTCTTTGACTTCGCCGAGATCTTCTTTTTTTTCATTAATATCTGCGATAAGACCCAGTGTTTTTTCTTTTATGCTTACCATTCGATCAAAATTTCCTGAAAATTCATTTAATAAATTACCAATTGCAATGAAATTTAAAAGCTCATCCATTTGATCGCCAAAAGACATTTCTTGGATATAATTTTTTAATATTTTTTTATCCAACTCGATAGCTCTATTCAAGTTTTCTATTTCCGTTTCCTTTCTATTAATTTCTTCCTGGGTTTTTTTAATCAAGCCGGAAGTCGTGCTAATTGTCGCCCCAACTTGCTTGTTTTCCAATTCTTTTGCTTCCAATTCTTTTTGTTTTGCATCTATTTGATTTTGAATTTTATCCATATCTTTCTTGATATCCGAAGCATCATCAGCAGCAAAAGTTACATAAAAAGCACCCTTAAAATCAACTGCAACAAAGGCAACTATAAAAATAAGTATTATTATTTTCTTAATAATATTTTTCATCTGCTTTATGATTATATTATAGCAAATTCTGCCAAAAACAAAACTGCCTGCCAATGAGGCAGACAGTTTTGAGAATTTCATTGATGTTTTGCTATTTTTTTTCAGCTTCTTTTCCTTCTGCTTCTCCTTCAGCTGGCTTTTCCTCTTTGATTACTCCTTCGACTTTCGTCACATCTTCTTCAACTTTTTCTTCCAAACTCTTGAGTTCTTCTTCGCTTCTTGGCTCTTCAACCAAAGCCACTACTGTTTCCGGATCAATATCAACCTTGACCTTTGGAGAAATTTTCAAATCTTTCACGGTTATATGATCTTCAAAAGTTTTGAGAACTGATATATCAACTTCAATTTCTGAAGGCAAATCAGCCGGCAAACATTTTACTGTGATTTCATCTAAGCTCTTAACCAACACACCGCCCATTTCTTTGACCGCTGGCGCTTCTCCAATATAAGAAAGCTCAACAGCTTTTTCAATTTCTTCATCCATTCTTACTTGGAAAAAATCAGCATGGATATATTTGCTTGTCACTGGATCTCTTTGAATTTCATATATAATCACATTCCTCTTGTCTTTTTCGTCTATTTCAAGTTCAATCATTGTGCTTTCTCCAGATTTCTTAAGGAGTCTAGAAAAATCAAGCGCATTGATCCAAAGGCTTTTTGGAGTTATTTTTTTGCCATAAACAACCGCCGGAACCAATCCTTCTTTTTTCCCTTTTTTAGTTCTTCGTCCAAAAACATCTCTGACTTTGGCCGATAATTTTACTTTATCCATTATTTTGCCGCTCTACCTACCTGCCAGATTTGCCTGATTTATTATTTATCCCCAACTTTTTAAGTTAAACAAATTCAATTCTTAGTTGAGACTATTTTATAAAATAAGCAAATCAGGCAGGCCTCTCAAGCGAATAAAAAATTAAAAAGCATATGTTGCTTTGTCCATAAGATTCTAGCATAAATCCTAAATTAGTCAATATTAAGCTCTAATCCTTCTCAAATACACGCTTTGAATTAGTCCAATCGCCGAAAGCATAATTACCATTGAACTTCCGCCGTAGCTTAGAAATGGCAGTGGCACACCGGCCACTGGCACCACTCCGATATTCATTCCAACATTGACAAAAAATTGAAAAAATAATATCGATAGAATTCCCAACGCGACAAGATAGCCAAAATTATCCCGCGCAAGCCGAGCCGTTTCCTTTATCCGCCAAAAAATAATGCCAAAAAGCACAAACACTGCGATTGATCCCAAAAGTCCCAGCTCTTCCGTGATTACAGAAAAAATAAAGTCTGTATGCTTTTCCGGCAAAAAATTCAATTGCGATTGCGAACCGTGTCCCAAACCTTTGCCAAACATTCCGCCTGAACCCACTGCCACTATCGCTTGAATCACATTATATCCGCTACCCATTGGATCATTTTGTGGCTTTATAAAATTCACTATCCGATCTTTTTGGTAGTCTCGAAGAAAAAACCAGCTCGATGAAACACTCAAAATTCCAATTATCACAAGCAAAGCTAAATTCTTTTTATTAAGTCCGGAAGCCAAGAGCAAAACTATCCAGCTAGCTAAAATTATTAGCGTCGAGCCTAGGTCAGGTTGTTTCAAAATAAGAAAAATCGGAATAAAAACCAGCACGATAGAAGCGATTATTCGAACAATGATGCTAAGTTGATTTTTTTTCTTTGAAAGAAAACTTGCCAAGAAAATAACCATAATAATTTTGGCAATTTCCACCGGCTGAATATTGAAAGAAAAAAATTCCAGCCAGCCGGTGTGCCCCTTCACTGTTTTTCCTAAAAAAATAACAATCGTCAAAATAAAAAGCATCAAAAAATATAATTTTGTACTGTGATAATTCAGCAACCTGTAATCAAAAAAAGACAAAAAAAACATCGCCCCAAGACCGATAGCAATGGAAATTATTTGTCTTTCTAAATTGGAAGCATTGAGAACTGCGCCTTTGAAAGAAACGCTATAAATAATAAGCAGGCTGATAATCAGAAGCAGGCTTACGGAAATTGTTAAAACCCAATCTAACTTTGAAAGCTTATTCATTATGGTAAAATCTTTTTAGAAAAGTTTCAGAATTGAAAATATTTACTTCCGCTTGAGCTTCCATAACGCTCACCGCGCCAGGGAAACTGCTTGGCCAAAAAACCTTGAAATCCCTGTCCTCTCCGGATTTGACTGTTTTCATTTCCGTTGAATTAAGCGCCAAAACTTCCCCATTCAAATCCTTGAGGATTACCTGAATTTTTATACTTTCAAAATCAAACGGGCTTCGGTTTCGAAGCAAGCCTTGGGCATTAGCAAAACCTGTTCCTCCGGAAATTTCGCTATAATTTTTATTGATAATTTGAATGTCCGGCCTTTCATAATAGTCCTCAAATTTCACCCAATCGGAAGTGGCAATTTTTAATTCTCCAGAAAATGGTTCACTAGGAGAATCGATATTATTTTCCACCACATATTTTTCTTCTCCCGGCAAAACAAAACTTGAACCTTTTTTTGAAGCAACGACATTTCCAATAGAATCCTTGAAAGTTATTTCGTAATCAAAATTTTTATTCCCAAAAGCCGCGTTTGGATTGGAAATTTTTGCATAAAAATCATATTTTCCGGAAATTCCAGAAGGAACTATGCCCGTTTTTTTGATAATTAAATCCTGGGCTTTTATTTCATTGCATTCTTTCTGACAAACTCCCCCGCAATCCACGCCTCTCTCATTTTGATTTTGAATACCATCAAAACAATTGGCTTTTGATTTGAAGATTGAATAAAGCCCTAAAATAATCAAGGCAAATATGAATAAGTATATAAGGATTATGATAATTTTTTTGCGATCGGTGTATTCCATAAAAACATTTTAGCATATTTTGGAAAAATAAAAAAGAGCATTATTCTGGCGGCGGCTTACTCTTGCTCAATGAAGAGCTACCATCAGCGCTGAAGTGCTTAACTACTGAGTTCGGAATGGGATCAGGTGTAGCCACTTCGCTAGAGCCACCAAAATAATGCTCTCTTAACTAACTTTAAAAAATGCTAATTTAGTAATTTCTAACTGCTAACTATATCAACTTTCAACTCTCAACTTTCAACAAACAACAATTAAGTTGCAAGTTGTCAGTTATGAGTTGTCAGTTGAATCAAGAGAGATAATGTTCAATTTATTAGTATCTCTTGGCTGAACGGATCGCTCCGCTTTCACCTGAGACCTATCAACCTGGTCATCTTCCAGGAAATCGTTCCGTCTTGCGACGGAAATTGCCTAATCTTGAGGTGGGCTTCCCGCTTATATGCTTTCAGCGGTTATCCCGTCCGAACGTAGCTACCCAGCAGTGCTCCTGGCGGAACAGCTGGTACACCAGAGGTTCGTTCTTTCCGGTCCTCTCGTACTAGGAAAGAGTCCTCTCAAGCAATAACGCCTACAGCAGATAGGAGACCAACCTGTCTCACGACGGTTTGAACCCAGCTCGCGTACCGCTTTAATTGGCGAACAGCCAAACCCTTGGGAGCTTCTTCACCCCCAGGATGCGATGAGCCGACATCGAGGTGCCAAACCCCTCCGTCGATATGGACTCTTGGGAGGGATCAGCCTGTTATCCCCGGGGTAACTTTTATCTGATGATCTTCTGCGCATCTACATGCGACAGTCGGTTCACTAAATTCCACTTTCGTGACTGATCGACTAATAAGTCTTGCAGTAAAGCTGGCTTATGCTTTTGCACTATCGACTCGATTTCCATCCGAGTCTAGCCAACCTTTGTAAACGCCTCCGTTGCCATTTAGGAGGCGACCGCCCCAGTCAAACTACCCACCAGGCACTGTCCCCGGACTGGATATGAATAACCAAAACATTACAATTTGTGAACCGTAAATACGATAATTACAACTTTTTCTATCTAATCCTTTATCATATTTGACGGCTCAAAATCATAAGTCTTGATGACTCATAACAGCCCAGGGTTAGAATTTAAAATTATACAGAGTGGTATTACACTTTTGGCTCCATTCCGACCAGAGTCGGAACTTCAAAGCCTCCCACCTATTCTAGGCAGCACGATCTCAAATTCAATACCAAGTTGTAGTAAAGCTCCACGGGGTCTTTTCGTCTTGCTGCAGGTCGACGGCATCTTTACCGTCATTGCAATTTCACCGAGCTCTTCGTTAAGACAGTTACCAAGTCGTTACGCCTTTAATGCGGGACAGAATTTACCTGTCAAGGAATTTCGCTACCTTAGAACGATTATAGTTATCGCTGACGTTCACTGGCGCTTCGGAGATTGGCTTGCACCGCTCTCGTTAACGTTCCAGCACTGGTCAGGCGTCAGCCCCTATACTTCCCCTTGCGGGTTTGCAGAGACCTGTGTTTTTGGTAAACAGTCGCTTGGTATCTTTCGCTGCGGCCCCAACTTGCGTCGGGGCAGTCCATATCCCTAAGTTACGGACGTTGTTTTGCCGAGTTCCTTAACGAAGGTTCACTCGTTCACCTTAGGCTTCTCGCCCAGTCTACCTGTGTCGGTTTTAGTACGGTTTCAATATTAATAATCTTAGAAGTTTTTCCCGGCACTGCGCTCCTTTCTCTTCTCCTCCGCGAACGGAAAATTCGAGAAATACCTTGAACTGATGCATGGCGGATTTTCCTGCCACGCGTTCTTAGCATCCCTACGAGAATCCAATTACTCGCAGAAAGTACTGCAATGCGTCGCTCCATCGAATAATATTGAAGTCACGGAATATTAACCGTGTGTCCATCGACTACGCCTTTCGGCCTCGCCTTAGGCTCGACTAACCCTGAGATGATTGACATTGCCCAGGAAACCTTAGACTTTCGGTGTCGGGGGTTCTCACCCCAATTGCGGTTACTCGTTCCAGCATTCTCACTTCCATAAACTCCATGGTCGCTCACGCTTCCACTTCAGCGCTTATGGAACGCTTCCCTACCGCTCATAAATTTCTCAAAGAACCTAAACGCGCTACTATATTTGCAAGCGCTTACATGAAATTTTAAAAATTCACATAATTAAGTTTTTTTTCTTTGAGAAATTTATGAGCCCGCATCTTCGGTACTATGTTTGAGCCCCGTTGAATTTTCGGCGCAAAGCCTCTAGACTAGTGAGCTGTTACGCACTCTTTAAAGGATGGCTGCTTCTGAGCCAACCTCCTAGGTGTATAAGAAGCTTTACTTCCTTTACCACTTAACATAGATTTTGGGACCTTAGATTGCGATCATGGGCTTTTTCCCTTTTGTGCTCCGAGCTTAGCCCCGGAGTACTGACTGTCAGGATAGTTATTCTGGAATTCGGAGTTTGGTTGAGAATCCTACGGCGAACCGCGGATTCTCATTCAGTAGCTCTACCTCCAAAACATAGTTTCCCAACGCTAGCCCTCAAGCTATTTCGGGAAGAACCAGCTATCGCCAAGCTCGATTGGAATTTCTCCTCTATTCACAAGTCATCCCCCAGTGTTGCACGGCTGGTGGGTCCGGGCCTCCTCCCGATTTTACTCGGGATTCACCCTGCTCATAAATAGCTCGCCTGGCTTCGGGTCTAGTCCATGCCATTTAAGTTCGCTCTTTCAAGCTCGCTTTCACTGTGACTCCTCCGCTTAAAGCGGATTAATCAACGACATAGAACTAACTCGCTGGATCGTTCTACAAAAAGCACGCAGTCATCCCGACTTGCGTCGGGACTCCTACTCTTCGTTAGCATATGGTTTCAGATACTATTTCATCTCCCTCATCGGGATGCTTTTCACCTTTCCCTCACGGTACTTATTTCGCTATCGATCTCATATTATATTTAGCCTTGGAGCTATAGTGGCCCCAGATTCAGACGGGATTTCACCGGTCCCGCCTTACTTGAGAGTAATTTCGTAAATTATATTATATTTTCACATACAAGGCTTTCACTTTCTATGGCCGCTCTTTCCAGAGACGTTTTGTTAATAAATATAAATTACCCCGATTAAACGAGTAAAATTATCTCGCAACCCCTTGGCTTGCGCCAAAGTTTAGGCTTCTCCCCGTTCGCTCGCCACTACTTGGGGAATCTCAATTGATGTCTTTTCCTCCGGCTACTAAGATGTTTCAGTTCGCCGGGTGTGCCACATAAACCTATGAATTCAGTTTATGTTAACCATGCATGACACGGAAGCACCAAACCACAAAATACAAATCCAAAAAAATTTGGAAATTGGAAATTGGAAATTGGAAATTCCGTGCCACGCACGGCTGGGTTATCCCATTCGGAAATCTCCGGATCAAAGGTTGCTCGTCACCTCCCCGAAGCTTATCGCAGACTGCTACGCCCTTCATCGCTAATATGAGTCAAGGCATTCACCATACGCATTAGTATTACCGCTCTTGATTTGTTGTTAGCAGTTAGCAATTACTAAATAAATATTGCTAACTATTTTAATTTTCTCTTATTGCATTTTATCCCGCCTTGGCGGGATTTTACCTACAAAACTCAATATTTATTGCTTAAAATATTGAGTGACTAATCGTCAAATTTAATTTCTATTTCCGCCAACATTATAAAATTAAACTTGCGATTAAGACCTATTCAGTTGTCAAAGTTCAGCTTTGACGCGGAAAATATTTTTCACAATTTTATTTGCAGAAATTATTTCAGCGCCAATATTTTTTACCATTTTAAGAAACAAAAAACCGCTTGAGAGCGGGGTTTCAAAACAAAATTAAAACTAAAGAATCACCCGCTTTTCTTTTTTATAAATTGTATTGAAATTATCATTATTTGACTTAACAAATTATGAATTTAGCACGTGAAATTATTCTAGCAATTGCCTGAAAACTTGTCAAGTGGTTATATGACGAAAAAAACAGGACCTGTGGATAAGATTAAAATAACAAAAACAGCCCCAATAAAATGAAGCTGTTTTTCGAAAAAATCGAGACTAAATTTATTAACGATTTTGGCCATTCTCTGTGATTTCTTCTCTTAGTTTCCTAAGAATCGCTGCTGCCTCTTCTTTTCCGCCAAGCCCGAATGCCAATCCTCCAGCCAAAGCAAGCATCGCCACTATTCCGATGAAAATTGTGCTAACTAATGACGGTGCTATTCCCAGTTGAATCAATGCAGCAAAAAGACCGAAAATCACGATTGACCATTTAGAAATTGCAGCGAGAAGCGTAGCTGACATAATGCCAGCAGCTCGCGTGCTTCCTTTGACAACACCGTAAACAAAATTTCCAAGAAGAAATACTGCACCTAAAATTACTACCGCTACTATCACATTCGGGATGTAGAGCAGTATGCTATTTAGAAAATCTGTTACTTGATTGAGCTTCAAAATATCAGCTGCGGCCATAAGAAAAACCAAAACTAAAAACCACTTAATTAGATTACCGAAAAAAGCTGAAATAGTCAGATGAATTTCGCTTCCATAAATTTTTTCGCTGATTCCGATTTTTTCAGCTGCCTTGTCAACGCGAAGAGCTTTCATAAATTTTTCTGCTAATTTGCCGACTGCTACTGCGATAATCCAGCCAGCTAAAAGCACCAAAAGTGCTCCAATTAAAATTGGAAGAAAATTAATCAGTCTTTCTCCAAGCCCGATAAGTGATACCGTTATGGCTTCCCCCCAAGTTTGTACTCCGTTCATAAGTCCACCTCCTTCCAGTTTTTTATTTATATCTATTTCTATTATATACCAATTTAACAAATTATCCTACTCCTTAGTATTTTCGACAGTATTTTCAATTCCTTGCCCCGCATTATCAATCATCTTTTGAATTTTGTTTTTCGCATCTAAATTTTTTTCGGGCAATAAATTCAAAACTTTTTTATATTGCTCCAAGGCATCGTCAAAGCGTTTCATTTTTTCATAAAGCAGTCCGAGATTAAGATAAATATTCGGTTCGTTGCCTTGTGCTGAAATTATCTTTTTATAAATATCTTCCGCTATTTTATAATCATTCTCCGCACCGCGCGACTGATATATATTGGCCAGCACTAAAAAATAATCAGATTTAGTATTATCTAAAATTATTGCTTTTTGCAAAGACAAAATAGCTTCATTTTTTTCTCCTAATAATTGCTGTGCCACTCCCAATTGAAAATAGCCTTCCGCTAAATTATCTTTTTTATCAATAGATTTTTGAAACCAATCCTTTGCCTCTAAAATTAAAGTTTTTTTCTTAGCTTCGTCTTTTTCCAAAGATGCTTCCCGAACGCGAACTTTTCCAATCTCTAAAAAATATAAAGCATTATGCGGTTCCAGAGCAAGCGCATCATTGAAAGCATCTACGGCAGTTTGTGAAAATTGCGGAAAATATAACGCTTTATTTTCCAGGGCTTGGGCAAAAGCTTCCAGCGCCACTACATCTTTTGGCATCAGTTGTTTTCCTTTGAAAGTAAAATTAAGAGCGTTATCCAAATATTTTTCAAATAAATTTTTATCCGCTTTGTCTTTTTTGAGAAATTCACTGTTGGCTAATTCCATATATTGTTGTCCAAAAAGAGTATAATACCTCCCCTCTTTTCCGTTTAGGGTGATGGCTTTTTCCATCATTCCTATTGAATTTTCTCCGAAAATATTTTTATTAGCTCGCGAAGCATACACATCTGCGATAAAAAATTTTAACAAAGAAAAAAGCAAAAAAATTGTTCCCATAATAACTGCTAAAAATATAAAAGCTCCCGCGGGAGCGCGTCCAGGACGAGTCTTTAGAATAAATTTCCAATATTCTTCTTGCGTTTCATTTTCCTTAAGAATTATTCCGAGAGTCAATGTTGCCAGAAGCGCACCAAAAATTATCATTGATCCATCCAGTCGCGCAAAAAAAGCATCAACTAAAATTACAATTGTCGCCGACATAAAACCCAAGGAATATATTTGATTTTTTTCCTTTCCTCTGTTTAGAAGATATAGCGTTACGCTTAAAAAAGAAAAAATAAGAAAAATTAAGGCAAGTGTTCCTAAAATTCCCACCGTCGGTAGCGTTTCCCAAAAAATTCCCGAACCCTTGTAGAATCTCAGGTTATAAAAATTATTCAAATTAAAATCTTGCGGGCGGTACAGTGAAAAATCATAACCATATGTGGCGGGACCGCTTCCTAGAAGAAAACTATGTTTAGCGAGAGTCTCTTTAGCAATTTGCCAAGAAAGATTGCGCTCTAAATTTACTTCCATCGGAAAATTAACGGCTGTGATTTTATTATTAGATAAAAAAATATTTCCCAAAAACATTGCCAGCACAATATAGCTGAATATAAAACTTGGAAGCCATTTTGAACCTTTGGATGCCCGAGTCATCCCCATAAAAATATAGACAAGAAAAAATCCCACTCCGAGAAAAAATCCACTCCATGGAACAAAAAAATAGAATGCCAGAAGCAGATAAAGACAGCTAAAAATTATCGCTAAAATAATACTCCCAAAAATAATTTTTTTTATTTTTCCACTGTCGCTTGAATTTATCTTAAGAAAAATAGTAACTAAAAGAATAATGAAAATACTTAGAAAAATAGTTGTACCAGAAACCGATCCTACACGACTAGCAGGAATATATTGCAAATAGCGATCGGCTTGAAGAAAATTTTGAGTTTGTAAATTTATCACTCCCGTCACTATAAGCGTTTCCCAAAACAAAATTACCAGTCCTGATAAAAAAATCGTCCCGAGAAAAATTCGCAAGCGATTCATATTAAAAGTGCTGAGTATAAGATAATAAGCAATGATGATCGCTGTCGCGTTTAGCAGTCCGTGGGTTGGATCACCAAAAAATCCCCAAAAACTATGCCAGATATCCACTGAAAAAATTGTAGAAAGAAGATAGGAAAGCCAAAGAAATAAAATTGGAAAATCTAATGGCGTACGCCGAATTTTTACCTCGCCCCTAAATGCACAACTGCCTAACCAAGCAAGCAATGCGATTATAATCCAAAAATAAAAACCCATCTGTTTGCTAAATTCAATTTCTTGCAACGGATATCGCGTAATGAAAGTTGGCAAACCTAAAAAAATCATAGCTAGCGAAAAGGATATTATTCCTTCGGTTATTTTTTCAACCCAGCTGAATTTATTATTTTTAAAATTATCCGTATTTATTTGGATTTGACTTCTGACTATTTTTGAGCCAATTAAAGACTTCCTTTTTATTATATCCATAATATTAATGATGAAAATAAGTTTTTGTCGTGCCAGGTGCGCTAAAAATACTTTTCGCTCCTGAAGGATGATTATTATAATCAAAAATTGAAGAATTGGCACCGTTAGAAGTAGAAATGGGCGGACAGTCGGATGGACAAGAACCATTCGTTTCATTTCCATTGCACATTCCGTCTCCGCAATATACATAACTTATCTTAAGAACCGGTTTTGTTGTTCCTTCGCGACTATGATAAGTATCAGAATATCCAGTTTTGCCATCATTATAAAATCCTAGAACTAATGTCGTTCCGTTTGATACATAAGCCGGTGTAAATGCAACGCTCGTATAAAGATTAACTGAATAAAAAGTATTCCCGTCATTATATTCTTTTATTAGGCCATCACTAGAACTCCCGAGCACATTCCAGGTTTCCGTAGTAGCAGAAGCTACAGTGACTGAAGAGAGAACACTGCCAAAACTTCCTCCATTGAAAACACTCACAGCGCTACTCTCGCTCCATGTTTGATCAATAAATCTTCTAGCGCTTATTACTAGGGTCGCATAATTCGTAATATGAGTGAGAACAAGATTAGCGCTTTGCAATGTTGCTCCAGCTGGAAGACCAGAAATATCAAATTTAATAAAAGCTCGGCCTGTGCCGTTATTAACTGCACAAGAACTGTCTAAGCATAAAGATACATCCGCCGTTGGATTGATATTCAAATCCGGATCCAGCACTAATGGGAAAACCTTTTCCTCGCTGGTCAGCCAGCCATAGTCCAGCGTGATTTCCAAATAATAATTATCTTGTTCTTTTTTTAGTTCGCTTTCAACTTGATAGGTTCTGTTTTCTTGATCAAAAATGAACGGTTGAGAAGTGGAAAAAAGATTTTGACCGTCTTTTTTGAAATAAACTTGATTATTTAACATTTCTACGGAAATATTCGGCGAAACATTAATTTTTGTTCGCAAAACTACTTTCCCTTGGAAATAATCAGGCTCATCAATTTTTTTTAAAAGATCGACATTATTAAAAAATAATTCTTCCTTAATGCCATTTATTGTTGAATGATATTTCAAATCAATTCCTTCAAAAATATTTTTAAAATTAACCGACTTATATGAATGAGCAATGTCTCCATTTTTCGCTTCAGCTAAAATAATATTTTTATTTTGATCTTTATAGCTGATATTCTCCAACGAAAAACTTATCTGATTGTCATCTTTCTGATAATTGATAATATTTCTGTTTTCTTCATCGGCACCAGCATAGGCATCGTATGGCTTGAGTTGATATTTTTTGCCAGCTTCCGATTTATCTTCTGAAATTTCTTCCGACTGTTTCAAATAATCCTCGATTTTTGTCCACTTTCCATCAATTTTAATATTCACCGCTGAAGGATAAATCAGCATCTCTCTCGTTCCGTCTTTTTTTGAAAAAGTGTCTGTATTTTCCGTTTGACTGATAATTTTTCCTGTGCCCATCAAACTTTGCTGATTGACAGAATCTGAATTTTCTCCTCGCGCGTTTTTTTCTTCTCTTTTTTTCACCGCATCGTTTTCATATTCATAATCCTCTCTTGTCCAAGTTCGGCTCAAATTAAAATCCCTGTCAATTTCCCAAGTTATATCGGAAGTATTTTTAGCTTTTATAACATCGCGAATGAAGCCTTCCATCCAAACATCTTTCTCCACCTTTGCTTCCACTTTTTCCAAATTTAGACTGCGAGCTAATTCAAAAAAACTCGTAGTAATCTTGATTGCTATTTGCGACCAAAGTTTTTCCGTCACATCAACATTGATAAAAGTAAACAAGTGGTTAGCTTTCCCATCATATTCAAATCCGCCACCCGCAGCCAAAATCTTTCCATCCAATTCCGCCACAGAAAAATAAATATTTTTTTCGCCATATTTATTTTTCAGCTCTTGATACTCTTTTATAATTGACCAGGTGCTAGCTTTATATGTTGAATCACACCAAACTCCTTTTTTAAATCCCTTATTATAGAGCGCTACTATCGCCGGAAGGTCGCTCGCGTTAGCTTTTCTTATTTTCATTTTGACCAAATCATCGCGAGTGATTTTTTCCACGCCACTGGCGCTAGAAGCATCCTTAAAGTGAGTCAAAATAAAATTAGCATAAGAATTAAGATCTATCTGACTAACTGCCATTCTTTTTATTCTTTCCATTTGATAGATTGCCACTATTTTTTTTCCAAAATTTGTTTGAAAAAAAATAAATAATCCGACCAGAATAAATAAAATAATAATTAATATTTTTTTCATAACTTATTTGATAATCAGCCAATTAAATTCAACATCCTTTTCTGGCGCCGAAGAATCAATCTTAACCACAAAGCTTTTTCCGTCTTCAATATCCTTCTCATCATAGTATAACATTTTCCCTTCTGTCGAATCTTTGGGCGTTATATAAACTTTCACTCCCGCCTTTGCTTCTTTAGTTAAAATCGGATCAGATTTCAGTTCTCCTTTCTTTATTTTCTCCGTACCAGAAACTGCCTTGCCTAATTTTAGACTATTTGCATCTAAGTTATCCGCGCTCATTTTATCCGTTGCCTCGATATTTTTGGCTGAGATTTTTCCTTCACTCAAGTTTACATTCCCGAGTGCATCGCGATAAATAATGTCTTCTGCATTAAGAATTCCAATAAAATCAAGCGCCGTTTTAGACTGTTCTTCAATCAGCAACATTTGGTCTTGCAATTTGGCTTGTTTTTCTTGAATAGAAGAAATTTCTGAATTTATCAAATTTACTCCACTTTGCTGAAGACTGGAAAGATTTTCAATTTGGCTATTTAACTCGATTGTTGCACTGCTCACAATTTCATCCACCTTATCTTGAATATTCATATTGGCAATATTCTCTTCCACAGCTTCTTCTACTTTTTCCACCGTTAAACTCTGATTTCTTCTAGCAATTAGAATTCTAATTGTTCCTTTGTCATCATCGAAATTTTGCATCGCCACGCCTACTGTTGATTCGCCTGCATTGGCTTTTCGCATATAGCCTGCGTCATCTCCAGGAGTAAGATTATCGCCTATTTTTATTGATCCATTTTCTGTGGAAACTAACCCCGGAACCTGCCCAATCATTCCTATTATTTTATAATTAGGATCATTGTCTCTTTCTGGGCCATCTCCATTACCTACTACTGAAGGATTAGTGGAAACTATTCCCATTACATCTGTATCAGCGGATCTTTTGCAACGCTTAACCGAATTATCCTTGGAAGTATCCACGCAAACAACTTCTCCCGATTTCAAATCAGTATCTTTAGTATAAAAATATTCGGCGTAGTCTGCGCCATTAGTTAGATATCCATTTTTAGAATTTATCTTTGATGAGGCATGTTGCACATCCAAAACATATCCAGGAGTAGTTATTCCAATTCCTACTCGTGGGTTAATAATACCGCCACCGCCCGAACCCAAGGCCTGACCATAAACGGTTAGGATGTTTGTACCTCCAAGTTTTGCGGTATAACTTTCCGCAGCATTCGGCGTAGCCGAAGCAGAAACTGGCATATCAATCCAAGCTATTGCTCCAGAATCTGTTGGAAATTCCATTGGCCCAAGATAAGCTGATCCCGCAACTTCCAGAGCACCAGAAACCATAAGACTATTTGCCGTAGAACCTAAATTAGTTGGTGCTGTTGTTCCGATGTGCAAAGCTACACCAGGCGAAGCATTGCCAATTCCAATTTTCGCCTCCGAAGTATCCACATAAAACTGATTGGTGTTAACTGCAAAATCTCCTGTCCCAGAAAGAGTCACATTAAAATTAGTACCAGCACCGGGAGTTACAGTTAACGCTCCCGTTGAAGTAATGTCATTACCATTAACTGCTAGATCTCCAGCCAATGTTAATCCGTTCAAATTTCCAGTGCCGGAAGAATTAACATAATAAGTTGTACCGTTGAAATATGTACTTCCACTTACCGTAGCATTTCCAGAAGAATCAGTGGCTAAAATATGCGCGCTTACTCCGGAAGTTGCGCTGCCTAAACCATTTAGCAAGCTCGAATTAAAAGCATAGCCAGCTGCACCAATTGGTTTTCTGTCTACCATTTCAGCATCTGATTCAACAGTAACACCAAGATAATATGGCACATTAAAATTCAAACTAGTTAAAGCATTATCTCCAGCACCTGTATCGCCAAGCATAATGGAAAAAATTCCATTTGTTACCGTCACGGCTCTGGCAGTCGGGGTAGTATTGCAATCTCCGCGTGCAGTCCACACACAAGTTCCTCCCGTGTCTACAGTATAAAGGCTAATAATCATGTCATAGTCTCCATTCGGCTTGGCAACGCCAGCAGCATCAGTAAGTTTTCCTTGATAATTTATTTTTTCGCTTATCGCCGCTCGAGAAACTGCCACATTAAAAAATAATCCCAGAAAGATGACGAGTATAAATAATTTTATTAGATTATTTTTTTGTTTCATTTTATTCTTGTTTCAAGTTTTCTTTTCCAATTTTTATCGTTCCCTTGCTATAAACATCGAAGTTCCCTTGTTCATCTGGCACTTTCACAATTTCTTCCGGAACAAATTGATTCGATTGTTTTTCAATTGCATTTATTCGATTGGAAAATTTTTGAAAAACAAAAAAAACCACAACAATAATAGCCGTGGTAATAGCCAGCCAAATCCAAATAATTCGAAAAAGGCTTTTTTCTTTTTTGTTTATTTTTTCTTTTTCTTGAGGTAAACTTTCCGCGATAAGATCTACATTGGGCTTCTTCTTTTCTATATATTCGTTTAGCCATTCAATTGTCGTATACCAATTGCGACCTTTTTTTTCTGCCTGAAGCTCACCTCTTCGAGCAAGCAAACTTAAATATTCTTGCTCATATGGACAAATTTTTGAAGCTTCGGCCATTGAAAGATATTTGTTTTTCATTTTTCCTTTTTTTAAAGCTAATATCGGATGATATCGGATGATATCGCTTGCTTAATTATGCCACAAATTAAGCTTTTTAGGAAAAAAGTTATCCACAGATGCGTTTTGAACGAAGAAAAAATATTGTATATATAATCATAAAAACTAAGCTTGAAAATGCAAGAAAAAAACCAAAAGATTTATTCCCCCAAGAAATACTATAAATATGCGGAATAAATTTACTATTTAATGTCAAAAACAAGAAGAATAAATACGCGCCTAAAGTAAGGACCCTTGCCTGGAGCCATCTGCCTTTATTGAAAAAAGCGATAATTAATGGGGCTCCAAGAACTGCAATATGATGAGCTGAGACACTTGGATAATTAAGATAAATAAAAGTCCAATCCCAAATAGTATTGCCAATAATCCAAAAAAGTGTCATCCCCTCCCAATTAACATCCAAATTTTTATCTTTTGTAGTATTTATCGAATTGATCTTATTTAGAGTAATTATCGAAAGAATTCCGGCAGCAGCGTTGAAGTAGTGTGCAACTCCCCCACTTAAAACATCCTTTGCTATGGCTTCGAAAATATTGATCACTAAAATCAAATATATGCCATTTTTAGCAAATTTAGTTTCACCAAAACTTGTCAGTCTAAATATTGAAAACCAAATTATCGCAAAAGTTACTGAAAAAATTTTTGTCAAACTAAACCAATCCATTCTTATCTTATTATCTATTAAATAAGTGATTAGGATAATAGGCAATACGATGAAAAACGCTAAAGTGAATTTAGGAAAACGTCGAAATATTTCTTGAGATAGTAACAGCCCCAAGAATATCAAAAAAATCCAGCCTACTAAAAACATATTTTTATTATTAGTTTTTTAATTGGACATTTTTCCAATATTATAATATACTTATTTTTCAGTATTTGAAAGCAACTTAACATTTTTGGCTTAATCAAACCACATTTTTTTCAAAGGAGAATTTTATGAAGATATGTAAAAAAACAATATTTAATACGCCCGTTCTAAGTTCTTGCCTGCGATTTTTGTGTCGATTTTCTATGTGGATATCGGGATGGAAAATCGAAGGAAAAATTCCCAACCAGCAAAGTTGTGTACTAATTGCAATCCCTCACACCAGCAATTGGGATTTCCCCATTACGCTGGCAATGTTTTCCCTGTGCCAGTGGGATGTCCATTGGCTTGGGAAAAAAGAAATGTTTACTTTTCCCCTGAAACATTTTTTTTGCTGGCTAGGCGGAATTCCAGTTGATCGTTCCGAAAGCAACGAACTCGTTACTCAAGCATCGAATTTATATAAGGAGAATGCGGATTTGATGTTGATGGTAACACCGGAGGGAACAAGAAAAAAAGTTCTCAAATGGAAAACCGGCTTCTATTACATCGCCCTGAAAGCCAGCGTGCCGATTTTCCTTGGCAACTTGGATTATTCCAGAAAAGTTGCCAGAATTCTGGGCGTATTTACGCCAACCGGCGAGTATGAAAAAGATCTCGCCGAAATAAAAAATTATTACGCCGGTTTTTTATAAAAAACCGGCGGGAAAGAAACATCCGGCACCGGAAGAAATTATTCTTCCGGTGTTTTTATTTTTATTGACAAACTTCAAAAAACCTGCTAATTTTTCCAGTCAATCTAAATACTTAAACCAAGCCAATGACTGCCAAATTAGTAGTTTTTCTAGCCATAATCCTGTTTGTCTTGTTTTCTGCTACATTTGTTAAGGGGGCTGAAAATATAATAAATTTCGAGGTGAGCGTTGCGCCAAATATTCATTCCTATTTTGACGGAAAAAATTTCATTGTTGAAACGAATAACAATGAAGCTGTTTCAATAACAAAAACTGATACACTGCTTACAATTGTGCCTGCTCTATAAATTTCTATTTTTTATTTTTCTAATTTTTGCTCTGACAAGAAAAACGAATCCCAAAAACAAAAAAGGGATAATAAGAAAAAAATTGCCCAAGAAAAATCTTTGCTGATTGTGATTTATCCCATTGGCATCAACGAAATTAGCTTGAGCGCTATAGGCGCCAAAAATCGATGGTTCATTCCATTTAATTTCAAAAGAATATTTTGTTCCAGGAAAAACAAAATGTTTTTCCGCTTCAAAAGCGGTTTTTTTTCGCGTGAATATATTTTCAATTTGAATTTCGCCATGAGGAATATACATCACATTCCCCGTGTTTTCGAAATCTGCTCTGAGAGAAGCGCTATTTCCGACAACAATTGGCGCCTTGAGTTTTTTTAAATTTCCGCTTCCAGAAACATCTCCATTAACATTAACCAATATATATACGCCCACTTGCCCGCCAACAATCGTATTTTGAAAATTCTGTCCGTCCACCGTTGGAAATGTTTGAATATTAGCAATCGCATAGTGTGCGCCCACCGTAGCATTTTTAGGAATATTTACACTAAGAGAAATTTCTTTATTGCTTTGCGGTTCCAAAATCCAATCCGGCTCTTTGGCTAACACCCATTCGCTCATACCAAACTGCTCATTTTTATTTGTCATACTTATAATCGAGCCGTTGTCCCCTGCTACAAAATCCTTGGTCACGATAGACATTTTTTGTGATTTTTCCGAAATATTTTTTACATTTAGTTTTATCTCATTAGTCGAATCTGGATTTGCGCTAAAAGCAAAAATTGTTTGATCAACTGAAACGCTTATTCGCTCTGCCAAAACAACCTGCCTTTGAAAAAAGAAGGTTGTTAAAAGTAATATAAATAATATTTTTTTATAATTTTTGCTCATTAGTGTCATTATTGTTTTCCTCTTTTCGCTTGATTTCAAACTTGCTACTAAACAATTTGAAAACCAGCCAAATAATAAACAATAGAATTATTATAGCAACCGTTGTTTTCCACGGGATTATCCAAAAAGAAGTTTGGGAAGAAAGCCTAATAGCACCATCCTCTGAAAAAAGTTCCACTTTTGCGGTATAATATCCATATGCCCAAGATGAAAATTTCCAGCTCTCTTCATATTTTCTGGATTTATCAGGATAAATAATGCGCGGAACAAGATTAATACTGTCTAGTTTGCTTCCGAATTTATAAATATCAATCGTCCCAATCATCTTGTAGTGCAAATTTCCTGAATTATACATATCGATAAAAAGTTCTGCTGGATTATTCCAAAATATTTTTTTTGTCGTACCGAATTTTTTTATCTCCCCGGAGCGAATTATTGGCTCCGATCCTTTGACCGCCATCACAAGCAAAGCACCTATTCTTTGATTAATTGCAATTTTTGAACCTTGATTATCCGGGTTTTCATCCATTTTAGTGTTAAAAAATATTGCGCCATAATATCCCCCGGTTGGAGAATTTTCAGGCACTTTCACATGAAACATAATATCTCGCCCCTCCTTTGGAGCCAGTTCAATGTTTTTTGGCGCATTAATCCAATTTATCACATCATAAGCAATAAGCGGATGATTGGAGTTCGGTACGAAAAATTTTGCTTCCGTAGTATTATCTGTCACATAAAAATCTTCAATTTCTATAGCCACTGCTCGCGGAGAATCATCATAATTTTTTAGATTGATGACTCCAGTTTTTTCTTCGCCAGCATTCATATCCCAATCAAAACGCACCGGAGAAACTTGCAAGCCCGATGTTTTTTCTTCATTTTTTTGAGCGTGAGCCCAACTTAAACAAATTGCTCCCAAAATAAGGAGCATTATAAAAAAGGTTGATATTTTTTTGATATTTTTTTTGAACATATGCCCTCTATGGATTTACCGTGCCTTGAAATGTCGCTGTTCCAGTATAAGTTCCCGTTGCTTGAGAAGCTGGAACATCGACTTTGAATTCAATAACTGTTTCTGTTGAAGAAGCGGAGTAAGTCGTATCGTTAAGAATTGTAACATAGGAAGCTGGTAAGCCAGCATACAGTGCGTTTGGCGCTGTATCATCCGTTCCCCACCATGTTGTGCTATAACCTTCATCAGTCCCTGTTTGCATAACACGAAAACCCAAACCCGTTCCGGACCAAACAGCCGAATTGGGAGTTCCACTATTCCAAGCTGTTTTATCAGCAATTGAATTTCCTCCGCTAGTCAAAGTTGTCGCATTATCTTTTTTAATTTGCAATACATACCCGCTAGCTCCATTGGAAGTGGCAGTGCAAGTAGCCGTCACGGTTTCAGGATTTCCCGCCGTCAATGTTCCGAAGGCCGATGGACTTGGACAACTAATATCGATAGCCGAAGCTACTTCCACACTCAAATCAATTTGATCAGTAGTAGCACTCTTTGTTTCCATCGCTTGCATTACGCCAAAAATCGCCACAACAATAGCTGACACAACAATTGCAGATTTTGTTTTTTTTATTTTTAGAAACTTTTTCATTATATATATTCTAACATATTTTTAAAATATGCCAACTAAAGTTTCGCCAAAGCTGTATATAAAATAGTGTTTGAATAAGTACCAGCTTTTTGAGTTGCAGTCGGAGAGACATTATAACCTACCACCGTCTCGTCTGCACTACTCGTGTAGCCCGTTTTTGAATGAAAAACAGTGTCAGAAAGAGGAACGGCGGCATATTTGTAATCTGGATCTGTTCCCCATTTTTCCTCAACATCACTGCCAGAAATAATTGAAAAACCAAAGCCACTACCTGACCAAAGACACGGGCTGTTTATTGCGCAAGCATAATCTGCTATCGCTGTCACAGCATCCGTATGAAGCATTGAATGATTTTCACTGATAAGCAAATCATAACCACCCCAAGAATCAGTCGTCACCTGAAGAGTGGATTGACCCTGAACCAGGGATCCCGGAGTTGTTGAGCCCAAATTTTTAGTATCAGAATCAACGGTAAGCGAAATTCCAGTATTGATCATGTATTGAAAGCCCTGTTGAATCTTGTAATTTGAGCTGGAGCCTATTCCTGCGACTGATTCGCCCAAAGTATCATTTAGCTTATAATTAGTTGAACTCCCCAGCGCTCCACTAGCGCCAATCACATCAGCATTTATTTTATAATTTGCGCTACTCATAGCAAAAGCCTCGCGAGTAGCAAAAATAAAAATAAATATAATAATAAATTTTATTGTCTGCTTCATTTTTTTACACATCCAAATTCTTAACGCTCTTGGCATGAGTTTGGATAAATCGCCTTCTCGGTTCGACTTCCGAACCCATAAGTACATCAAACATTTTGTCGGCTGCCTCCGCATCTTCGATATTCACTTTGAGCATCATTCGAGTTTCCGGATCCATTGTAGTTTCCCAAAGCTGGGTTGGATTCATTTCTCCAAGACCTTTGTATCTTTGAATATTTATGCCGGAAACTTTTTCCCCGACTTCGCTGTCATTTTCATCTGAATCTGTTTCCATAACAATTTCCGGTTTGGAAATTTTTTCTGTTTTTTCTTTTTTGTCAGCTGATCTTTTCAGAATTTCATTAACTGCTATGTTTTTCTGTTCTTCTGTATAAGCATATTGCACTTCTTTGCCTTTTTGAATTCGATATAGCGGTGGTTGAGCGATATAAATATATCCGGCGCGAATGAGCGGTTCAAAATAGCGATAGAAAAAAGTCAAAAGCAATGTTCGAATATGTGATCCATCAACATCGGCATCGGCCATAATAATAATTTTATGATAGCGAGTTTTTGAAATATCCAAACTATCGCCAATCCCAGCGCCAAGCGCAATAATAATTGGCTTTAATGTATCGGATTTTACTACCTTGTCGAGTGTAGTTTTTTCCACATTAACCAACTTTCCACGAAGAGGAAGAATTGCTTGAAATCTTCGATCTCTGCCTTGTTTGGCCGAGCCTCCGGCGCTGTCTCCCTCAACAATATATAGTTCCGATTGAGATGCGTCGCGCACTGAACAATCCGCTAATTTTCCGGGAAGCGTCATACCTTCCAGCGCGCCTTTTCTGATCACCGCATCCTTGGCCGCTCGTGCTGCAATTCTAGCTTTGGCCGTAAGCAAAACTTTGGAAATCATTTCCTTGGCATTATTAGGATGTGCTTCCAGATATTCCGCCAGCGCTTCTGAAGTTACATTTGAGACAATTCCCCGCACTTCATTATTTCCTAATTTGGCTTTTGTCTGTCCTTCAAATTGCGGATTTTTCAGTTTCACACTGATTACCGCCGTGAGTCCTTCTTGAAAATCTTCCGAAGTAAAGTTATCGTCTTTTTCTTTGAGTATTCCCGTCTTTTTTGCATAAGAATTTATCGCCCGAGTAAGCGCGCTTCGAAAACCAACTTCATGCATTCCACCTTCCGGCGTAAAAATATTGTTGGCAAAAGAAAAAACATGCTCTTTATATCCGTCCGTATATTGCATGGCGATTTCAACTAACGTATCGTCCACAGATTTTTCCACATAAAAAGGCATTTCATTTTTCACTTCTTTTCCGCGATTCAAGAATTTTATATAAGAAACTAATCCTCCATCAAAAAGAAATCCATAAGCTTTTTTGCTATCATCCTCCCTTTCATCATAAATTTTCACACTTAAACCTTTGGTAAGATATGATTGCTGGCGCAGATAGGCCAGAATTTTTTCCCAATTATATTTTATTTCCGGAAAAATTTGCGGATCAGCTTCAAAAACAATTTTAGTCCCGGTATTTTTAGCTTTGCCGACCACCTTTGGCTCCTTGCTTTTTGATTTTCCTCTTTCAAATTCCATTGCATAAATTTTTCCATCTCTTTTAACTTCTGCTTTGAGCCAGACAGAAAGTGCGTTCACTACCGAAACGCCTACGCCGTGAAGACCGCCGGAAATTTTGTATCCATTTCCGCCGAATTTTCCTCCAGCATGAAGCACGGTAAGCACTGTCTCCAAAGTCGATTTTTTTGTTTGGGGATGTTTTTCCACTGGAATTCCCCGGCCATCGTCTGATATTTCAATAATATTTTTTGGCAAAAGTTTCACTTCAATATTTTTGCAATATCCCGCCATGGCTTCGTCCACCGAGTTGTTCACAACTTCCCAAATTAAATGATGCAGTCCTTCTGTAGAAGTTCCGCCGATATACATACCCGGTCGCTTTCGCACCGGCTCAAGCCCTTCCAGAACTTGGATGGATTTAGCAGTATAATCACTTTCAGTTTTTATAACTTTTTCTTTAGGCATAGTTTTTATAAATTTTATAATTTTTAAATTTTGTAATTTCTAAATAATTTTTTAATTTCTAATGTTTAAAAATTTAAGAATTTAGATTTATTTATAAAATTAAAAATTCAAAAATTAGAAATTATTAGCTATTTAAAGCACATCCGGTCAATTTCTAGACAAAAAATATAACTCTATCAAAAACACTCCCGCCACTACCAGCAAAGCGTCCCACCAAATCAATACTCGAAAACTTTGGAGAATCATTATGCCTAAAATCATAATGGCAATAAGCATTCCTTGGCGGAAACTCAATTCAATATTTTTTGCCGCAAGCTCCGAACCCAAAAGTTTTCTTCGAACAAAAAGCAAAAATAAATTAAATATTCCGCTCAAAACAAAAAAAGTGGCCAGATAAAACAAAAATATTCCTATTGCTCCGGAACCTTCCGGGTCAACAAAAATAATGACGGCTCCTAGCGCCAAAAGCGAAAAAAGCGTGATAACGCGCATTCCCCAAATGTAGGCCTTGAGTGTCATGTTAAATTAATTTATTGGGCTATTTTCAAAAAATAAACATCCAGATCAATTATCCGTGTTTATTTCTTACTTTATAATTATAGTGCTTTTGCAAGTTTTTAGCAAGTTCAAAAACCATAAAAAAATGCCTTTAGCAAGGCAAATTTTGCGGGGACGGCCGGACTCGAACCGGTGACCTACTGCGTGACAGGCAGTCGCTCTAACCAACTGAGCTACGCCCCCATTTTAAAAATTTTGTAGCAGGGGTGGGACTCGGACCCACGACCCCAGCCTTATGAAGGCTGTGCTCTAACTTCATCCCCCACCAAAATGCCTGGTACCGGCGAGTGGAGTTGAACCACTGACCTTGGGCTTATGAGTCCCACGCTCTAACCAACTGAGCTACGCCGGCATTTTGGTGGGGGACAAGTCTGAGCTACCCTGCCTTAAGAAGACAAATTGTTGCGGGGGTGGGATTTGAACCCACGACCTGGTGGTTATGAGCCACCCGAGCTACCAGACTGCTCTACCCCGCTATAATATTTCTTTTTTAATTCTTCCTTTCCACAACCAGATTTCCAATATTTTTCCCTTAATCTCGCCTCTCTTCTTGTTTCGCATTTCTCAATTATTTTTGATATAAATTCTCCTCTATTTTTCGTTGAGCGTGTTTTGCCTTTTTTATGTTCTTCCATTCTTTGATTATATTTACTAGTCATCCCAACATACACTCTTTTTATATTTTTAAAAAATAAAGCGTATATCACATACATAAAATTTATGTTTTTTTGATTTGAACCCACGACCTGGGATTACCTGCCTGCCGGCAGGCAGGTGAGCCACCCGTCCCGCCATAGCGGGACTACCCCGCTATAATTTCAAAATATCGTCTAAATCAGACGCTACTAAACATTCTAACTATATAAATATCGACTGTCAACTTTTATTTCAGCACTTCGAAATATTTCAAAAAATTCTCAAAATATTCCAGCACTTCTTCGGCTTGTTTTTTTTCTAATTTAAAATCTTCTTCATGAATAATCCGATTTCTGATTTCATGCGCTTTTTTCAATTCTTCAATATTTTCAATCTGCCCAGGATTAATTCCAGCCAAACGCTCTCCCATATTTTTTCCGGAGTATTTCATTCTTTCTAATAAATCATCAATAACATTATCTGCTTCGATAATTGCAACCTTCCAATCCGCTTCTCTGTCGCTATTCATTTTCTCTCGTACTTTATTCCATTTTTTCCGCAATTTTCCTTTTTTAGTTAAAAGTTCAGGTGGAACATCCATACCCATCAAAGTTTCTCGCACATTGCCACTCACTCCTCTTTGAACAAGCATTAAAATTATATCCGCAAAAACTACCACGGCATAAATTCCTAAAATAAATTTAACCACTGAAAAAAAAGTGGAATTATAAAAAATAATTAAGTTGTTTATTAAATTTTCCATATTTTTTATTTTTACTCCGTACAATTAACTTCAAACGCGTGTGCCACGCAAAGCAAATTTTCTTCATCAAACCATTTGCCCATCAGCTGGAATCCGGCTGGCAATTGCTTCCCTTCCCATTCTATCATACCGCACGGAACAGAAACAGCCGGAATGCCAGCGATGTTGGCCGTGATTGTGAAAATATCTTCCAAATACATTTGCAATGGATCTTGGGTTTTTTCTCCAATTTTGAAAGCTGGAGTTGGCGTAGTTGGAGTCAAAATCACATCAACTTTTTGAAATGCTTTTTCAAAATCTTTCCGAATTAGCGTCCGAACTTTTTGCGCCCGAAGATAATAGGCGTCATAATATCCGGAAGAAAGCGCATAAGTTCCCAGCATTATTCTTCTTTTCACTTCCGCCCCTAAATTATATTTTCTGGTATCCAAATAAGTTTCCAGAAGCGTCCGCGGCAATCCGCCTAAATCCGCCGTATTTGTTTTTTCTTTATCATCCGCCCGCATCCCATATTTTATTCCATCAAACCTGGCAAGATTTGAACTCACCTCGCTTGGCTGAATTATATAATATGTCGGCAAAGCATACTTTGCATTGGGCAATTCAATTTCACAAATTTCCGCTCCAAGTTTTTTATATCGCTCAATTACTTTTTCCATCTCTGTTTTCATTTCCTTATTTAAACTTTCCAAATATTCTTTGACTATTCCAATTTTCATTCCTTTTATTTCACCCGTCAGATAATCTTCGTATTTTTTGCCAAAATCCGGCGCAGAAGTTGCGTCCATATTATCTTTCCCGGAAATAATGGACAGAATTATCGCTGTATCTTCCACTGTTTTTGTCATAGGACCAATTTGATCAAAACTTGATGCCATCGCCATAAGACCATAACGGGACACTCGGCCATAAGTTGGTTTTAGTCCAACTACTCCGCAAAAGGAAGCTGGCTGGCGAATTGAACCGCCCGTATCTGAACCAAGAGACCAAACCGCCATATCAGCTGACACGGCCGCTGCGCTACCGCCAGAAGTTCCGCCCGGAACTCTTTCGTTGTCATATGGATTTTTTGTCGCTCCGTAAGCGCTAGTTTCCGTAGACGATCCCATCGCAAATTCGTCCAGATTAGTTTTTCCTAAAATAACCGCGCCGGCTTCTCTTATTTTTTCAACTACCGTTGCATCATACGGCGCAATATAATTATCCAAAATTTTTGAAGACGCCGTTGTTCTGATATTTTTTATGCAGATATTATCTTTTATCGCGCAAGGAATTCCTTCAATAATTCCGATTTCTTCGCCACGCGAAATTTTTTCATCCACTTTTTTTGCCTGCTCAAGCGCTTCTTCTTTAGTTAGGGTCAAATAAGCATGGACGTCTCCGTCTTTTTTAGAAATTGCGTCAAAATACTGTTGTGTTAATTCAACAGAAGTAATTTCTTTATTAATTAATTTATTGTGTAATTCTCTAATCAAAATTTTTCAATTATCAATAATCGATTTACAATGAATACCCAATTGTCAATTTTCAATTGAAAATTATTTCATTGAAACATTGAAAATTGATTGAAAATTGTAAATTGAAAATTGAAAATTATAATACGGACTTCACCTTATCATATCCATTTTTCTCTTCTGGAAACAACTTTACTATTCCTTCTTTATTTTCAAAATTTTCTATTTTATCTTCTCTCAATTTGTTTTGGAGACCTGTGATATGCGCTGTCGGTTCTATGCCAGAAATATCTACTTCCTTAAGTTGCTCGATAAAATCCAAAATAGACGACAAATCTTTGGAAAATTTTTCGATTTCATCTTCGGAAAGTCCGATGCGAGCCAGACTGGCAATATGTTTTACTTCTTTTTCGCTTATCATTTTATTAATTTTCTAAATTCCTCTTCACTAATTATTTTGACATTTAATTCTTTCGCTTTCTGAAATTTCGATCCTGGATTTTCTCCCGCTACGACATAATTGGTTTTTCGACTCACTGACGATGAGACATCTCCGCCTTCTTTTCTTATCATATCTTTTGCCTCGTCTCTTGTAAAGTTTTTCATCTCACCGGTCAAAACAAAAGTTAAGTCGGAAAGTTTTTTGTTTTGGTTTTTTTGCTCTTTTTCTATGATAATTTCCACTCCCAATTTTTCCATTTTCTTCAAGATTTCAATATTTTCTTGGTCGGAAAACCAAGCATTTACACTTTCCGCCATCTTGTCTCCAACACCTTTTATTTTTTCCCAGTCTTCTTTCTTTATTTCTGGAAAAATTTTTATAAAATTGGAAATTGGAAACCCGCTTGACAGCGAGGCAGGTTGGAAATTTTTTGAAAATTGGAAATTGAAAATTGAAAATTCTTTTTTAATCGCTTTAGCGATTAAAATAGCGCCTTCTTCTCCCAAGTGCCTAATTCCAAGCGCAAACAGAAATTTTGGCAAAGCTATTTTTTTGCTTTCTTTTATGGAATTTATTAGATTCTCGGCTGATTTTTCCGCAAATCGCTCCAGTGGTTCCAGGTCTCCATATTCTAGCTCAAAAATATCAGAAAAATTTGAAACCAGTCCTTCACTCATTAATTTTTCCACTATTTTGTCCCCCATTCCATCGATATTGAAACCTTTTTTGGAAACAAAATGAATTATTTTTTCCCTTTCCTGCGCAAAACATTTTTTATTGACACAATATGTCGCCGCGCTCACTTCTTGATTTTTATTTTTTATTTCTTCTCTGGCTACTCTGCTTCCGCAAATCGGACAAATTTCGGGCATCTTGAATTTTTTTTCTTTGCCGGTCCGAAGATTTTTCAAAACTTCCACCACTTCCGGAATGACATCGCCCGCTTTTCGAATCACCACCGTATCGCCAATTTTCGTGTCCAATCTTTTTATCTCATCTTCATTGTGAAGCGTTGCGCGAGAAACAGTTGAGCCAGCCACTTTCACCGGTCGAAGATGAGCCACAGGCGTGAGCGCTCCCGTTCGCCCGACTTGAACTTTGATATCTTCAATGACTGTCGTCACTTTTTCCGCTGGAAATTTATAGGCTACGCCCCATCTTGGAGATTTTCCGGTATATCCCAGCGCATCTTGAATTTTTTTGGAATTTATTTTGATCACCACTCCGTCAATTCCATAATCTTCTTTGTCTTTTTTATTTTTCCAGCTATTATAAAAATCTTCTATCTCTTGAATATTTTTGCAAAGCTTGTGTTCGCTATTCACATTAAAACCCAATTTTTTCAACAACTCCAACTCCTCTATTTGCGTCTCTGGGCTTTTGGCTTTCGACTTTTGGCTTTCGACTTTTATTTCTTCTATGTCATAAACAAAACTATCCAGCTTTCTTGACGCGGCAATTTTCGGATCGAGTTGACGGATTGATCCAGCGGCAGCGTTTCGAGAATTGGCAAAAAGCGGCTCATTTTGTTTTTTTCGCGCCTTGTTGATTCTTTCCAATTCGCTTTTGCTTAACCAGCATTCCCCCACTGCGATTAGATCAACCGGGGAATCAAGTTTCAATGGAACAGAATAAATAGTTTTGATATTTTCCGTCACATCTTCGCCGATTATTCCATCGCCTCTCGTTGCGCCTTGAACAAAATTTCCATTTTCATAATTTAGAATTATTTTGAGGCCATCAATTTTAATTTCGCAAACATATTCCAGCGCCAAATTCTTAATTCCTGCTTCTTTATTCTTCATTCTTATTATTTTTTCTTCCCACTTTTGAAGTTCGGAAAAATCAAAAACATCATCAAACGACCATTGTCTGATCTTGTGTTTAACTTTTTGAAATTTTTCCAAAGGTTTTCCGCCGATTCTTTGCGTAGGAGAATCCGGACTTCTAAGCTCTGGGAATTTTTCTTCCAGTTTTCGAAGCTCTTCCGTCAGCGAATCATAAATTTCGTCCGTCACATCCGGCTTGTCTAGAACATGATATTCATAGCGAGCTTTGTTGATTTCTTTGGAAAGTTTTTCGATTCTAATTTTCGCCTGGTTTTTATCCATTTATTGCCGTTTGTCATCCCAAACTTGTTTCGGGATCTCGCCAAAATTTTAGAGATGCTGAAATAAATTCAGCATGACATATTTAAATTATGCCGTTAATTCTATTATACCTCAAAAACCGCCCGATTTCCATAGTATAAAAGGCGCTTGAAAGCGCCTTTTTTCAAAAATTATTTTTCTAAAAAATTAGTTATTCCACTCGTACGGAATGGTCCATAATTTAGTATTAAAATTTTCAGTATATCTGGCCACACCTTTAGTAATGCGCAGTTCGTCCATGTTACCAAAAAATTGTGAATTAGCCTCTAGCGTTCCGCCGTTTAAAACAGCTCCTATTTTAAGAGAAGTGGCAGAATCATAATAGATTAAATCACTGCTAGTTGAAAAATTTGGATTCCCTCTTAATTCTCCGTCGATAAAGAAATACAATTTCCCTCCTTTTCTATTAATAAGTACATGGTGCCAATTGCCATTTTCAATAATCCTTGCATCATCACTAGAGAGATTACGAGATGAAGAGCCACCGTTTCCATCAGTTGAATAATTAAAAATTATTCTCCCAGAACTTTGTTCATAATATAATTTAAACCCTCTTTTGTTTCCATCTTCATTCCAATGATTAATTATATTTGGATTGCTATTTGGAGCTGGTGGAGGAATAAATTTTATCCTTGTTTCAATTGAAAAATCATGATTTTGAAAATCCCAATCATCGCTAGAATCAACCGTTAGATAACTCCCTCCGGCTGCAGAATTAAACAAGGCGCTGTTAGAGCCGAAATCACCTGTCGGAGTATCAACGCTAAAAGTTACACTCCCAGAAGAACTCGCGTTGTGATCGCTATAGGAAACATCATCAAAATTATTATCGAAATGCATCAATAATTTTGTAATTTTGTTTGACACCAGCACCTCCACCGCTCTTTTTGTGCTGGAAGACGAACCGACTGATTTTATTTTTTCAATATTCGAAACAAGTTCTGAATTATTACAATTAATTTGTTCCAAGCCGGTTCCAGAGACATTTGTTTTTTCCAGCGTTACTACAAAATTTTCACTGCTACTATTATCTTCTATGTAACCACTTGGCAAACATCTAAACTGCTGTTGACCATTTGGAAAAGTCGGTATATTTGTTATTAAGCTGTTCGTTCCACCACCACCTATATAATCAAAATTTCCTCTTGTTATAAGTTGCATCACCCTTTCAATTCCAGTATCGGCATTCTGAAAAGCTTTGTTAGAATCAACATCGCCAATAGAAGCTTTTCTTTCCCTGACTGCCACCAAAGCCAAGCTAAGCGCGGAAATCAACATCATCGCTAAAATAAGCAGGGCAACAATCAAAACGGAACCGTTTTTACCCTGTCGAATATCCCGACTTGTCGGGATAATTTTGTAAACAAAATTTATTCTACAGGGTGAATTTTTCTTTTGCATAAAATTTCTATTGGATTATTTCATTATAATCTCGGAACGAAACTGATGTTTCTAAATTTATCCCATCGACTGTTAAAGAAATAGTAGCGCGGCCGACTCTTTTTGAGCCTTCCGTTATTAATGTCGTTTTTACATAAAATTTTCCGGAAACATCGCTTTCCATTATGTCATTATAGGAGGGATACAATAATGCATTACTACAATCTGAAGAACCACCTGTATAACCTATCTGTAATTTATTACTTTCGAATTTATAGCTAATGCATCCTTGAGAACTATTGTTCATATAGATTGTTGTGTCCTCATCCGTTCCATTGCTAGTATTAAGCTCGGTGCTCATTCGCATATTTTTTGCCATAAGATCAAGCGCCGTCCGGGCATCTTCCATATTTTTCTGGATTTTCCGACTTTTTTGGCGCGCCGAAGCTGATGCGGCAAAAATCGAAACAGAAGTAATGATTATCAGAGAAAAAATAAAAATAGAAATCAGCATTTCCAGCAAAGAAAATCCTTTATGCTTTTTATTATTTAATTTTTTGAGTTTTGTCCTTTTCATTTATTTTTTTCTTTCTTCTTACTTCTTTATTCCTGCTTCTTATTTTAGTTTCCTCCCCACCGAGTTAAAACTGTTTCTGCAAAAGCACATTTTGTTGTGGAATTGCAGGTAGAGCTAAGAGTATTCAAATTAATGAGGTTGAAACCATTTGGTCCCCAAACAACTACACTTCTTATTATAGCTGAAATAGCAGCAGTATTTGATTCTCCTAAATAATATAAAACTACAATTCTTCTTTGAAATTTAGTAGCCGTTCCTGAACTCGTCACATAATAACCGTTGCTATCTATATTGAGTTTTTTATTGGCAGAATATTTTATCACTGAACTATCCTTATCAATTATATAATTACCATGACTGCATGAAGGGCTACCGCCACTAAGATCGCAAAGATCGCTAAATGCCGGCAAACCTTGCGCCCAATTATTATCCCGCAGATTTCGAACCAGCTCTGTTCCTTCTTGCGCTAAAAGCGAAGCAATGATTTGATCTCGACTATTCATTGATTCTTTGAGGCTTGAGGATATTAGACTCAAAACTACAACCATTCCCGTAGACACCAAAAAAACCGCGAGTATGCCTTCGATAAAAGAAAATCCGGAATATTTTTTATTTTTTAATTTCATTTTTTATGCATCTAATTTAACTGTGTAACTAATCCACTAGAAGAAATGCTTATTATTTTTTCCAATGCGTTGTTGTATACAAATAAAAAATATGTTTGACTGCTTGTCTTAGCATTTGGAATATCAAAATACACAGATTTTGCAAATCCACCATTATCTATCTTAACTCCGTTTTTTAAAGAATTGGATTCGACTGTAGCTTGCGTTTGACAACTGTCATTAGCAGGACAACAGAAAATTCGATAATCCGCAGTGGGATTAGAACCCGTGAATTCAAACCCATATCCATATACTGTTGTAGGACACTGAGAAGTAGTTTTTCCTTGAAGCGCATAGCTTTGCGCCAATTTTATCGCCGATGTCACTTCTTCTTGAGCGGTTTTTAGAGCATAATATTTTTTGGAAGAACTCATAGAAACCAAAGAAACCGCCATCATAATGCCGATAATCGCAATTATTATAATAAGCTCAAGTAGGGTGAAACCTTTTTTCATAAACAGATAAAATTTTTAATAAAATAAAGAGAAATACCAATCTATTATTGGCGTGTAAAAAAGCAGAGCCACGAATGTTCCAAGCACTAAAAACGGCGCAAAAGGCACTTGACTTTTCATCTTTTTCTTTTTTAGGGCCAGCATTATTATACCATAAACTGCCCCAAAAAAGAAGGCTAAAAAAAGCGCGAGAAGAATTTCCGGAAAACCCAAAATTAACCCGAGGAAAATGACAAGATAGGCATCCCCCATGCCCATCCATTTTTCTTTTGAACCAACTGAAAGCAGAAAGAAAAAAACAAAAGCTAAAAAAGCCGCCAGAACACTGGAATAAACATCCCCTGCCCAAGGCTCAACCTTGGGATTTCCCAAGGTTGAGCCTTGGGAAAACAATACAAACGCGATGGAAACAAAAATTCCCGTCCAAAGAACTGATCCCGGAATTTCCATATAAAGAAAATCGTAGACTAAAATTGTGATGAGCGCGCTGGAAGCAAATAGAAAATAGGCGGTAGAAATCCAAGAAGCGCTGTCAGTCAAAACAAAAAACTTCCAGCTAATCAGCGCGAAAATCACGCCGGTAAAAATTTCGACGATTGGATATTGCCAAGAAATTTTTTCTTTGCAGTCTCGACAGCGGGATTTCAGAAGAATAAAACTAATGACCGGAATATTGTCATACCAGCGGATTTGTTTTTTGCAATGCGGGCAATGCGAGCGATCTAAAAACAACTCTTCGGCCGTGTGAAGCCGATACGCCAAAACATTCAAAAAACTTCCGATAATAAGGCCAAGGATGAAAAAGATAATGAGCATTAGATTTTTATAAAAAATTTTAACAATCCGTATAGGTAATACTATCTTGAGTAATTATTGCGTTAGTACAATTTCCTTTATTTTTTGTTCCAGGCTCAATAGTTTTTCCATTACTATAAAAATCTGAACATGTATTCCCTCCAGTTTTTAAACCCACTGAATCTAAGTCTGGATATATTAAACTCGGATCACTTCCATTACACATTCTTCTATTTGCTGCGTTATTTGGAAGTGCACGCGTAAGCGGCTGATTAATACAACAAGAAACCAGTCCAGTTTGAATGCTTTTGGTTGTTGTCTTAAATGAATTATCTTTCGCGTGATTTCTGGCAGTTATCACAGAAACTAAAATCGCTCCAGCTAAAATTCCGATAATGGCAACCATAATTAAAAGTTCAATAAGGGTAAAAGCTTTTTTATTTGACATAAAGTTTATATTTTTTATTTTAGCTCCGCGTGAATTCTAAATAATTTTAAAGTTCACACGAAGCTTGCCAACGCATATGCAGATTGGCAAGCTAAAAAAGATTAACATCCCGTAGGAAATCCAAGCGTATCTCCAATTGTATCTGCATCTGCACCATCAGCGCCACTATAAATTCCGGTTTGTGTCACCCAAACTTCTGCATTACAAGCTGTTTGCGGATGGCCTGCGACGGTTACACTTAATGCTGGATAAGATGTTGAGCAATTATGTTCTTGAGCATAAGTAACTGAAGTCGCAGCTTTCAAATCCGATGCGCTTGGGAGATAAGCACCAACAGTAGAGCTACAAACATCTTCACCGGCTCCATCATTAAGAGTATTTGTTGATGTATCGCAACACAAAGTAACAGCTGGTTGCAAACTAGATATGGTTGCCTTAAATGCAGCTGCATTCGCCTTATTTCTTGCGCCATTCAAACTCACCAACACGATTGATGCTAAAATTCCAATAATGGCGATAACGATCAAAAGTTCGATAAGGGTAAAGCCTTTTTTCTTCTTAGTTGCTTTTTTTGTTTTTTTCTTTGTCATAAATTCACCTCGACTTTCTAGTTTTTTATTTTTATTTACTATTTAAATCTGCCTTTTATCATTTACGAACTACGAAATTAACGAAATACGAAACACTAATACAAATTACTCGGATCAAATTTCCAATCACCAATTTACAATTTTCAATGAATTTCCAATAAAATAATTTTCAATTTTCAAAAATTTCTGGATTATTTCGTTGAATTTATTATCTTTTGAAAAATCATCGTAAGTTCTTGGCATTCTTTCCAAAGAATTCTTATGTCTTGCTTTCTTTCAGGGAAACATTCTGATGACATTTGCAACCAATGTTTAGTTTCTTGACATTCCTTTTTACAGATAAAAATTTTATTTTTAAAATCTTTTTTAGAACTAGCGTTATTTGCTTCACAGTAATTAGCTCCAACACTAGTTCCTGATCTGATTAATTGATTTATGATAGGTTTTGTTATAACTGTTTGTTGAGCTGTTTTGCAGAATTTTATAATTTCTATCCCAAAATCGCCAGTTCTTTTTTCTAAATCGTATTGCTTTGAGAATTGTATCATTGAGAATTTATTGTAAATTGAGAATTGAAAATTGAAAATTTCCTATTTTATCTGTCCTGCGATATTGTAGATCGGCATTAGGATTGCAAAAGCCATAAAACCGACCGCGATTCCAATGAAAATCATCAGCACCGGCTCAAGAAGCGTGGAAAGATTTTTCGCCATCATCTCTGTTTCTTGATCATAAAATTTTGCAATGTGCCCAAGCACTGAATCAATCTGCCCGGATTCTTCTCCGATTCTCACCATATGCGTTACCATTGGCGGAATATCAGAACTTCTTCCAAGCACTGTGCTCATATTCCCTCCTCTTTTTACTTCTTCAGCGGCTTCAAGAAAAATTTTCTCAAAAACAATATTGTTTATCACCGAGCTCACAATAGTAATCGCTCGAATTATCGGGATTCCGCCAGAAAGAAGAACGCCAAGATTTTCCGCAAAACGGGTGATGTAGACATAGCGGAAAATTGGTCCGACAATGGGCAATTTTATTTTTATCTGATCCCATTCTTTTCGGCCATCCTCGGTATTCAAATAATACATAATGGCGCCAACAAAAGCGATTATGATAGTAGCCACCGCCCACCAATAAACTTTCATAAAATCGCCGACAACAATAACGCTTTTCGTATACCATGGGATATCAGCATTTAATTCTTTTATAATCGCCGTTAGATTCGGGAGAACAAAAGAAATCACTAAAAATCCGATTATAAAAAATACTAGCAAAACTAACCCGGGATAAATGAGAGCCGATTGAACTCTTTTTGTTAAATTATAATTTCTTTCAATGTTTTCTGCTACATAGTCAATTGATTTTTTGAGATTTCCCGAAGCTTCTCCGGCACGAACTATATTTATAGAGAGATTGGAAAAAACATCCTTGTGTTTTTCCATTGAAGCAGAAAATGACATTCCATCTTCAATATCATTTACCATTTCTCTGATAATTTTTATAAAATATTTACTAGCAGTCTGCTCAAGAATAGCCGAGAGAGAAACCACAATCGGCACTCTTGCTTCGATGAGGATAGCTAATTGTCGGAAAAAAATTACCAGTTCTTTTTCCGTTACTCGGTCATAATATTTGAAAAATATTTTGGAAAAATCGTTTTCTTGCTCTTCCACTTGCACACTCACTGGCAATAAATTATTTTTTTGGAGAATTGTCACTGCTAATTCTTTGGTAGAAGCATTGATAGTTCCCTCTTTATATTCGCCCGAAGGCGTTTTGGCTTTAAAATTAAATTTCATATTTTTGTATTTTTATTTTAGCATAAATTATCAATTTTAACTAATACTTAAGCATCGCTTCAAAATTTTTAGAATCCTTGGCATATTCCTTAGCTGTTTCCATTGAAATTATTCCTTGCTTGACCAAGTTTGCCAAGGATTTATCCATTGTTATCATTCCTTCTTCGAGGCTAGTTCCAATCACATTGTCAATTTGATAAGCTTTATTTTCTCGGATAAGATTTTCCACCGCGTGGTTTTTTATCATCAATTCCACCGCCGGAATTCTTCCCCCGTCAATTCTCGGGAGCAAGCGCTGGGAAACTACCGCTAAAAGAACATTCGCTAATTGCGATCGGACTTGATTTTGCTGGTGAGCCGGAAAAACATCGACGATTCGATCTATAGTTTGCGGACAATCGTTGGTATGCAGTGTGGCAAATATCAAATGCCCAGTTTCTGCTGCTGTAAGCGCTGTTGAAATCGTATCCAGATCTCGCATTTCACCAAGCAGAATCACATTAGCATCTTCGCGAAAAATCGCCCTAAGCGCCAAAGGGAAAGATTTTGAATCTTGGTAAACCTCTCTTTGTTCAATTATGCATCGATCTTGTTCGTATACATATTCAATTGGATCTTCGACAGTAATAATATGTTTTTCTTGCGTCCGATTTATTTGATTTATAAGCGCCGCAAGAGTAGTTGATTTTCCATGTCCGGTCGGCCCGACAAAAAGAACCAGTCCTTGCGAAGCATTAATAAATTCATAAAGCGTCTCTGGCATATTCAATTCTTCAAGGGTTTTTATCTCGCGAGCAATCAAACGGAAAGCTACACTCACATACCCTTGTTGAAAAAAAGCATTTACGCGAAAGCGAACTTTATCTTCAAAATTATAAGAAAAATCAGCTTGTCCTTCTTCTAGGAATATTTTCTTTTTTTCTTCAGTCAAAATCACATCGCACATTTCTTTTGTGTCTCCAGGAGTCAAAATACTCTCCTCTGTAAGCGGAATTAATTTCCCGTCTATTCGAAAAGTTGGATATCTCGCAACAGTCAAATGAAGATCTGATGCGCCTTGTTGCGCCGCAAGACGCAATAAATTTTTTATTCTTTGTTCGGCATGAGCCATAATAATTATTTTAGATATTTATTAATTTTTTCCATAACTTCCGACGGAGTAAAATGCGATTTGATAAGATAATCTTCCGCTCCCAAATCAAAACCTTCTTGAATTTCTTCTTTTTGACTCAAGTTAGTAAGGAGCACCACTGGAATATTTTTCAAATTGTCGTTTGATTTTATTTTTTTAAGTACCTCCAGCCCGTCCATATACGGCATAATTATATCCAAAAGAATAAGGTCCGGTCGTGCGCCTTCTTCCAATTTTTTCACTGCTTCCGCTCCATTGACCGCTGTTATCACTCCAAAACCCTCCTTGGCTATTTTGGTTTCATAAATGTCCATCACAAAAGAATCATCTTCCACAATCATAATTGTTTTTTTTGCATCAGCCATATTTTTATTCTTTAATAAATTATTTATTTTTTAATCATTTTCTTCTTCTAGCGCCATATTTCCTTCTGTTACTCTATCCACTTCTTCGATCGTAGTCATTCCTTTGATTATTTTCAATATTCCATCTTGTTTTATCGTTAGAATTTTCAAATCTTCTCGCTCTTTTCGAATAAGTTCGTCGCTTCCCCTTTTTTCCGTAATTATATTCCTGATATTTTCATTAGCTGGAACCGCTTCATAAATCGCCAGCCGTCCGCGAAGCCCGGTGCCGTTGCATTCATCACAGCCTTTGCCATGAAAAAATTTTATTTCTTTTTTGGGATCAATTCCATATTTTTTGAACTCATTTTCAGAAATGCCGGTTATTTCTTTTTTTATCGCTTCTCTCACAGAATCCGGCACTTTTTTTTCTTCCTTGCATTTTTCACAAATTTTTCGAACCAAACGCTGAGCCACTACAATTCTAATCGATGAAGCCAAAAGAAACGGTTCAATTCCCATATCGATAAGCCGTGGAATTGCGCCTGTTGCCGTGTTGGTATGTAAAGTGGAAAACATCAAATGCCCGGTGAGCGCAGCATGCACAGCCAGCTCTGCTGTTTCACTGTCTCGAATTTCTCCTACCATTATAACATTTGGATCTTGGCGAAGAATCGTTCGAAGACCTGACGCAAAAGTATAGCCTATTTCGGGTTTTATCTGGCTTTGATTTAGTCCTTCAATATTATATTCAATCGGGTCTTCTAGGGTAATAATATTTCTTTCTTCACTATTTAATATTTTTAAAAGGGCGTAAAGAGAGGTGGATTTACCCGACCCGGTCGGACCTGTAAAAAGTATCATCCCGTAAGTTTCCTGAATCGCTTTTTTAACATTTTCCAAGGCTGTTCCAAAAAGTCCAAGCGCTTCAATGCTGGCCAGGCCCTGGTCTTTGTCGAGAATTCTCATTACTATTTTTTCTCCGGAAATTACCGGCAAAGTGGAAACGCGAAAATCTATTTCCTTGCCTTCGCTTATCGTTCGAAATCTTCCATCCTGCGGTTTTCTTTTCTCGTCAATTTTGAGATTAGCCAGAATTTTTATCCGAGAAATCACCGCTGGTCCGATTTCTTTGGGCATGATAAGACTCACATGCAAAATTCCATCCACTCGAAATCTCACGCGATAATCTTTGTCCATCGGTTCAATATGGATATCGCTGGCGCTACCTTCTACTGCATGCCCAATTATCACTTCCACTAATTTAGTAACTGGCGCATCTTTTAGGACTTCACTTTGTTTTTCAATTTTTCCTGATTTTTCCTCTTCACTTTCGTCAAAAATAACTTCTTTTTTGAACGATTGGACTGCTTCTTTGAGCGCTTCGGCTGGGCTACTGTATTGTTCGATAATTTCCCTAAAAATTTCTTGGCTAACAAGATAAACATCTAATTCTACATTTTCTTTTTCTGCTACGAAACGCAAAGCGTTAAGGGCCATAATATCTTTCGGATTAACCATTGCAATCTTCACCAAATTGCCCTTCTTTTCGAAGGCTACAATTTTATATTTTTCCGAAACTTCCTTAGGAATCAGGTTTATTGCACTTTCCTCAATTTTCTTTGGAGCTTTTTCTAATCGGATAATACCTTCATATTCCTCTTTTTCTTTTTTTAAGGAATCGGAAATGCGACTATTTATTTTTTTATCATCCGCAATAGCTGAACTTACGGCAGTTCGGCTTTGCGAAGATGAACTATTTTGCATAAAGAAAAATTACGGCTGAAAAAGATTGCTCTTCCCTTTTTGTTCAACATTCACCTGGAAATTATTAGTATTTTTTTGGTTTTTTATTTCCGCAATAACTTTAGTTTCCAATTTGGAACTAGAGAAAATTGGATTTATAACATTTTGATCATTTAGTTCCGCTTTTTTCAAGACATTGAAATTTGCTTTAGCATTAACCGAAAGAACCTCTGCTCCGGAAGCCAGTGCAGTTCCGGAATTATTCCGGTTTATTTCCAAAGTCTCAAATTCATTGCTCCGGCCGAACTTTCCAAGACTGTTTAAAAATTCTTTTATCTTTTCGTAATTGCCAGCTAGTTTCATTTCTGTTTCAAGCTTTTTAATCTTTGGCAATGCGGATGGTTCTTCGCCGGTTATAGCTGATTCATCCTCGCTAATCTTTTCTTGAGTCGCTTGTTTTATTGTCGTGTCGAAAAAAAGAAGGCTGGAAGCAGAAGCCAAACTGCTTAAACTTTTAATTATTTCTTCCTCTTTTGCGCTTTCTGGAATAAAAGCATAAAGAATGTCCTTTTCTGTTAAGGCAGAAATTTGCGCAGAAAGATTATTTGTATTTTCACTTCTTTTTTGAAGATCTAAAAGTTTGGACTGTTCACTTTTTAATTTGGTATAATTTTCACTTACCCCGTTAACTCCATTGGAATAAGCTGGATAAACTAGCCAAATGAAAACTGCAACTGCAATTACTAGTACAAGAGGCAAAAGTAATATTTTTACTTTCATATTTTTATTTTATTATTTTATTATTAAATCTATAGAAAAATTCAATTTATTATTCTTGGAATCCAGAAAACTCCGGCCAGGAATGACGGCGGAGAAATAATCATTTTGCTTGAAACTCAATATTTGTTTAGCAACTGTATCAAAACTATCACCCACGCAAAGCAAGGAAACTGTTTTTTTGGCTTTTTCGTATTTAAAAGAATCCAGATAAACCGAAGAAAGCATGGAACTTTCTACTTTTCCAAGAACATCTGCCATTGATTTATTCTCTGTAATTATTTTTCCTGCTACATCGCTTCGATTTTTAAAATCAACTATCTCATTGCCTTTTCCTGACAAAAATTTGCTATATTCAATGCTATATTCATTTTTAACTGCATCTATTTTTGAAGATAAGACGCGATTGACAATAAGCAGGGCTCCGTATAGCACTATCGTTATTATTAAAACGGCTACAGCAAAAACTAAACCTTTTCCGGCCGGATCGGAATTAGTTTTTGAGACATCTCCAATCGCTAAATTTATATTTGGCATATTTTTTTATTATTTAATTATTTATATTTGTTAATTTATTTATTTTCGCGGATATTTTCCAGCCCCTTAAGCGCCAGTCCCATAGCCACAGGAAATTGGTTTTTGATTTTTTCTATAGCCAGACTATTTTTTTTGTCATAGCCGACCCGCCCAAATGGATTGCCAATAATAGTTTTTACCCCAACTTTTTTTTGAATGAAACCTTCAAGACCTACGAGATCAGCTGTGCCACCAGAAAGAATTAATGCATCAATTTGCAAGCCATTTTCATTTTTTGGCAGAGCATTCGTTATTCTCAATATTTCTCCAATAATCAGGTCAAGTGAAGGAAAATTAAGATTGGATTCAATATTGAAGAAATTTTTTTGAGAAATTTTCATTATTTCCGCTCTTTCTGAAGTTATTTCCAAACTCGTAGAAATAGTTTTCGTAATATCGCCTCCTCCAGCATCAATATTCCTATTAGCTCTAATAATTCCTTTTTCCGTATAAATTATATTGCAAACGCGATAGCCTATATCTACAATTATAAAATTGCCAGGATCATTACCAACTAAAGAGTCAACCATTGCCAAATTTTCCATTTCGATTCCCAAAAGCTTAAGTCCGGCATCTTTTATAATTTTTTCATAAGCCAATACCTTATTTTTTGAAGCGGCTACTAAAAGAACTTGCACTTTTTTGTTAGAATTTTCCTTTTCTATTTCATTTTTCACAATTTCCCAACTGATAACTACTTCGTCCAAAGAGGTTGGGATATATTTATGCGCTTCAAATTTTATAGCTGGCTCCATATCTTCCGGCGCCATTTGTGGAAAATCGATAAGCGTTATAAGCCCACCAAAGGACGGGATAGAGACATAGGCTTTTTTCGCCTTAAAATTAGCTGTTTTAATAACTTTTTTTATATATTCCGGAATGGCTTTTTCAAAGAAATTAGAACCCGTGTCGCTATTCTTTTCCGAAATATCCGGAATTTTCATCCAAGCATAATTAGAAAGATAAGGCTTTCCGGATCGAAGCTCCAATTCTACTATTTTGAGTGAGGAAGCGCCGATATCAATTCCTAAAACTTTTTTTCTTCCAAAACTAAAATCAAACATTTTTGTTTTATTTTTATCTAAATTACTTTCTTGTTTTTCTAGACTAATTATACCATAATTTACAAATTTACACTAATAAGGAAAGTTATCCACAGGAACTCTTTACTATTTTCTAATTTATTACGAATATACTAGTATGTTCATAATTAATTATTTAGAAAAATTACAAAATTTCATTCTCGATACCCTCTTTCCTATTCACTGTCTTTTTTGTCAAAAATATGGCGATTGGATTTGCGAAGAATGCGCCAAAAAAATTTCGATTTTACCCATTCAGGTCTGCCCGTACTGCGAAAAAGCCATTTCTCCCGCTGGACGAATTTGCCCCTCGTGCAAGGATAAATTTTTAGGAAAAAATGAAATTGGGCCACTAGATGCCCTGATTGTGAGCGCAAAATATGAAAAAAGCGGGATTTCCCGCCTTGTTCATTGCTTTAAGTATAATTTTATTCCTGATTTAGGCACGCCTTTAGCTAAAATTATCTCCGAAGCGATTATTTTTCACAATCTTCCCTTGCCTGATTTTATTATTCCCATTCCCCTTCACTCTCGGCGCCTTCGCTGGCGCGGTTTCAACCAATCGGAAATTTTAGCTAAAAATCTTTCTGAAATTTTGACACCTGGCTTTCCCTTGTCAGTCATTTCAAATTTTCTTATCCGAAAAAAATATACCACCGCGCAGATGAAAATAAAAAATTATCAGGAAAGACAAAAGAATGTCAAAAATATTTTCGGTTTAAACAAGGATTTTCAAAATCAACATTCGAATCATTCGAGTGACAATTCGAAAATTCGAGTCGCTTTACAAGATAAAACCGTTTTATTAATCGACGACATTTCGACCACTGGCTCCACTCTTTTTGAAGCCGGACGCATTCTGAAATCCGCCGGCGCAAAAAAAGTTTTCGGCGCAGTGATTGCGAGACAAGAAATTAGTTTGAAGAAATAATTTTTTTCTTTTTTCTTTTTCTCAAAAATAAAAAACCATAAACTGCAAGTAGCAAAATCACATTCGGAAAAAATATGATTGGATTTCCCCATCCTATTCCATCAAATTTAAAATTAGAAATTGGCCAGAGAAAAGGCGTCGGGAAAAAATCAAAAGAATGGCTTGGAATATCCACTAAAATATGCAGTCCCCAAGCTAAAATCGGCCAAAATGGCTTTTTAAATATCAGCCAAATTGCGCCAAAAAATAGAGCAAAAATAATCAGACTATGCGTTATATTATATAAACTATACACAAAAATCGGCACCGGGAAGTGTGCTGGCGCTAAAGAAATGCTAGGCTCTGGCAAAAATCCAAGACGAAGAATAATTCTATAAACAAAAAGGATGCCGAAAGAAAACATGTCCGGCGCCAATCCAATCAGAAAAGCTATCAAAAAAGTTTTTTTATTTTTTCTTCCAAACGCCGCCGAGCCCCAAAGGCCGTGTGAAATTATATCCATTGAATTTTGAAAAATTTAATTTGGTCGGGCTGCCGAGAATTGAACTCGGTCTACATCCACCCCATGGACGCGTACTACCGGTATACTACAGCCCGGATAAATCGTATGGTACCCGCCTCTACGGCGGGTCGCCACTCTACGACCAAGGTCGCCGATGAGGCGACTACCGCTATACTACACCCCGGATTAAATTCATTGTTTATAATCTCAACAATCGATCCAGTGTATCCATCATTCCCGGTTTGTGCTCTTCCTCTGGGATATATTGCAAAAGAATTTTTCTGATTTCCGAGGGGTCCTGATCATGAATCGGGATATGGATAAACGGCGCCAGATAACTTTCTGTGTGAAGACTGATGACGCGAAGACCGTCTTCCTCATAAAAAATCCAAAAAGATTTTAAATTATCAAAGTCATAAATTTCCCGGCCGGCAATTACGCCGTCTTTAGTGATCATAAAATCAAGCGTTCGCGGTTCTTTTTCAATATAAATATAACCCACCACGCCGATCAAAATAAAAGTAATCGCCATCACAAGCCCGTTGGTAAAAATTGCATAGGCAATAATCGCGATGAGGATGGCGGAAATATAAAGATACCATTTGCGGTCCCGCTCGAATGTTTCAAACTCCGGCGCGCGCCAATGCAAAAAAACATCCTTGGAATATTTTTCAATCAGCATATCGTGCGGAGATTCCAATTCGGAAAAATCATCTGGTGGCAAAAGTTTTTGTTCTTCCTTTTCTTCCGTTTCTTTTTCTTCTTGTTCTATTTGTTCTTTATTTTTTTGTATATACATATTTTTTGCTTCTTATATAATAGCACAACAATATTTGCTTTCATAGCCAAGATGAGGTAAATTTGAAATAGGCTTTCTGGAAGAGTGCCTGAGCGGTTTTCTGCCTGCCGGCAGGTAGGAAGGGAACAGCTTGCCCCACACCATTTTTATTATAAATATTTATCTGGAAGCGTGGCCGAGTGGTTTAAGGCGACAGTCTTGAAAACTGTTGTCTCGGAAACGGGACCAGAGGTTCGAATCCTCTCGCTTCCGCAGAAAATAAAAAATGGTGCGGGGTCGAGAAAAACTATCGGTGAAAAAAATATTTTTTGGAAAGGTGGCTGAGTGGTCTAAAGCGGCACCGTGCTAAGGTGTTGTCTGGGCAACTGGACCGTGGGTTCAAATCCCACCCTTTCCGCAAATTTTTTTCTCTTTATGATTGGTATAATATTATTAGCCTTCGGAGCTTTTTTTGAAGAGGTTTCCGATTCAATTGGTAAAAGCAAAAATATTAGCCAAGAGGAGAGCCCTTACACAATGGGTTTTTTGAATTATTTCTGGGGAGCAATTTTTTTTATTCTCATATACATTTTCAAAAGCACCGACTTTGTTTTTAGCTTGGCTTCTCTTCCAACTTTTCTGCTCCGCGCATTTTTAGAAATACTTCAGTCTTACATAACAGTCTTGGCAATAATTAAGGCCGACCGAACAACTTTTAGTTTCGTCAGGATTGGAACAATACCTCTGCTTTTAGTGTTTGATTTAATTTTAAGCTACAAAATTGGTTTTTATCCTATAATTGGGATGCTTGTAATCATCACTGCCCTAGTTATTGTTTTTATCAATAAAAATATTAAAAAAGAAGGGATTTTTCTAATTATTTTTACTGCCATCAACGCAGTTTTTACTATCTCTCTTTATAAATACGATATAACCCACTACAATTCAGTATTAGCTGAACAATTATTCATCAAGATTATCTTATTAGTCTTTTTCTTTATTTTTGCAAAAATAATGTCAAAAGAAAATCCTTTGAGGTTTTTGACCAAGCCGATATTTTTCATCCAGTCTGCTTCTATAGGCTTTGGCGGAATTTTTACCAGCTACGCTTATGGCTTTGCGCCAGCTTCTATAATTATGACTGGCGAGCGTTCTTTGTCGGTTTTTTGGTCACTTATTACTGGTAAAATTTATTTTAAGGAAAAAAATATAATTTTAAAATTTGGAATATTTATCTTGCTATTTGTAGGATTATTCTTATTAACAAAATAATTTGTCGCCAAGAGCCTGTTTCAATTATATTTGCAGGTTTTTTGTTTTTCTTTTGTATGATAAAGTATAGTTAAAATATGAGCGAAGAAGACAAAAAAATAATCGAGGATTTTTTGACTGGAAAGGACGAGGCTTTCGGCGAACTTTTGAAAAAATATCTGAAGCCAGTTTATAATTTCCTGCGAATTATGGTAAAAGATCCGGATATTCTGGATGATTTAACGCAGGAAACTTTTATCAAAGCTTGGAAGAATTTGCGGAAATTCAAACCGAACAAAAATTTCAAAACTTGGATTTTCACTATTGCTAAAAATACCGCCTTGGATTATTTCAAAAAGAAAAAGACTATCCCCTTTTCCAATTTTGTTAACGAGGAAGGAAATAATCATTTGGAAAATATGCAAACGGATGAAATTTTGCCTTTGGAAATTTTAGAAAAAGCGGAAAGAGAAAAAAATTTCGAGAAAAAACTTGAAGAACTTTCTGCCGATTATCGAACAATTTTACTTCTTCATTATAAAGAAGACTTTTCTCTCCAGGAAATTTCAGAAATTTTGGACACTTCTTATAACACGATAAAAAGCCGTCATCAAAGAGCGCTTTTAGCTTTGAAAAAAATACTAAACCTTTCCTAACATTCGATGTTAGGATTTTTTGCACCTTTTTTAATTCTTAAATCGTATAGAAAATATGAGCCAAAAAATTCATCAATTATTTAAAGAAACCTCAGAAATAAACCCGCCAGAAAAGCTGGAGTTTTTGATTTTGCAAAAGATAGAAATTGAAACGCAAAAACAAATTCAGCGTAAATTAGCCCTTTCCTATGTATGGCTTTTTGGTTCGGCCCTGCTTCTAATTTATAGCGGTTTTGCTTTCGGGCAGACAATTTTGCAATCAGAATTTTGGAGAATAGCTTCATTGTTTTTTTCCGATATGAGAGCAGTACTGACTAACTGGCAGGATTTCATTTATTCGCTTTTGGAAAATTTTCCAATTTTCAATATAATTGCAATTTTGGCACCGATTGTTTTGCTTTTGCATTTCTTCGGAAAAAATTTAGATCTCTATCATCAGTCTAAACATAAATTTGTTAATTTTTAATTTTTAAAAATTTCACCCTGTTAAATACCGCTTCGCGGTAATTTCACAGAGTGAAATTATTTAACAGGGTAAATGGATAAAATAATTCAATCCAAAAAATTTAAAACAGCCGCTATCATTGCTGGAGTGATTTTATGCGCTCTTTTAATTTTTGCGCTAGGCATTTCTGTCGGCATGCATAAAGGCCGATTCTCTTGCAACTTCGGAAAAAATTATGAAAGAAATTTTATGGGACAGCGCGAAGGAATGAAGCGACAGGGATTTATGCCTGGACCGCCAATGGAATTAGGCAATAAAGGATTTAGAAATGCTCATGGCATAGCCGGACAAATTATCTCGATTTCTGACAATAAAATTGTGCTCAAAAATCGCGATAATCAAGAAAACACCATCGCGGTTTCTGACAAAACGCTAATCAAGTCTCAGCAAAGCGATTTGAAAATTTCCGACCTAAAATCAGGCGATGAAATTGTCGTAATGGGTAAACCAGATGAAAGCGGAGTAGTGAACGCTGACTTAATTCGAATTTTTACTAAAGTTGAATAATTATGAACGAACAAATTAAAAAAATTACAAAGAATAAAAAAATCATAGCAACGCTAGCTGTAATTTTAATAGCCTCTGGTAGCTATTATTGGTATAGCCGTTCCAAAAACAGCACAGCTTCCGTTCAGTATAAAACTGCCGTAGCAGAAAAAGGAACACTTACTGTTTCAGTTTCCGGTTCTGGAAATGTAATAGTGGATGACAGCGCCAATATTGATCCAACAATTACCGGAACAGTTACTAATCTTTCGGTAGCCGTCGGAGATAAAGTAGAAAAAGGCCAGCTTCTTTTTAGTATAATAAACGATGACTTGGGTGTAAGCGCAACCAAAGCTCATTCTTCATATCTGCAATCGCTCGCTTCACTTGAAACAGCCAAGGCTTCTAAAAAAGAAGCTAAGAAAAATGTTGAAGATTCCGATTCTGACGATAAATCTATGTATAAACAAAAACTGGAAGCCGCTGAAATTTCCGTGACTGTCGCCGAGGAAAATATAAAATCATCTTTGGAAAGTTATAACAATGCCAAGACTGATTACGCCAAGAGAAATGTTGCTGCTTCAATTTCCGGAACAGTCAACGCGATAAACATTAAAAATGGCGACGATCTCAGCCGGCTTTCATCTAATAGCAATTCGCAGGCTCCAATTGTCCTTGGAGACTTAAGCACGCTTAAGGCACAAGTAGAAGTGAATGAAGTTGACATTGCTAATGTTAAAATTGGACAAAAATCCGATCTTACTTTCAATGCTATTTCTGATTTAAAAGCTTCTGGAAAAGTAGAAAAAATAGATTCTCTGGGAACACTTACTTCCGGAGTAGTGACATACAATGTAACAATAAGTTTTGATTCCTTGGATCCAAGAATTAAACCTGAAATGAGCGTTTCGGCAAATATAATTACCGAAACAAGATCAGATGTTATTTTGGTGCCTAGTAGCGCGGTAAAAACACGCAGTGGAAAATCTTTTGTGCAAATTCTTGCCGGACAAACGCCAGAAAATAAAACAGTAGAAGCTGGCCTGTCAAATGATACACAAACTGAAATCGTAAGTGGAATAAGCGCAGGAGAAAAAGTTATCACTCAAACTATAAATTCGTCTACTTCAACTTCATCGACTTCATCAACATCAAAAAGCAATGTGAGAATTCCTGGTTTAGGCGGAGGCCATATTGATTAAAATTTTTATGATTAATTGTAGAAATCTTACGAAAACATATCTAACAGGCGGGGTGGAAACACATGCACTTAAAAATATTTCTTTTTCTATTGAAAAAGGTGAATTTGTTTCGATTATCGGTCCTTCCGGCTCCGGAAAATCAACCCTCATGCATATTCTTGGAGCGCTAGATGTTCCAACTAGCGGAGAATATTTTCTAGACAATCATGAAGTTTCAAAATTAAACGATGATGAACTTTCTGATCTTAGGAAAAATAAAATTGGTTTTGTTTTTCAATCATTTAATTTATTGCCAAGGACAACAGTGCTTAGAAATGTAATGTTGCCTCTTCTGTACTCCGGACTTTCTGAAAGCGAACGAGAAAAACGAGCACGAGAATGTCTAAAATATGCGGGAATGGAAGAGGGAAAATTTAAAAATCTTTCTAATCAGCTGTCCGGCGGACAAATGCAAAGAGTCGCCATTGCTCGAGCACTCATTAATGATCCTTCGATTATCTTGGCCGATGAACCAACGGGAAATTTAGATACAAAAACCAGCCATCTGGTTATGGAAGCATTGAAAGAATTAAATAAAAAAGGTCATACTATAATTCTCATCACTCATGAAATGGATGTGGCCAATTATGCTGACAGAATAATCCACATTCGCGATGGGATGATTGAAAAGGACGAAATAAAAAAATAAAATTTATGTTAAAGGATTTATTCAAAGAAACAATTTGGTCGCTTTCAGCCAATAAGGTCCGCTCGGGTCTTACTATTTTAGGTATTGTCATCGGCATTGCTTCAGTCATTGCGCTGGTCGCTATCGGGCAGGGCGCAAAAAATTCGATTGAAAAAAATATCGAAGCTATCGGATCAAATTTAATTATGGTGAGCCCAGGCTCTCAAAGAATCGGCGGAATCAGCCAAGGAGGAGGGAGCGCCGAATCACTCACAGTGGAAGATGCTAATGCGATTAAAAATGAAATTGAAAATATAAAAGCAGTTGCTCCAACCGCAACAAAACGCAGTCAAATTACTGCCAAGGGCAACAATACAAACACTCAAGTAATCGGGACAACTGAAGATTATTTGATCGTTCGAAATGTTTCAATAGATTTGGGATCATTTTTCAATGACCAGCAATTAAAAAGTTCCGCTAAAGTTGCCGTGATCGGCCCAACAACCAGAGATGATCTTTTTGGAACAGAAGCTGATCCTATCGGACAGACAATCCGCATCAATAAAATGGATTTTATGGTGATAGGAATGACAGTCGCCAAAGGTGGCAGCGGTTTTAGCAATCAAGATGATGTTGTTTATGTTCCTTTGACTACCGCCCAACATTATTTAACCGGAAACGAACATATAAATGCCATCAACATTGCAGCCACAGATCAAAATTCCATGGTAGTCGTGCAAGAGCAAATCACAACTTTGCTTATGGCACGCCACAAAATTTCTGATTCGGCTGATGCGGATTTTAACATAATGAATCAAAATGACATCATTGCAACCGCTACAAGCATTGCCAGCACATTCACAATTCTTCTTTCTTCCATCGCAGGAATTTCACTTCTGGTCGGCGGGATTGGAATTATGAATATGATGCTCACAACTGTGACAGAAAGAACGCGAGAAATTGGTCTTCGAAAAGCCGTAGGCATTCGAAAAATATATATCAATTTACAATTTTTAGCCGAAGCGGTTGTGCTGACTTTCCTCGGCGGATTTCTTGGAATAATTTTAGGCTGGATAATGTCTCTTATCGTTACTCGCTTTATAAGCACGCTCACTACCAGCATTTCTCTAACTTCAATTATTTTGGCGTTTAGCGTTTCCGCCGGAGTCGGAATTATTTTTGGATTTTATCCGGCCAGACGCGCCGCCAATCTTAGCCCGATCGAAGCATTGCGATATGAATAAATAACATTTTCTCTTAATAATTGAAAAAGACCCTCTCCTTAGTAATAAAGAATTGGGTCTTTTTTTATTATTCGTTTTTCAGGCTGGATATTCCAACTTGACTCCGGGCGCAACTGCTAAATCGAACGTTTCTCTTTCAATTTCCTCCATGTCTTGTGAAAATTCCTTCCAAAAAATTTCCACTTCATCCTCTCCGGCCTGTTGCTCCTTAACAATAATTTCTCCGATTCGTTTATACAACTCATCGTCATCCGCTTTCCAAATGTGAATGACCATTTTGCCGATACTAATGACTAAATAATTGCCAACACGAATAAAAACTTCTTCATCCTTGTTTTTTTGAGAAGAAATCACTCTTATCTTTCCGCCCCCAACGAGAACGATCGTCTCTAATTCTTTCCTACTCATGGTATATATCCTCCTTGTCTTCAAGGGTTAAATTAAGGTACTTCTTAATAAAAAACTGTGCGCTTAGCAGGAATTGAACCTGCGACCTTCTGGACCGCAACCAGACGCTCTATCCACTGAGCTATAAGCGCTTCTCTGCTCTATTTTTACCCTACTATAATTAGTAGTTTTTTACAAATGCACGCAATGTGTTCTATAATTGAGATATGGAAAATTTAAAATTATCGCTAAAAAATATTTCTAGGATTACGCCAAAATATTTGAAAACCTTGGAAAAAATGGGAATTTTTACCGTCAATGATTTTTTGTTTTATTTTCCTTTTCGTTATGATGATTTTTCCAAAATTGTTCCGGTTTCGCAGGATTATCTTAATCAAGTTATTACAATTGAAGGAAAAATCAAAAAAACTAAAAATGTTCGAATTTTTAGAAGACGGCTCACAATTACAGAAATTATTATAGAAGATGAAAATAGCACTTCCTTAAAAGCTGTCTGGTTTAATCAGCCTTTTATTTTAGAAACTCTAAAAGAAGGAATGGAAGTAAGATTATCCGGAAAATTATCACTGGATAAAAAAACTTTTTCAATGAACAGTCCAGCTTGGGAAAAATCTTCCAGAGACATGACTAATACCGGAAGATTAATTCCAGTTTATCCGGAAACCGTCGGCATCACTTCCAAATGGATCCGCTGGCAAATAAAAATGCTTTTACCGATAATAAAAAATATGCCCGATATTTTGCCATCTGAAACCAGAAAAAAATATAATTTGTATGATGTTTATACGGCACTCAATCAAATCCATTTTCCGGATTCAAAAGAAAAATTAATCCGCGCGCAAAAAAGATTCGCATTTCAGGAAATGTTTTTGGTGCAGATAAAAACTTTGCAGATTAAAAAAGATTGGGAAGAAAAAAATTCTAATAATATAAAATTTGATGAAAAATTAATTAAAACTTTTGTAAAAAATCTGCCATTTAAACTCACCAATGCCCAAAGAAAAGCCTCCTTTGAAATCCTAAAAGATTTGGAAAAGCCGCGTCCAATGAATCGACTTCTGAACGGCGATGTCGGTTCAGGCAAAACAATTGTGGCGGCAATATCCGCCTTGCAGGCAATTTCTGCCGGATATCAAGTCGCTATCATGGCACCGACAGAAGTTCTGGCGCGCCAGCATTTTGAAAGTTTTTGTAAGATATTTGAAAATTATAATTTTAATATTGCATTGCTAACAAACTCATATAAATTATTCTGTCATTGCGAACGAAGTGAAGCAATCTCGAAATTAAATAATGAGATTGCCACGGTCGCTGTGCTCCCTCGCAATGACATGTTAAAAGAAATATCCTCTGGAAAAATTAATTTAGTGATTGGCACTCATGCTCTAATCCAAAAAGACATTCAATTCAAAAACTTAGCTTTGGTTATTATTGATGAACAGCACAGATTCGGCGTTAATCAGCGAGCGGCTTTACAAATAGGCGTAGAGACGCCCAATTTGGGCGTCTCTACAGTGCCACATTTACTCACGATGACCGCCACGCCAATTCCAAGAACTTTGGCGATTGCATTTTTTGGCAGTTTGGATTTGTCAGTTTTAGATGAAATGCCAAAAAACCGAAAACCGATTATCACTAAAATAATTACTTCGGAAGGCCGAGATAAAGTTTATAATTTTATTCGAAGTGAAATTAAAAAGGATCGACAGATTTTTATTATTTTACCTTTAATTGAAGAATCGCTCTCTGAAAGCATGGCAGATGTTAAGGCAGCGAAAGTTGAATTTGAAAGATTATCCAAAGAAATATTTCCGGAATTTAAACTTGGCCTTCTTCACGGAAAATTGAAAGCTAAAGAAAAAGAAGAAGTGATGCAAAAATTTTCCGCCAAGGAAATTGATATTTTAGTTTCTACTTCAGTCGTCGAGGTTGGGATTGATATTCCCAATGCCACTGTAATGATTATTGAAAATTCCGAACGCTTCGGGCTTTCCCAGCTTCATCAATTCCGTGGACGCGTCGGGCGCGGGGAAAATCAATCTTATTGTTTTCTTTTTTCTGGAAATAAGGAACAAAAATCTTTGTTCCCTACACGCCTAAAAATTATGGAAGAAACCAACGACGGTTTTAAAATTTCAGAAAAAGATTTGGAACTTCGCGGTCCCGGACAATTTTTCGGCACCTTGCAATCCGGCCTTCCTGATATTGCCATGGAACATCTGGGCAATGTAAAATTAATTAAATTTGCCCGCTTTGAAGCGCAGGAAATTTTAAAGTCTGATCCGAAATTAAAAGAGCATTCCGAATTACAGAATGCTCTTCAAAAGTTTTCCGAAAAAATTCACTTAGAATAATTTTATAAATAAAAACGATTAAACAGTTTCGGTTTTCCACATTATACTGGTAAATCCCATTCCCTGAAAATATGCATCGATAACTTTTTCAAGCATATATCGTTGCGACTCCGTTGCGTCTAATTTCCAACGAATCATTAACTGCAATCTCATCTCATCGCAACAAGGGACATCTTTCAAAATAGCACCGCATGAATCTATGAGATTTTTCAAATCGGAATAATCTTCTATAAACTTGACGATTTTTTCTTTTCCCTCTTCCTGATTTGAACATAAAAGCGTAAATACATACCGATGGATATGTGTTGCTTCAAAAAAAGGATTACCGAAGTCAAACTTTGGCCCAAAATATTCCATTACAATTTCAGCCAAAGTTTTTCTTAATGTGCTCATTAAATTAGTAGCGAATTTTTCATTTTTGGCTTTAATAAGAGGTTTTAATGAACCGAGAATTTTCATGCTTATTTCGATAGAACCTTTTCCGCCTTTTTTAGGAGCTTTTTTAATCCAAACACTTTCCACAATCATCCCTGCTTTTTCTATTTCCCTTTTCCACTCTTCGAATTTCTGGGTTAGCCAGGCGACATGCCCGTCTTCATAAGCGTTTGTTGCAAATGTAACCAAAAATCCTGTTGTTCCGCCAAACGCGATTACTTCTTGGTCAATGATACCTCCTACCACTCTTTCTAAAGTTAAAAATGATTTTTCTTCAGACATAATATCCTCCTATTTGTCTTGAAGGTTAATATTGAGATCATGAACATAGGTCCTTCCTGATGCCCTGATCAGCTTTTTAAAAAGTGCTACTTGACAATATATTGTACACAATATGTTATTTTTTGCAAGTTTAATAAAATTACTTCTTATATCTCCTAATCGCTTCTTTATACACTTCCAACATCTTCTCCGCGCAGATTGAACTGGTAAATTTTTCTCTGGCGATGCGCGCGGAAACTTCTCCGAATTTTTCTCGCAAATCCTTACCTTCAATTAATTTTTCTACTGCACTTTGAAATTCTTTTTCATCTTCAGAAACTAGAAACCCATTTCCCCTATTTAGAATTAAACTATTTATTCCAGTCGCGTTCACAGCCACAATTGGCAATCCCATATACATTGCTTCGGTGATGATCATCCCCTGCGTTTCTGATTTTGAAGCGTAAAGAAAAATATCAGAGGCACAATAATAATTTTTTATCTCTTTTCTTTCCACTTCTCCACAAAAAATAACTTTTTTTTCTATCCCCTCTTTTTTGCAAAAATCCTGAAGTTTAGGTTTCAAATAACCATCGCCAGCTACAAGAAATTTTACCCCATCTTTTTTCAAAATATCTTTCATCGACCGAAAAATAAATTCCACATTTTTTTCTGAAGTTAGCCTCGAAACCAAAAGCAAAACTATTTTATCATCTTTTATATTATATTTTTTTCTGATTTCATTTCTGTCAGCATTTTCAAATTCTTCTTCCAAAACGCCTGTAGGAATTACATATATTCTGTCATGTTGAACTTGTTTCAGCATCTCTTTATTAGATCCTGAAATAAATTCAGGATGACAATCTTTTACCCCCCATTTTCTAATAATTGGAATAATTGAATCAGTGGGCACGATAACTGCATCGGCAAGATTCGCAAATTTAACCGCTTTTTTGATTATATAATTTGATGCGATTTTTGAAGGAACAAAAGGCACAAAATTCGTATATTGGTCATAAAGCGTATGCCAAGTGAAAATCAAAGGAATTTTCCTGCCTCGTCGGCAGGCAAGCTTCCTTGCCCATTTCATCGCTACTGTTCCAAGCAAATTCGGATGCTGGGCGTGGATTATATCCAAATCTAATTTGTCTATAATTTTATTCAACTTCCAAGAATATGGAATGGCCAAAGGAAAACGAAATTTTATTTTAATATCAATCGATGGATAACGAAAAACCCGCGGATTTTTATCTTCATATCCTTTCCAAGATGGCGCAAAAATATAAACTTCGTGGCCGCGTTTTTCAAATTCACGCCGAAAAGTTTCAACCGATCTTGTAACGCCGTAAGGATTGGGCAGATAATTGTTGGTGAAAATCCCAATTTTCATTAATTTTTATTTATAAAACTTAAGATGTCCTGGAAAATGTTTTCGTTTTTGATATCGGAAATAAAAGTATGGTAAGCCCGATGAACATATTTTTTTTCTTTGATTTTCGAACCAATTTTTTCATAAATTTTTTCCAAACTATTTTTAGCCACCACATGGTCGCTATTGGATTGCAAAAGAAAACAAGGCTGTTTTACTTTCGGCAAAATTTTTCTCGAAATTTTTATCAGTTTCAAAAGCTCTAGGACACTGCTTATCGGATAAGTTTGATAGGAAATCAAGCGAGTAATGGTAGTCGACGCGCCAAAAGTCGGCGGATAGAATTTTTTATTATATTTTTTGAAATATTTTAGAATATTTACAATAAAAACTGAAATTTTTTCTAATTTTATTTTATATGGCATTGCCATCAGAATAATACCCGGGATGCTTGGTTTGTTTTTCGCCAACATAACTGCAAGATTAGCCCCCATAGATGTTCCGGCTACAAAAACTTTTTCGTGATTTTTAGCGAGCTCTTCATAGGCGCGGTTAACATCGCACATCCAATCTTCCCATTTAATATTTTCCAAATCTTTTGACACCGTTCCGTGCCCCGAAAGCATTGGGCCAAAAGCCGTGTAGCCATTTTCATTAAGATATTTTCCGAGCCGTCGGACTTCATATGAAACATCTGTCCAGCCGTGGATAAGCAAAACCGCTTTCCCATTATTCCCGGGAAAATAAAAAGGCTCTTTTGCAAGGCCACGCTCTTCTTCATATAGTTGCCTTGGATCAGCCGACAGAACACTTTTGCTTTTGTCGTATATCTCATCAATCATACCTCATATTCTACTACCTTTAATTAATTTAGCCAATATATTCTTTATATACGAAAAAACGCCCGTTTCAGGCGCAAAAAAATATTTTTTAGTTTTTTATTTTACTCCGTTTCCATTTTCTTTCAAAAGTTTTTTGGCCTGATAGCCTTTATAAATATTTATGATAACAAAAGAAACAATTGCTATTCCGAAAATCGCCCAGCCAATCCATTTGATATAAACTTGAATTTCCCGCCAAAGATAACCGTAGAAATATCCCATCGCAACCAGAAATCCGCTCCAGACTACTCCGCCTAGAAAAGAATATTTTACAAATTTTCTAAAATTCATTTTCACAATTCCGGCGGCGGTGAATGTCGCCCAGCAAAGACCGGTAGTCGCTTTTACCGCAAAAATAGTTTTGCCACCATGATGCAAAAAATAATTTTCCATTCGAAGAACTAAATTTTCCGTGATGCCGATATATTTTCCAACTCTTCTCACGAACCCCATACCAAATTTATATCCTAAACCATAAAGGATTATGTCCCCACCCATATCTCCGATTACGGATAAAATCAGAACGATAAAAACATTAAAAGCACCGAGGGATGCAAGCATTGCCGCGATAATTGTCACTATCGGCCCTTCAATAATCATAAGCGGTAGCATTATCGCATAGCCGTAGTGCGAAAGAAACTCAAAAATTTGTTGTCCTGCTTGATCCATAGTTTCAATTATAACTAATGAATTAATTCTAGCAAAAATAAATGAAAAATGCTAGACTTGATTTATGAGTATTTTAGCCATAAATAAACGGGCAAATTTCGATTATACAATCCTGGAAATCTACGAGGCCGGTCTTGCGCTTTTTGGCCATGAAGTAAAATCCATAAAAACCAAGCATGTGAGTCTCAAAGAATCATTTGTAACAATCCATGGCCGAGAATTATATCTCACTAATGCCCATGTTCCGCCATATGTTCACGCCGGACAGATTAATAATTACAACCCCACTCGTCCGAGAAAACTTTTAGTTAAGAAATCAGAAATAAAGCATTTAATTGGAAAAGCTCGAACCCAAGGCTTGACATTAGTGCCAATTAAATTATATACTAAAAGATGTCTTGTGAAGCTCGAATTTGGCCTAGGAAAAGGGAAAAAAGAATACGACAAGCGGGAAAAAATCAAGAAAAGAGAAGACGAAAGAAATATAAAGAGAACACTAAAAGATTTTTAATACCAAGAAGCTCGCCCGCCTAATTTTCCTATCTTATTATAATTCCTCAACTGTTTCAGTTAGATAATTTTTGTTCTTGGTTGGGGGGAAAATATAACAAAATAAGAAAATTTGGCAGGCAGGGGGATGTTTGGTTTCGACAAGTTGTACATTTAAAATATGCAAGCTAAGTATGGCGTAATCTTATAAATCTTTCGCCAAATTAATAAGTGCAAACTTATTTTCAAAAGCAAAAACTGCGTTAGCGCAAGCTTTCACAGCTAACTTTGCCTACGCTTTGGCTTAATTGCCGAAGCCATCGAACTATCGACTCCTGGTAGATAGAGCTCGGTGTTATACATCAGGATAGCTAAAATTGCATTTTCTAGGCTTTTTTAGTAAAATTACACTAGAGAAAAGGTTAAAATATTTTGTTAGTTTATAACTTTTAACTTAAAACAAACTGACTAAGCTTGTAGATTGTTTTAGATGAATAGCTTTGGACATGGGTTCAATTCCCATCATCTCCACAGGTCTATTATTATTACCAATTTTAATAGAAAGAAAAAATGAGCGAGTTTCCGCCAAAGGCGGATCAGCCTCTGGCTGACGATTCTCGCCATCTCCACCGCGTAAAAATAAATATTTAATAATTAATTTTACAACCATTAGAAGAATTTATCGCAGGCCTTTTGTAAAAAAGGCACCAAAAACAAGAATAAATGAATTTATCTGGGCCAAAGAAATCCGCGTGATAGACGAGGATGGAGCACAGCTTGGAGTGATGACCGTGCCAGAAGCTTTGAATATTTCAAGAGCCAAGATGCTTGACCTCGTAGAAATATCTCCAAAAATCCAACCTCCAGTTTGCAAAATTATGGATTTTGGAAAATTTCAATACCAAAAATCCAAGGAAGAACGATTGCATAAAGCTAAGCAGAAAAAATCAGAAATCAAAGGAATACGGCTTAGCGTTCGAACAGATGAACATGATTTAGATTTTAAAAAAGACCAGACAGAAAAATTCCTCACAAAAGGCCACAAAGTGAAAATTGAAATTGTTTTGAAAGGCCGGGAAAAAGCACATGGCGATCTAGCCAGACAAAATTTGATTGAATTTGTAAAAAGTATTTCTGTCCCCTATAAAATAGAGCAAGAAATAAAAAGATTTCCAGGAGGATTTAATATATTAATAACATCATAGTAAAAAATTATGCCTAAACTAAAAACTAAGAAAGCTTTGATCAAGAAAGTAAAAATAACTAAGAATAAAAAGGTCCTTCGCCGAAGCACCGGCCAAAATCACTATAACTCCAAAGAAGACGGAGCAGTTGGAAGAGAAAAAAAAGGAGACCTAAGATTATTCAAGGCGGATGAAAAAAATGTCTTGAAAGCGCTCCCATATAATAACTAACAGCTTATGACTTTTAGCTTATAGTTTTTAGGAAATTCCTAATAGCTAAAAGCTAATCTCTAAAAGCTTTATAGAAATGACTAGAGTAAAACGCGGAGTTTCCACATCCAAAAGAAGAAAAAATCTACTGAAAGACGCCAAGGGATATCGCTGGAAAAGAAAATCCAAATACCGAACAGCCAAACAGGCTGTAATTAAGGCCGGCCGATATGCTTATCGCGACCGCCGAGCTAAAAAAAGAACAATGCGAGCGCTTTGGATTACGCGCCTTAATATTGCTCTTCGCGAATTAGGATTTAAATACAGTGCTTTTATCAAAACTTTGGCTGACAAAAAAATCACAGTAGACAGAAAAGTCTTGTCACAAATGGCTGTTGAAAATCCGGAAATGTTCAAAAAATTCGTCGAAAGCGTGAAATAGAAAAAGCAATTAAGCAGAAATAAGAATTTAAAAAATCCTCGAGAGAGGATTTTTTGTTTACTTCTTAATTCTTACTTCTTATTCAGTATCACTTCCTTAATAAGTCTTTGGAGCGCATAAAACGGCAACCAAATCCAAAGAGTTTTTCTCACCCACTTGTCCCAAAAAGCGTTGGCTCCGCCCTTGATCATCAAGAAATCCAGCATGAGAAAAATTATAAAGCAGAAAATGAAAACAATTACTCCTAAAATTATATATCCCGCCATAAAATTATTTTAAATTATTATTAATTTCATAAATCACATCTTTTTTTTCTACCACAATCCGCCAGCCTTTTTCTTCGGCAATCTTTTTTAGATTTAAGTTCGGATTGAAAGCAATCGGGTTTTCAACGATTTCCAAAAATTTTTCGTCCGATTCTGTGTCTCCTACTCCATAAGAATCTTTGAGTGTTAAATTATTTTCCACGGCATACTGCTTGACCACATGACCCTTATGGACAGTTGGAACAAAAACTTCTTTCCCGGTATAAATTCCGCTATTATCTGTTTCGTAAATTGATCCAAACACTGCATCAAATTTCAAATATTTGTTATATTCTTCCACAATTTCAGCCGGCGAGCCGGAAACAGCAATAATATGATACTTCTTTTTTTGAAGCTCCGCTATTAATTTATTGGCAAAAATATAAGTCCTGTCCTTAAAAAAAGGCACCACGATCCGACTGGCTTCCATTATTTGATCCTTACTGCAACCTGTGATATTTTCCGCATAAAGCTTAACCAGCGCCCGTCGATATTCTTCATAGGTGCCGTGATGATCAAGCCATTTCGTATAAAGATGCACCAATTCGCTCCTTACTTCGCGCTTGAAAATTTTCATCCAAACCAATTCGTTGATGAGCTCAAAAGCTAAGTTTTTTCGAAATATCGTGCCGTCAATGTCAAAAACAGCAATTTTATTTTTCATTTACCCTGTGGAATAATTTCACTCCGTGAAATTACTTTGCGAAGCAAAGTATTCCACAGGGTGAATTTATTTTGTTATTTCATAAATTGCAATTCCGGCCGAGACTGAAACATTTAATGATTCTTTTTTTCCTCGCATTGGAATGTCTACAACAAAATCGCATTTTTTCAAAATTTCTTTTTCTATCCCTTCCGTTTCATTGCCCAAAATCAAAGCGCAAGGAAATTTATATTTTGCTTTTCTGAAATTAAAACTTTTTTTGCTTTGTTCAAGGGCAATGATTGAAATTTTTTTCTTTCTTAGTTTATCTATTAGCTTTAAAATTTTTTCTTCCTTTTCCCACAAAACAGATTCTTCAGCACCAAGCGCGGTTTTCGAAATTTGGCGCTGGGCTTGAGTTGCATACGGACTTTTTTTAGAATATGGAGCTGGAGTATAACCAGTTAAATAAATTTTTTTTACCCCGGCGCCATCCGCTGTCCTCATTATCGCCCCGACATTATAAGCGCTTCGGATATCATGCAGGATTAAACATAGCTCGTTTCTGTTTTTCATTAATTTGTCATTTACGAACTACGAAATTAACTAAATACGAAACGCTTGTGCTAATTCTTTTCGTAATTTCGTATTTCGTATTCATTTCGTAGTTCGTAAAACTAGAATTTTAGATATTTTTCCCAATACTCAAAAAGCTCCTTGGTAGTTTTTAGATCTCTTGCGCAATATCTAGCAATCTCTAAATATTTCCCTTGCTTGTATAAATCGCTAACCATCGATCCATCAATTCCCTCGTCTTTGGAACTTTTTATCCCAAAAGTCTTGGCATAAAAATCAAGATTGAATTTTCTCGTCGCACCGTAGAAAGTAAGTTGTTCTAAAAGATCACAATGCTCTTTATGGTCAAAGCGATAACCCATAAAATTTCGGCTGGGTTTTATTTTGTTTATAGCGCTTCGCATCATAAGATACGGCATATCAAAGCCCCGACCATTGAAAGTTATCGCTTGATTATATGTTCTAATAAAATCCCAAAACTTTTCCAAAATTTCTTTTTCGCTTCCTGCTTCAAAAATTACTCCATCTTCTTCAAATTTTTTTTGGTTTTCTCCACCATTTTGGAATAAGACATAACCTTTTTCAGTTTCCGGATTTAGCATTCCAATTGTCACTATTTCTCCAGTTAAAGGATAGAGCGACAATTTCTTTTTTATTTCTTCTTTCTCTCCATCATCCTGGGCATACTTCAAAAGATACTCCTGACTTTTTTGGTCATAAGCATCAAAATCAAAACCGATTGTCTCGATGTCAATAACTACTTTTGCCATAAGCTCTATTTATACTAAGCCATTCGCATCTTAGCGTATACTCCGTAAACTGCCAAAACTAAAGCAATGAGCATCCATTGTGTTCCAGCTAAACCAAAAACATCTGCTTTATACAAAGAATCATAACCGGAAACAAGCACTGCCAAAACCGACAAAATTATCAAGCCGTCGCCATATTTCTTTTCCATATCACACCTCCTTTCTGGTTTAAATTATACTTTAATTATACCACATCGTATTAATTACTCCACCACAATCATCGCTTTTCGGCCTTGTTCAATGTTTTCTGGTTTCCCTGGAAAATCGTGAATGGCATTGTATAAAATATCAATATTATATTTATATCCCTCGCCTTTTCGCGTGCCCGGATCATTGGTAATTATCGTATCATTATTATACCCAACTAAGACTAAATTGTGATAGAGCGGTCCAGGCGCGGTAAAATTAGGATTCCCCAATTTTCTTCCGGCGGCCGGAATGATAATTGGAAACCCTTGCGCTAAATATTTTTTGAGATCATCTTTTGGAAAATCATAAACTACTTTCAGTTTTTTTCCAATTTTATCCAGAGAATAAAATTCCGAAATCATATCAGCCGTTTGCCGTGCAGTCGTATCTTTATAATCTCCGAATTTTTTATTTTCAAATTTAACCAAGTTCTGAATTTCTTGTTCGGCAATAGCCGGAGTTAGTTTTTTGCCCGAAAGATAATAGGCTAGCATTATCCCCGATGCTTCTTCGCAAGCTTCTTCATGGAGCGCGTCCCAAATCTTAAACGGCGCTTGAGAAGCAAAGGGCACAGAAATAAAAATTTTATCCGGAACTTTTTCTTCTATATTAACTGGCTCTTTTATATTATTCTGTATTTTTTCTGCGTTTTTTTGAATTACAGTTTCTGTGTCGTTCTGTATTTTTATTTCTGCATTATTTTGAATTTTGCTGTTTCTAGAAAATAAATTTAAAGAAAAACACAAAACAAACCCGGCCAAAATTAAGACAGGAAAATAATACTTAAAAAATTTAGTCATTGGAAATTTTTTGAAAATTGAAAATTATAAATTGAAAATTTATTTTAATATATCACCACTGGCGTTCCAATTGAAGCGAAATTATAAACTCTCTCTGCCGAACCGACTCCAAGCCGAACACAGCCATGAGAAACCGGGATACCAAGATGATTGGCGCCTTCCTTATATCCGCTAGGCCATTCCGGAAGTTCATGAATACCAAATTTTCCGTCACCAACCATCGCCATCCAAAAGGGCATATAAAGACCGTATGCTTTAGAATATGCGCGAGGAAATTTATTATAAATTCTTGTTTCCATTTTGGGCGTATCCATTCCTCTTTTCCCGCTAGAGATCATAAAAGAGTCAAGAACTTTGCCCTCTTCAAAAATACTCATAACTTGAGCGGACAGATTTATATCAATATATTTTCCGGTTTTTATTTTGGCAACTGTATATTTTTTGGCTTGCTCTAATCTTATGGCTTTATCTTTATCCCAAACAACTTTTGGTGGGAGAGTTGTTTCAAACGAGCTTTCAGAAATTTTCTTATAATTATTCCCCCCGTCGGCTCCGCATTTAGCATAAATTTCTAAAGTATATTTTGTTCCGTAGGCCATTCCTCCTTTTGGCATCAATTTGAATTCGGTCTTGTCCAAATTAGCTTCAGAAAAAATTCCCAAGTCAGAATTCAGGGCAAATTTCAAAGAAAAATCAGCCGTTGATTTTTTGAAATTCACCACTATCGGATCTTCAATATCAATGGCCACATTTTGCGCGCCATTTTCCGGAATATTTTTTTCAATCTCCGGATATTTTTCTGCGAAAAAAATAATTTTCTGGCTTTGAATTCCAGAAAACATTATATTTCTCCCTTGAGGCAAAAATATTTCATATTTTTCTCCGGGCTTCCAAAAATTTTCCGGAATTATTTCGAGTTTGCGGTTAGAATCTTTCCAACGAAGCTTATAATTTTCCGCTGGATTTATTTTTATTCCTGCATTATATTTATCCACAAATACCGGCATAGAAAAATCGACAACTACTGATTCTTCGGGGCGAATATTGCTTGCATTTTTTAGCATTATACTGGTCTTGAAAACTTCCGGATAAATTTTTAAGCTTAATTTTACACAAAAAATTCCCGCCACTATAATCGCCAAAACTAAAATAAACTTTTGCCAAGTATTGATATGATGAACGCCAATATGATGATGTAGTCTTTTCATTGTTGATTAAATAATTCTCTGGCTGTGTTCCAAATGGCCGGATAATTTTTTTGAACTTTGAGCCAATACCACCATTCTACTCCCCAAAGATAAATTTCCGGAAAGCCGACTTGTTTGGCATAAATAACATTTTCTCTGAGTTTTTCTTCATTCATAGACTTAAATTGTTCTTCTAGCGACGCATTCGTTGTCCAGCCGGCAATCCACGGCTCGGCTTGAAGTTCCGCTACAATTGCATTTTTTTGCTCGGCAAAAAGACTAATGAGGCCATACTTAAAGCGAAAAAACCTCGGACCGATTGGATAAGTATAATATCCCCAACCGTCTTTATAGATATTTCGATACATTGTGGTGCCAAAAACATCCGCGCGCCTCGCTGCTCTTACCCAAACGCTCAATTCCCCGCTATCGGACACAATTATTTTTTTTGTATTATCAATTTTTTTTGCCAGCAAAATTTCCCTATCAAGAAGATCTGCGTCAGGTTTTGGGCATATGCCGAAAATCAAAAACGGTTCATTTTCAATTTGCCAATATTTTATCTCCGGATTATTTTTGTACCGCTCCATCACAATTGAAATGAATTTCAAAAGAGATTCTTTTCTTTTTTGATCACTTATGGCCGCCCAAGCCGGTATGGCGCATTCCGGCCAGCGTGGAACTTTTTGTCCGATTGTCAAAATAATTTCAACATTTCTTTTTCGCGCTTCCTGAAGTTGCCAATCGATATCGGAAAAATCAAATTGACCTTCTTTTTTTTCTGATAAATCCCAATAAACCGGCAATCGAACTTTTTTTATTTTCAAATCATCCAGCATTGCAAGATAAGTTTCCTTCCAATTGAGACCAATATCGCCGGCATAGCGATAGGAAAAAGTAACTCCGAGCTTCGCCCGATCATTTTGATCGCGCACAGGAATATTAAAATAAATAAACAAGGCGATTACTAAAATAAAAATTATAACGGTAGTCCAAATGATAAATTTTATTCCTTTTCTAATCCACTTCATGTTTTTTATTTATGTTTAGAAACTAATATCAAACCCAGTGCAATAATTGCAATCGCGATAATTTTTTGAAGCACGCTCTTTATATCTTTTTTCTCCTGCATTGCCTTTGGCGCCCAAGCAGAAAAAATAATACCCAAGATAAAAATGAAAACATACTCCACGGAAACCAAGGCATTAACTACCGTTACGCTAGCCAAAACCATCGATGTAGCTTTTTCCTTAAGAAGCGACCCACTCCCGCCAAGTATTTTAGCTAAAACAAAAGAAGCGCCAGATTTTTTTCCTTCTTTTTCCGGATTTTTAAATTTGAGAAGCGATCCTACGATTGATTTTCGCCAAACAGGAATTAGAAAAAAACTAAGTGTTCCAAAAAAAGCGCCTACTCTTGTCCAGATAAAAACATTTAAAAAATTGTCTTGATTATAAAGCGCCTTAATCATTATGGCAGAGAGTGCCAAAAGAAACCCAGCTAAAATTGAAGCATGAAAACCCTTAAAAAATATTTGCTTTTCTCTTTTGGAAAAATCAAGAGAAATCAAAAGTCCACCAAAAATTAATGCTCCTATTCCCAAACTACCCTTGATTCCCAAATTTTCTCCAAGATAAAATATAGCTAGAAAAAAAGCTGTGATAGGAATGGCTGCTCCCACTACTGGAAGTACTCGACTCGCCTCTCCTTTATTTATAGCAAAAAACAAAGAAAGCATTCCATAAATAAAAATAATTCCTGCGACTAAACTAAAAATTATTTTACTGTAGCTAATTAAATGGAAGCCGAAGGGAGCAAAAACAACTGCAAATAACCCCATTGTTCCGGAATAAAAAGCATAGATGGCAGGATGAGAAATACGCTTAGAAGAAAGTAGAAATTTATCTAAAATAATTTCTAATGCCAATAGGAAATATGCAACTATTGTGATAGCTAACCAATTCATTTTTTTGTTTTATTTTACTCTTATATTTTACACTAATTTTAAAAAATAAACCACTCCTGGTTTATTTTTTATGAATTAAATTTATAATAATATGTACCAACATCGCTGATCCATTTTTTAACGGCTACTGGATTATCCCAGGAGCAATCCCGCCCGCATTTCCAAACTATCATTCTTTCCGGAGTGTTAATTTCTTGATTTATCAAGTCTTCAATTCTTCCTCCCACAACCGCTATGGCTTGCGCTGGATTATCAAAACAGCTATATCCTGAATCAGTCGCGTTATATCCTCCGCGATAACCCCAATAGTTATAGCAATCTTCCCCATTTTTTTTCGGAGAATGCTTGCCCCAATCACTTTCTTTTTTAGCAATCGCGATAAGAAAAGCCGCGACGGCCTTGTCTTTTTTAGCAATTTCCGAAGCCATTTCCGCCATAGGATAGCCCTTGGCTAAATTTTTATACAACTCTTCTCGCTCGTTTGCTGGTTTTTTCTCAACTTTGCGAATAGGATTTTTACAAATATTAGCCTGGCTATTTTCTTCAAAAAAATTTTCCGAATTGATATTTTTCAATGGATCCATAGAAATAACAGATTGTTTTTTAGGAACACCCTCTTGTTTTTTTGCCAAAGCCTTTTCACCAAAATAGACAGAAAAAAACAGCCTCACGACTAGCGCGAGAATGATTAAGATCAAAATATTATGTTTTCTGTTCCTCCCTATCCCCTTTTGCAGAATTTGTCCGCTCATTAATTTCAGTTTTTCTGGAATGTCCCCTTCTTTAGCTTTACTTGAGCTAAACCTCCCTTTCCACCCAGTTTTCAAAACAACCTGAATATCCTAGCATGAGAGTGTTTTTTGCGCAACAAATTTTAAACTTATTGCCTTAAATAAGCCATTTTTAAACTTTATCCCAAAACTTTTCCTACTCCCCAATCTTCTTCACCCACCCAAAGGTAGATTCAAAGTTAGAGACAATGAGATCAAGCACGGATTGTTGTTTGGCCGGAGTAAGCAGGGAATAGTTTTCTGAAATTGAGATGTTATCATGT